>Ga0208191_1000121_pt1 | contig 72541 bp, 56 predicted proteins | sample June2015DPH_13_5_FD_184709 | JGI IMG/M metagenome (GOLD analysis project Ga0208191, IMG submission 184709) | Peatland microbial communities from SPRUCE experiment site at the Marcell Experimental Forest, Minnesota, USA - June2015DPH_13_40... | ecosystem: Environmental > Terrestrial > Soil >... | reverse complement strand
ACGCTTCTTTCAGGCCCCGCCTCGCGGCGAGTGTGATTTCACCCTTGCGCTTCGCTATGACTTCACCTCCATCAGGTTGTCAAAGGGACTTTCACCCTCGAGCTGTCGAACATGCTCGGCACACATAAAAAACCCTCTCGACCGAACCGAGAGGGTTTGCGAACTGGTTCAAGAAATTTATACGGCGCGCACGACGTTGCTTGCCTGGAACCCCTTGGGGCCTTTGAGCAGGTCGAACTCGACGGTTTCGCCTTCGTTCAGCGAGCGATAGCCGTTCTCCTGGATGGCCGAGAAATGCACGAAGACATCCTCGCCCGTGGAGCGCTGGATGAATCCGTATCCCTTCGCCCCGTTGAACCACTTCACAGTGCCCTTTTCTCTCACAAAGAAACTCCTTTCGCCTCGTTGCTAAGAATTATTTAAAAATTCTTGCTGGCGTTGCCGCGCGCGGGCGATACCACACCAACAGAAACGGCTCCCCGGCATTCCGTCGAACGGTTGCCCGCGACGAAGTACTGTGGAGCCGCGAAAACGAAAGCGCGATATCCGACTGCTGACACAGAAACGTCAATCCTGCTACGCACTCGCCAACCGGGTCCGGGTGGCGAGCAGAAGATAATAACAGGAAGATTCCAGTTGGCAAGAGCGAAGTTGCTGAAAACAATTCAAAAACGGATATGACCCATGGATCAATCGAAAGGCATGCAACCGGCGGGCCTCGACGGAAGGCTGTAAGTATTTGATAATATTTGAGAAACCAGTGTCGTCGATCATTCCCATCAAGCTCCCCGACAAAGAAGGCGCGATCGAGTACAGCGCTGCTCCGGCCGAGGGCGCGTTGCGCTCCACCGTGCGCTATCTGCTCCGGATCGAGGTGCACACCTTTGCTTTCTCCGTTGCCGCCAACGCTATTCTGTCGTTCTTCCCGTTCCTCCTGTTGTTGATGACGCTGATCCGGTACGTCTTTCATTCCCATGTAATGTACGGCGTAGTCGAGAGCCTGTTGCGCGACTATCTTCCGACCGGCCAGGAATTCGTGATCCGAAACCTGAATGCGCTGGTGGGCACGCACCATCGGGCGAAAGTGTTCTCGCTGGTCATGCTGCTGATTACTTCCACCGGAATTTTTCTGCCGCTCGAAGTTGCGCTGAACCGCGTCTGGGGGTTTCGCAACAACCGCTCGTACCTGAGAAATCAGTCGATGTCGCTCGGGCTGGTCTTTGCCTGCGGATCGCTCGCCCTCCTTTCGGTAGGATTGACCGCCGGAAACGTTGCCGTCCTGAAGAGTGTGCTGCACGGCTATGGCGCCTGGTATGTGCAACTGGTGGGCTTCGTGAGCATGAAGATCTTTTCGATCGGAGCCAGCATCGCCATCTTCTTTCTCGTTTACTGGCTGTTGCCGAACGGCAAGGTTTCGGCCCAGGGAGTCCTGCCGGCGGCGGTGATCATGGGATTGCTCTCCGAGCTACTGAAGTACGTTTATATCTTCGCCCTGCCCCGGCTGAATTTCGCGGAGGTGTATGGGCCGTTCGCCATCTCGGTCAGCCTGATGTTCTGGGCGTTCCTGTCGGGAATGCTGCTGCTGACGGGGGCGCATCTGTCGGCAAGAAAGCTGCGCATGTGATGAATTGGCGCCGAAGGAGTCCGTTCTCTAGCCCGGAAGAGGCCGCCAGCCACATGGTAGAACTCCTCGCCAAGGAGGCAGAGAGCGCGGGAACGCCATTAACTGATCAGGAAAAAGAAATCCTTCTTCAGGCCAGTTCCGAATCGCCATTTTCGGTTGCGGAAGACTTGCGACAAAAGGCGAAGGTTCTGATCAGGAGGATATTCGAAGCCGAAGCTCCCGACGAATTCGATAGGGAACCCAAGAGCTTCTCCGACTCCCTGCTAGTAGCAGGTGACAGAGGCTACTCAAACGTAGTCGCTCTGGCCGAGGAAGTCTCCCGTGAAATTAGAGAGGCCGCGTATCCACAGCAGCACGGTTGGAGATTTGCCAAAGACCGCATGCAACTCGTCGGCTGCGGCATTCTTGTGGTGCTTCTGATGTTCGTAGTGGTCATTGTCGCTGGCATTGTCTTCCACTGGAAGTAATTGCTTGCGGACGAGATGAATCAGGATTTAACGGCGCGGATTCTCAACCCCGAGATCGCAAATTACAGATTCTGCAATTTCCATCTCGTTGCGGACTGTGGAAACGCCGCCGCTACTGCCCCGTCCCGCCGCCGTTTCCGCGCAGGCTGGCCGTTTCGAGTCCCGATTCCGACGTCGCTTCGAGCACCTCATCCCAAAACGAAGTATTCGGATCGACCGCGGCCACCCCGATCTGACCTTCCGCCGGAGTCCCCTCGCCCCCGACCCGCGCGACTCGAAACTGTTCCTTCTTGCGTCCGCGGGCGAGAGAAATTATGTCGCCCTGCCCAAGCATCCCGTGGACGCCATCCAACAGCGCTCCGCGCCGGCTTATATTGACCGTCATCACTCTCTGACCCAGTGGACGGCCGCTGACGTCGGTCCCGGTAAGCAGCACCGGCAACGCGATAGCAATGCGCGGGTGGCGGCGCTTGCCAAGCCGCTGCGCGCGCAAATCGTTCAGAAACCGCTCCGCGGTCAACGACGCGCCCTCGCGAATCAGTTCCAGGAGCGGGTCGGGCGATTCGTCGTCGAGCGCCGCGTCGGACGCCGGATTCGGCGCGGCGTGCTGGCCTTCTTTCCTGCCAACGAAAATTTTCGGAACCTCGCGATTGCTCATCAGCCGGCCGATCAGTTCCTCCACTCGCGCCCGCTGATCCTGCCCTTGCGCTCGCGTGAACTCGACTCCCATTCCCGTTTGCCCGTGAGACACTCGCACCACCCCGTCCAGCAGACACTCCGTGTCCAACGCCCGAACGCTCAGCAATACCGGAGTATCGGCGGGAAATGGCGCAGCCGTCTCCAGATAGCAGGCGCCAGCGCTGATATCGGTCAGGCGCCAACGTCGCGAACGAGCCAGCTTCGCCGCCGCGCCCGGCGCTTGATCTGGCCGCTGCTGCTCTACGGCAGGCGATGGGCTCTCCTCGATCTTCCAATCCGAAGGCGCGTACTCGATTCCCCAGAAGTTGCCGGGAACGTCGAGTTCCAGGCCGATCAGCCAGGTCTCGGGATCGCCGCCCAGTGGAACCACCTCCGCCACCTGCGCCGTGGTGTGCCGTTTTGCGGAAACGATTTCCAGCCGCACTTGAATGCCGTGCGCCAGCTCTCGTGAAACGATCAGCCCGCATCCGTGCGCGTTCACCAGCGTGGTGTTGCACTGTTCGGAAAACGGCGAGGCAGCGTCGAGGCTGGTCACCACCACCGGAACTTCCAGCGGCAGTCGCGTGCTGCGCCGAATGGCGTGCTGTGTTTTTTCCGAAGGGCCCATAGAGTTAGCAGGCAGAACGTTCTTCGGCCTAAAAATGTCGATTTGAGAACCAGAAACGATTTGAAACCCAGTGCCTTTAGCTCCGGCAACAATTGTCCACGAACCATGCTAGATCACCAGAAAGCCCCGGGCACGGAATTTCGCCGCCCCGGTTTCCAGTTAGACACTAGGACCCCGTGGCGATACTGGGAATATTGTCATCCCCAGCGAAGCGACTGATCTGCAGTCTGCCGCAAATGCAGATCCCTCGCTTCGCTCGGGATGACAATCGATGAAAGGGAACCTAAGCCGAACCCCGCAGCTACCCGTTCTTGATCGCCGTATCGGGCGCCTGAAAGGCGGCCTTGTGACTACCGTCGCAGAAAGGCCGGGTGGTGGAAGCGCCGCAGCGGCACAGCGAGAACCCCGTCTTGCCCGTCAGGTCATACTTGTTGCCATCGGCGTCCACCATCTCGATAACGCCGTTGGGATCGTCTACGCGCAAAGGACCGTTCTTGCGCACCGTAATCGTGACTTGCGCCATGGAACCTCCGGTGGAAATGAATCGCTTTGAAACTATCGCACAACGGAAGAAGTTGCCAGTACCCAGTTGCCAGTACTCAGTACCCAGATTAGGGCGAGGGCGCAAGACGGCGAGTGCCGCCTCTGCATTGGGTACTGGCAACTGACTACCGCCACCGGTCTACCGCTTCCCACCACAGCATCTTCGACCACTCGTCAAAAGTGGTTTTCGCCCACTCGCGGTTCGTCCACCAGGCCTCGCCGAATTGCGCCGGATCGCGCGCCGCGGCCACGTTGAACTGGTATTGCGGCAGGCGATGGCGAAAGATCGTCAAGGCGCGGCGGGTGTGAGATGCGGAGGTCACGATCAGCACCCGATGCGCGCCCAGCGGATGCAGGCATCGGCTTACATCGTCGGCCTCTGCGATAGTCGAGAAGCCGGCGATCGGGCATACCGAAACGCGGTTTGCTTCCGGAAGGCCGTTCACATATTTCTGCGCAATCTCGATCAGTGTTTGATCGTAGATCCGATCTCGCGTCTGAGCATTTATGAACGCGCGCGGCGCCACTCCCAGGCGCAGCAGCTCCAAAGCGCGAGCCGGACGGACGTTGGTCTCCCCAGCCAGCACCACAATGGCATCGGACTTTCCCGGTTCGTCCACCACCAGAAAGCGCGCCGCTTGGCTCGCGAGCGCAGCAACGACAAAGACCAGGAATAGCACAACGAGCAGCCGGAAGAATCGCATATGAGGCGTATGTTACCGCAACCCGCATGTTACTAAGGAGACCGCTGCGCGGGGGAATTTGATTACCGGAGTCATCAAGATCGCAATCGACCCTGAAACAATCGCGCGAGAATCGTACGAGAACCGCAGGTTCCACAGCTTAAGCGCGGCCTCCAATGCTAGAATTACTTCTGCCCTATGAATACTCAACTCACCGCTTCTTCCCTCTTTACCGATTTGAAAAGCCGCATCGCTGCGCGCCAGGCTCGGGTCGGAATCATCGGCCTCGGCTACGTGGGATTGCCACTGGCCCTGCTCTACAGCGAGCAGAAATTTCCCGTCACCGGTTTCGATATCGATCGGCGAAAAATCGATACCCTCGCCAGCGGCGGAACTTACATTGTCCGCATCACGCCCGGGGAGATCGGGGCGGCTAAATCGAACGGCTTCAAAGCCACGGCCGACTATTCGCAGATTACCGCCATGGACGCGATCATCATCTGCGTTCCCACTCCGCTCAACGAATATCACGAGCCCGATCTCAGTTACATCACCGACACTGCCCATGCTGTGGCGCCTTATCTCCGCGCCGGTCAGATCGTGATCCTCGAGAGCACAACCTACCCCGGCACCACCGAAGAAGTCCTCATTCCGATTCTCGAAAAGGAAAACAAAGCCGGCCTGAAAGCTTCCCGCAAAGGCGCTGCCGGCGACAACGATATCTGGGTCGCATTCTCGCCCGAGCGCGAGGATCCCGGCAACACCGAGGTGGCCCGTCACGATATTCCGAAAGTGATTGGCGGACTCGATCCCCAGGCCAGCGAAATCGCAGCCGCCCTTTACGGCTCCATCTTCCGCCGTACCGTTCCTGTCTCCTCGCCCGCTGCCGCGGAGATGACCAAGCTGCTCGAGAACATCTACCGTTGCGTCAACATCGCGCTCGTCAACGAACTCAAGATGCTCTGCATGCGCATGAACCTTAACATCTGGGAGATCATCGACGCCGCCGCCACCAAACCTTTCGGCTTCCATCCGTTTTATCCCGGGCCGGGCCTCGGCGGACACTGCATTCCGGTCGACCCGTTCTATCTTTCCTGGAAGGCAAAGGAGTTCGACTTCCGCACCCGCTTCATCGAGCTGGCCGGCGAAATCAACGTGGCCATGCCCTACAACGTGATCGCCTCCACCATTTCCGCGCTCAACCGTCAGAAAAAGGCCATCAACGGATCCAAGATCCTGGTTCTGGGTGTCGCCTACAAGAAAGATATTGACGACCTGCGCGAGTCGCCCGCTCTCACCATCATCGAGCTGCTGCAAAAAGAGGGCGCCGTGGTCAGCTATAACGACCCCTACTTCCCCTTCGTCGGCCGCGGCCGCAAGTACGACCTGCAGATGAAGTGTTCCTCGCTCGACAATCTTGGCCAGTACGACTGCGTGCTCATCGTCACCGACCACTCCGACTACGACTACAAGAAGATCGTCGACCAGGCCCAGCTGGTGGTGGATTCGCGTAACGCCACCCGCGGCATTAAGAGCGGCAAGATCGTGCACTGCTAGCGTGCTGCTAGAGGTGAACTGCTAACGTGTGGCGCGGACACTCTTGTCCGCGCGCGCTTATTCCAAAACCGGCTCCCCGCGCGGCGTGCCAGTCATGCCGCTTTTTTATGCCGACTCTTGGGTCGGTAGCGCGGCGGTCAGAACGCACCGCTTGTGCTAGTATTTCGCGTTGACCCGGAGCAGCGTCCGCGTTGCCTCCGTACTGTATGCCGATGAAAGATACACTCGGAATCTTGCTCGCCGGAGGCGCGGGCGAGCGCCTCTATCCGCTCACCCGCGACCGCGCCAAACCGGCCGTGACCTTCGGCGGCAACTACCGCATCATCGACATTACGCTTTCCAACTGCGTCAACTCCGGCCTGCGCCGCATCTACATCCTCACGCAATACAAGGCGCTCTCGCTCAATCGTCAGATCCGCGAAGGCTGGAACATTTTCGGCCATGAAATCGGCGAGTTCATCGAAATCCTGCCGCCCATGCAGCGGGTCAGTCAGAACTGGTACATGGGGACAGCCGACGCGGTCTATCAGAACATCTATTCCATCGGCTCCGAGCAGCCCAAGTACGTGCTCATCCTCGCCGGCGACCACATCTATAAAATGAATTACGAGCGCATGCTCAAGCAACACGTGGACGCCGCCGCCGACGCCACCGTCGCCACCCTGGCAATCGACCCGGACGGATGCCGCCAGCTCGGCGTCGTCGACATCGATCGCGAGAATCGCATCGTCGGTTTCCTGGAAAAACCCAAACAGACCGAGATCCGGTCGCCCTACGATCCAACGAAAATTTCAGCATCGATGGGCATCTATATCTTCAACACCGACGTGCTCATTCCCGTGCTGCTCAAGGACGCGGAGGATCCCGATTCCAGCCACGATTTCGGCAAGGATATTCTGCCCAAAATGCTGGCTGATTACCGCGTCTTCGCTTTCAATTTTGTCGACGAAAACAGAAAGGAAGCCCTCTACTGGCGCGACGTGGGCACGCTCGAAGCCTATTATGAAGCCAATATGGACCTGGTTTCGGTCTCTCCCGTCTTCAATCTTTACGATGAGCAATGGCCCATCCGCACCCACCAGCGCCAGTATCCACCGGCAAAATTCGTGTTTGCCGAGACTGGACGCATGGGCCACGCCCTCGATTCGCTGGTCTCCGCCGGCTGCATCGTTTCCGGCGGCTCCGTCCAGAATTGCGTGCTCTCTCCCGATGTGCGAGTCAACTCCTTCACCGAAATCGAGAACAGCATTCTGTTCGCGCACGTGAACGTGGGACGCAGTTGCCGCATCCGCAAAGCCATCATCGACCGCAACGTGCACATTCCCGAAGGCACCACTATCGGCTACGATGCCGAAGCCGACCGCGAACAGTACTTCGTCACCGACAGCGGCATCACCATCGTGACCCGGGACTACTCCCTGTTTGAGAACCCCGTGAGCATCGACTACTTCACCAGTGAGTAGGCAAATAGGTCTCAGGCCCCAGGCCTCAGCAGGAGCCCAAGTGGTCTGACTGAGAACTGGGAACTGAGAACTGTCTTCCGGTACACTTCTTTACTCTATGTCTCTAAGCCTTCGCCGCCTCTTCAAGAAAGAAAAGCAGGAGCGCCGCATCCTGCGCCAGATCGAGCGCGCCGGCGATCAATTGCAGCCCGAATATCATCGTCCCACGCCCGAGTGTCCGCACCCGGAGCGCTGGCGCATGTTCGATTCCATGACCGCCGAGGCCGAGGTGCTCGAGTTCCTGCGCACCGTCGTCACCACCATCAAGCCCGAACTGGTGGTCGAGACCGGAACCTTCAGCGGCATCAGCACGCTCTGGATCGCCGAGGGACTGAAAGCCAACGGTCACGGGCGCGTCATCACCTGCGAGTTCGACCGTGAAGTGTACGAGAACGCGAAGGCGCGAATCCAGGCTTCCGGACTCGGCGAGTGGATCGAACTGCGCAATGAGTCAAGCCTCGACATGAACGTCGAGGGCGCCATCGACCTCTTCTTCAGCGACAGCGACATGCCCATCCGCGAGCGGGAAATTCGCCGCTTTTTGCCGCAGATCAATCCCTATGGCCTGATCCTGATGCACGACGCCAGTTCGCATTTGAAGATCGTCCGCGACGCCGCGCTCAAGCTCGAACAAGACGGCCTGATCTCAGTCGTCCTCTTGCCAACACCGCGCGGCCTGGTGGTGGCGCAGAAGCGACAGGGCCGAAAGTAGAGGTTAGGAGCGAATGGATAATGCGGGGTTCTTCCCTCCTAAATACCGCGTCTCGTAAATTCGCGACCTGATCTTGGGTTGTCATCCTGAGCGCAGCGAAGGATCTCGTGTATAGCGAATTCAAATATATAGGTCCTTCCCCTTCGGCTGCGCTCAGGGTCAGGATGACATCATGGATTTATGCTACGAACTTCCGGGACAATCCCTAATGCTTCACCAAATCGTCCGCCAGCAAATGCGCCTTCTCCGCCAGCGTGCTCGCTCTCCGCAAATCGCCTTCCTGCAACGCCGAACGCGCGCCATCCATATAGTTCCGGATCTGTCCCACCGTCTCCTGCTGTTGCGCCTTCAGCGCCCGTCCCGCCAGCAGCTTTAGTTGGCCGCCGGTGGAGCCTAGCAACTGTTCCGCGTTCTGGCGCTGGCGGGCGGCTTCCGCGGGACTCATGCCGGGCGCAATCTGCGCCGCCGGCTCGCTCGCTCCGCCATGGCGGACCACAATCTTCCGCGGAGCGCCACCCGGCGCTGGCGCGGCGCGCTTGCGGCGTTTCCCGGTTCCGCTCGTCGGACCAGCATTCGTCTTTCCCTTCGCCACGCTCTCCGGCGCTTTCTTCCCCGCAGCCGGCGCGGTTTCTGCTGTCGCCTTCTCTGCTGGAGCTGCAGGCGCAGCCGGAGCCTGCCCAGCAGCATTCGCGGAGCCGGCCGGGGCCTGTTGCCGGAAAGCCATTCCCGTAGCCAGGAAACTCAGCCAAAGCGCCATCGCGAGTCCAAAGGCAAATCGCATAACGGTGCCAAAAGGATTGTTTCCCACCCTAACAAAGAACGCAAGGGTAGGCGCTCCGTCCACAGCAAAAAACCGGGGCAGCGTTTCCGCCTCCCCGGTTGGTGTTTCGGATTGAATGCAGTCTTACTCGGAGCTGCCGGCCTCAGCGGCTGCGCTGATGGATTCGTTCTCCGGTTGCAGGATGACGCCATCAAATGGAGTCGCGGCTACGAAGCGTCCGCCAATTACGATGACCCGGCGCAGCGGGAATCCGCTGTCGGGACCGCGCTGCCAGGAACGTCCGCCGTCGCGGCTCTCGAAAATCACGCCGGTCGCGTCGCTGGTGGCCAGCAGGCGCTTGTGGGTGGGATCGAAGCTGACGGAAGTGATGTCCTTGCCGGGGAGACCGTTGCCGACATGTTCCCAGGTGGCGCCACCGTCTGCGCTGCGGAACGCACCTTCGCGTGAGGCGATCATGATCTGGCCATCGGAAGCAATCGCCGCGCCGCGGATGCTGACCACATACGATGGCAGACCGGCCAGTTTCCAGGTCGCGCCGCTATCATTCGAGACCAGCACGCTGGCACGCGTGGCCGCAACCACCGTGGAACCATCGGCTCGCACCGAAACGAAATCTATCTGTGCCAGGATCTCTCCGCCTTTCCAGGTTTTGCCCTGGTCGGTACTCGAGTAGATGCCAGAAGTGGTTGCCGCCAGCCAGCGTCCGGAACCGAGCTCCAGGTCGTTGACGCGCGATTCCAGTTGCGATTTCTGGAACGTGGTTGTGGTAACCGCCTTGCGCGAACCTTTACGCGGGGTTTTCAGCGTTGACTCGAGGAGCAAAACGTTCATCGGACGCCATTCGCTGGCATTGCGCTCCAGCGAATACACACCGTGATTGGTCCCCGCAACCAGCATTCCGCTCGGGGCCTGCTTGAGCGCGAAAACGTCTTTTCCGCCGAGGCCGGCCGCTCTCTGGAACCAGTGTTGTCCGGCGTCATGGGAATAGAACACGCCGCCGTATTCGCGGTCGTTGACGACGCCAACGTAGAGCGTACTGGCATCTCTGTTATCGGCCAGAATGGCGGAAACATAACGATGCGCGTAGCCGTGATTGGAAGCGGTCCAGTTGGAGGCGCCATCGGTTGAGGCCATCACGCCGCTGCGGTCGGTGGCAAGCAGCACGCGCTTGGAATCCCGCGGATCGATGAGCACATCATTGACGACGACCTCGGGATTGCTCACACGCTTCCACACCTTGCCCAAATCGGTCGATTTCCAAAGGCCTTCGGTGGTTCCGGCGTAGATGATATTTTCGTTCGCCGGATCCTGCTTGAGGACGCGGGTGCGGCGCGCCGAAAACGGGATGCCCTGAATCTTCGTGAACAGGTTGCCCCCGTTCTCGCTCCTGTAGATTCCCGAGCAGGCGCTCGCGAAAACAACCGAGGGGTTGTCATGGTCGACGATGACCGAAAAGACATCGGAGTCGTCGATCATGCCCTTATTGATATGCTGCCAGTTGGCGCCGGCATCGGAAGTCTTCCAGGCCAGGTGCCAGGTTCCGGCATAGACGGTGTTCGGGTCTTTGGGATCGACTGCGATCGATTCAATATTCTTGATGTCGGTGGAGTTCGCGGGTGACAGGCGCTCCCAGGTATCGCCGCCATCTTTGCTGCGATAGACGCCATCGAGCGCGCCGACGACCACGACTTTGGAGTCACCCTTGTGCATGGCTAGGGCGCGGATCGATTTGCCGTGCATCGCGGGCAGCGTTTCCCAGCTGCGGCCGCCGTCTCGCGTGCGGAAGATTTCTCCGATCTGCTGGCTCGATACGCTCCACGCCGAAACATAAATGCGGTCGGAATCCTGCGGATCGATAGAGATGTGGTCGAGCACGTAATCGTCGCCACCCAGCCGCGCCAGGCGCGACCAGGTGCGTCCCGCATCGTTCGAAACAAACATCTGGCCGGTGCTGGTGCCGAGCAGGATGTGATCCGGATTGTGCGCGTCGTAAGCCAGACTGCGGGCATCGCCGCCGTCCGGACCTAACACCTGCCACGGTCCGGAGGCCAGCAGCGCGGTGCTCAAAAGACTGACAGCGAGAACCAACAAACTTGTGCGGAGAACGTTCCGTTTCCCTGTGAATTCCATGCGCGTAGATTGACCCCTGCGAACGATATTCGCCTGCGCTCACTCTAGACAGGCTAGCACGCCTCGGACAAGGTTACCGAAGGGTAGAAAATAGAAAAGCCGGCAGGGGCGAACCCCACCGGCCTTTCGTGCTCTTCCTACCTCAGTTATTCGGCCTTTTTCGCCGCTTTCTTCTTGGCTACCGGTTTCGGATGATCCGGAACCGCCTTTACCTTCGTTTCATCCACCGGGGTCGTGCTGTCGGCCTCGGGGAAGGTCGCGCCGGCCGGAACGATCCATTGTTCCGAAGTCGCCGTGCCTGCGTTTCCGGTGCGGGTCTCGATGCGGCTTGGGTCGATGTTCTGTTTCGCCTCGCCTCCCGAGATGTACGCCTTCACGTTGAGCGCGCGCTCAGCCGCCAGGTTCTTACGCTTTTCCTTCGGACCGGCGTTCCCGACGACGACCAGCTTGGCGTCTGGATCCTGCTGCAACTTGAGTGCAACATCGTCCAGCTCGGCCTTGCAGGTGTTGTCCACGCGCCAGGGCTTCTTGAGGTTGGGATACTCGCACTCGTTCACCTTGCTGGCTTGCGGTGGCGGCGGCGGTGGCGGCGGCGGGTTGTTGACTGTGACCGTGCTCGTAGTCGAGGCCGTCAAGCCGCGGGAATCGGTACAGGTTGCATTCACCGTTATCGGGCCTGCGGAAGCGCCGGTGGTGGTGAGCGTCGCGGAGTTGCCGCTGCCCGCGATGCTGCCCGCGCTGGAGGTCCAGCCGCCAACCGTGACCGTCGCGTTGTCAGGACTGGTGCAAGCGCAGGTGATGGTGGAGGGCGTTCCGGCGTCAACCGCTGCCGGACTTGCCGAGCAGGAAACCTGCGGCGGATTCAGCGGCTTCACGGTGAAATTCGCGGTGCAACTGGCCGTGTTGTTCTTCTTGGCCTTGGGATCGGTGACGGTCGCGGTGACGGTGTAGCTGCCAGCGTTGACGCCGTTAGTGTCGATGGCAGCGCCGGTGTCCTTGCCTTCGATCTTGCCCCCGTTGCTTGCCCAGGTGTAGGTGAGCGTGTGCTTGGGGTTGAAGTTGCTGGCGGCGACGGTGGCGTGCAGCGGCTCGCCAACCATGACTTCGTTGTGGTCAATGGAGCAGGCCGCCGCTACCGGAACTTCCGGAGCACCGCCAAAGTTGAACACCAGGCCGGTCGTCAGGCGGACGCCATCGAAATCCGAACGGCGCAACGAGCTATCTTCAGTCGGCACCTCGGCGGCAAAGTTTGCGTGCGCCCACTGGAAATCGGCTTCAAACAGGCGGAGCGTGACCGGTTTCCAGAGTTTCAAATCCATACCACCGCCAAGAAGCGCGGCGACGCCGTTGCTCGCATTGTTAGCCTGTGACGAGATGCGTTCGAATCCTATCAGCGTGTGCACGAAATAGTTCACCCCATCTCCACGATAGGTGAGCTTCGGTCCGACGCTGAACATGCTGACGTTGTCGTAGCTGCTGTTCCAGTTAAAGCCGTAATTGGCTTCGAGAGCCAGATTATTGGTGAAGTTGTAGGCCACATTGGTGCCGAAGCCTTTTGGCATTGAGGGCAGCTTGAGAGCGTTGGGCGGTGTGCTCTGGTCGGGGACGTTGCCGCCCGGGTTTAACCACTGATAGCCAACGAATAGCTCCCACTTGGGCACCGTGTCATCCGACAGCACAGTTGGCGCCTTGGGCGCGGTTTGTGCATTCAACAAAGATGGCAACGCAATCAGAACGAGGGCCAGGACGAGCGCGACTCTCGCGCATGTCCGGTAAGCTTTTTGACAAAGTGACATTGAGTTCCTCCGAATCGAATCCACTACAAGTTATTTCGTAGAACTGGAAAAAATAAAGCGTTACGGCACGCACAGAATAGGCTGCATCCAGGAAACACAAGATTCTACAGCAACCGGGCATTTTGCAAAAGGGGGAGAATTAGGGGCGGATCTATTTTGCCATCGTGAATCGCGGGGCGGATCTTTGCAACAAGGTGGTGCCAAAGCGATCTCAAATTGATATTCCCGCATTCCGGGCCGGGTTGCGGGGCGGCGCGCTTCCCTGAATAATGCTGATTGGGCCCGCAGCACACGAACTATGACACAAGAACGCGTATTGATTGTCGAGGACGAGGAGAACGAACGAACCGGGCTCGCCGAACTGGTCTCGGGATGGGGCTATCGTACCGACATCGCGGCCGACGGCGTCGAAGCTCTGGAAAAAATTCCCCTCTTCGCTCCGTCCATCGTGATCACGGACGTGAAGATGCCACGCATGGGCGGCATGGAACTGGTGGAGCGGCTGGCGGATATGGCGCAGTCGATCGCGGTAGTGATGGTGACCGCGCAGAAAGCGACCGACACCGCATTTCACGCGGGCCGGCTGGGCGTGCAGGATTACATCGAGAAGCCCATCGACTTCCGTCGGCTGCGCTCCATCCTCACCAACATCGGCGAAATCCTGAACACCCGCACCGAAAACGAATCGCTGCGCCGCCGCTTGCGCGACAAAGGAGCGCTCGGCCTGCTGGTCGGCGCCTCGGCTGAAATGCAGGAGATTTTCCGGCTGATCGAGTTGGTGGCGCCGAGCACGGCCTCGGTGTTGATCACCGGGGCGAGCGGAACCGGCAAGGAATTGGTGGCGCGCACCATCCACGATCTGAGTCCGCGGCGCAACAAACCTTTCGTCCCCATCAATTGCGCGGCCATTCCCGAGACGCTCATCGAGAGCGAAATTTTTGGCCACGAAAAAGGCGCGTTCACGGGCGCGCTGGAGCGCCGTACCGGCTGCTTCGAACTCGCCGAAGGCGGGACGCTGCTGCTCGACGAGATTGGAGAGATGCCGGTGGCCACGCAGGCGAAGCTGCTGCGCGTGCTCGAAGACCACAAACTGCGCCGGCTCGGCAGCAAGGTCGAAACTTCGGTGGACGTGCGCGTGCTGGCCTCGACCAACAAAGTTCCCGACGATGCCGTGGCCAATGGAGAACTGCGCGAGGATCTTTATTACCGGCTCAACGTTTTCAATATTCATATGCCGGCGCTGCGCGAGCATAAAGAAGATATCCGCGAGTTAGTGAAGAGCCTGCTAGCGGACATGAACCTGAAGCACGATCGCAACGTGGCGGACGTAAGCGAAGCCGTGCTCAATATTTTCCAGAGTTACTCGTGGCCGGGCAATGTGCGCGAATTACGCAACACGCTGGAACGCGCCGTGATCGTCTGCGAAGGTGGACTGGTGGAAACCAGGCACTTGCCGCCGGGCTTTGGCCAGGGTGTGCGGCCCGTGGTGAACGATCCCGATGCCGTGCACCTGGGCGTGGGCACAACGGTCGGGGAAGCGGAGAAGCTGCTCATCCTGAAAACTTTGCAGGCGACCAATAACAACAAAACACGAGCCGCGGAGATGCTTGGCATCAGCCTGAAGACGCTGCATAACAAGCTGAAAGAGTACGGGCGGCCGCAGGACACGATAATGGGAGCGAACGAGTGACGAGTAGCGCGCATACCGCGGCGCGCCACTGCGGGCGAGAAGTTCTCAGTTCCCAGTTCTCAGTGAAAGCCACGAAACGTTTCTGAGAACTGGGAACTGAGAACTGAGAACTTCCTTATAAAGATGAGCCGCAAATTCATCATCGTGCTCGCGATCACCACGCTGTTCACGGCGCTGGTCATCGGCTTCTCCTGGATTTACCTGTCGCAACTGCTGCGCCAGCGCTTGCTGTGGGCCGATGAAACCGCTTCCCAGCTCACCAATCAACTGGAGTACGCTGCCTCCAAAGCGGTACCCGACCTGACCAGCACGCGGGTTGACACCGAAAATCCCAAGGCGATGCGCACCGCCATCACGAATTATCTGCAGACCGACACCAACCTCAACGACATGCTGGAATCGGTGGTGGGAAATTCTCGCATCATCTACGACGCCGCCATCATCGATCCGAATGGGGTGGCGATTCTCGATACCAATCCAGCGCTGGATGGCAAGCCGGTTCCGGAACGCGCCCCTTTGGGCGTGTTGCGCGACGCGGGCTTCCGCCGCCAGTTGCGCATGCTTTACGCCCCCGGCGCCGTTTATGACGTGAGCATCGGGCTGGAACTTGACGGGCAGGCGTTTGGCAGCGTTCACGTGGGCGTCTCGACGGTTTTTCTGCGCAACGAACTGACGCCGAAACTGCAGCAGGCAGCTTTCTTTTCCGTGCTCGCGATTTTCTGTTCGCTGGTGCTGGCGGCGGTGGTTTCGAATGTCGCGCTCGGCCCGCTCAAGGCCATCAGCCGCAACCTCGACAGCGCGAGCGCCGGAGATCTGTTGCCGGCCGAGGAGTCCAGTTCGGACGACGAAGTTGGCCTGGTGTCGTTAAAGATCGCCCACCTCGGCCGGCAGATTCGCGATACCAACGAGATTTTTTCCGCGCTGAAAGACAACGTCGAGCAGGTCATGAGCAAGCTGCAGGATGGGCTCATGCTGTTCACGCGCGACTCACGGGTGGTGCTGGTGAGCGCTTCGGCGGAAAAATTTCTGGGTCGCCCGCGCCGTGAAATTCTGGGACACACCGCGGACGAAATTTTTTCCGATGGATCGGTTCTGGGCGCGGTGGTTCTGCCGGCATTCCAGAAGCAGCGGCCGCTGGCGCTCTACGAATTCGACGCCGTCGATGGCCGGCGGGTCCAGGTGTCGCTCGATTTCATTCAAGAAAAAGGAACGCCGATTGGCGCGCTGCTGACCATGCGCGATGCCGAATCGGTGCGGCGCATCGAGGACGAGATTGAAATTTCGCGGCGCCTTTCCGCCAGCGGGCGGCTGACCCGAGGTGTGGCGCACGAGGTGAAGAACCCCATCAACGCCATTGTGCTCCATTTACAGTTGCTGCAAAACAAACTGCAGCAGGACGATCCCGATACGCGCCGCCACATGGACATCATCGGCAACGAAATCCATCGCCTCGACCGCGTCGTGCAAATTCTGGTGGACTTCACCCGTCCCCGCGATCTGCGGCTGGAAGACGTGGACTTGGGCAAGATTCTCGAGAGCGTATCGACGCTGGCCGCGCCCGATGCCGCGCGTCACGGCGTGCGCGTGGCGCTGGAACTGCCCAACCACGAACTGCCCGACGAAGATGAGGCGCTGATGGTGCGCGTCGATTCCGACCTGATCAAGCAGGCGACGATGAACCTGGTGCTGAACGGCGTGCAGGCGATGACCGAGGGAGGAACGCTCACGCTGAAGGCGCGGCGCGATGGCGAGACGATTCTCGCCGAAGTGATGGACCAGGGTTGCGGCATTCCTCCCGAAGCGCAAGAAAAAATTTTCGAACTCTACTACACCACCAGGGACGACAAAGGTGGAAGCGGAATCGGGCTGGCGCAAACTTACCAGATCATGCAGTGGCACTATGGCTCGGTGGAGTTCGATTCCATCGTCGGAGCCGGCACGACCTTCCGCTTGCGCCTCCCAGCAGCAGCGGCGAAACCAGATCGCCGGGAAGAGATGACGGCCTGAACTCCTAGGCGATCATGTCGAAGTCTTTGAGGAAGACTTGGGAAGTAAACTGGATCGCGACCTTCACACGGGTGAAAGATGAATCTGACAAGGCGCACTGAATTCCACTGTTTGCCAAATATGGGATCACACAAGTTTTTCGACCCGCTGCCCAAGCCTGCGGGCGGAGGCTGCAGATGATCATCGAGATGAGAACCTATAAAACCAAGCCCGGCAGGCGCACCGAGTTCCTTGAGATATTTCGTTCCAAGTCTGTCCCGGCACACACAGAAATCGGGATGAAAATCCTCGGCCCATTTCTCTCCGTCGAAGATCCCGATACTTTCTTTTTTATGCGCGGTTTCCCTGACCTCCCTTCGCGGGAGCCGATGAAAGCAAAGTTTTATGAGGGGCCATTATGGAAGGGCGAACTGGAGAACGTCCTGATGCCGATGTTGGAAAAATATGAAGTTATCCTGGTAGAAGACCCCGAAGAGCTGGTTCACTGGTAGTGGCGGCTTGAGCACCGCAATGGCGAGGCATCGACTGGTTGGCCGATGCCCCGCCCGGTTCTCGTACACTGCCCGTTCAATGAAGTCTCTTTCCGTGAACGATTAGGGCTTTCCCCTCGGAGGACGATCTTACTTCCTGCCCGGTTCCCTGCTCTCTGGCTGCTGTCTCTGCTGCAATTGCTGCGTCTGTTGCTGGTGTTTTTGCTGCAATTGCTGCGTCTGTTGCTGGTGCTTCTGCTCTACCTGCTGCTTGGTCGCCTCATTCGCCTTCTGTTTATCCAGCTTCACGTGCTCCTGGTCCTGCTGCTGCTGGAGTTTGTCTCGTTCCTGTTGCTGCTTCGCGACTACTTTATCCTGCTGCTGCTGGTACTTCCTGTCCAGCTTCGGGTTGCCTGTGTTGGGAGTGCTCCGTGTTAGGGGCGGAAGGTCGTGAGGATGGACGGCCGCGCTGGCTGCAGGGGCGTTTCCTCCACGATTGGCCGGAGTATAAGGCCCTCCTGCGGCTTTGGCCGGTGCCGCGCCACGGTCATTAAAATCTCCGGGCCGCGGTGTCGCGGCGACGCCAGGCTTGCCCATGTTCGCCGACGCGCGTTGCTGCGGGTTGGCTCGGGCCGCCTGCGCATGTTGAGTTTGAGCCGCTACCGGCGGGATATGTCTGTCCCGCGCCGCCGCCTCTTCTTGAGCTGTTGGGCGAGCGTCGATTCCACCGTTGCCGCCGTTATAGCTGACGTGGTTCTCGTTGTTGTTCCTCGCGGGGCTGTTGTAAACATTGTGAATATCGTTGATGTTCACGTTGCTCACCGAACGGTTATAAAAAAAGTGTCCGCCGTCCCAACGCCCGCCTTCAAAGCCCACACCGAAATAGCCGAAGCCGTAATTGATCCCGCCGTAGAAGCCTACGTTTGAACCCCAGTAGCCGTCATAGAAAACAAATCCGTCTCCGCCCCAACCCCAATAGGCTGGAGTCCACAGGAAACCGATTTCCGGCGCCATCACCCATGTGCCCGGCACCCAGTAGTAATCGCTGATGTCGTAGTCGTAGGCCCAGTAGCCGGGTGTCCAAAGATAACCGTCGCCCGGGCAAATAGGCTGCTCATAGATAGGCAGCGGGGGCGGGCCGATCCTAATGGCCACGCCGATTTGCGCGAACGATGCTGCCGACATCGACAGCACGACGAGCGCGAACAACAGTGTACGAATGAAACGAATATGCATTGTAATTCCTCTGGCCTGATCCCTCGCTTGCCCGGTGATGCTCTTTTGACGCGGGTTGCGTGGATTGAGGGCCGATTTTCGGACGAAACATAACTGCAGACTGCGTCTCGCTCGCAAATGGTTCTGGCAGAACTTTCTCATTCCGGAGACATCGAAATCTGTTCAAAAAAGCTCACTTCCGAACATGCGTCCCAGATTGGAGGTCAACTGGGAAACGTCTGTCCTGTTCAGAAGTTGATCTCACGTCCAGAGCTTCACAAATAATCACACTGCTTTTTGCAGGCCGGGATTATTGCAGGTCGACGGTCTGAGCGAAACGGAAGTTGAGACGGCGATCGGGTCCGAGCACGATATCTTTGTCTCTGTCGCGATCTCGATCTTTCGTAGCGGTGCCAGAAGCCGCGCCGGTCGCAGGGTTTCTTTCTTCGCGGGAGCCGCCTTTGGCGAAGATGCTGGAGGTCTCGATCATGACCTGCCTGCCGCCCAGGTTCAAACTCACCAGCACGATCCGCAGATAGCCGGGTTCGAGAGAACGCCCGAGCGAGCTTTCGCGCGAATTTCCGGGAGAACTCGCGGAGGGCTTGGCTTCGAGCACGCGGCCGGTCGCGGCGGTGCCGCGGGCGACGAGCGTCTGGCCGTCGATCATGACCGGCTCATCGACGGTGGCGCTGAAAGTGTCTCCCGCATGTGACGACGCGCTCGAAAGCGCGCTCTCGAGGCGAATCGGGATGGGCGTTCCCTCGGGCAGTCTCGTGGTGGATGGAATCAGCGACTGGCTGGGCGCAATGCCGGTCGAGCGCGGTTGGCGATCAAAGGGCAGCTTTTGCGATTCGGCGGAGTTCGAAGCGTTCTCAGCGGGCGGGCGGCCACAGGCGCAGAGCAGGCTGAACGTCAGCAGGATGATGGCGATGCGATTGGCATGGGATGGCATGAACTTCTCCGCCGCGTAACACCCCCGCCCAAACAGAGCGTGGACGGACACCCTCGATAGTAAGACCCGATAGTAAGAATAGACCGCGTTAGCCTGGACTGCCAGCCATCGTTCCCGTTCCTTCGATTAAAGCGCCAGTGGCCCTGACAACCCCAGTAGCTGGAGCACGGGTTTCAAGCGTGCTGGTGCCGCGCCGTCCTCCACACAGCCTTTGACAGCAGCCAAATGCCGATTGCGCCGGCGGCGGCGATGATGCCCCACCAGAAGTAGATGACACTTTCAGCTGAGGAGGTCTGGTTGTGGACCTCTTGCGGAATATTGCACAAAAAAAGGAAATTCCAAACTGACTCGTGATCCCGCGCCCACGGGTTGGCGAGGTAGGACCTGTAGTATTCGGCGTATGGATGATAAGCGCACAACAGGCCGGTGCAACTCAGAAGCAGCAGCAGCGGTGCGTAGGTCAGGCTGAACCGGACGAATCTCGGGGCGCGCCTCACGGCAAACATGAATAAGACAACCGCCATCAGAAGGACCGAGGCCTCTAACACGATTGCGCAGATGTAAACCAAGAGGGCGCTCGCGAGAGAAAATGTAAAAAGCCTTTGCGTCACCGAGTTGTTGTGCGTGCGCGTTTCTTCGTTCTCTGCGTGCTGCAATTGCGCGGCATAGGCGAGGGTTTGGGCCTCCTGCGTTCGTCCCAGCTTGAACAAAAGCGGCTGCAAGCGTTTGAAGGACGTCTCCTGCAGTCCCCGGGCGATCACGGCTTCCAAATCCGTCTTACCACCTAGGCGCATACGCTGACCGAATTGGGCGACGATCCAATACTCGCTTGCAGCGTTTTCCCATTGACCGGCACGCTCGGCCTCCTCGCCCTGGGCAACGCGCAGGGCAGCATATTCGTGCAAATTCTTAAGATTGGGAATCGGGTCGTTAAAAAAGTAGGCGGACATGGCACGTTGCGGATTCATCACGTCGAGCCGCTGCATGACCTGGAGGTCAAGGTCTAATCGCCGGTCGAAGTAAGTCTCATAAACCGGCGCCTCAAAAGCCCGATCCATCAGTTCGAGCCATCGGGGATCGCGTCCGCGGAGACGAGCGACTTCTTCTTGCTGGATCGGCGCATAGAAATAGAAACTGATACTCCGACGTCCGCGCCATTGCGGATCGTCATAGTGGGCACGAGCAATCTCATCCGCTTCGACAAGGTAAGGTACGGCGTTTTTTGGGTCCCAGTCTTGCATCCGCTGGGCTAGTTCGGGGTGCGGCGATCCGTGGAACCTGGAATCGACCCTGCGCTGCGCAAGAAAGTAGTAAATCCAGGTGAGGCTTGGATCTTTGGCGACGGCGTGCTCAGCCAGGCGCATCGCCTCGTCGAAGCGCGCGCCCTCGACATCGGGCAGCCGCATGGCGGCAACCGCCATGGCGGCGTCGTCGCCTTTGCTCTCGGCTTCGCGTCCGATCTTCTCCCACAAGGCGGTCTCGTCCGTCAGCTTCAATTCGGATCGCCAACTGGAGAATGTGACGCTAAGCCCCTGGCGCAGTTCCGGAACGAACAGCAGCCCTCCTGAAATCGCTAAACACACGAGTGCAAGCTTCCACGGCAACGGCGGAGGAACCTGCGGCGGCCCGATGAGCGCCGGTTCGTTCTTCGCCGCCGAACGCCGGAATAGACGCGAAAAGAAGGCACGCAATGCAACCATAAGTCCTCCTACTGTCCAAGACAGCGCTGTGCTGAACTCGGTGATAGAGCCTGCTTCCGCCAGAACAGCCTCGCCCCACGCGCGGGTCTGCGGGGGATACAGGCTGATCGCCCTCGTAAGAATCCTCGTCATAATACGGTTTGCCAAAGTGTCGGCCATTAGCGGTCTCCGAAGGCTGGCTTCAGAGCGCCGCTGGGGCGGGTGCGTTGCGCCTCTTCGCGAGCCCAGCGCTGGCCGAGGCCGGTCAGGCGATACATGTGGCGCGGCGGACGACCACCCCCGGCTGTTTCTTCCCAACGCGTCTCCAGCAGCGATTTCTCGGCCAGGCGCATGAGGATGGGATACAGCGTCCCGGACTTCAGCCCGGTCTCGCGAGACAGGTCGTAGCCGTAGCGCCACTCGGCGGGACGGTCGAGCAAAGATGCAATCAGCAACCGGGTTTGCGGAGATGTGCGGACAAGCTTCATGATGTTTAGTCTACATATATAGATTAAGATGTCAAGTCCGCCTCGTCAAGTCTCGCCAAAGACCCTTGTATCAGCCTCCAAAAGAGCGGAAGGTGGTCTCGGTCAATCCAGTCTGTTCGATGGCTATGTTGGACGCTATGAACTGGCGCCGAATTTCATCCTGAGCGTGAAGCGGGAAGGCAACCAACTTTTCGTGCAGGCGACTGGCCAACCGAAATTCGAGTTGTTTCCAGAGAGCGAACGCGAGTACTTCTACAAGGTCGCCGATGCCCAGATCACATTCGACACTGGCAGCCACGGCAAGGCGACGGGGCTAGTCCTGCACCAGGGCGGCATGAACCAGCCAGCAAAGCGAATTGAATAGTGCTCCGCCGCAGTCCAATGACTCAGTGTGTCGCGGTTCTTGCTTGCGTGTTCTCGCGCAGAACACTGGGTGCCTCCGGTTGCGAAGCGGGCGCGGCACTTACAGGTGTCGACACCTTCTCAAGTGGGAGTTCCACGGTGACGCGAGCGCCCTCCGACAGATTCTCGATGCGAATATCACCACCCTGGTCCTTGACGATGCCATAACAAATACTCAGCCCGAGGCCCGTCCCCTCTCCGACCGGCTTGGTGGTGTAGAAGGGATCGAATGTCCGGCTCGCATTGGAAAAGCCGAGCCCGGTATCTTCGACTTCGAGGATCCCTTTTCCTCCGCGCTCGTAAGCGCGCAAAGTGACCCGTTTCATCTTCACTTCCGGAACGTTCACGGCGTCGACTGCATTGTTGATCAGATTCAGCAGAATCTGCCTGATCTGATCTTCGTCGATGGCGACGGGCCCCAACCCCGGCTGGATATCGACAATTGTCTCCAGATTCCGCGCACGCGTGCTGTATTCGCGCAGGGCCAACACCTCGTGCACGATGGGTGCCAAATCCACAAACCCGCGCTCCATTGGCGCCTGCCGGGAAAAGCGCAGTAAGTTGTCCACGATTCGTTTCATCCGGCGACTCTCGTTTACCAGTTTGTCGAGGCGGCTGCGAGCCACTCCGGGCGCGATCGAGTCGCCCAACAGGTCGCCGTATCCCATCACTGCGGTCAAGGGATTGTTCAGTTCGTGGGCTACTCCGGCGACTAACTGCCCCAAAGCAGCGAGTCTCTCCGAGCGGGACAACTGCTCCTGCAGCGCTTTCAGTTGCAGCGCAACCGCCAGGTCCGCTGCCAACAACTCGATGCGTGTCAATTGACTCGCATTCACTTTCTCAACGCGCTTGGGATCAGCGACGGCGATCGACCCCAGACAGCCTCCACGGGTTGAGCCCATGGGAATCAGCAACTCATCGCCGGTATTCCAGAAGGGGTTCGGCTCATATTGCAATGAGCTCATCAAGGGCTTGTACTTCGCGGCCCTCTCGTTTGAGAGCAGAAACGAATTCTGGCCGATCATTCGCCCGCAGGCGCAAGCATCCTCAATATCTTCCGTAGTCCACTGCCGCGCTCTCTCATACATCTCGTTCTGCGCCGATGGGGAAAGACCGCAGGCGCCGGCCACGCCCAGGGCGCGTCCGGCATCGTTGAGGTGAATCACGGCAACGCGGAAGTTCGTAACCTCGGTCAAGGCGGTGGCAATCTCGCCGCACAGGGAATTTACGGTGGCCCCGCTGAGCAATTGCGACGTGATGGAAGAGAAACGTTGCATCTGCTGGTTCTGTTCGCGGTCGTTGCGATGCATGTCCTCGACAATGGTTAGGATCATGCCGAAGGCTACGAACATCTTGGGAACGTTCCAGATCTCAGCCGGAATGTGCACTTGCGGGATCAAGTAATCCGTCAGCATTCCGACCGGAAATACCGCACCCCAGAAGAAGAAACCAACCGTGACCGTAAGAACGCCGGGAGAGGCGCGCCAGTGGTTGCGGCACATGAGCAACGCGGGCAGCCCGAAGCCAAGTCCAAGGAGAGCAGTACCACCGGTATCGAACGAACCGCGCGCGGCGGCATGGATTGCCCAGAAGCCAATCCCTGCTAGGAACAACGCAAAAGGGACCGAATATGCGGGGGCCCTCGGATGGTTCCAGAAAAGAAAGGTAATTCCGCCGGCGAAACAGGCGAACAGGCAAAGCACAAAAGGCCAACGCAGATGCAAATCGTATGAGCTCAAAACAAAATAAGCCACCGAGGGGACTCCGGTGACGAGCAGCAACCAGGTTCTTTTTGCGCGATCCTCGGCCACCGAGGAAACAGAGGTCAGAAATACGATGGCGGACGCTTGCAGAGAACCCAAATCCACTGCCAGCAGAGCCGGGTTGATGTCTCCAGTGGCAGGCTCGAAGAGCTGGGCAAGAAAGTGAACGAATACCAAGTACCAGGCGACCTTGCAAAGCCTGGATCGCGCAGAGCGAACGTGCCGCTCGAGACAAGCGAAGATTCCCGCCAGCACCGCAACCGTGATCAGGGTGGGGATCTGTTCAAGCCAACTCATAGCGACACCAAGATGACAAGTGTCTCTCCGCCGCCGGACCCGGACAAGGTGTCCACGGTCACGCGAAAGGCGTTACTCGCCTGTGAACCATTGGTGCCATCGCCCGCGGGCCGCTCTCGCTCATTTGGGCATAGCACTCAAGTGGGGGTGAGTAAGCGCCCCTCACAACCGGAGCTATGGCAGCGCGCACTGAGACCAAGCGGGGAAAGTTGGATGTCGATGTCAGACCCCTGACCGGGCATTCGATTCCCCGTAGAGACGCGGCTTGCCCGGTCTCTACGGGCGGAAGAACTTACGATATCGCTGAAGCGATGCCCCCGGGCGAGGAGGCCCGTCGCTCCGCTGGGTCTCGAATTGGGGCGGCTGTCGTCCCCGTATTGGGATTTCGGCATCGGTGCCCCCATCTCCAGTCTTATTTTTTCCGAATCGTCATTCCTTACGAATTATCGCGGGAATCATCGCCCGGAATCATCACAAATTTGGTGTGATGGATCGCACTTAGCGGCGATGGGGTTCCGCACTAGACTTTCCCTAATCAGGTTTAGCGCGGTTCATTCGCGGAAAAGTTGGGCTGTCTTTTTCCCAGCTTGGAATCGCAAGATTTGCAATGTTCCGTCGCTGCCACCATTTTTTGCGGTTTCTCGGGACCGAACATGGATGCGGCGGTCGGGCGGGCGGCGGGCTAAATCTTGAGGAGTGATGCCGGCATGAACGTCGTGAGGCAATTTCCGGCGGCGCGCGAATACGAGCGCGATCCGCGGTTCCGGGCGATGTTTGAAGGGGCCGCGATTGGAATCGGGATTTGCCAGCTCGATGGCCGGATTCTGGAAGCGAATCCTGCGCTCAGCAGAATGCTCGGCTACAGCCAAGAGGAACTGGCAGGCGCGCACGCTGGCGAGCTCTATCCAGAACTTCGCCGTGGGCCAAATCCGGAACTTCATCGCGAACTTGGCCGCGAAACTCATCCCGACAATTTTTCGCCAGACGAACGCTTGCTGCGCGAGTTGATGCGGGGCGAGCGCGGCTCGTTCGAAATCGAAAAACGCTACCGGCGCAAAGACGGTTCCGAGCTGTGGGGATATCTGACGGTGTCGCTGGGGCGCGACGCCCGCCGCCAGCCCGCCTTCCTGATCGCGATGCTGGCGGACGCGACCGAGCACAGGCGAGTGGAAGCACATCTGCGGGAAGCCGAGAAGATGGAAGTCATCGGACGACTGGCGGGAGGAATCGCGCACGACTTCAATAACCTGCTGACCGGCATTCTGCTGTACTGCGACCTGCTGAGCGCTGGGTTGGAGAGCGCTGGACGGGAGAGCGGCGGATTTGAAAGCGGTGGATTGGCCAGCGGCGGATGGGAGCCGAGCGAACTGTGCCAGCACGTGGAAGAAGTCCGCATGGCGGGCGAGCAAGGCGCTGCCTTGACGCATCAGCTATTGGCGATCGCGCGCAAGCAAGCGGCGGAGCCACGGCCGATCCCGATCAACGAAATTGTGGCTTCCACGGAGAATCTGTTGCAGCGGCTGATCGGCGAGCAGATTGAACTGGTCATCGCGCTCGACCCCGGCGCCGGACGGGTCCTGGCCGATCCGGCACAGTTGCGGCAGATCCTGTTGAACCTGGTGCTGAACGCGCGCGATGCCATGCCGCAGGGCGGAAAGATCGGGTTGAGCACGCGGGTTGCGGAGTTTCCCAGTGAATTTCCTGGCAAAGTCTCTAGTAACGCTGGACCCGGCGCTGCCCGGCGCGCCGTCTCGCTGGTGGTGGAAGACAACGGCTGCGGCATGGATGCGGAGACTCGCGCGCGGCTGTTCGAGCCTTTCTTCACCACCAAGAATCCGGGAGAAGGGACGGGTCTGGGTCTGGCGACGGTGCAGCGCATCGTTAGTGAGTCGGGCGGGACGATCGCGGTGGAGACCGAGCCGGGACGCGGCACCTGCATTGAAGTGTTCTTCCCGGCGCTCGAGCCTGCTATCGGCGAAACCGCGGACGAGGAGCGCTCGAAGCATTCCTCGAACCGCGCGAGTCCGCCGGTGGTGCCGGCGCGCGCAGGCAAAGTTCTTCATGAAGCCAGCCGCAAAACTATTTTGCTGGCGGACGACCATCCCACGGCGCGCAAATCCATGCAGCGCGTCTTGCTGCATGCCGGATACCGGATTCTGCCCGCGGCCAGCGGGATGGAAGCGCTGAAAATTTTCGCGGAACATTCCGGGGCGGTCGATCTGCTCATCGCCGACCGCATGATGCCGGGGATGAATGGGCAGGAACTCGCGGAAACATTGCTCCGGCAGAAGCCGGGCCTGAAGGTCGTGTTGGTTTCCGGCTACGAAGATGCGCCCGTGGGATTGGCAGCGGGCGCGGTTGAGCTGGTGCGCAAGCCATTTTCCGGAAAGGCTCTCATCGAACGCGTGGTGGAAGTTCTGCAATCGTGAAGCTGGCAACCCGGTAAGTTCGTCGATCGTGAAGTTTTGGGCCCGTGAAGTTCGGCATCGCAAGGGAGATTCGCCATGGTTACTGCAACGAACGCTGCCGTCCTCAGCCATCCCCCGCAAATCGAGGGAGCGAATTTCTTGAATCTTCTGATCGTGGACGACGACCGCGCCATCCGCGAGGGCTGCCGCGAGGTGGCGCAATCGCTCGGATTCAACACACAAGTGGCGGAGTCCGCCGAACAGGCCTACCGGCTGCTCGACAGCTCCGGCACCGACGCCGTGCTGCTGGACATGCGGCTGCCGGGCGCGAGCGGCCTCGAAGCGCTGCATACGATCAAGAAGCATCGCGCCGACGCGCTGGTGATCGTGGTGACCGGCTATGGCACGGTGCAGTCGGCGGTGCAAGCCATGAAAGATGGCGCGTACGATTACGTCACCAAACCCTTCAGCATGGAAGAACTGCGCCTGCTGCTGGAGCGGGTGGCCGGGCATCTGCGGCTGAAGACGGAGAACCGGGTGCTGCGGGAAACCATCAAATCGCGGCAGGGGTTCGGCAACATCATCGGGCGCGCGCCGGAGATGGAGAAGCTCTACCGCATCATCGCCAAAGCCGGACAGAGCGCGCATCCGGTGCTGATTCTGGGGGAAAGCGGCACGGGTAAGGAGCTGGTCGCGAAATCCATTCACTTCGCCGGCGCCTTCCGCAACAAGCCGTTCATTCCGGTGGACTGCGGATCGCTGGTGCCGACGCTGATCGAAAGCGAACTGTTCGGCCACGTGCGCGGCGCCTTCACGGGCGCGACCCATCCCAAGGACGGGCTGCTGGCGATCGCCGAGGGGGGCACAGTATTCCTGGATGAGATTGGCGAGTTGCCGACCGACTTGCAGGCGAAACTGTTGCGGGCGATTCAGGAGAAGGAGATTCGTCCGGTGGGGAGCGTGAGGCGGGTTCCCATCAACGTGCGGATTCTGGCCGCGACCAATCGCGATCTGGAGCGGGCCGTGGCCGAGGGCACGTTCCGCCGCGATCTTTTTTTCCGGCTCAACGTGCTGACCCTGCGGATCCCCCCGCTGCGCGAACGGAGGCAGGACATCCCGCTGCTGGTGGCGCATGTTCTCGAGCGCATCGGCCGCGAGGCGGGAAACGAAAAGACCATCTCGGACGAGGCGCTCAAGGCGCTGCTGAATTACGACTGGCCCGGCAACGTGCGCGAACTGGAGAACTCGCTGGAGCGGGCGTGCGCGCTCAGCAGCGCGAACGAAATTCAGATGCGCGATCTTCCCACCCAGATTTACAGCGCGCCCATCGACTTGATGGGGATGAGCCAGCCGGCCAACGGCATCGTCCCCATGGCGGAGATGGAGAAACAGACCATCATGAACGCGCTGACGCAGGTGAACGGAGACAAAATGCTGGCGGCGCGGCTGCTGGGTATTGGAAAAACCACTCTGTACCGCAAGCTGAAAGAGTACGAGTCCCAAAACTGGGCTGTCGGGCAAAGCGCTGGTGCCAGAACGGGAGGTTAAGCGGAAGGCCGAGTGCGCAACCCATTTATTTTCAGGCTAAAACAATTGGCCCGGAAGTTGCGGAAGGATTCAGCATGATCCTTCTTGTGACGGCGAGTGAGCGAGCATCCGAGTGCGCCGCGGCGCTGCGTGAGGCGACAGGCGAGAAGGTAGTGGTGGCGGAAAGTCTGGTCCGGGCAACCACACTTTTGCGGGCGGAATGCTACCTGGCGGTCGTGCTCGATCAGCACCTGCTCGAAACCGAGCCGAATGAAGTCGAGACCACGCTCGACCACCTGGGCACCGCCATGCCGGTGCAGGTCAATCTGGCGATCAGTGGAATGGAGCGTCTGGTGCGGGAGGTCCGGGCGGCCGTGCAGCGCCGCCAGCGCGAGGAAGTGAAGGCCCGCCGAGTGGCGATCTTCAGGTTCCACAGCGAACTGAATGGCACGGTCACGGCGTTGCTGCTGTCCATTGAACTCGCCCTGGAAGCCCCCGGTCTGCCGGCGGCGGCGGCCGAAAAGCTGCAGTCGGTGTACGAACTGGTGAAGAAACTCCGGAAGCAATTAGAGAGCGCGGATCCAACAGGAGAGCCCGAACCAGCTGCGGGCGTTTAAGGCGGCTTTAGAGCGGATTCAGCGTTGCTGTATCCCGCTCGTGTGGGGATGGGCGCCCTCGCCCGTCCATGCCGAGCGCAACTCGGCCGTTGCCGGCGGCTACAGCAACTATGGATTTGCTCTAGCCCCTGAAGGCCATCCCGCTCAAAATCCTACGAACACCGGCTCCGGCTCGAGCAGGATTCCCCACGCTTCCTGCACGCCGTGTTGGATTTCATCTTTCAGGCCGACAATGTCGCTCGCCTTCGCGTCTCCGCGGTTGATCAGCGCCAGCGCATGTTTGCGCGAGATTCCGGCCGCTCCTAGCGCATACCCCTTGGAGAACCCCGAGTGTTCCACCAGCCATGCCGCGGAAACCTTGCGTTGCGCGTCGAGAGCGGGGTAGCTGGGAATCTCGATTCCTTTCGACGCGGCGCGTGCGGCCAGCTCTTTGAACTGCGCCTCGCCGAGCACGGGATTCTTGAAGAACGATCCGGCGCTGCGGCAATCGTCGTCGCCGGGGACAATTAGCATTCCCTTGCTTCGCCTTATCTCGCGCACCGCCTCGCGCACTTCAGCGAGCGATGGCGGCGTCTTTTTTTCGGCAAGGCGCGCCGCAAAATGCCTTTGCAAATCGGCATACTTCAAATTCGGAGTGCCACCGCGCTTTAACCAGTAGTTCAGTCGCAAGATAATGTAGCGCCCACGTTCCGTGGTATTAAAGATGCTGGAGCGATAACGGAATTCGCACGCCGGCTTGGGCAGAACCACAATGCGATCTTCTCTTAGGTCGAGAGCGCGCACCGATTCGATCGTGTCCGCGACCTCCTGCCCATAGGCGCCGACGTTTTGCACGGGCGTGCCCCCGACGCTGCCCGGAATTCCGCTCAGGCACTCGACTCCCGCGCAATTCTGCGCGACCGCCTGCGCGACAAAGTCATCCCAGTTGACGCCTGCGCCCACGCTGAAGAGCACGGCGTTACCCGTTGCGTCGTTGGTATTTGGAGAAGAAATTCCGCCGATCGCGATTTTCAGCGCCAGTCCCGGCCAGCCGGAATCGGAAACCACCAGGTTGCTTCCCCCGCCCAACACAAACAGCGGCAGGCCGCGGGCTTTCGCAAACTGCGCGGCCTCGCGAACGTCTTCTTCTCTCCGCAGTTCCGCAAAGTAGCGCGCCGCCCCGCCCACCTGCAAGGTGGTCAGCGGCGCCAGCGGAACGTTTTCCTGAATCGTCATGAGGCTAGTTTCGCTCTACCTCTAGTTGAGCATCTCATGTCTGCCCGCGCAGGCATATTGAGAACCGAGTTACGTTTCGAAGCGCGATTGTGAATCGACGGCTGGGCGTCTCCTCGGTGAGCAAGCGGGAGAACGCGTTGACTGGTTCCGTCCATCCGGGGCTCGGCCCGTCCGTTCCATCACAAATTTAAGTAAGCTGCATCACAGCCAAGACCGGCTGGATGGGCGGATTATGCACAAATCGGTGACCTCGGCTGGATTCCGGTTACGGGAGCGATGTGGCCGCATGGAATCCGGGCCAGTGTTGCGCAAGAACTGAAGACGTGGAGTACTCGAATGGCGACAGAATTGGATCTGTTCGCAGCCGTTAGCCATGATCGTGATCTGGCCGAGCCGCTCACATCCGCGCAGAAGGAAGCGCTGCAGCGGGCGATCGCCAAGATTGTTGCGTTGGGCGCGCAAACCGGAGTCAGTGCGGATCAGATGATTGAGTTGCTGAAGTCGGGCATGACCATCTGCGAACTGCTGGAGTACCTGTCGGCTCGTTCCAGAGAAAGCGCCTGAATTCGCGCCGCGCGCAGTAAAGGTTCGGGAAGTCCAGGTTCAGGACGCCCAGGTTCAGGACGACTAGGCTCAGGACCGGGCATAGATTGGCAAGCGGAAGTACCCCGGAAACATCCAGAGTTCTCACCCTTTCCGGAATCTTGAGATTCCGCGCGTTTGCCGCCGTGCTTGCGATTGAGTAATCTCTAGCGATGCGGTCTCGCCAGGACAATCGGCATCTATGATCTGGATTTGGCAACTCGAGCGGGTGGAAACATCTCTGCCAGTACTGGCCGGCGTTTTACGGGAAGATCGCCCACGCGCCCCGGACCACCACCGCGTATAGTCGACCGTCCGGGGAAAAAGGCTGGCTTTCGTTTTCTGGGCGCGCATCTAACTGAAGAACAGCGATCATGGTAGAACTATGGCTTTACGAGCGTGGCTGTACGACCGCGGCTCTACGAAAACAGGAGATCGAGATTGAGGAATCGGATACTCTTCTTACTTGCCTTTTGCGGGCTCGTTGCATCGGCTTCGGCGCAATCGGATTTCAATCGTTTTTTCTTTAAGGCCGGCGCCGGACTTGGCATCGGCCGCGACGATGTCGCCAGCTATGTCGGCAACTCTTCTCAATTCACCGCCGGAGCCGGCATCAACTTTAACCGTTTCCATCGCCTGTTCGGCGCGGATGCCGAATACATGTACTACGCCCTCGGCTTCAGACCCAGCGTGATCCGGGGCCAGTCGCTGGCGGACCAGAAAGGACATATGCAGTCGGTAAGCCTGGACGGCATCGTCAACGTGCCCCGCCATCTCCGCAAGTTGAGCGCGTATGGAATTTTTGGCGTCGGCTTCTATGACCGCAGCGTTTCGGTACCCAAACATTTACTCCTAAATGGCACGCCCATGCAGCCCGCGTGGAGATGGTGGGACCTGTACTGGGTTGACTACAACCCCTCCGTCGGCCCGGTGATTCAGCAGCCTGGGCCGCCCGGGCCGCCGTACGGAGAATATATGTCCTCGAACTCCAAGGTCGCCGGCGGCCCCAACTACGGCGGCGGAATCGCCTACCCTCTGCGATCTTCCCGTGCCAAACTCTACTTCGAATGGCGCTATCATCGCGCTTATCAGAGCGACGGCAAGACCATCGTCATGCCCATCACGATTGGGCTGCGCTGGTGAAGACTGCGGGCTTTCTTGACGAGCGAGATTGCGCTGGCGGGGTTGATTTCAGCTTGTCAGCTGTCAACTTTCAGTTGTTAGTTTTTAGTCCTTAGCTCTTAGCTATTGGCTTTTAGCAAACAACCCTTTCGTTTTTCGCTCTTCGCTGCAGTTCTCTTCGCTACTTGCTTTTCTTTTCTAGCGCGGAGTCAACATTGCTGTATCCCGCTCGTGTGGGGACGGGCGCCCTCGCCCGTCCAAGCCGAGCGCAGCTCGGCAGTTGCCGGCGGCCACAGCAACTATGGATTCGCTCTAGCGCTTGACGCTTGCTTTCTATCTCGCTGCTGTCGTTTTTCCGCTTTTCTTTGGATCATTTTTCCGCAGAGACGCGGCTAGCCTCCTCTCAGACGCGGCTTGCTGCGTCTCTACGGTTGGCTTCGATCTGGCGGGATTAAGGAGGCCCGCGGCGATGGGAGTCCGAGGAAGCCCAGGGCGGCCAGGGAATACAAGAGAGCGGCTACCACGAGGAGCGCCTTCATGCCGACGATCAGCGACAGGTTTTCCAGCAGGCCACCGACGACCGCCCCGAGCATGTTGGCGCCGAGGGCTGCTGCGGGGGACTGAGTGGAGCGGAATTCCGAGGCGAACAATAATCCGGCAAAGAAAACCGGGATGGCGAAGACGAGGGTGGCGAAGGACCCGACCAGAGCCGCAGAGCCGGGAATGCGGTTGAAGGGCACGAAGTAGGCGCAGGCGATGCCGGCGAGGATGCCGATCAGAGTCCAGGAGCGCGGCCACGCGCGTTGTTGTCTTTGTCGTTCAATGACGAAGTTGGCGAGAAGAAGCGCCGCGAGAATGGCGGCGATCACGATGCCGTTGACTTGCCATGTGGTCCCAAAATACAAAGCCAGCCGGCTGACGACTTGCGTTTCCAAAAGCAGAAATCCCGCGCCCATGCTGAAGAAGAAGAGAGAAGGAACGCGGCTGCGGGCTTCGGGAATCTGAAAGTAGAAGACGGCCGCGAGCAAAATGACGAGGGCGCTGAGCAGGTAGAAGATACCGGGGATCCAGTGTCCCTGATGGTAGAGATAGGGCCAATCGTCTGTAGTTACGGCGACTTCGGGCAAGGCGAGAAACGCTGGACGCCGTTCGGCGACAAACTGACTCAATCGAGAGTCGGCGGCAAGGCTCGCTTCCACCTGTCCTGAGGGCGAAATGGCAAAGCAGGTGGCGTCTGCGCTGTAACTAGAAGGCGCGCGGAAAACCACGGGAGGTTTCCCGAAGGTGCGGATCAGCATTTCGGCCAGGCGCTGTCCGACAAACGGATGATTGATCTGGAATTTGATGAACAGAACGCCGCCCGGCGCAAGCAGCGCGCGAGCTTCGCGAAAGGACTCTTCGGTGTAAACGAAGTTGTCGAGGCGCATGTTGGAATAGTCGGAAAGCTGGGTGTGGGAATCGAGCAATCCGAAAAGGATGAGGTCGTAACGGGCAGTGGCGCGCTTCATGAAGGCGCGGGCATCGGTGAGGTGGGCGGAGACGCGTGGATCGTCGTAGGGATGCTCGGGGTGGCGGCGGCGTCCGAGGTCGAGGATTTTGGGATCGATCTCCACGGCATCGACGGCGCGGCTCTCGTGGCGCAGCGCGGCGGCAACGTCATTGCCGGTGCCCGAGCCAACGATCAGGACGCTGGGGTTCGGGGACGTGAAACGGAAGGGCAGATTGTAGGGATTGTCGTCGGGCGCTTCGCGCAGCAGTTGCGCGTGACGAGCCAGAAAATCGGGAGAGAGATTCACAATTGTCTGGTAACCGGTGTGGTTGACGCGAATCTGGGTGCCGAGAAGCTCGCCATCGGGAAAATTTTTATCCTCGACTTCGATCTGCTGGTAGGGAGTCCAGAGGTTGAAGTGGTGCGGAGTGGAAGGATCGAAGAGCAGGAACACGACGGGTAAGACGGCGGCGGCGATCCGGATGGTATCGCTCCGATTGGATTGCAGGAGGGCCATACCCGCCAGAACGATAGTGAACCATACCGCGGGGGGCAGCGCCAGCCAGGACACGGCAAAGAATGCGAGGATGCCGGCCAGACTGCCGGCCAGATTCCAGGAGTAGCCATAAAGCGGGCGCGGGGCCAGTTCGATCTGGCGGCTTACGGTTTGTCCGATGGGAATGAAAATGTAAGTGATGAGTAAGAGCAGGATGGCAGTGACAGTCGCGGCCAGCAGAAAGCCAGGGGTGTCATGCGCGGCGTGAGTGGCCCATATTTCGACGTCCTGCGCGGCGCCGAGGTATTGCGAGAGGCTCTCCATGATCTGCGGGCCGCGCCAGGGCAGGCGGACGATGACGATCAATCCGACCAGCGCGGTGACGGCGGTTTGCCAGCGCGGACGCTGGCGTGCGAGAGCGCAGCCAAGTCCGAAGCCGAGAAAACAGAGCAGCAGCGCCAGGTTTTTTACGTAGGCAAACACACGGATTTCGGTAGCGACCCAGCGGATGAGAGCGAGTTCGGCGAAGAGGGTGAGCGCGCTGGCGAGAAGCAGGGTAGAGAGATTCCAGCGGCCGGGCAGGTCGGAGGCCCGGGTGCGCGGCTTGATTGCGCGGTAGCTGACGAGGAGCGCGGCGGCCAGGATGAAGCCTGGAATCCGCAAGGACATTGGGGAATCCCTCGAGAAAAGTGCCGATCAGAATAGCACGAGGAGGGTGTAAGGGCAGTTTAGGGTGCAGCTTGAGCCGACCTGCGCACGGCTGGGACAGTCGAGGGCGGCTGTCCCTACACTAAACCTTCAGCAGGCTAGCTGGTCGCGGGTTAGTTTCAACCCGGTCAGGTTGCCGAGGATGGTTACGGCGATCTGCTCGGTGCGGAAAAATTCTTCGGCGGTTTGCTGAAGGTCGTCTATGGTGACAGCCTCGATGTGTTCGATGAGTTCGTCGAGTCCATAGAAGCGGTCGTAATACATTTCCTGGCGGGCGAGGTTCGACATGCGCGCGGTCGAGGATTCGAGCGAGAGCATGAGGCTGCCTTTGAGTTGGTCCTTGGAGCGGCGCAGTTCTTCTTCGGGGACGGGCGTGGTTTTCAGGTTGCGGAATTCCGCGACGACGCACTCGACAACTTTGATGGCCGACGCCCGTGACGTACCCGCGAATACGCACATGGAGCCGGTGTCGCGGTAGGGGTTCAGGTCGCTGTAGATGGAGTAGGCAAGCCCCTGGCGCTCGCGGATGTTCTGAAACAGGCGCGAGCTCATGCCTCCTCCGAGCAGCGTATTCAGGATGTAGGAAGCGTAGCGCCGTTCGTGTGCCATGGGATGCGAGGGGACGCCGATGCAGATCTGCACCTGCTCCAGCGATTTCTTATTGCGCAGGTTGATGCGGAAAAAAGTCTTGGGCTGGGGCGAGTGCAAGCCGTTTTCCGCCGGCTTTACGTGTTCGAAATGTTTCGCGACGAGTTCGACGAAGTTCTTGTGGTCGAGATTCCCGGCGGCGCTGACGATGAGATTGCCGGGAGCGAAGTGGTGTCCGTAGAAGCGGCAGACGACCGGGCGCTCGAATTTTCTTACGGTTTCGCGCGTGCCCAGGATCGGCAGACCGAGGGCGTGGTTCTTCCAGAAACTTTGCGTGAAGATTTCGTGGACGAGGTAGTCGGGATTGTCCTGGTCCATTTTTATTTCTTCGAGAATGACGCCGCGCTCCTTCGCGATATCGCCGGCATCGAAGACGGGATGAAGAACGAGATCGGTGAGGACATCCAGGGCGAGCGGAAGATGCTCATCGAGGACTTTGATGTTGAAGCAGATACATTCCTTCGCCGTGAAAGCATCCATATTGCCGCCGATGGAATCGACCTGGCGGGCGATGGCTTCGGCGGAGCGCGTCTCCGTGCCCTTGAACACCATGTGCTCGATGAAGTGCGAGATGCCGTTCCATTCCGAATCTTCGTCGCGCGAGCCGGACTTGAGCCAGACGCCGATCGCAACCGAACGGATGTGGGGCATCTGCTCGGTGATGACGGTCAGGCCGTTCGGCAGTACCTCACGGCGAATGTTGCGGGTTTCTTTGACCATTACGCTTTTACCTTCAGATTTCTTGCCAAGAAACTCGGATCCAAGTATTCATTCCGGGGCGGGTTACTGTTACTATTCTCCCACAATCCGGGGCGAGGCGACGGCGGCTGAAATTCGGCCTTATTTTTGTTTAACTTACAGGCAATTCTTGGCATCATAATTTCAGTATTATCGACAGACGGGCGGGGACGCCCGTCGCTCCACCACCGCCGAATGCAAAGTCAGCCATCCAACTCGCTCTTAGGACTTAACTTGCAGGAACTCACGGATCTTGCGATTGCGTCGGGGCAGCCTGCCTACCGAGGCCAGCAACTATTTGATGCGGTATATCGGCAAAAGATTGAGCGGCTGGATCGGGTTTCGACGCTGCCGCTCGAATATCGCGCTCGCCTGGCAGAGCAAGGCTGGGGAATGGGGTTTCCGGAGATTGCGCGCAAATTTGTTTCGAGCGATGGCACGGTGCGTTATCTCGTGGAGCTGGCCGACGGCGAGACGGTCGAGACGGTCTGGATGCCCGAGGGCGATGGCGGGGAGAGCGGCGACGGCAGCGAAGCAGGCGACGAGGAAGCGGGTAACGAGATTGATGATGCGGAACGTGTGGTGGCGGGGCTTCGCCCCGCCGGACGGGGCGAAGCCCCGTCACCACACATCAATTGGCGTCGGGCGACGATCTGCGTCTCGAGCCAGGTGGGATGCGCGGTCAATTGCAAGTTCTGTTTCACGGCGCTGCTGGGGATCAAGCGGAATCTGGAGGCGGGAGAAATCGTTGGGCAGATCGCGGCAGTGCTCCGGGAGCAAGGAGTCGAGCCGCCGCTGCAGCGCGTCAACATAGTATTCATGGGCATGGGCGAACCCTTTTTGAACTATGACAACTTCATGAAATCGGTGCGGCTGCTGGTGGAGGGCGTGGGGATCCCGGAGTCGCGAATGACGGTGTCGACGGCGGGGATCGTGCCGCGGATTCGCGATTTCGGGCACGAAGCGGTACGCCCGAAGCTGGCGATTTCGCTGAATGCGTCGAACGACGCGTTGCGCAGCGAAGTGATGCCGCTGAACCGCAAGTGGAATCTCGCGGAACTGATGCAGGCGGCGCGGGAGTTTCCGCTGCGGACGCGGGAGCGAATGACGTTTGAGTATGTGCTGATCGAGGGCGTGAACGACGCTCCGGAGCAGGCGCGCGAGTTGGTGGAGTTGGTGCGAGGGATGCGGGCGAGAATCAATCTGATTGCACTGAATCCGGGGATCGAACTGCCCTATCGGACGCCGGAAGAGGAGCGGGTGGTGGCGTTCCGGGAAATATTGGTGGCGGCGGGAATTCCGGCATTTGTGCGGCGTCCGCGAGGGCGCGATATTTTTGCGGCGTGCGGGCAGTTGAAGAGAACGGTGGAAGTGGCGCCCGGCCGCGAGTCCAGCCCCTAAAGGGGCGTCTGATTTCCCGTACAGACGCGGCAAGCCCGGTCTCTATAGGCGAATATAAGGGCGGCGCATCCCGGAGCGACGGATCCCCCATGCCGGCCCAGAGGTGTCCGTTACCGCGGGATCCGCCCGGTGGATTCATCGGCCAGTTCGCGCGCTCGCCTGAAAATCTTTCGAAACATCTCTTTGGTTAACTTGCCCGTCTGGGTGTTTTGGTTGGAGGGATGGTAGGACGCTAAGAGGACGCGCCCATCGGGCAAGGCGTATTCGGCCCCGTGGCGAAATTCATAATCCCGCTTGCCGGCAATCAGCTTTCTTCGCATCAGGTAGTTGACATAGGCTTCGAATCCGATTCTTCCCAAAGCAACCACGACGCGCAGATCTTTCAGTCCTTCGAGCTCGCGTTCCAGAAACGGAGCGCAGTTGGCCAGTTCCTCGGGCAGAGGCTTGTTGCCGGGCGGCGCGCAGCGGGCAGCGGCGGTTATGTAGAGACCGGTCAGCACCTGTCCATCGTTGCGGGCGGTCGCTGTCGGCAGAAGGGCGAATCCGGTTTCGTGCAGCACCGGGTACATGAAGTTACCGGAAGAGTCTCCGGTAAACATGCGGCCGGTGCGATTGGAGCCGTGGGCGCCGGGAGCGAGTCCGAGAACGAGAACGCGGGCATGGGGATCGCCGAAGCCCGGGACAGGCTTGCCCCAGTACTCGCAGTCGCGGTAAGCGCGGCGCTTCTCGCGGGCAATGCGCTCGCGATATGCGACCAGACGCGGACAGCGCGTGCAGGCGATGACGTCGGCATTCAGAACCTTGAGCCAGTTGGGGATGGGCATTCGGCTTCATTGTATTTGGTTGTGTGGCGCGGACACTCTTGTCCGCGGCTGTTGCTTTTGCTTTTGCCTTTTGAATGGTGCGGGACTCTCCCATCCCCAGGGAGCCTATTCGCTGCACGCTTTTCGCGCACAAGAGTGTCCGCGCCGCACAAGAAGCTCTCCCGTTACTTTAGTGGGTAGGACATCCCCCTCCGCCGTTTGACGTTGCTCTTCGAGAGTCTTTACACTCAAGACAGCGGCACCTGCGTCGCAGCGGAGACACTTCCCTCCCGACTCTGCTGCCGCAGCCGCACTGGAAAGGTAATTGTGAGCCCTGCTGAGACCAAGGAAAACGCGACCAAGGAAAGCGCCACGAAACGCGAGATTGAGGTTGAGATTCCGGTCGCGGATGTCAACCGGCAGACCGATTCGCTGATCCAGAAATATCAGAAGGTGGCGCGCATTCCCGGCTTCCGGAGCGGCCATGTTCCGGCATCGATTATTCGCCAGCGTTTTTCGGAACAGATCAAGACCGACATGGTCGAGGCGCTGGTCCCGCGCTACTTCCGGCAGGAGGCCGAGAAGCTGGGCATGCATCCGGTATCGCAGCCGCGGGTCACCGACCTGCAACTGCGCGAGGGCGAGCCGCTGCGCTTCAAAGCCGCCTTTGAGGTGCTGCCGGAAATCAAGCTGGAAGGTTACAAAGAGCTGCGCGCCGAGAAATCGGAGATCGCGGTTTCCGAGGCCGATGTGGGGCAGGCGCTCGCCGATCTGCGCGAACGCCATGCGAGTTTCAATCCGGTAGAGGGCCGCGCCCTCGCCGATGGCGATTTCGCGCAAGTCTCGCTCGATGGCAATCCCAAGTCCGTCGAAGGCGTCGAAGGAAAGCCCGGAGGAGAAAAGACCGGCGAAGGCCAGCCCGTTCACATGGATGAAGTGTTGGTCGAAATCGCGGGCCAGAACACGATGCCGGAATTCACCGAACACCTGCGCGGGACCGTTGTCGGGGATGAGCGGACCTTCGATGTGAACTATCCGGAAGACACCGAGGACAAACGCCTGGCGGGGAAGACGTTCAGTTATGCGGTGAAGGTGCAGGCGATCAAACAGAAGAGCTTGCCGGAACTGAACGACGAGTTCGCCAAGCAACTGGGCGAATTCCAGACAATGGACGACTTACGGAAGGCCATTCGCGAGCAAATCGAATCCGAGCGCAAGCACCAGGCGGAACGCGATGCCAAGGAAAAGCTGGTGGGAGAACTGATTCAGCGGAATGATTTTGAGGTGCCCGATTCGTTGATCGAACAGCAGATTGACATACGGCTGGAGCGCGGACTGCGCGCGCTGGCGGCGCAGGGTCTGACCGCCGAGCAAATGAAGAAAATGGATGTGGCGCGTCTGCGCGCGGGGCAGCGCGAGCAGGCGATCCACGATGTAAAAGCCGCGCTGCTGCTCGAAAGAGTAGCGGAAGAAGAGAATGTGCAGGTCAGCGATGAAGAACTGAGTCAGGAATTGGAAGCGCTGGCCAGACAATCGAAACAGACATCCGAAGCAGTGCGCGCTCGTTTGGCACGGGATGGGGGAATCGATAGGATTAAGACAAGACTCCGCAACGAGAAGACCCTCGAATTTCTGTATCGCCAGTCCGCGTAATTAAAGATGCGGACCATCTCAATCCTCCCCTGGGCCGACGAGACCGAGTTCAGGGCAGGAGCGTGGAAAGGGTGAATGATGCTGGTACCGATGGTGATCGAGCAAACCGGACGGGGCGAACGGGCGTATGACATTTATTCCCGTCTCCTCCGCGACAATATCGTCTTTATTGGCACGCCGATCGACGACAATATCGCCAACGTGGTAATCGCCCAGATGCTGTTCCTGGCGCAGGAAGACCCTGAAAAAGACATCCAGCTCTACATCAACTCGCCGGGCGGGTCGATTACGGCGGGCATGGCGATCTACGACACGATGCAGTACGTAAAGAACGACGTGACCACGATCTGCATCGGTCAGGCCGCTTCCATGGCGGCGCTGCTGCTTTCGGCGGGCGCGGTCAAAAAGCGGCTGGCGCTGCCGAATTCGCGCATCCTGATCCACCAGCCCTCGATGGGCGGGCTCTCCGGACAAGCGACCGACATTGACATTCATGCCCGCGAGATTTTGCGCATGCGCGAGATTACTAATCAGTTACTGGCCAAGCACACCGGCCAAAAGCTGGATAAAGTGGAGAAGGACGTGGAGCGCGACTTCATCATGAATTCGCAGCAGGCTAAGGAATACGGAATCATTGACGATATTATTTATAAGACGAGAGAGAAGGTATGATCGGCAGCTCGTGACGATCGTCCCGTAGACGGTCGTGCGAGTAGACGATCGTCCAGTCGACGATCAGTGCCAGCAGGTCTCGGCGTTAGCGGAGCCGGCCGTGGGCTGAAAAGCAGCACCAGGAGCAGGAAGCCAGCCGCGGCTAGGCCGCCAGAAAAGGAGTAAGGCCGGGTGAAAACCAGATCGGGATCGGATGAGATGTTGCGCTGTTCGTTCTGCCACAAGTCGCAGGACGCGGTCGCGAAACTGATCTCGTCGCCGAGCGACTATCCCCGTGCATACATTTGCGACGAGTGCGTGGCCGTCTGCAACTCGATTCTCGAAGATGACCGCACCGCGACTCCGGCGGCTGCGGTCCCCAACCAGCTGCCGAAACCGCAGGAAGTAAAGACGTTCCTCGACGAGTACGTCATCGGACAGGAGCAAACCAAGAAGAAGCTGGCCGTTGCCGTCTACAACCATTACAAGCGCATCTACATGAACCGCCAGCGCACCGGCGATGGCGTGGAGCTGACCAAGTCGAATATTCTGCTGATCGGGCCGACCGGAACCGGCAAAACGCTGCTGGCGCAAACCCTGGCCCGCATGCTCGACGTGCCGTTCGCGATCGTGGACGCGACCACGCTGACCGAGGCCGGTTACGTGGGCGAGGACGTCGAGAACATCATTCTGAAACTTCTGCAGGCGGCCGACGGCGACGTGAGCCGCACCCAGACCGGCATCATCTATATCGACGAGATTGACAAGATCGGGCGCAAGGACGAGAACCCCTCGATTACGCGCGACGTGTCGGGCGAGGGCGTGCAACAGGCGTTGCTCAAGATTCTGGAAGGCACGATCGCGAACGTGCCGCCGCAGGGTGGACGCAAGCATCCGCACCAGGAATTCACGCCCGTCGATACCACGAATATCCTCTTCATTTGCGGGGGCGCCTTTGTCGGCCTGGAGAAAATTATCGGACGGCGCGTGGGCAAGAAGGCTCTGGGTTTCCGCATGGTAGAGGACGAGGACAGCGAGCATCCGGGTCTGGCCTCGCTGCGCAGCTTTGAGCTCGTCTCGGAAGCGCAGCCGGAGGATTTGATCAAGTTTGGGCTGATTCCCGAGTTTGTCGGGCGCCTGCCGGTGATGGGCGTGCTGCAGCAACTGGACGAAAACGCGCTGGTGGAAATTCTGACGCGTCCGAAAAACGCGATCGTGAAACAATACCAGCGTCTGTTCGAGTTTGAGAACGTGCGGCTGAAGTTCAGCGACGACGCCAACCGGGCGATTGCGCGCCAGGCGATGGCGCGTAAAGTTGGCGCCCGCGGTTTGCGCATGATCCTCGAAGAGCTCATGCTGGAGCTGATGTACAGCCTGCCCAGCCAGAAGAAGGTCAAGGAATTTGAAGTGACCCGCGAGATGGTGGAAAAGCGGAACGTCTCGCTGGCCATGATCGAGAAAGCGGCAAGTTAAACGCGACCAGAGACGGGAGACTGAGTTGTCGAACCCCAAGGAAAAGTTTGAGAGCAAGAAACTGCCCATGATGCCCATTCGGGATGTGGTCATCTTCCCCTATATGATGACTCCGTTCGTGGTGGGCCGGGAGTCGAGCGTGCGCGCGCTCGAAGAAGCTCTCGCAAGCGATAAGAAGATATTTCTCGCCACCCAGCACGATGCCAGTATCGATGAGCCCAAGGCCGGAGACATCTTTCAGGTCGGCACCATCGTCAACATCGTGCAGAGCCTGAAGCTTCCCGACGGGAACATCAAGGTGCTGGTCGAAGGCATCGAGCGCGCCAAGATCCTGCAGGTCGCGGAAACCGAAGGCTTTCTCGAGGCAACCGTTCGCGTCGCGCGTTACGCCACCGAGACCACGGCGCAGATTGAAGCGGGCATGCAGCGCGTCACCGGAATGTTCGAGCAATATGTAAAGCTTTGCCAGTCGTTGAACTACGAAACCATGATCGCGGCCGTTCGCATGGAAGATCCGGCGAAGCTGACCGACACCATCGCCGCCAACCTGCAGCTCTCGATTGAAGAGAAGCAGGGACTGCTCGAAATCTTCGATCCCGCCGAGCGTTTGAACCGCATCGGCGACGTGCTCGACGTGGAAATCGAAAAGCTCAACATGGACCGCACCATCCAGTCGCGCGTGAAGCGGCAGATGGAGAAGGCGCAGAAAGAGTACTACCTCAACGAGAAAATCAAGGCCATCCAGAAGGAGTTGGGACGCGGCGAAAAGAGCGAATTCGACGAACTGAAGAAGAAGGTCGAATCCGCGGGCATGCCTGCGGAAGTTCGCGACAAGGCGATCCAGGAACTGAAAAAGCTGGAAGCGATGCCGCCCATGTCGGCGGAGTCCACCGTTTCTCGCAATTATCTGGATTGGCTGCTCGCGGTGCCGTGGAAGAAGCGGTCGAAGGAAATCCGCAACATCTCGCGCGCCGAGAAAGTGCTCAACGAAGATCACTATGGCCTCGAGAAAATCAAGGAGCGCATCCTCGAATTCCTCGCCGTCCGCCAATTGGTGAAAAATCCCAAAGGCTCGATCCTTTGCTTCGTCGGACCTCCCGGCGTGGGCAAGACTTCGCTGGGGATGTCGATCGCCAAAGCGACCGGCCGCAAATTCGTGCGGCTGTCGCTCGGCGGCGTGCGCGATGAGGCGGAAATCCGCGGCCATCGCCGCACCTACATCGGCGCCCTGCCCGGCCAGATCATCCAGATGATGAAAAAAGCCGGCACGAAAAACCCCGTCTTCATGCTCGACGAAGTCGACAAAATGTCGATGGACTTCCGCGGCGATCCCTCGGCGGCGCTGCTCGAAGTGCTCGATCCCGAACAGAACTTCATGTTCGTCGACCATTACCTCGACGTCGAGTACGACCTCTCGCAAGTCTTCTTCATCGCCACCGCGAACGTGATCCACACCGTTCCGCCCGCGCTGCAGGACCGCATGGAAGTGCTGCGCCTGCACGGCTACACCGAACCGGAAAAAGTGGAGATCGCGAAACAATTTCTGGTGAAGAAGCAAATGCTGCAGGCGGGATTGACGGAGAAGAACGTGCAGTTCCCCGACGACGCGATCCGGCAGATCATTCGCAGCTATACCCGCGAAGCCGGGGTGCGGAACCTGGAGCGGGAAATTGGCAACATCTGCCGCAAAATTGCGCGCAAGGTGGTGAAAGAAGGCGCGGACTTTTCGGCCGCGATCCAGCCGGAAAAGATCGGCGACTACCTCGGCGTTCTGAAGTTCCGCGACACCCTCGCCCACGAAAAGAGCGAAGTCGGCCTGGTAACGGGCCTGGCGTGGACCGAGGTGGGAGGCTCCATCCTGAGCACCGAAGCCACGGTGGTGGACGGCAAGGGCAAGCTCACTTTAACCGGCAAGCTGGGCGACGTGATGCAGGAATCGGCGCAGGCTGCCATGTCGTACATTCGCTCGCGGGCGGCGCGGCTCGGACTGCCTCGCGATTTCTATCGCAGCCTTGATATTCATGTGCACGTTCCTGAAGGCGCGATTCCGAAAGATGGCCCCTCCGCCGGCATCACCATCGCAACCGCTCTCGCCAGCGCGCTGAGCCGCATTCCGGTGCGCCGCGATCTCGCCATGACCGGTGAGATCACGCTGCGCGGCAAGGTGCTTCCCATCGGCGGATTGAAGGAAAAGCTGCTCGCTGCCCACCGCGCCGGATTGTTCGAAGTGATTCTGCCGCTGGAAAATGAAAAAGACGTTGCCGAGGTCCCGGAGAACCTGCGCAGAGAAATGAAATTGCACTTCGTGGACAACATGGACCAAGTGCTGGCCGTCGCGCTCGAAGGCCCGCTGCCGAAGATGCCATCCGACACCGAAGCGACGATGGCTCCCATCGTGACCCCGCCAGCCGGAGAGATTCCCACGGCGAGGCAGTAGACCAGAACTGGTTTCATAAATCGCCTGAAAGCGGCGCTAAAATACAATCATGGAACCGGAACCTGGCAGCCGGGTTGGATTCAGCCTGAAGGGATCGGCCGGTCTCATCGTCGCGATCGTTGTCGTAGCAGTCCTGCTGATCATGCTGCCTGCTTATCGCTGGTTCTTTCTGATCAGCGTTCTCATTGGACTTGTCATCGCGGGTGGGCTCGCGTTGTGGCACAAACTCCACCCGATTGAGGAAGAGGACGTGAAACCCAAACGTCCGCTCGGGCTTTAGCGAACTTTCTTTCTGCAAACTTTTTTCGCGGCGCTTGCCATGCGCGACCCGAACACTGGAAACTGTCTGCATGCGAATCCTAGCGCGATTCATGCTGTCGGCGAGCGACTTGACGCACTTCCCTTCCCCTACCGTGCCGGAGATCGCCTTTCTGGGGCGGTCCAACGTCGGCAAATCGAGCTTGATCAATTCGCTGGTGGGCAAGAAGCTGGCCCGCACCAGCAATACTCCCGGGCGCACGCGAAGCATTAACTTTTTTGAGGTCCGCAGGGCGGGGCAAGTGCGGCCCGAGATGCTTTTCGCCGACCTGCCGGGATACGGCTACGCCAAGATCTCCCGCGAAATCTCCGAAGACTGGGCCCGGTTTGTGGATCCGTACCTTCACCAACGCCCGAGCCTGGCGCTTTGCGTGGTGCTGGTGGATTCGAACATTCCTCCGCAGGAAAGCGACGGGCAGTTGCTGGAATTCCTGGCGTCCAAAGGACGGCCGCATGTAATTGTGGCCACCAAGTGCGACCGGTTGTCGGGCAACCAATTGCGGCAGGCGATGCGCGCACTCGGGGAAGCGTATGGCAGGGTGCCCATGGTAGCGTTTTCAGCCAAAACCGGAACCGGCAAAGAGGAACTGTGGAGCCAGATTCGCGCCTCTTTGTCGCAATTTCCGGCGGTCTAAAGTCTTCCCGCAATCTGCCGATCCCACTAGGAGCGGCATACTGCCGGAGGCGCTCGTGGACCCGCATATCTATTCTGGACAACCTGGCTCGCCACCCGACTCCAGTGACGGCGAAGAGGGCGTGAACTATCTTCGCCGGCTGAAAGCGACAGTGGCGGAAGGCGCGCCCGCTGCCGGTAATCCAGCGCCAAATGGCGGCGGCAGAGCTCCAGCGGATGCGAACAGTCCAGAGTGGGAAGAGCGGCGGCAAAGTCCCCGGCTTCGTTGTTCGGGCAGCGCGGAGTTTCGAACCGAGGGCTCCGCCGTGCGCATGTGGGGAACCCTCACCGACGTCAGCCTGCACGGCTGCTATGTGGAAATGCACACCACGTTTCCCATCGGCACGAAAGTGGATCTTGTACTCAAGTCGTTCGGCATACGGATTCAGGCTTCGGGCACGGTTCGCACTTCGTACCCTTTCCTGGGCATGGGCATTTGCTTCGCGGAAATCGAAGCAGAACAACAGCCGCAACTAAAGCAACTCCTCGACGCACTGAGTGGGCCCAGCGCTGTCTCCAACGGCGTATCGGCTGATGGGAGTGACATGAAGGATGTCCTGGCGTCGGCTGACCCAAAAGCCTTTCTCGATGAGATTGCGAAGTTCTTTCAGAAGCGCCATGTGCTCCACCGCGCCGAGTTCCACCAGATCGCCAAACGGGTTCGCCGGTCCTGAATTCTTCCATCAGGGATTTACAGGCGGCCCGTTCGGCGGGCTCCGGAGCAGAAGTCACTCTAGCGGCGGGGTCTTCTAGGCAATCCATCCGTTATCATTAAGAGCCTATGGCCAAATATCTAGTGACCGGCGCAGCCGGTTTTATCGGATCCTCGCTGGTGCGCGCTCTTTTGGAACGCGGCGACGAGGTCCGTGGCGTTGATAACTTTGCCACCGGCAAACGCGAGAACCTGACCGAAGTGCTGAACCGGATAGACCTCCGCGAAGCCGACATTCTCGATTTGGAGGCCATGCACAAAGCGTGCGAGGGCGTCGATTACGTGCTGCACGAAGCAGCCATTCCGTCGGTCCCGAAATCGGTGCTGGACCCCATCGGCAGCAACCGCGCCAATGTCGACGGCACGGTCAATGTGCTGGTCGCGGCGCGCGATGCGAAAGTGAAGCGGGTCGTGTATGCCGCCTCGTCCTCGGCTTATGGCGATACGCCGGCACTTCCGAAGCATGAAGCCATGCCCCCCAACCCGATCTCGCCGTACGCCGTAGCCAAGTTGGCCAGCGAGCTTTACATGGTGTCGTTCTACCGTTGCTATGGCTTGGAAACCGTCTGCCTGCGCTACTTCAATATTTTCGGGCCGCGGCAGGATCCTTCTTCGCCATACTCCGGCGTACTCGCCAAATTCAGTATGCAGATGCTGCGTGGGGAACAGCCCACGATTTTTGGCGATGGCGAAACCAGCCGTGATTTCACCTACATCGACAACGCGGTCTCGGCCAATCTGCTGGCCTGTTCGGCCCCGGCGGAGGAGTGCGCCGGGCGCGTTTTTAACTGCGCCACTGGCCAGCGGGCCACGCTGAACGAGACTTTCCAAGCTTTGAAAAAACTGACCGGCTACAAGGGCAGCGTCAAGTACGGTCCGGAGCGTGGTGGGGACATCAAACATTCGCTGGCGGACATCGCGCGGGCGCAAAAGCATTTGGGATACAAGGTTCTGGTGAACTTTGAAGACGGCCTGCGCCGCACGGTGGAGTGGTACAAGAGCCAAGGCCACCCAGTCAGAGCCTGACCGGCACAGCCGGCGCCAAGGGCAGGCGCAGCGGGCATTAACTGGGAGCCTTCACTGTGAACCATCAGTGTGAGCGGCGAACTGTGGACTTTTCCCAAGCGATGAGTTCGTTCAAATCATAGCGAAACGGGCCGTACGCGCTGAAGGTGTTCTCGTCGAACAGCCGCATGGCGCCGCAGTTCAGGCAAACCTGGTAGGAATATCCCTGCACGGCAACCGGCCAGCTCATCTTGCTGTGCCAGCAGCCACGGAACGCCACTGCGGCCGCCCCCGCCAGGCTGGTTGCCACTACTCCGGGCCACCACCAGTTGGACTTCTTGAGTTTTTCCGATTTTTCCTGCTCGACTGCGTCGGTCATCACATCTCCGGGCTGCTTTTTGGGGCCGCTTTCTAACCATAGGACGAATCGCGGCGGAGGGCAAAATCTGAAGGGTCGTAGCTGGGGCATGACGACGCCGACCGCGTCGGTTGCGCATTCCCGGAGCCGCAATTGGACGTGTACCGACGGACATTGCGTTACCCCCCAAAAGACTATTACGCTCAAAAGTGGAGTTGTGGCTGTCGTTTGCCGGGGAAATCGCCCGGAAGTTACCGCAGGGAAAATCGCCGATAAGAGTCGCCGGTTGAGCGTGCGCCGGGTGAAGCTTGGCCGCTTGACCCGGTCGAACCAAGAGCGGCGATGAGCCTTCCGGCGCGCCCCGCATACGATGAATACAGGTTTTTCGTGGTCCTGATCGCGCCGGCATGAGTGCCAATCCAACCCGAGTTGACTGGGAAGCGGCGACGGCCGATCCCAGCTCTCCGCTGCAGGAGGGCAACCGCGTCATCGAGTCGATTGCGCGCCAGGAAGCGCTGCGCGCGCTGCTCGCCTTCTCGGAACTCCACGAGCAGATACGGAACCGGCGCATAGCTACGGGATGCGCCTCCGATCGCGACTTGTTCGAGACCGAACGCTTCATCCTGGATGAAGTACTGCAATTAATTTGCATCCGCGCTCAGGCCACCACACAAGCCGACGGCATCGTGGTCGCGCTTGCGGAAAGATCGGCGGCCGAAGGATCGAAGGCGGAAAAACCGGAGATGGTGTGCCGTGCGGCCGCCGGACCGCTCGAGGTCGCGCGCGGCGTTCACCTGATCGGCGAATCCGGATTTCTGCAGGACTGCCTGGAATCGGGGCGCATCCTTCGTTGCGACGATTGTGAAATCGACGCTCGCGTCGAACTGGATTTCGCGCGCGCGATAGGAGCTCGCTCGACCGTGCTGGTTCCGCTACGTGGCCGGCGCGAGCAACTGGGCGTGCTGCAGGCGTTTTCAACAACTGCTTGGGCTTTCCCCGATCACGACATTCGCTGTTTCGATCTGTTCGCTGAACTGGTTCTTTCCGCGCTCAAACCCGAGGATCAGGATCGGCGCATCGACTGGCTGTCCGGTGTGGCGAACGAAGTCCTGCACGCGAAGCCGGCTGCGGCAGTGCCGCTTGTTGCCGATGCGACGGCGATCGAAGCTCCTGCAATCGAGCCCAGTGAAACCGTCGTAGAGACGGGGTTTGCCCCGTCTCCTTCTCCTGCGACGGAGCAAGCTCCACCTGCAGCGCTGCCCGTTCCAGCAGTCGTTCCAGAAATAGCAGTGCTGGCGCGGCCGGTTGTCATTCCCGCGGCCATGGTCGAGTTGCCAGAGATTGGCGTCGCCGACGAGCCATTTGAGGACGAGCCATTCGAGATCGACGAGCCCGCGATTCCCGCCGAACCGCCTCACTCCTTACCGTTTCTGCACCACCTTTCACTCCCCGGCAGTTCGCGGCCGGGATTGAGCGTAGTGATGGGTCTGGTGGCAGTGGCCGCGCTATTTTCAGCCGGAGCGTGGTGGGGCATGCAGGTTCATGGGAAGACAGCGGTCACAAGGATCGTGGCCGCAACCGCGATCCCGCCACAATCGGCAACGACACCGCCCGCGCCCCCGGATGTTCTATCTCACACAGTCTCCGACAATCTGATGAATCCGGACAAGCTCGGCGCCGACGCAGCGCCACTCACCGCCGTAACGGAAGACAAGTTAGCGGCGCTGCCGAAAATCACGGGCGTGCGTCACTGGTCTTCGTCCATGGGAAGCACGGTGGTCATTGACATGCAAGATCAGGTTCCCTACGAAGTGCATCGTTTGATGTCGCCGGAGCGGATCTACTTCGATCTGCACGACACGGTTCTGTCGCCCGAATTGGATGGAAAGACGATGGACGTCGGCGATGCTTCGCTGACTCGTGTGCGGATCGCTCAGCCCGTCGCCGGCGTCACCCGAGTCGTGCTCGACACCAAAAACGGATCGAACTTCTCCGTGAGCATGGAGTCGAGCCCCTATCGCCTGGTGGTTGAGCTGCGCGGCAGCGAGAAAACTTTGGCTGCGAACCACCTGATTCCGAACCACACGTCTGCGTCCGTGAACGCAGCGCCGGTCCCGTTGAAAGCGGCTCCTGTGGCGGCATTGGCGGCGAAGGCATCCGGCCAGCCTGTGCCGGCGAGAACCGGCAAGTTTCGAATCGTGCTCGACGCCGGGCATGGTGGCTGGGACTTGGGCACGGTTGGACGGCAGGGATTGCTGGAAAAAGATCTGGTGCTCGACGTGACCCAGCGTCTGGGCAAGTTGCTGCAAGCGCGCTTGGGGTCGGAAGTAATGTTCACGCGCAGCGACGACACTTACCTGTCCCTCGATCAGCGCGCTGATTTCGCCAACCAGACACAGGCCGATTTGTTCGTCTCCGTTCACGCCAACTACAGCAGCTCGGCGGCGGCGCGGGGCGTTGAGACCTACTACACAAATCTGTTTTCGGCTCCGGGATCGCGGGAAGTCGAAAAGCACGATGATGGAACCTTCGCCAAGCCGATGCCGGTATCGTTGTCGGCAGGAGGGTTGCACGAAAAAATCGAGGAGTCGCGCCGTCTCGCGGAAAGCGTCCAGCGTGCTCTTTACGCCACCCTGGCCGCGAACAACCCAGACATTCGCAACCGGGGCATCAAGGACTCCGCTTTTGCCGTGCTGACCGGCACGGCCATGCCCGCCATTCTTACCGAGATTTCTTTTGTGAGCAGTCCCACCGACGAGCGTAACCTGCAGAGCGCGGCTTATCGCCAGCAAATCGCAGAAGCGCTTTACCAGGGCATCGCCCGCTATCAGCAATCGTCCTCCCATGCGAAAGTCGCCCAACTGCGAACGGCCGCCGCCCGCCAGTAAGGGCTCGACGCAAACTAAGACTGATCTCAAGAATGATTCTTAGGGCGTGCGGACCGGCCCTCAGGGGCTAAGGCCCGCGTTCTTGTGGCTCTGAGCGGCACGGCTGAAACCGTACCCTTCCCAAAAACTTGAGTGAATCGGAGTTTCTCAGCAGCCTGCTTTTCTTTTATGGCGCGGTGGGTTCAGCGTTGCGCAGAGCTTCGTCTAGGGGCTGATTGCTGGGTATGGGTTGTTCCACTACGCGCCAGCCGTCGTCATAGCCACGGAATCCTACGGTCGAACGGTAGTGCACTCCGCTGTCGTAAAGCGCGGCGCCCACTTGATTGATGGGAACCCAACGCCAGGTGAACTCGACGTCGGCGAAGTTGCCAGACTTGCTGATCCCGTCAACGCTCAGCAGTTCGCGGCGGGCGACCTGGATCGACATAGGGCCATTGTCGGGAAGCGCGCTCGAAATCAGGGGACGGATCGTATCCACTCCGAGCGGGGTGAGCAATACGTCCCAGCAGGGCGGAGGTTCGACTTCGGGGGGACACTTCTGCTCGGTGCCGATGATCCATCCGCGGCGCTGTAACACCATGGAGTCGGGAGAAGTGAAATCCTTGTTGGAAACGATGCCGGTCGTGAGCCAGAACAATTGCGGAGCCTTGAATGCGCCGGAGGCCGAGATCAAATCGGCGGCGAGGCGGCGCGACAGGAAATCGCGGGGAGAACAGCCCAGACTCAGACACAATAAGACTCCGAGCAGCAATTTTTTTGCGGTGCGCATGAATGGTAATTATGGTGCGAGAGGATTTTAACAGCCCGTGGTGAAATTCCAATCCCCGGCCGCAGCGCCTGAAGGCGCTCTCCTAACGCAGCACTTACGGCATCGCTAAAGCGAAGCCCTGATACGAATCTCACTCGCACGACGGACGGTTAACCAATCACGCGCGCCTGCGGGGCCGAAAAGGCGAGGCCGCAATCTGGCCGTCGAAATTCTTCGCCCAACGGCCGGGGACTGGCGTGCGGCAGGCGGGGCAATTGCCTTCTGGAGTCAACTTGTACTTTTGGATTGAATATCCATAGCGCTGGATCAGCATCTCGCCACACTGATGGCAATGAGTATCTTCCAGGCCCTCCACCTGCCCGGGAAGATTGCCGGCGTAGATGTAGCGCAATCCAGCTTCGCGGCCGATGGCGGCGGCGCGCAGCAGATCCTCGGGGCGCGTATCGGCGGGCGATGTCATCTTGTAATTCTGGTGAAAGGCGGTGACGTGCCAGGGGATGTCGGGTGAAACGCCAGCCACAAATGCGGTCAGTTCCCGCAGTTCGCCGTCGCTGTCGTTAAAGCCGGGAATGAGTAAGGTGACGATCTCCAGCCACACGCCCATCTGGTGCAGGCTGCGGATGGTGTCGAGGATCGGCTGCAAGCGTCCGCCGAGCTGGCGATAGTGGCGATCGTCGAAGCTCTTGAGGTCCACCTTGCAGAGATCGAGCCAGGGATGGAGATACTCAAGCACCTGCGGCGTCCCGTTGCCATTCGAAACAAACGCGGTGAGCAGGCCCGCTTGGCGCGCCTGGCGGAAGATTGCAACCGCCCACTCGCTGGTAATCAGCGGCTCGTTATAGGTGCTGACCACAACTTTTGCGCCGTGGGCAAGCGCATCTTTGGCCAGCAGTTCCGGATCGGCCTCGAGTGGCGCTGAAGCGGCTTCCGGGTCGCGCAGCGCTTGCGAAGTGACCCAGTTCTGGCAATAGGAGCAGTGCAGATCGCAGCCCAGCATTCCGAAGCTGTAGGCGAGGGCTCCGGGGTAGGCGTGGAAAAACGGCTTCTTCTCGATCGGGTCGCACTGCACTCCAGCAACATATCCCCAGGGAACGTAGAGCGTACCCCCGAGGTTGAAGCGAACCTTGCAGACGCCGGGTTGTCCCTCGGGAATCGGACAGCAATGGCCGCAGGCATAGCAGCGCACTCGATTGCGATCCAGCTTTTCCCAAAGAGCAGGGTCGCCTTCGCGGACACGCTCGTCTGCCGTGAGAATGTCGCGCAACGTGGCCACACCGATATTCTACGGCTGCGGGACTGGGTCTGTCTGGCGTTGGCTGTCGTCGGATGGCGTGGATGGATCGGCGGAGAATCCGGGTCAGTTCGCCTCGGACTTCGCTCGTTGGCTGCGAGTGTGGATCCAGTCTTCGGCCTGCTGGCGGGCGGCGGAGATCTGCGCGTGGGTCATTTGGGAGGCCAGCCCTTCGAGTCGAGATTTGCTGTTCTCGTCACCCTCGGCGAACGCGATCGCAGACCAGAAGTAGGCTTGCGACAAATCTTGAGGAACTCCACGCCCCGCCCAATAGTAAGCGCCGAGAGTAGCCTGCGCCGCAACATTGCCCTGTTCGGCGGCACGCAGAAACCACTGCATGGCCTGCGCGTCATCCTGTGGAACGCCCTCTCCATTGTGGTAGCGGACGCCCATCTGCCATTGTGCGTCCGCGTTTCCCTGATCGGCGAGCTTTCGCAAATCGGCCAGAGACCTCGCTGGCGCGCGTTGATCGGCCGAGCTACGATCGGCCGCGCGTTGCCCGGAAACCGCCTCGGCCGTCTTGACCGACGACCGCTGTGCCGCCTGCGGCGAGTTGGCCTCTTGCTTGTCGATTAGTGGAGCGACTAAATAGCCAAGGGCCATACACACCACTGCAATTGCCAGCCCAAGCAGGGCTCGCGGAAGCAAGCGAGACGGAGCTGTGGGCGCGGGTTTTGAAATCTGGTCCGGAACCTCCGCTGAGGCGACTTGTCCGCTGACCTGCTGCGAGACTTGCTCGGAGACTTCGGCCTCCCGATTCCGCAAAGCCTCGCACATCGCACGGATCGAGTCTAACTCGATCGAGCCCAACTCTATCGAACCCGACTCCGAAGCAGGAGGCCGCGACGCGCCTGACACAGCTTCTGGCCTGCTCGGCGTTTCCGGTTGAGTCTCTTCAGGCTGGGTCTTGCCAGGTCCGGCGTTTTCACGATGGGTTTTGGGAATCATTTCGACGAGCCAGTCTAAAACCGTCTCGTGGGCCTTCGTGAAACCGCGCAGATGCGGAGAGGAAACCTCCAGCAGGCCGACTACCCGGAAATCGGACACGATGGGAGCGGCCATGAGCGAGCCTATGCCCAGTGCGCGAGCGACTTCCGGATCGACACGCAGATCGTTTTCCGTATCCTCGCACGAGACGAGTTGAGCACTGCGAACGCATTCTCCAGAGAGCCCTTGGTTCACGTCCACAGGGGCTCCCAGCGGCGGAGCTGGTTCGCCGGCTCGCGCTCGGCAGATTATCTTGTCATCCGTGAGAAACGCCAGGGCCGCGCCACTGGCTTCGGTGAGGCTTAAGGCGCGCTCGGTGATGAGCTGCAAAACTGCATTGAGATCGTCGCCGATCTCGCGGACCTCGCGGCGAACTGCCTCCATTGAAGAGAACAATTCGCTTCGATCCGAAATCGGGACGACAGCGCTCGATTGATTCGCCGGCGCCGGCTCGGGCGATCTCTCTTCCTCGCGCCGCGCCATTTGCTCGGTTCGAGCGGAGTAATTGGAGCAGGCAATCAGCAGATTGGCAAAGAGCCACTCTTTCAGTATTCGCCGGGAACTCTCAGGAAGCGCGGAAAATCGAATACCTCCGCGGCCAGCGTCATCGCTCCACACCACCTGGCCGCTGCCATGAATGTAACTTTTGGTTTCCGGCAGATCGAGGCAAAGCGTTACGGGCCGGTTCATTTCCAGGCGTTCACTGGTCTGGACGGCGAAGCCCTCTTCGTGCAGATCGAGCAATTCGCTCAGGTCCACAACCATGCCAGTCTGCGGGCCATTGAAACTGGCGTAAACCGGACTGTGGAGTTTTTGACGAACACAACGGCGCCGCTCTCCGTTGGGAGCCCCAGCAACTGGATCCGGTAATCCGAGAGTGCTCCGATCCATAATTGCCTCCATATTAACTCAGAGATCGAAACAAAGGGAGCAAGATCGGCACAGGAGGCCAGCTAGTGTCGCGTCCCATGAATTCGCAACATAGGGTTGAGTTGTCATCTTCGCCGAAGCCCACGCAGGGGCGGCTGGGGGGCGGATGTCCCTACGTTCGCTTCGCTCTTGATGACAAAGTCTGGCGGAATCCGTTACAGGTTCGCGGCCAGAATCCGGGTGTCGCCTGGCACAGCCGGCACGAGAACCTCGGGCATGGTCAACACTCGATGGAGCGCGTCGGCGAGGGTAGCGGGAAACTCGGAAGTCAGGAGGTTGACATCCAATTGAAGATCGCGGCGGCTGTAGACGCGGTAGACCACGAGTGACCCGCGGGGCTGGTTCGAAGTTGTCACCAGGTCAAGCGTCAGCTTCCACGAAGGCTGGCTCGAAATTGCCGCCATGTGAGGAAACTTGCTCCAGTGGAAGTGGCGGTCGGTTTCGCTGGGCACGGCTTGATCACCGGGAAGCGACTTCAGCTGCAATTCGAAGGCATCGAAATCGTTGCTATCGAAGGCGGCGACCAGCACGCTGCGCACCTGATTGAAATCCCCGGCCACTTTGAGTTCCTCGACCGCGCGGCGCACGGCAAGATCGTTGATCACGATCTGCCGCTGGTCAATGGTGCGCTGCGCCACTCGCCGCAGTTCGCCAAACTCCAGGTAATTCAGATGCTGGACACCCAGCCAGATGCCGGTGCCCACCACGACGAGCACAAGTCCCAGAGTACTTCCGGTCGGCCAAAGCAGGAACAGGCTGAGCATGGCAAATATTGCGGAGACGGCGTAGAGAACGATCACAACCTGGCGATGCGAAAAACCCATCTCCAGCAACTTGTGGTGGATGTGTTCGCGATCGGCGGTAAAAATCGGGCGCCCGCTCATCAGCCGTCGCAGGATGGATAACAACGTTTCCAGAATCGGCAATCCGAACGAGACCACCGGGATGGCCACGGCCACGAACGTCGGCGCTTTCTGCGCCCCTGCCAGAGCCAGCGCGCTGAGCATGAAACCGATGAACAGGCTGCCCGAGTCACCCAGGAAAATCGTGGCCGGATTGAAGTTGAAGCGAAGGAATCCCAGGATGGCGCCGGCGAGCGTCACGCTCATCAGGGAACCGAGCCATGAATGATCGACCAGCGAGACGACAAAAAACACCATCGTCGAAAACAGGGCCGACCCGGCTGCTAAGCCATCCAGACCATCGATCAGGTTAAACGCATTCGTGATCGCGACCACCCACAACACCGTGAGGGGCAACCCGACGAACCAGGGCAGCGAGTAGGAGCCGAAGATCAGCGGCAGATCGAGAACGCGCATTCCGCCGGCGAAGAGCATCGCAGCGGCAATCGCCTGCACGGCAAACTTCAAGTACGGACCAGCGCCGCGAAGATCATCGTAGATACCGAGACAAAAAATCAGGCAGGCCGGAACATAAATACGGAGAAGCGTGATCGGAGCGAGTCCATCGCGCAGGCGGGGAAATACGAGGGAGAGCCCCAGCCACATGCCCAAGCTGACCGAGAAAGCCAGGAAAATCGCCACGCCCCCCAAACGGGGAAGCGGGGCCTGATGGACATGCCGTCCCTCGCGCGGCGCGGAAACCCAGCCTCTGCGGGTTGCCAGGTCTCGCACTTCACGCGTACCCACAAACGACAAGGCCAGCGAGAACGCGAATAACCCAAAGAACAGGAGCGTCAAAATCAGAGTCCTCTTCCGGCTGAAACACCCGGCATCTCAGACCACATCTGCTGTGCGGAAGTTCCAGTCAATTCTTTCAGACGGGGTTTCCCCATTCAGCGGCGCCAGTGTGATGAAATATTTATTTGTTGAGACTATACAACTCATTGCAGTCGATGAGCAACTATTGTGGCGCATTTCTTCGTTTACTCTTGCTGGTCCCCGCGATGTGAGACAGGGCGCTCTGCGCCGATTCTACCGGGTTGCGTGTGTTAAACTCGACGCACGCGTAAATTCAGGAGTCTTGATATGTCCGGGCGGAATCGCCGCTTCCTTTTGCGAAGCTTGTACGTGCTTCTTTTTGGGTTGTGCAGCCTCCACCTTCTGGCCCAGACACCGTCCGCGGGAGAGGCGCCGCAGCCCGCGCCTGCGAACGAGACCGCTTCGCCCCAATCGTCTCACCTGCTGGCGAATTCCAATGTGAAGCTGGGCATCGGCGATCTGATCGAGATCAGTGTGTTCGGAGTCCCTGATCTCTCGATCAAGACTCGCATCAGTGGCTCCGGAGACGTCTACCTTCCCCTGATTGACTATGTTCACGTTGCCGACCTGACCACCGATGAAGCGCAGGAGTTGATCCAAAAGCGGCTGGAGGATGGAGGCTTTGTCCGCGGCCCGCACGTTTCCATTTTCGTGGACGAATCCGCTTCGCAAGCCATCACATTGTTAGGAGAGGTCAATCGCCCCGGGCCGTACCCTGCGATTGGCGATCGCCGCCTTTTCGACTTGATCTCGGCAGCGGGAGGATTGACCGACAAGGCGGGCCGCGTCGTGACCATCGAGCATCGCGGGAATCCCGGTCAGAGGGTTGAGTTGCAGCTATCGTCGAACCTGGCGGAAGATACCCAGAACAACGTGGATGTTTTCCCGGGAGACATGATTATTGTGTCGCGCGCCGGGATCATTTACGTCGTGGGCGATGTGGGACATCCCAGCGGCTTTCTGATTGAGGACAACTCCCTTTCCGTTCTCAAAGCCCTGGCGCTGGCCGGCGGCAGCACCCGCACCTCTGCCTTGAACAAAACCAGGATCCTGCGGCAGACGCCGAACGGGGTTCAGGAAATTCCCATCAACCTCAAGAAGGTACTTTATGCCAAGGCGCCGGATATGGCTCTGGTGAAGGGAGACATTCTGTTTATCCCCGGCAGTTCGGCCAAGGCTGCGGCATATCGCACTGCGGATGCAGCAGTGTCGCTGTCCACCTCCTTGGGAATCGTCGCGGTTACTCACTAGGTTCCGGGCTTGGATCGTGTGGCGCGGACACTCCTGTCCGCGGCCCGTGTATTTGCCTGGGATATCCGCTTCGCAAACAGGACTGTACCCGCTAGAGACCCAGCGATTCAAGCACAGCGATGTAGTCCTGCGCCGTTTTTTCGCGGGAAAATCTATTGACGACGTATTGCCGCCCGCTGGCTCCCATTCGTCGTCTGTGCTCGGGATCCTCCGCCAGGTCGAGGATCGCTTCCACCAGCGCTTCACTGTTCTCGGGCTCCACAAAAATGCCGGCGCCGGCTTCTTCGACAATCTCGCGAGCCTGCCCATCGACAGCGACGACGACCGGCCGCTCGCACGCCATGTATTCGAGGAGCTTGGTGGGAATCACCGTCTTGAACAGCTCGGTCTTTTTCAGCATGACTAGGCAAAGGTCGGCCGCCGAAACATACGCGGGAATCCGTCCCCGCGGCTGCTGACCAAGAAACCGAATGTTGGTGAGTCCGCGCGCAGCGGCGAGTTCCACGATCCGTTCCTTTTCCGCGCCTTCGCCAATCAGTAAGAACATCGCGTTCGGCAACACAGTCTGCAGTTCTTGGGCGACGACGATCAAAGTCTCCAGTCCATGCGCATTGCCCATCGTGCCGATGTAGCAAATCAGAAAACGACCTTCGAGCTGCAGTTGCTTTCGCACTTCCATCGCCGCCGGGTCGAGCCGGAAAAGATCGGTCTCCACTCCATTCTCGACGATGGAGATCTTTGCCGCGGGAACCTTCCAATGCCGCATCAGGTGGTCCTTGAAAGCCGGCGACACGACAACGATGCAGTCGGCGCGGTGGTAAAGAAATCCGGCGATTGCTCCCAGCGTGCGATGGAGCAAGGTTCCTTCGCTGCCCGCGCCGACGGCCGCCAGCGATTCCGGCCAAAGATCGCGCACTTCGAAGACTAAGGGGACGCGCTTCCAAAACGCCAGCCACCATCCTGAAAGCGCGCACAGCAATTGCGGAGACGTGGCGATGACCACCTCCGGCTTGTGCAGAGCCAACCCGCTGACCGCTGCCGAAATACAGAACGACGCGTAATTGCGAATTCTCTCGTGCGCCTTGCGATTCGGCAGCGGCCAGAGCCACGTGCGAACGACGCGCACTCCATCGACGGTTTCCGTGTAGCGAAGCCGGTGGAATCGCGAGCGCCATTCCTCGGGCACGACGCCCGTCGGATGGTTCGGAAATCCGGTGAAAACAGTCACATCATGCCCCATCCGCGCCCAATGCCGGGACAACTCCGCAGCGCGCGCCGCTGGCGCTCCCATTTCAGGCGGAAAATATTGCGAGACGTAGAGAATCTTCACGATGAGTCTTAGGCCAATCAGTATGCGAGTAATTATCCTGTAAATCGTTTTGGTAGGGCACGGCTTCAGCCGTGCCGCCCAGAGCCAATAAATACGAGGGCTTTAGCCCCTGAGGGCCACCGCAGTATCCTTCATCACGACACGGCCTTTAATAGTGCAATAATTTGAAAACGCTTTTCTCGACCAGGGCGCGGGTCCGATTGCTGCGGCGCTGCGCGTAGCCTTCCCACCGTTCGGCAACCGCCGCAAAGCGAGCGTCGCCCGTTAGCTTGGACATCACGCGCAACTGTACGATATGCAACCGGTGATAGAAAGGGCTCGCCAGCATTTTCATCCGGGATCCCGATCGCTCATAACCAGATTGTTCATACAAGGACCAGTATCCGGTATCGAAGCGCGCCAGATTGTGAACCAAAGTCTCGACGCCGCGGTCGAAAATTCCCTTTGCCGAAGCATCCGCGCGCGCCAGCCAGAAATCGAACACACCCCACAGCGCCCATATGAATCCGTTCAAAATGTGCGTCGGCGGATCAACGAGATACTCTTCGATCCACAGGTTCTTCTCTTCATCCTCAAAGAGTACGCCACCTTCGGCAATGGGCCGCGTCAGCGCGACAAACGCCTTATCGGCCGCGCGTTGATACTTCTCGTCTTTGGAATGAGCATGAGCCCGCAAAAGAAGCGAAACGCCCTGTCCCTGCGCGAGTCCCGAATACCATGGCGCCTTGAGCGTGTCACGATACTCCCAGTCAAAATGATGGCTCCAAACCGAAAGCCCGTGAGCATTCTGTTCCAGGTTGGCGGCAAGCCAATCGGCAGCTTTGAGAGTTTTCTGCCAGCGAGCGCCGTCACCGGTCTCGCGGAAACGGTTGTAGTTCGCGAGCCCCCACTGTGCAATCGCAATCGGGTTGTACTGCAAGCCGATCACTCCGTGATAGTCGAGCATGGGAATGCCGGCAGCATCGTAGTGCCCGGCATATTCCGCCTTCTCACGAAACATCATGTAGTACTCGCCAAGCCGATCAGCGGTGGCGCGCGGATTGATCTCCGGCGCCTCATGCCAGAACGTCAACTGGCTTCGTCCAGGAGCAAGGTAGGCGCGGGCGATACGACGGTAGTAATGCCAACGCGTGGCCAGGCTCATGACGACTCAACTTCCCAGAGGGTGGTGACCAAATCGTCCGGCTCGACGGCGATGGTCGTAGCTGCAAGATAATTGGTGGAATTGTCGCCGTCGGGCAGGAAGGCGTTACCGTACTGAAAATACCGCATCGGCAAGTTGTCTTTCTTCCAGCGAGCCAGCACCTGCCAGTTCGCTCCGTCTCTGCAGCCGGCGATTTGCACTTCACGGCTGGTGTTCACGGCGCTGGGCTCGATCATGGTCGAAAAAAATACCGCCTCGCCAACCCGGCAACTAACCCTACAACCAAAGATCGAAGAGCTGGCGAGGTCGCCGACCTGCTCGACGTTCCCCGCCCGATCGAGCCGATACACATGGTTCTTTTCGAAGGGCGTGTCGGTCGAAAGATACAATCCGCTTTGCGTTGGAATCGCAGCCACGGCCCGGGCTTGCTGGTTGCCGGCGAGCACCACTTCCACCGAGCGAAGATCGCAGGAAGCGCGCAGAACCTTGCACTCGGCGCCTTCATCTCCCGTCAGTATCCAAAGGCAATCGCCCCAACGGTCGTAAACAATGTTGTGGACGTGCCGGATGCTTCCCGCCGGAAACGTGTAGGCAATCTGCCAGGTGCATCCTCGATCGGTCGAAACGTAGATGTGGACTTCCGCGCGCTCGCGATTGTCGAAATACTCGCCCCAGTAAATGCTTCCCGACGGAACAGCGGTGACGTGCAGCGGTCGTTTGCCGCGCTGAACTTGATGAGTGACATGAAATTCATCGGTGTCCGGAGTTCGCGTTACGAGTGCGCCTGGAACCGCGCCCACCATCGTCTGGCCGTTTGTTTGGCCGTCGAGTGTCTGATCGTTGTTTGTCTGGTCGCTGGGAATGGCCAGCGCATGAAAGCCATCACGCACCAGGCGATAACTCAGCGCGCAGCGTGACGTAAGATTCCTCCACCAAGCTGGACGAAAACGCGCGACCGTTTCCCAGTGCGCATCGTCGCCGACGCGCAGACGAACGATTTGATAACCACGGCAGCCATAGAGAACGTCGCCATCCCACGCGAGCACTCGAATGCCGTGCCAGGCACCGACTCTACGAAGCTTTAGAGCGGAGGATGCAGCCACCGCAACTGGAGTCTCAGTCATGGCGGGTTATGCCGGTTCAGACTTGCACGCGAAAAAGGGGCCGATGGCTAGCACATCCATTTTCGTTCGCTGGAAGCAATCGATGGCTTCCTGCGGCGTGCACACGATCGGCTCATTCTCGTTAAAGCTCGTGTTCAGGATCACCGGGGTCCCAGTCTTCTTGCCAAACGTCTGGATCAGGTCGTAGTAGAGCGGATTCTCTTCCCGCGCCACCGTTTGCAATCGCCCGGTGTTGTCCACGTGGTTCACAGCGCAGAGGCTCTTCCGCTTCTCCGGGCGAATCTTGTACACATGGAGCATGTAGGGCGATGGATGATCGTGCTCGAAATATTCGTGCTGCGCTTCGGCCAGAATGGAGGGAGCAAAGGGACGGAACCATTCGCGGTGCTTGATGCGAGCGTTCAGCACATCCTTCATGTCGGGCAGGCCCGGATGCGTCACGATCGAACGATTGCCGAGCGCGCGCGGTCCCCACTCCATGCGGCCCTGAAACCATCCCACAACATTGCCCTGCACCATCCGATCGGAAACCGCGTCGAGCAGCGGCGCGCGCTCCAGTCGCCGATACTTTACGCCCGCGCTTTTCAAGGCTGATTCAATCTGCGCTTCAGAAAACTCCGGCCCGAGGTAGGCATGATCCATCTGCTCCCGGAGCGGCTGTTTCAGCACCGAGTGATATGTGTGCAGCGCGGCGCCAATCGCCAGGCCTTCGTCGCCCGCCGCCGGCTGAATGCAGGTGCGCCGGAATGGCGTCCGGGAAAATATTTTGCCGTTGGCTACGCTATTAAGTGCGCAGCCTCCCGCCATCGCAAGGTTCTCATCGGGTACGCGCTTGTGCAGCTCGTTCGCAAAATGAAAGAACACTTCCTCGAAACAATATTGCATGGCATAAGCCAGATCCATATCCCGCTGCGTGATCTTGGCGTAGGGCTCGCGGGGCGCGCCGAAGAGCTTTTCCATCTTGTCGGAGAAATGCCGCGCCAGGCGCACTGTTCCGTCGGGCAGCACCTGCATTCCTTGACTGCTCCCGAGCGGTTTGAAGTAGCTCATGTTGAGTTGGAAGTTGCCATTTTTTAGCGCCACGACCTTCCGAATCTCGTCGAGGTAGGTGTCTTTCCCGTACGGCGCCAGCCCCATGACTTTGCCTTCATCGCCATATTTTCTGTAGCCGATAAAATCGCAGATCATGGTGTAGAAGCTGCCGAGCGAGTGCGGCAGGAACACTCGGTCGAGCACCTGGATTTCGTGGCCTTCACAGCGCGCCATCATGGTGGAGACAAAATCTCCGGAACCGTCGTAGCTAAAACCCGCTGCCTTTTCCCACGGCGAACAATAGTACGCACTGGCGATGTGCGCGATGTGGTGCTCCAGATGATGCTCCTGAAACTTCAGCGTGGAGGCATCTAGGTCGAGCGCCTGCCCGAGCAGCGAACGCACCTCGCGCATCGACTCCTTGCGCTGCCGCATCTTGATAAAATTCAGAATTTTCGCCGGGTTCGCCAGCGCATACTGCACCTTCTTGGCGAGGTTGGCATCACTGTCCTGCCCCACGGCAACGTGCTGAACGTCGGTGATCTTCGCGCCCGCCCCGTCCAGACACGCTTTCACCGCCAGTGCAGGAAAGCCGCCGTAATGTTTATGCCGGTTGAGCCGCTCTTCGGCCACCGCAAAAAGAATTTTTCCATCTTCGACGATCACGGCCGACGCGTCGGCATGAAACATATTCAGGCCCAGAATCAACATTTACGGCTCGTTCCCTTCTCTTGTCATTCCATTTTTTCTAGTGCGTGTTTTTCTTAGTGCGGATTTATCGCTGCGACGACGTTCCCTGCAGGGCCGAAGCAACGAACTCACTCAACTGCACCGTCAGAGGTTGCCCGGTCTGGCATGAATTCTGCAGTCGAAGGGTCGCGAGAGTCGAGCCCACGACCTGTTCAAACGGAATGGGCAGCGGCGTTTTGCCCAGAAGCGCATCCACGAATGCCTGCATCTCCGCTTTGTGGCCCTTGTCTTGTGCCCACCGCGCGCGTGTGATTTGTTTGCGCCCGTTGCGAACAAGTTCGAGCCGCCGAAAATCTTCGAGAATCGCAACCGAGCCACCGCCAAAGACTTCCACGCGCTCCTTCGCAGCCGACTTGTCGCCGTTGGCGAGATAGCTGATTGTTCCCAACGTGCCGTTCGCGAACTTGAGCGATGCGACGACGTTATCCATGCTGTACTGCCCCGGATTGCCCACGGTCTGCGCTTGCACTTCGACGGGGCACGCGCCCGCGAGAAAGCAGAGAAAGTCCACAAAATGGCAGACCTCGCCGAGAATGCGTCCGCCTCCCTGCTCGGGATCGTTGACCCAATGATCGGCGGGAATATAACCTGCATTCACGCGGTAGTGGATGGCCAACGGTTCGTGGACCTCCGACAAGAACTGCTTCATCTGCACGGCCATGGGCGCGAATCGGCGATTGAAACCGACCATCAGGAGCGGCGCATTTTCGTCAGCCGACGCACACACCAGCGCCGCCAGTTCACTTTCATTCAGGCAAAGCGGCTTTTCGCAGAAGACCGCCTTCCCCGCGCGCAGCGCTCGGAGCGACTGGCCGCCATGAAGGTGGTGGCGCGTGGCAATCAGCACCGCTTTGATGTTTGCATCCTGCAGAAGCTCTTGTTCTGAATTCGAACAATAGGAAAATCCAAATTTCTCCGCCGCGCTCCGGCTGCGCGGCCCGGTCGCATTGCAGACGCCAATGAAAGAAACGCCCGGGATCGCCTTCAGCGCGGGCAAGAGCGTGTTCTGCGCGAAACTTCCCGCTCCCAGCACGCCCAGGCCAATGGAGCCCGACGACGGCACGACGGTAGACACCGGAATTCTCTCCGACAAATTCGGCGCGATTCCAGATTCGGTACCCGCGTAGGTAATCAACGCGGCGAGAAACGGCTCGCCTGTGCTGCCAGTAATCAGGTCATAGGCCCGCGTCGCCTGTTCCATCGGAAAACGATGAGTAATCAGCGACGGCAGATTCAGTTTGCCCTCCGCAATGAATTGCAGAAACGCTGCCAGGTTGCGCGTTTCCGTCCACCGCACATGTCCAATCGGATAATCGCGCCCTTTCTGCTCATACGCGGCGTCGTAACGGCCGGGGCCATAGGAGCGCGAAATTCGAAAGTCCAATTCCTTCTCGTAATACAGTTTGCGCTGCAACTCCATGCCGACGGTTCCCACGGCAACCACAACGGCGCGATCGCGCGTCAGTTCCGCGGCGAGATTCACCGGTGCGCTGCTTGGGGTCCCCGCCGTAATCAGCACCGAGTCCACGCCCACGCCGCCCGTTTTCTGGAAGCACAAATCGCGGAACTCGCGCGTGCTGGTGCATGCGGCCTCGGCTCCGTTTCCGATCGCGAGATCGGCGCGCTGCCGCAACAGATCCATCCCAAAGACGCGGCAACCGGCGGCCTTCAGTAACTGAACCGTGATTTGTCCGAGCAACCCGAGACCGATCACCGCGACCGTGTCGCCGAGCGCGACTTCCGCGGTTCGAATGCCGTGCAGGCAAATTGCCCCCACCGTCCCGAAGGCCGCTTCTTCACATGAAACATTGCCGCCCTCAGGAATCTTCGCGACCAACATGCGCGGCACGCAGGCAAACTCGGCATGAACAGCATATCCCGCGCCAGCGCAAGCGACGCGATCGCCCACGTTGATGTCGGCAATGCCATCGCCAACCGCAACCACCACTCCGGCGCTGCTGTAGCCTACCGATTGCGGCTGATCCAGGCGGGACCGCACGGTTTGCAGGGTGGAAGCCAATCCATCCCGCTGCATCTTGGCCAACACATCGCGCACCAGGTCAGGACGAGCCTTTGCCTTCGCCAGCAGACTTTTGCTGGCAAATTCAGCCGACGCGCGCTCCGTGCCGGCCGACACCAGAGACGCCGCGACTCGCACGAGCACACAGCCGGGCAGCAATTGCGGAGCCGGAACTTCCGCGACCTTTAACTCACCCGTCCGCGCGTCTTGTAGGAGTTGCTTCATGCCGTCGTTAGTCTTACTTGGGACAGTTGAGATGCGTCGATCTGCCGCTGAGCGAACGATCTTGCGCCACCGTCGAGAAAAAGCTGCATCCAGATTTCGAGCGTCAGCAGTTGCCAGATTTGCATCGACCAGTCTTCCGCGCCCCGCCGGTGCTCTTCAATGTAGGCGCGCACAACTTGCGGACGGAACAGCCCACGGCGCCGCACTTGAGGCTCCGAAAGAAGATCGTCCACCATGGGACGCAAATCGTGCGCCAGCCAATAATCTACCGGCGCCGCGAAGCCCGCTTTCGGCTGCCGCATCACCTCTTCTGGCAGCATACTACGCATGGCTGCACGGAAGATGTGCTTCGTCACCGGACGCCATTTCCCTTTCAGCTTCCACTCCGGCCTCACATTCCACGCAACGAATTCGGCGAGCTCGCGGTCGAGAAACGGCACGCGCACCTCGACCGACGACGCCATGCTCATTTTGTCGTTGTAAGTCAGGTTTAGTGTGGGCATGAAAATTTTGGTATCCAGATAGAGCATCTGGTTGAGAAAATCCGCGTGCCGCACCTTGCCGAACGCCGCCAGATGCTGGTCGTCAGCATCAGGATTGTCGCTTGCTAACTGCTGCGATTTTAGAGCATATAAGTCAGTCTTCTGCTGGGCATCAAGATACGTGCAATTTCTGATGAAAGCTTCCTCTGGGCTGAGCGCCGCGCTGCGCGCCATTTTTTTCGCCAGACGCACAGATCCTTTCATGCGCGTTCCACGCAGCGACGGCAATCCCAGCAGGACGCGCTCCGCGGCGAAGCGGGCGAAACCCGGGACGCGCCGATATTCTTCCGCCCACGCGTGAGCTACATGCTTACGATATCCCGCGAAAATCTCGTCGCCGCCCACTCCCGACAAAAGCACGGTCGCCTGTTTTCGCGCCTCGCGGCACACCAGATACGCCGTGATGATCGCCGGATCGGCCGTGGGTTCATCCATGTGCCAGGTCAGACTCGGCAACAGGCCGACCACATCAGGCTCGACCACGATCTCATGATGCTCGCAGCCCAGCTTGCGTGCGAGGCGCCGCGGAATGCTTGGATCGTCAATCGTCGTCTCGCCCACGCGATATTTCTCGGGAAACGTAATCGTGTAGGTCCGCACCGGCTGCTTTCGCGCCATGGCCGCCACGATGCTCGACGAATCCAGCCCCGCGCTCAGAAACGCGCCGATTGGAACATCGCTCACCATCTGCTGCTCGACCGAGGCGCAGAACCTCTCTCGAATCTCATTCGCCAGATCCGCTTCCGTTCGTGCGAAGCGATGTCCCGCCGGAGGAAACGTTAAGTCCCAATACTGTTCGATCCTGAACTCGCCGCGTCGCCAGATCGCGTAGTGACCCGCCGGCAGCTTGCGGATTCCCTCGAACATCGTCAGCGGATCTGGCACCCAGAGGAATGTCAGGTATTTGTCGAGGGCCTCCAGGTTCATGCGCGCTTCAATTCCCGGCACTTCGAGCACCGCCTTCACCTCGGAAGCGAAAGCGAGTTTTCCGCCGCGCTCCCAGTAATAAAGCGGCTTGATTCCAAAATGATCGCGCGCCAGAAACAACTTCGGCGAACGGCCACGCAAGTCGCAGATTGCGAGGGCGAACATGCCGTTCAGGCGGTTCAGGCAGTCTTTGAGGCAGTCGGGGCCATATTCTTCGTAGAGATGGACGATAGCTTCCGTATCCGTGTGCGAACGAAAACGATGCCCTTCGCCTTCGAGCTCTCGGCGCAGATCGGCGAAGTTGTAGATCTCGCCGTTGTACGTGATCCACACGGTCCCATCTTCGTTGCTCATGGGCATGTGGCCATCTGCGGAGAGATCGAGAATGGCAAGCCGGCGGCTGCCCAGTCCGATGTATCCCCCATCGGGGAAATGCCGCTCCCAGAGCCCCGAGTCGTCGGGACCGCGGTGCGTCTGCACGTTCGTCATCCGGGCGAGCGTCTCCCGGTCGCCGCAGTTCACGAGTCCGCCGATGCCGCACATGACTCAGTTCCTCCCGATCCGCAGCTCGTAGATTTTCGCCTTGGAATGGAACATCTGCACCGCTTGAAAGACGCAGTAGATCAGCCCCGGCACACCATCGAGAAATCCCAGACGAAAAACATAACGATAGAGGAAGAGCAGAACCGGAGAGCCCGGCAAGCGATAGAGATTTCGCTTGAGCCATCTTCGGCGCTGCGCTTGCGCGCCGAATAAATCGGCGCTCACTTCTTCAGGATCGCCTTCTGGCCGCAGAAGCACGCGCGCTTCCCAGTTCGAGTACTCATTGTGTTTCAGGATGTAGCGCGACAAAGAACCAACATTGTGGTGGACCAGCGCATTGCGCAGTTCCGCGGTGGGCCCATCCACCACCACATGTTCGTGGATCTCAATGTCGGCCATCGAGGAATCCTGGTCCTTCAAGCGGCATTCAAAACGGCCCCGCCCTTTGCGGAACAGCGACAGCTTCCAGAAGCTCGCATCGCAATACCGCAAGACCCTGCCGAGAAAATACATCTGCAGGCGGATGGAATACCCGTTCACCTCGGGGTTTTGAACTGCGCGCCGAATTTCTTCCACCAGTTCCGGCGTCAGGACTTCATCCGCATCGAGCAGCAGAATCCAGTCGTACGCGAGCGGCAGCGTGTCCATGGCCCATTGGCGCTTCTTCGGCCAGCCCCCCGCATAATGAAACTGGATCACCTTCGCGCCACACGACTGAGCAATCGCAACCGTCTCGTCCGTGCTCTCGGAATCGATGACATACACTTCGCCGAACCCCGCAAGCGACTCCAGGCAGCACGGCAGGTTGCGGGCCTCGTTGCGCACCGGAACGATCACACTTACAGGGAGCACCTGCCGAGCGGCGCTGGAGTTCGACACCTCAGCCTCTGATTTTGCTTCGATCAAGTCCATTCCGTCGGCAGGTAGAAGGTCTCACTATGTTAGCTGAATTGAGGACATTCTTGAACGCAAGATCGTCAACGCAGCATCCGTGGACGAAACACCGTTCCTGCCCGACTTCGCCCGCCAGGCGGGCGAGGGCGATGCTTTTCATAGGTTCTGCTCGCACCAGCGCTTCAGGACAAAAAGTGACCAGGGCCGCGACCAGGAAGTCTCCCCCGCAAGAAAGCGATTCCACACTTCTCGCACGGCGCCGGCGCTGATAGAAGTCTGATCCCAATTACTCTTTCGCAGCGCGTCTTCGACGACCGCCCTTATCTCGCCCCGCAGCCATCGCTCAAAGGGCAGCGTGAATCCGCGTTTCGGACGATTCACGACCTCCCTGGGCAACTCGACGCCAAGGCTCGCCAGCAGCAGGCTCTTCGGCAAGTCGCCTTGTAACTTCTTATTCCCCGGAATGCGGAAGCAGGCTTCGACCAGCGCCCGATCGAGAAAAGGCACTCGCAGTTCGAGGCCATGCGCCATGCTCATGAAATCGGAATCCCGAAGAAGCGTGTTGCGCGTGTAGAAGTGCGATTCGAGGTAAGAGACGCGATTGACTGGATCAAGAGATTGGCTTTCCGTGATCGATTCTTGCAGCACTCGATCAAGCGATCGCTGCGAGGCTCGGTAATCCGGCGCCGAAAACAGCGCCTCGCGCTCCGCCGCCCCAAACAGCATGCGCACCAGGAAATACGGATGGACGACGGACTCATGGCCCGTGGCCAACTCGGCCAGCTTGCGGCTGCGATCTCCCTTGCCTCCAAACAGCGCGATGGACGCGGCGAGTGGCCGCCGCGCCAGCCTCGGCAGTCGTCCAAATCGTTTAGAAAGGCTTTCCATCCTCGGCACGCGACGAAAATTCGAGTAGCCCGCGAACATCTCGTCGGCACCCAGGCCAGTCAAAGCAACTTTCACTCCCGCAGCCCTCGTCTTAGCGGACACGAGATAGGTATTGATGCCATCAATGGTTGGTTGGTCCATCGCGCATAGAGCTTCGGGCAACACCGCCAGCGTGTCTTGCTGCGAGACTGGAATTTCATGATGTTCGGTGCCGAAGCGGCGGGCAATTTCCCGCGAATACTGCCCTTCGTTGAACTCCTCTTCCTGAAATACCAGCGAGAAGGTGTTCGCGCGCACGCCATTGTGGCTGAGGACGGCAACCAGAGCGCTGGAATCGATTCCGCCCGAAAGAAACACTCCAACGGGTACGTCACTGACAAGATGCGACAGCACCGCATCGCGCAAGATCGCGGGCAGTTGATCTGCCATCGCGCTTCCATTGCCCGATCGTGGTTCCGACTCGGCCCGTGAAAAAGACTGCAGCGGATTCCAGTATTCGCGGCCGCTCACCGATCCGTTTTCTACGGTGAGCACATGTCCCGGTGGAACGGCCATCATTCCTTCCACGATCGTCCAGGGCTCATAGACGGAACCGAACGCCAGGTAGCTCAAAACCCCCGTGGGATCGACCTTTCGCGGCACCAGTCCCGTCCCCAAAAGCGTTCGAACCTCCGAAGCAAAAACAAAAATCTGCTCTGACTGGTGGTAGTACAGTGGCTTGATTCCCATGGGATCGCGAGCCAATAGCAGCCGCTTTCGCGGCGCGTCCCAGAGGGCAAACGCAAACATGCCGCCCAGCCGCGTCAGGCAGGACTCGCCCCACACACGATAGGCGGCAAGGATCACTTCCGTGTCAGAATGACTCTTGAACTCGACGCCGGCGGCTTCGAGTTCCTTACGAAGTTCGCGGAAGTTGTAGATCTCGCCATTGAAGACGATCCAGTTGCCGGTAACCGGATCCTGCATGGGCTGGTGCCCGAGTGGCGAAAGATCGAGAATCGCCAATCGCCGGTGACCCAAGCCGATCTCCAGCGGCTCCGGTTCGGCATCTTTTAGCAGCACGGTACCGTAATCATCGGGTCCTCGGTGCGCGAGCGAGCGGGTGGCTTGTTCCAGAACTTCAGGAGGGATCTGGGTCTTACGCGCCAGTATGCCAACGATGCCGCACATCTGAAATATTTGCTCGCTTCCCTACGGCTGTTGTTCCATCTTACCGCGAAGGTAGGCATAGCCTGACTCGGCATGGATCCAGGCTTGATGCACATTCTTGCGCTCCTTGAGGCGGTCTCCAATGACACCTTTGCCGGCAGCGGCTCGCTTGAAATTTCTCCTTCCCCCTTTCAGGCTCCGGTGTCCGGTTCACGGTTCATACCGAAGAAGTCGGCGTAAAACGAAATGCTGTGCTGTTGATAACAAATGACTTGTTGGCTTCGTTTCGCAAAATCGCGTTTCGCCAGTTGCCCCGGTGGATCCACATCGGTGACTTGGACTACCCACACCCTCGGACAAGAAACGCGCATTGTCCAGCGATAGTAAGCAAAAGTGGTTTGGACGGAGTCCATCCAATTCGATCGAGTTCTCAACCCTGCAGGACAATCCCCTTCTTGCGCCTTTGGCAATCATGAATTACGGATCAGGTTGTCCCTCCAGTCGTGGTCACCATCGCGATGGCCGGCGTCAGTTCTCGCCCTCCCTCCTTTCTGTTTGCATCTTACGCAGTGTCTCGATGGCGCGATAGAGATCGCGCTTTAACTTCGCCTGGTAGCGAGTCACGCTCTCAAGTGCACTCCCCATAACAGCCTCTATCTCAAGGTGATCGACGTTCTTGTTGTCGCTGTTTTCTGAGCTCTTAAGAGCCTCGACTACGTGACCTTGCACGAAACCGGGCCCACGCACCGCGGTGGAGTGATGGTGGTCCTTGGTGGCAACAGTTCGAACAACCACCCGCTCGTAGTCCCACCCGCGATCAAGCGGAAGATGACGCGGAAGATCTAAGTTGCGAATGGGCAGCTCAAGATCTTTGTGTAAAACGCTGCTCACGTCATCTGAAAGTCCTTGGCGCCGCAAAAGTTCACGGACCTCAAGGAATGCCGTGATCCCGAGCTTCCATAACAGGGTCGCAATTTCCTCCACCAGAAATTTCTCGATCAACCCAATCGGATGAAGCTCTGTTTTGCAAACTTGCCACAACTCCAAAAACTCAGCCCGTTGTTCGTCATCGTCGAATTCCACTTTTCTGGCGAGTATGCCGTGACGCAAAGCGTTTTTGCTTGAATTTGATTTTCCGTGTTCGGTCCGGGGACCGGAGGAGGATTGCGAGTTGGCTCGATTGGCAGCCAGAACAGCGTCGCTGACTTTCTTTTTGCGTTTCATATCCTAATCTCCTAGAGGTAAGATTCCGGCAGTGCGGCCGGCTCCGTTTGAAGCCCAAGCGCAAGATGACCCGCCGGGTCGCGCAATACAGCTAGCTCCCAAGATTCGAAAATTGGTTCAGAGACTTAGCAAGAGGCGTTCAAACGATACCTATCATCTGAAGAGTACTTATCGGCTCATCATGAAGCGTATTTATCGGCTCATCCGAAGACTTATTTATCCAAAATCTCAGGTATTGGCATACCAGGAGAGATCGGCCCATTTCTGTGCCGACCTGCACTAACTTTAGCGCAGGTATAATACGCGAGTCAAGGATTGCAAGTACCTTTTCATCAGTCGCTTAGTGCCCTCTGTTTCGCAGTCAACACGAGTTCCCTCAGTGAGGGCGAATCGCTTTCTCGTCCTTGACCCTAAGCCTCCTGCTTGGCGACTAGGCGCTGCATGAACTTGCGCCCTCTTTTTGACAACTGTCAAGGTCAATGCCGGGGCGCCAATGCCAAACGCGCTATTGGGTACAAGAGAGTTCCCGCAGCACAGCTTCCGGCGACATGGGGGCAACTGATTCCACAGGAAATTCGTGCGCACCAGAACGGATGGCGGATTGGTTTCCGCGGAATTGATCCGCAACGAAAACATCTTGGCCAGCAGGCCGTGCCTGAACTTTCACCACAGCATGTTAGGGCTCTTGTTCCTGCAGGCATGGCCCTTAAGGGCGGATTGTACGCATCTATTACGCCCACCCAAACGGACTTGGGCAGTTTATTGGGCGTTAACCAAGGCACCTCGACTACCGTTGCGATTCTCGTGGGGAAAAAGCCATAGCAAGGAAGCCAAGCGACCAGCATCAAAACGGCTGTGAACGCGAAACGGCACCAGTACCAAACCGAAGGCAACCAGAGCGGGAGGGGCGGTCTCATCTTCGTGCCACGAGAAGTGGCATGATGGCAAAACCCGCTGTGGGAGGACCGCGGCCTGGCAATTGGCCCTTGACACGGAGTGGCGGCACTAGTGCAATGGCGACAGTCTGAAACGCAGAATGGAGCAAATCAATGAAGAGAACACTCGTGTGGTGTGCAGTGGCATTGATGTCGCTGATGGTCGCGGCACAAACAAAAGACAACAAGATGGGCGGCGGAACCGAGCAGGCGATCGCCGGACTCGAGCAGCAGTGGGCAGACGCCTCAAAGGCGAGCAATCCGGAGCCGATCGCTCCTCTTCTGGCGGACAACTTCGTCAACACCGGTAGCGACGGAAAGGTGATTGGGAAAGCCGAGACGCTCGCGCATATCAAGGCGGCAAAGTGGGAGACAAACCAGATCAGCGATGTGAAGGTAACGGTATTCGGGAACACGGCCATCGCGACCGGAGACTGGGCAGGCAAAGGGACGGACGAGAATGGGAAGCCGGTCGATGCCCACGAGCGCTGGACTGATACCTGGCTGAAGATGTCCGATGGAAAATGGCAATGCGTCGCTAGCCACAGCTCTACGATCAAAATGTAGGGAACACGATTTGCGAATGCCCGGCGACAGCCGGGCTCTTTCGTCTCAGCGAGTTTAATCTCGGCAGGCGCTGGGGTTGGCTGATACGCCGCGCGGTGCTAGGAACGACAGTCACAGACTTCACTGCTGCCCCCGACCTCGCCCAGATCGTCCTAGTATTACTACGTTAAGTTATTGACACGGGCAGTCTTTTCCAATCGAAGGATGAGCCTAAAGGGGAGCCTGGACGGTGGCGGAGGAAAGCTCCTTTCTGGATTGGATTCTGAGAAAGTCTAGCAGCCGCAGCCGGGGCGGTGGGAATGTGGAAAGCGC
>Ga0208191_1000111_pt1 | contig 76127 bp, 67 predicted proteins | sample June2015DPH_13_5_FD_184709 | JGI IMG/M metagenome (GOLD analysis project Ga0208191, IMG submission 184709) | Peatland microbial communities from SPRUCE experiment site at the Marcell Experimental Forest, Minnesota, USA - June2015DPH_13_40... | ecosystem: Environmental > Terrestrial > Soil >... | reverse complement strand
TAAATTGAAAGATCATTCAAGGGACAACTTTTGACCGTTTCAGCCAACCGGACAGACGAAGAACCGGCCCTCCACGCTTGACGCCGCAAACCGGATCGTGGCCGCAAACATCCGTTGGCAGCGTCAGACGGAACCCTATGATTGGACGCGAACCCAAAAAACATTCCAAATATGAAAACCGATGCTCAATCAAGCGTTTTCAGTTGTGACCACCAATCAGACCTTCTCCGGGCGGCTTGCCGCCTGTTTTGCATGGGCATTCTCACCGTCGCCGCCGCACAGGTTTCAGAGTCGCCGCCATTTTTTCGATCCTCCCGCATCGCATTTGATTTTGTGTGCCAGGCACGACTGGCGACGGACAAATAATCCTATAAATGAACCAAAACGATTATGCGACGCGACGCGAATCTCATTGGCCGCAATGTTGCCCGGCTTCGTGATCAACAAAGGCTGACCCAAAAAACGCTGGTTGCGAAGGTGGAGGTCCTGAACTACTTCGGCATCACCCGCGATGTGCTCAGCAATATCGAGTTGCAGAAGTATGTAGCCACGGACAAACACGCTTACTTTCTTGCAAAGGCGCTGAAAGTGCCAATTGGCGACCTTTTCCCAAAGTGAAATGAAGCGACACAAAAATACCGCAAGATAATCATGGCAACCCGGCGAAACCATGTAGAATTAAACCAGCAGCTAGACCTTTTCTCAACGCGAAGGCCGACCAATGACAACATTGACACAATACGGACGAATGGCGGAGAAACACTGGCGCGAACACCGTCCGAAAATGGTGCGCGACCTGGAACGGAAGGGGCTTCTGCACCAGATGCTGCTGGAGGCGGAGGAAAAGACGAAGGACGAAATGGCCACGCTGCGCATGGAATTGATGAAGCAGGGAAAAACGGCGCAGCAAGCCCAGACGCAGGCGTGGGAAATGGTGCGGGAGAAATACATCCTCCTGCCGCCCGAAGAGACCTAGCCGTCGGCCACCATCACCGTCATCACGAAGAACCGCCAAAAAATCTCAACGCCTACCGCATCACCGAGGCTGACCGCCTGGGCGACGGCGGGCCGAAGCTAAAGTTTCAAAAGAACATCGCGGCAATCGAAACGCTGCGGCAACTCGATGCCGAGGAACGACCGGCGACCCCGGAGGAAAAGGCCACGCTTGTAAAATACGTCGGCTGGGGCGCGATGCCCCAGGTGTTCGACGTGGACAACACCGACTGGCGCAAGGAGCAGTTCCGGCTCTCGGAAATTCTTTCGGACGATGAACATCGTTCAGCTAGGGCAACCACGCTCAACGCCCATTACACCGCGCCGACCGTCATCGGCGCGATGTATCGTGCCGCCGGGCGGTTCGGCTTCAAAGGCGGGCGCGTGCTTGAACCCGCCTGCGGCATCGGCCACTTCGTCGGCCTCATGCCTGAAGAGATGCTTCGTCGCTCGACCGTCACCGGCATTGAAATTGATCCGTTGACCGCACGAATTGCAAAGGCTCTTTATCCCGACGCGGACATCCGTGCCCAGCCTTTTGAACAAACCAAACTCGCCGATGGATTTTACGACCTCGCTGTTTCCAATGTGCCGTTCGGTGATTACACGGTTCACGACCCGCGTTTCAACAATTACAAATTTTCCATCCATGATTATTTTTTCGCGGCGGCTTTGGAAAAAGTGCGCCCCGGCGGCCTGATGATGTTCGTCACGTCACGGGGCACGATGGACAAACTCGATTCGACGCTGCGCGAACTGCTCTCCGCGCGAACGGAGCTGTTGGGTGCAATCCGTCTGCCGAATGACGCCTTCAAAAAGAACGCCGGCACGGAGGTCACCACCGACATCGTGATGCTCCGCAAGCTGCGCCCAGGTGAATCGCCCACTGGCCCGGCTTGGAAAGAAACCGCCGAACATACCAACGATGGCGGCGAGGCATTCACCATCAACGAATACTTCGCCGCCCACCCGGAAATGATGCTCGGTCAAATGCGCCTCTCCGGTGGAATGTATGGCGGCAACGAACCAACACTCGAACCGGATGGTCGCGCACTCGCGGATGCACTCGCCCAGGCCGTTGAGAAATTGCCGCAGGGAATTTACGAGGCGCAGTCACACAAGATCGCCGAGCCGACGCTCGAAGAATCCATTCCCGCGCCTGATTTCGTAAAACCCAACGCCTATTGTCTGCATGATGGCATGGTCTGCATCCGTGAGGAAAATGTTTTGCGTCCACTCACCGACTTGACCGCCGAAACCCGCTCGCGCATCCGGTATTTGATTCCAGTCCGCGATGCGGTGCGGGATTGTCTGCGTTCGCAGATGGACGGCAGCACCGAGGAACGTGTCCTCGAAACGCGGCAACAACTCAACCTGGCTTACGACCGTTTTGTCGGGCGCTTTGGCCCGGTGAATGTTCGCGCCAACCAGCGCGCCTTCGACGGCGACCCCGATTTGCCTTTGCTGCTTTCGCTGGAGAACTACAACGACGAGACGAAGCGCGCGACCAAGGCCACGATTTTTACCGAACGCACGATTCATCACCGGCAGCCGGTTGAATCGGTCGGCACGCCGAAAGAGGCGTTGCTCGTCACCTTGAACGAGCGCGGGTGTGTTGACCTCGACCACATGGCCGACCTGCTCAATAAACCGGTGCAGGAATTTTTGCCGGACTTGAAAGGCATCATTTTTCTGAATCCCCAAACGAACCAATGGGAAACCGACGACCAGTATCTCTCCGGCAACGTGCGGGAGAAACTTTCAGTTGCGGATGCAGCGTCAGTGACCGACCCGCGCTTTGCCGAGAACGTCGAGGCATTGAAATCCGTTCAACCGGCAGACCTGGCGGCCACGGAAATTGACGTGCGGCTCGGCGCTGCCTGGCTGCCACCGGAAGACGTGCAGCAGTTCACGAATACGCTGCTCAACATTCCGTCCGGTGTCGAGATTGGCCACATCCACGCGCTGGGTGCGTGGCATATCAGCGCGAATTGGGAGGCGAAAGGCGCGACCGCGAACACGACGGATTGGGGCACCGACCGTTACACGGCGCTCGAATTGATTGAAGACGCGCTGAATCTTAAAACCCCCACGGTTTATGACACGGTGGATAAGAAACCCGTCGTCAACGCGCAGTCCACCGAGGCCGCGCGCGAAAAACAGGAACGCATCAAGGAGCGTTTCAAAGAGTGGGTCTGGTCGGATGATTCACGGCGGGAACGGCTTTGCCGCCTCTACAACGACACGTTCAATCACACGCGCGTCCGCACGTTCAACGGCGACCACCTGACGTTGCCCGGAGCGAGCGGGGCAATTCAACTTCACGCGCACCAAAAGGCCGGTGTCTGGCGCATTTTGCAGACACCGAACACGCTGCTGGCCCACGTCGTTGGCGCGGGCAAAACTTACACGATGGTTGCCGCTGCGATGGAATCGCGGCGGCTTGGTCTTTCTGGAAAGCCGATGTTTGTCGTCCCCAATCACATGCTCGGCCAGTTCTCCACCGAGTTGCTTACGTTGTATCCGGGCGCGAACATCCTGGCCGCCGGCAAGGAGGATTTCGAGTCGCAGAACCGCAAGAAACTTTTCAGCCGCATCGCCACCGGCAATTGGGATGCCGTCATCGTCACGCATTCCGGCTTTGAACGCATCCCGCTTTCGCGCGAAACCCAGGAGCGGTTTTTTAAGGAGCAGCTTCACGAGTTGGAAATGATCAGACGCCAGCACGCCGACAGTTCCAATCGCCGTCTGGTGAAAGAACTTGAAAAGGCGAAGAAGCGGCTCGAAGCCAAACTTCAAACACTGGCTGCCGAACACAAAAAGGACAACACGTTGACCTTTGAAGAACTCGGCGTGGACCGGCTGCTCGTGGACGAGGCGCACTATTTCAAGAATCTGTTTTACGTCACCAAGATGACGCGGGTTGCGGGTTTGCCGCAGACGGCCAGCGAGCGGGCGTTCGATATGTTTTTGAAGGTGCGCCATGTCCAGTCGTTGAACGGCGGGGGAGGCGTGGTGTTCGCCACCGGCACGCCCATCGCCAACAGCATGGCCGAAATGTTCACCATGCAGCGGTATCTCCAGCATGACGAGCTGAAGAAACACAACCTGCATCACTTTGATTCGTGGGCGGCGACGTTCGGTGAACCGGTGACGGCCATGGAACTTTCACCGGACGGGGCAGGCTACCGGCTGAACACGCGCTTCGCGCGTTTCATCAATGTGCCGGAATTGATGCAGATGTTCCGCCAGTCCGCCGACGTGCAGACCGCCGCGATGCTAAATTTGCCGCGCCCGAAACTCGACGGCGAGAAGCCCACCATCCGTAATGCGCCAGCCACCGAGGAACTAAAGGCATTCGTGCAATCGCTCGCCGCGCGGGCCGAGCGATTGAAAAACGGCCGCGTTGATCCCAGCGAAGACAACATGCTGAAAATCACGTCGGAAGGACGAAAGGCGGCTTTGGATCTTCGGTTGATGAAACCGGCCGCACCAGACGAACCGCAGGGCAAAGTAAATCTGGCCGTCGAAAAGATTTTCAACATCTGGCAGGAATCCAAGCCGGAGCGTTCCGCCCAACTTGTGTTCTGCGACCTCTCGACGCCAAAAGACAAAGGCTTCTCCGTCTATAATGACATGGCGCAGAAGTTGGAACGTCTTGGCATCCCCGGCCCTGAAATCGCCTTCATTCAAGACTACGATTCCGATGTTTCCAAGTTGACGCTGTTCCGTGATGTGCGCGCGGGCAAGGTTCGTGTTCTTTTCGGCAGCACGCAGAAGATGGGGTCGGGGACGAACGTGCAGGAACGGTTGATTGCCCTGCATCACCTCGACGCGCCATGGCGACCGGCAGACGTGGAGCAACGCGAAGGGCGCATTCTCCGGCAGGGCAACAAGAATGCCATCGTGCAGGTATTCCGTTACGTCACCGAGGGCAGCTTTGACGCCTACATGTGGCAGACGTTGGAGACGAAGGCGAAGTTCATCGCGCAGGTGATGAGTGGCGACATGACGATCCGGCGGCTTGAAGATTTGGATTCAGCGGCTCTGACCTACGCCGAGGTGAAAGCCATCGCATCGGGCAACCCGCTGGTGATTGAAAAAGCCCAGGTGGACGCCGAATTGATCCGCCTCACCCGGTTGCGTTCCGCCCACGCCGAGGAACAATACCGCATCCGTTCCAATCTCCGCCGCTCGCACGAGGACGCCGAAATCTTCACCAGTCGCCTTGCCAATTTGCGGCAGGACTTGGGCGTCCGGCAAGACACATCGGGGGACAAATTTCGGATTGAACTCGACGGACAGGAATCCAACAACCGGGGCATCGCGGGTGAATTGATTTTGCGTCGCGCCGAGAAATTGAAGGCCCGCTTCGGGGAGGATGTCCGTCTGGGAAAATTCGCCGGCTTTGACTTGTTCATGCGTCCGAGCTTCAACAACACCACTGAAATGGTCTTGCGCGGCCAAAACAGTTACGGCGCGCGGGTCACGGATACGGCGCTTGGCACGATCCGTTCGCTGGAGGCAACGGTGCAAGGATTTGAAGAACGCGCGGAGAGGTTGGAATTGGACATCACCGACGCCAACAAGCGCGTTAAAGAGCTTGGTGAAAAGGTCGGGGCGAAGTTTGAGCGCGAGGAACGCTTTCAGGAACTGACCCGTCGCCAGAGTGAGATTGAGGAAAAACTCGACCTCACCAAGAACCAGGCACCCAGCCAGGCGGAAGCCGCCGACGGCGGTAATGAGGAAAAAATTGCTGAAACCCAAAATTCCAAACGGGTCAAGCACCCCAGACACCATGTGGCCGTCACCGTATGAATCCACCCGTTCATAAACTGAGCCAGCGTCTTCGTGCGCTCCGCAAGCAATGGTTCAAATCCCAACAAGCCTACGCAAATCGCTGCCATGAGTTGGGCGTGCCCATCACCCTAACCGTGATTGCCGACTGGGAAAACTCCCGGAGTGAAATTCCGGCGCGATTGGTCCCTTTTCTGGCCCATACCCTCAACGCCCAAGTAAACGACTTGCTGCCCGGTTTCAACCCGGCGGAAATTTTCTCCCTCCCGGCGCTTTTGCCGCCGCCAAAGACGGACAAACCCATAAAACCGGCAAGTGCGGTCCGAACGGACTTCGCCACGCGCCAGTTGGCGCTGGACACCGTGCTTCGGAATTTCGACCGCAAGCCCTGCCGTTTCGCCCATGTGAGCAGTGAAAAGGACTGCAATAATCCGTTTGAGAACCTCGTGTGGCATGACAACCGCACTCTGTTGTTGGCCCTGCTTCGCGCCCTGAATCGGAATTATCGCCAAGTCATCCTGTGGTATTATTTCGGCGGACTGACCCGGCGGCAAATCGCCGCCAAGCTCAATCGCTCGGCTGATCTCGTCTCGCTCCGTTTGCGTGAGGGCCGCGCAACATTGCGCCGGCTACTGAATTCCGATGCCGGAAGTCATTGGCTGCGGCGTGAATTCCGTGAACAGTTCGCACCGTTGGACAGGGAGGCAGGAAAAGACCGGCAAGGACAGGCCGGGGCAAATTGGCCCTGTGAAAACACGTTATGACCCGGCGAAAAACAAACTCAAACCCAATTGTCCCGCCACGCTCACAGGACGGCTATTCAGGTATGAAATCAAAAATCAGGCAACTCATTGGAAGACGCATTTGCAGATTTCGGCATCAGCACAGCGTCAGTCAGGCGGAACTCGCAGCCATGCTGAATACCTTTCACCCACCGATAACGCGGGATGTGGTCGCAAATTGGGAAACCGGCCGCACTGAAGCACCGGCCTATTGCATCCAGCTTATCGCCTTTTCGCTGGAGGCAAAAGTTGCGGACATTTTGCCCGATCTGACCTTCAAGGAAATCATTGTAGGCCAAATGATGGACCCGTCCGGCAGCCGTCGGCGAAATCGGCAACCGACCTAACCATCAACCACCACAATCGTATGAATGTGACCGCGCAACAAACCGAATTTCTCAGTTGGAAAGTCGTTCCCGCCCGGCTCGATGCCACCCAAACGGCATGGTTTCTCGGCTTTGAACCGCACGAGATTCCCATGCTGGTCGCGGCAGGCTTGTTGAAACCGCTCGGCCATCCCGCGCGCAATAGCACGAAGTTTTTTGCCATGGAAACTCTGGAACAATTCCGCCGCGACGAGAAATGGCTTGCCCGCGCCAGCGATGCCATCGCCAGCTACTGGCGCGAACGCAACGCTCGCAAGCAAAAGGCCGGCAGACGGGCTTGAAGCAAACGATTCAACGCATCGGGTGGACGCATCATAAAAGCGTCTTGCCCTTGCTGGGATGAATCCTGACTTCCTCACGGATGGCAGCGCGGACGTTCGCTTCGATGCGTTCAACGAAGCTCATGCCAACCCGGCTGAATTTATTGGCCGGGCGGATCGCGGAGGCAATTTCCAGCGCGGTTTGTTTCACCTTGCTCCGGCAAAGATGCGGAGTTGTGTTGATGCTTTTGAGTGTGTCCGTCATTTCAGTTGTTTCCATATTTTGCTTTCCTGGTTGCGTCGCTGATTCATTCAACGACACCACTATTTTATCAGGCGCGCTTTTGTTGAACTGCGAATTGAGTGACCGAACCCTTGCAAACATTGAACAAAACCGCTGTCGCCGCAGGCACTTGACACAAAAGCACGCTGATTTTACGCGCGGTGACTTGGCTGGTTTTCAGTTTCGACACCGTTTTCATTCAATGTTTGCAAGGTGAAAAATAGTTTAATTATTTTTATCACTGGCGCAGGCTGCTATGGCGATTCCTGGAAAGCCGGACACTTAACCAGCCGCCGAAAACGAGTGACCATTGCCTTCGGGCTTTGGCAGGGGCGGAAGCAATGGAACAATGCGGCCTTCCAAGTTCTGGTTTTCGTAGCTTTCCAGCGACGGCAGTCTCACCTGGGCCTTGCGCGCGTAGGCGCGATGCACTGCCTTGCTGTTGTGGCCGAGCGCCTCCTGCGCGAATCGCTCTGGATAGCCGCACATTTTCGCCCGCTCCGCCCAGGCATAACGGTAGCAATGCAGAGTGACGCCGGTGATCCCCAACTTGGCGCAGCGGCGTCTGAATTCCTGCCCCCGATACTTTTCCTTCAGCAGGGCGAGCCTCGGAAATAAAAGCCCTTGGGCTGGCAACGAGCGGAGGACCGTCTCCACGGCCGGGCCAAAATGAATAAACGCCCGACTGCCGGTTTTTCGGCGGGCATAGGAAATGACGCGGTCATTCCAGTCAATGTTCTCCGCGTCCAGGTTGGCGACGTCCGTTTGTGAACCGCCCAGGTGCCAGCACAGTTCATAAAAACTCCGGTTTTCGGGATTTGGTTCCCGTTCGATAATCCTTTGGTGTTCCTCCGCCGTGATGGCCCGCTTGGGCTTGTATTCGATTTTGGGCCAAAGCCGTTTGGGAATGATCGGCCAGGCCAGCCAGTTCATCCCGATGCAGAAGTTGTGCAACTCGCGCAGATGAACATTCGTGCTGACCGTGCCTGCCTTGAGGCAGGCAAACAGTTGCTCCGCCTGCGTCTCGATGATGATCAGCGGCAGAATCAGGTCAAACGCCTTCTGTTTGATGGCGCGCTGCCAGCGCTCCTGGGTTGGTCCATGTTTGTTTTCAGTAATGGCGGTGAACGCATCCTGCCAGGTCCGTTTTGAAAGCCCGGCATCGGTCCCGGCAAGATAGGCCTTGGCGATTTGGAGGTTCAGTTGCGGTTGCCGGAAGGATTCGTTGCGGGCGTTGAGCAGCGCCGTGGCCTCGGCACGATTCCGGGTGCTGGTGGTTTCCTGTTTGTGAGTTTCAGTGTCTTCGAGGTAGAACATGCCGCCGCGCTTGCGGCGGTAGAGGATGAAGCGACGTTTCATAATTTCGGATTTTTTGTCCGAAAGTTATGAAACCGTCCGTGGCTTGGGGTGTGTCAGACACACCAAACGGGCAGCGAATCCCGTCTTCGCCAGTGCCCCAATTATTCGGGCATTTTCCTCAGCTTTTACTCGGTTTTGGCCCTACTGGCACTTTCACTGGCACTGAGACCCGCATTTTCGATCTGCGAGCCGGGTTGTGACCCCGTTTTTGACCAGTATTTACCGAGTAATCGTTGAGTAATGGCCAGTTTTGTTTTCACTGGCATTTTCACTGGCACTTGCCTCCTCTGGTTTTTCCATCTTGTTGAAAACAAGCATTTTACAAGATGGCGGAAGGGGTGGGATTCGAAGCCAAGGCCGCGCACTTCGTTTTTGTGCGCGGACGTGCGTAATGAGGCCGTAAATAAAGGCGATAATGCGTGTTCAAAATTTTCGTCGCGGAGACGGCATCGCGCAAAATAACGCTCTTAAACGCACCCTTTTTGTCCCCAATTGTCCCCAAAATTTTTCGCGCGTTCGCAAACCGATGACCGGGGGCGGGGGGGGTGGCTCGCGGTGGGCGGGTTGAATGTGCGAGATGGGTTCGTCCGCGCGGAATTTTTGGCAAAAGGAGTTTTGGATTGACGGCAACGTGCGTCGCGCAGCGTCATCGCGGTCCTCGTGTCCACACCCGCTTGGAGGTCACTTCGCGTCCACCAATTCCGCCAGCGGCACGACTTCGACTTTCTTCGCCAGCGTATAACGTTTCTTGCCGGGATATACGACGCGCAGTTCGTCGAGCTTCAAATCCGCCAGCGCAATGTGCATGGACGGCGTAAGGGTAGGCGCGTCCGCGCGTTTGCACTCGATGCCGATACGCCGTCCGTGTTTGAACAGCAATAAGTCCAGTTCCGCGCCTTGATGCGTCGCCCAAAAATAGGCTTCGTCGGGCCGCAGCGCCTTGAGGACTTCCTCGACGGCGTAGCCTTCCCACGACGCGCCGACTTTGGGATGCAGTTCGAGGTCGCGCTGGTTGGCGATGCCGAGCAATGCGTGGAGCAGGCCGGTGTCGCGGACATAAACCTTTGGCGCTTTAACTTGGCGTTTGCCCAAGTTCTCGAACCACGGCGGCAGTTGCCGAACCATAAACACGCCGGCCATCAGGTCGAGGTAACGGCGCACGGTGGATTCGTTGATGGCGAGCGCGCGGGCGAGTTCGGCGGCATTCCAAATCTGCCCGTGATAATGTGCGACCATGTTCCAGAATCGCCGCAGCGCGACCGCCGGAATGGTTATACCCAACTGCGGAATGTCGCGTTCCAAAAATGTTTGGAGAAACTGACGACGCCACGCGAGCGAATCGGCTTCGGTGTGCGCCGTGTAAGACAGTGGAAAGCCGCCGCGCACCCAATGCCGCGCCTGTGCCGCCGCGCCCAAGTCGGCGAGCCGGAAACCTTCAAGCGAAACCGTTTCCAGCCGTCCGGCGAGTGTTTCGGAAGATTGCTTCAATAAATCCGGCGAGGCGCTGCCAAGAATCAGGAATCGCGCGGGCAACGGCTTTCGATCCGCCAGCACTCGCAGCAACGGGAACAAATCCGGGCGACGCTGGATTTCATCAATCACCACCAGCCGCTTGAGTGGACGCAGCGCGGTGTCAGGTTCAGAAAGGCGTGCGAGACTTTGCGGGTCTTCCAAATCGAAATAGTTGAGCGAGTCCGCCGGAACAAATTGGCGGGCGAGCGTGGTTTTACCGCTTTGACGCGGGCCGAGCAGCGCAACAACGCGGCTGCGTTTCAAAGCGGCGCGAACCAGTTCCAAGTCGGATTTACGGTTAATCATGCCCCAAGTATAACCATGAAAATCCGGCAGTCAACGCGGGAATTTCATGTTATTCAAGCCAGGAACACGCGTGATGCGGATGGCAACCACACTTTGCGTTTAGACGGCTAAAAGTAAAGCGTAGATTCTAGCCTGAACCGCCAGCCTTGTCGCGCCCGGTGCGGCGAAGGCGGATGCGAACAAATTGCTGACGGCGCGGCGCGGATGTCCCCAAAGATTTTCTCGGTGTCTGGTCGGCGGCAGGGGGCGGGGGGGGGTGCTCGCGGCTGCCGTAGTGAATTAACCCGATGGGTTCGGTCGCGCGGAAATTTTAGCAAAAGGGCGACTTTTCCCGCACCCTGCCCCAATTGCTCCGACTCCAGCCGCCGTCCATTTTGCGATTGCCTTAAATCAGCCGCGCTTTCCGATTTCACCATTTCCACTTTCCGCTTTCCGCTTTTTCTTCCACCCTTTCGCCATTGCAACAGCCGCGCCAACTTGAAACGCTCGACGACCTGCTCGCCCAAGCCGCGCACTACGCGGAATTCTGTATGCGCAACAGCGGAAAGATGTCGCCCACACTTTTCCTGATTGGCGCGGACGGGCCGCTCATGTTCATCCCGGCTTCGCTGGTGGATGCCGCCGAGAAAGACGCTTTCGCCAACACCGCCCGGTTGGTGTGCATCGCCCATGCCGCCATGGTCTCGGTCATGGCGCTCGAAGCCTGGATGAAGACCGCCACGCCCGGCGAGAAAATGGACATGACCGAACCGCCGTCCGAGGCGTTCGACCGGCAGGAAGTCATTGTTCTCATGGGCGAATCGCACAGTAGCCAGAAACAAAAATTCCTGCCCATCATCCGCAGCGGCAACGGAAAATTTTTCAATCTCGGCGAAACCACCGTTCCCGGCATGGATAAGATGGAAGGCCGCTTCGCGCAAATTCTCCCGCCGAAATTGGCCGACGACCAAATGCGGCTGCTTGCAAAAACCATGCTGAAAGTCAAAGGCGTCAACCTCACCAAACCCGGCACCACGGTTCGCCTCACGCCTCCCCGGCGCTGATTTTCACCTCGAATTCTTTGCTCCTCCGTTCCTGAAGTCAGATTGACGCTTTCGCGTTTCCCAAGCAAACTGCCATCTGCCATGAGCACCCGCTTCTTCACCAACCTCGGCGAACATACACTGTTCAAGAAGTTTCAGGGTGTGTTCGAGAGCAACACGGACATCGAACGGTTCGATGCCCTCGTTGGTTATCTTCGCTCATCTGGATATTTCGCGCTCCGGCCGTATCTGGAAAAAGTCCCCCATATCCGCATCCTCGTTGGCATCAACGTGGATGCCATCATGGCGGACTACCACCGGCGCGGTCTGCTTTTTCTGGCCGACCCGACCAAGGCTCTCGAAGAATTTCGCACCTGGCTGCGGAACGACATCCAGAGCGCGGAATACAAGCGCGACGTTGAGACGGGCGTCCTTCAGTTCGTTGACGACGTGATTTCCAAGAAAATCGAACTGCGCGCCCACCCGGCCCGGCGCCTTCACGCCAAGCTCTACATCTTCCGGCCCAAGGGATTCAACGAGCACAAGCCGGGCGCGGTCATTACCGGTTCGTCGAATCTCACCGCCGCCGGCATCGGCGTCGAGGATCAGGTCAGCAATTACGAGTTCAATGTCCTGTTGCACGATTTCGACGACGTCCAGTTCGCCACCGATGAATTTGACTGCCTTTGGAAGGAATCCGTCGAAATCCTGCCCAAGTTCCTCAAGGAAGTCCGCGACAGCACCTACTTGGCGGCGGAAGTCACGCCCCACGAACTGTATTACAAGTTGCTGCTGGAATATTTTGGCCAGAGCATCGATTACGACCCGAACGCCATCACCGACATGCCGGAGGGATACAAGCGGCTGACATATCAGGTGGACGCGGTGACTAGCGGCTTCCGGCTGCTCGAAAAGCACGGCGGATTTTTTCTCGCGGATGTCGTCGGCTTGGGCAAGACAATGATTGCCACGCTCATCGCCAAGAAATTCTTTTTTTACAACGGCTTCCCCGAACACCGTTCCCACACCCTCATCGTCGTGCCGCCGGCTGTGGAAGACAGTTGGGAAGAAACAGCAAAGGTGCAATTCCGCCTCGATAACTGCGACATCATCACCAACGGCAGCTTGCACAAGGTCAAACACCCGGAAAAATACGACCTTGTCATCGTGGATGAGGCGCACAAGTTCCGCAACGATACCGCCGACGCGTTCGACGAATTGCAGCGCATCTGCAAATCGCCAACGCAGCGTTTCCTGCCGGACGGCTCGCGGGCGTCCAAGCGCGTAATCCTGGTCAGCGCCACGCCGCTCAACAACCGGCCCGACGACATCCGCAACCTGATTTCACTGTTCCAGGATTTGAAGGACTCGACGTTGAGCATCGCCAATCTCCAGCATTTCTTCGCCCGTTGTCAAAAGGCGTATCTGGAGGCGCATCGTGAAACCGATCCCGAAGTGGCCCGGCAAAAGGTCAAAACCATTTACGAACTCATCCGCACCAAGATCATTTCCGAAGTCACCGTGCGCCGCACACGTAATGACCTGATGGAGCATGACGACTACAAGCAGGACCTGATCACCCAGGGTGTCATCTTTCCCAAGATCGAAACGCCGCGCAAAATCCTCTACCCGTTGTCCCCCGCGCTGGAGGCGCTTTATGACCGGACCATGCTGTTGTTGTCGCGGACGGATGGCAACGGGCTGACCTACAATCGCTACCGCGCCATCGGCTTCTTGAAGCCGGAGAAAAAGCGCAAATACCAGAATGCCGACCGCATTTCCACACAACTTGCCACCATCATGCGCACGTTGCTGGTGAAGCGCCTCGACAGCAGCTTCCATGCGTTCCGGGAATCCCTGCGCCGCTTTCGGGATGCCACCGGGGTTATGCGCGATATGTTCGCCCGCGGGACGATTTACATCGCGCCGAATCTCAATGTCACTGAGTTCATGATGGAAGGCCGCGAGGAGGAACTCATTGCCAAGATTGCCGAGCGCCAGCCCACCGACCCGACCATAGAGATTTGTTCGCCGTCTGATTTTGTGGACGGCTTCATGGTCGGTTTGGAAGCGGATTGGCAGAAACTTGAAGAGCTTTACACCGAATGGAAGCAAGTTAAGGAAGACCCGAAGCTCGATGAATTTCTGCTGCGCCTCAAAGGCGAACTCTTCGACACCAAGATCAATCGCCAGTCTAAACTGATCGTATTCTCGGAGTCGGAGGAAACGACCACCTACCTCTTGGGACAACTGGCCAAAGCCGGCTACAAGCGCGTCCTCACCGTCAGCTCAAAAAATCGTGCCGAGCGGATGCCGCTGGTTCGCGCAAACTTCGACGCCAACTTCAAGGAACAGGCGAATGACTATGATATTTTGATTTCCACCGAAGTCCTGGCGGAAGGCGTGAACCTGCACCGGGCCAACGTCATCGTGAACTACGATACGCCTTGGAACTCCACCCGCCTCATGCAGCGGGTGGGCCGTCTCAATCGTATCGGTGCCATCGCGCCCATTATCTACATCTACAATTTTTACCCCACGGCCAAGGTGGACGACGACATTGAGCTGAAGAAAAAGGCCATCATGAAGTTGCAGGCGTTCCACACCGCGCTGGGTGAGGATAGCCAGATTTATTCGGAAACCGAGGAAGTGGACAATTTCGGCCTGTTCGAGCGTTCGCCCGAGGAGGAGGAGCGCGACCAGCGGCTGGCGCTGCTCATGGAATTACGCCAGTTCCGTCAGCAGAATCCGGAGATATTTCGCCGCATCAAGGGCATGCCATTGCGCGCCCGCGTTGGCCGCGCCCGCGAGCCGCGCGTCGGCAGCACCGTCGCCTTCATCCGTAGCCAGCGACGCGACGCCTTTTACCGCGCCAAGCCGGACGGCACGCTGGACGAAATCAGCCTGCTCGAAGCCGCCGATGAGTTTCGCGCGCCCGATCCCAAAGAAAAATCCATCCCGCTCCATGCCGCGCACCACGACCACATCAATTCCGCGCTCACAAAATTCAAAGCGTCCGTCATCGCCGAGGCGTTACAGGCCGAGACGGTGGATGCCACCCAGGGGCCGAACGAACAGCGGGCGCTGCGGTATCTCGATGGTTTTTCCAGCCTGCCCTTCGTGAACGAGGAGGAACGGGTGCTGATTCAGGCGGCCAAACTAGCCATCCGTCGCGCCCGTTTCCAGAATTTGCAGCGCCAGATCAACCAGCTCCAGCGTTCCACCAAGACGGTCAAGATGACGCCGGCCGCGCTGGCGGATAAACTCATCCAGATTCTCCGCACCTATCCGCTCCAGCAGGATAATGCCGCCCCGGTTTCCGCCGCCTCGCGTCCGCTCGACACAACGCCCGACATCATTCTGTCGGAATCCTTTGACCATCCATGACGCGCGACCAAATCCAAGCCATTCTGCACGAGAAATACGACCAGCAGCGTTGGCTTCAGGTCTTGCGTGCCATTCTCCCCGGCACAGATGTCTTTGCCAACCCGCAGATCGTGCCGGCATCCACGCCCGACGCGCCGCAGGCCGTGCAGCTCGCCCGCGTCCGGTTGAGTGACCGGAAGCAGCTTGCCGTGTTGCAAGTTCGGGTTAGTGATCGCATTGACCTGCTTCGCAATCGCGTCGGCTTGCGCAACCTCGTCGCCCGTTTCATTGACCAGGCGGAATACCACGGCGTGCTGGCCGTGTTCCTGTCGCCGCAAAATGATTTCCGGTTCACGTTCGCCGCCCGTATGGCCGAGTTCGACGACGAAGGCAATCTGATCCGCCGCGAAACCACGCCACGGCGCTACACCTACGTTCTCGGTCCGAACGAATCATGCCGCACGGCTGCCGAACGTTTCCTCCAACTGTCGGAAAAAGGCTTGGGCGCAACGATGAATGATGTCATCGAGGCGTTCTCTGTCGAGAAACTGAACAAGGAATTTTTTGCTGACTTCGACGTCGCGTTTGAACGCGTGAAGTCCGAAATCCAGAAGCGCAACAAGTGGCCGGAGAAGGTTGCCAAGGAAGAAGCGCAGACGCTCCTGAACCGCCTGCTCTTTTTGTATTTCGTCCAGCGCAAGGGCTGGCTCAATCGCCATCGCGATTATCTTCACCGCAATTTTCAGAAGTTCGCCAAAGATAGTGACAAAAAAACGACTTTTCTGGACCTTTTTCTTCGCCCGTTGTTCGTCAAGTTGAGCACCGAGGGCACGCAGGCGGACATTCCCGGCCATGATCTGCCGTTTCTTAACGGTGGGTTGTTCGCCGACGAATACGGCGACGAGCAGCACGACGAAGTCGTGCGCCGTCATCACGACCTTCAAATCAGCAACGAAGTCTTTCGTTGCGTGTTTGACGACCTGCTTGAACGCTTCAATTTCACGATTCAGGAAGATTCACCGACCAATTACGAGGTCGCCATTGACCCGGAAATGCTCGGCCAGATTTTTGAGGAACTCATCCTGACCAGCGAGGACAGCGAGACAGCGGGCAAATCCAAACGACACGACACCGGCAGCCATTACACCCGGCGGCCCATTGTCCACTACCTCTGCCGCGACAGCTTGGCGGCATGGTTGGAAAGCCAGCCGCCGTTTGCCGGGAAAAAAGATGCCCCTCAGCGCGTGCGCAAACTCCTGGCGTTGGATGCCACCGAAGGCATTGACAAGGATACCAGCGACGCGCTTAAAGAAATTCTCACGCCGGAAGAAGCCGCCATATTGCTGGACCGGCTGTTTGAACTGCGCGCCTGCGATCCGGCGGTCGGGTCGGGCGCGTTCCCGATGGGCTTGTTGCATGAGCTGGTTAATCTCGCCCGGCTCTGCGCCACTCGCGCCGCCGGCAAAGATCCCGTGCTGGGCGAACGCTCGTGGCTCTATAACACCAAGAAGCGCATCATTGAGCGCGTCATCTACGGCGTGGACATTCAGCCGCAGGCCGTGGACATCTGCAAACTCCGCCTTTGGTTGAGCCTCATGGTGGATTATGAATTGAGCGCCGACCCGGACAACTGCGAAGCCACGTCCTTCCGCAAGGCGCTAAAGGAAATCGAGCCGTTGCCCAATCTTGATTTCAAAATTCGCCGCGCCAACTCGCTCGTGGATTACATCCACGGCGAGCCGGTCGAGTTGAAACAGCTTTCCAGCGAAAGCGGCGCGGCCTTCGCGTTGTCCAAACTCAGCACTGCTAAACGCGAATTTTTCAACGCTCGCACCGCCGCTGCTAAGCGCAAGCTCCGGCTCGACATTTACGAAAATATCACCGAACTGGCGAAGATTGAACTCACCCGCGCCCGCATGGATGCCGCCGGTCTTGGTTTCGCGCTGGACGAACGTGACGCCGAGCGCGTGGCGGAACTGGATAACGGCTTGAAGCAACTCGGCTTCACCGCCGCACAGGTGCGGGCGGCGCGGAAGATGAAGGCCCAGGCGCAGGAAGAAGCGCTGGAGCGCATCCGCGCCCAGTTCGACGATCCCGACAAACCGACGTTCGTCTGGCAGTTGGATTTTGCCGAGGTGTTCCATCGGGATGAGGCGCCACGCGGAGATTCGTTGCTGCCCACCGACAAACCAGGCAAGAGTGGCGAGGCCGCCGCCCGCAATGGTTTCGATTTGGCCATCGGCAATCCGCCTTACATCCGTATCCAGACGTTGACCAAGAGCGACCCCAAGCTGGCGGCCTACTACAAGCAACGCTACCAGTCGGCGGGAAAAGGCAATTACGACCTATACGTTTGCTTCGTCGAACGCGGACTGGAACTCCTACACCAGAACGGACAATTGGCCTACATCCAACCGCACAAGTTTTTCAACGCGCAGTATGGCGAACCACTTCGCGAGTTGCTGGCGAAGGGCAAACACCTCCGGCATATCGTCCATTTCGGCGACCAGCAAATTTTCCCCGGCGCGACGAATTACGTATGCCTCCTTTTTCTCGCCAAGACCGGTGTGCCCAAATGCCGCCTAGTCAAAGTTGACGATCTGTCAGCTTGGCTGGCGACCTACACCGGGGTTGAAGGTGACGTGCCGGCTGAAAAGATTGGCGCAGCCAATTGGAATTTTACCGTCGGCAAGAATGCGGGATTATTTGAGCGGCTTCAGCAGATGCCCGTAAAGCTGGGTGACGTTGCGGATATTTTCGTTGGCCTACAAACGAGTGCCGACGACGTGTTCATCATGAATTACGTCTCGGACACGGCGAAAACAATCACGCTTCAATCAAAGTCGCTGGAGAAAAATTGGGTTTTCGAGAAGGAGCTACTTCATCCCATCGTGAGCGGAACAGACGTTTCACCATACGCTCCACTGCCGTCGCGCCAATTCGTTCTTTTCCCATACCGTGTCGAGAATGAGCAAGCCGAATTGATTCCCCTCAAAGAACTTTCAGAAACATCGGAACGCACCGGCGAATACTTAAAGGAAAACAAACGAAGACTTGAAGAAAGAGAGGGTGGCAAATTTAAGGGCGATGGTTGGCATCGTTTTGGACGCAGCCAAAATCTCGGCATCCAAGAGCGGGCAAAACTTTGCGTCCCGCGCTTGGTGGAATATTTGCACGCTGGACCAGATTTTCACGGCACGCACTATCTCGACAATGTGGACGTCGGCGGGGTCACGTTCAAAGATACAGCGGCGAGCTACAGCTTGGCCTACCTGCTTGCGTTGATTAATTCATCCGTCTTGCGGTGGTATTTTCCACACGTCGCCGCACCCTTCCGAGGAGGATTTCGCTCGGCCAATAAACAGTATCTTTCACTCGTGCCGTTCCGCCCGCTCGACTTAAATAATCCGGCAGAACGCGCCCAGCATGATGCAGTGGTGAAATTGATTGACCAACTTGTCTGGCTGAAGACGCAGCCGTCAGTGATTGAAAGTTCGCGCGAGCATCCAGTTGATCCCGACATTGCCGCCTACATCGAGCAATGGGTGAACGCACTGGTTTACGAACTTTATTTTCCCGCAGAATTTCGCGCCGCCGGCCTCCAGTTCTTTGAACTCACGGAGTCGTTGAAACTGCCCGCGCTCGACTCGTTGCCCACCGCAGCCGGCGACCGGTTGGAACGCTTCCGTAAATTGCACAAGGAATGGAGTGGTCAAGGCCACCAACTGCGCATCGCGCTGGACAAACTGCGCACCCTGGACCTCGTCCGCACCATCGAAGGCCAGGCATGAAACTCACGCAGATTCAACTCCGGGATTTCCGCGCCTTCGCCGGCGAGTTGAATCTGCCCCTGCCTGACGGCTGCAATCTGCTGTTGCATGGCGAAAACGGCAGCGGCAAATCTTCGCTGTCCTGCGCACTGCGGGAATTTTTCACCTTCAACCAAGACTCGCAGCTTGCGCCGACCAAGAAACCGATTGACCAGTATAGGCACGCGTTCCCGGATACGAACCCAACGCCACAGCCTCGTATCGCCCAAGCGAAACTTACCTTTACCGGGGCGCGGGCAAATAGCACCGAAACCATTTCGTGGGAAGAACGGCAACTGCATCCGCTGGAGGCTGGCGACGGTAAACAGCCTGAACCCACGACCAAGGCACAGCGAGAAATGATTGCAGCGGTATCCCGTTGCTCCGGCTTTTTCGATTACCGCGCCTTGCTCCGCGCCAGTCTGACCAAGCAGCCGGAAAAACTACCGGAACAGCTTTTTGATCTGTTCGCCGAAACGTTGTTGGCCGGCTTCCGCGTCCGCACCGGTGGCGGCGAGCAAACCATCGGAAAACTCTGGAGTGACGTGGTTAAGGCCAAGCCCCGCCATCGCTATAAAAAGGCCATGCGGAATGCAAACAGCAAGGTCGAGGATTTTGACCGGGCCTTTCGGCCGTTCCTCGCCCAGATCACCGACAAGGCCAACGAGTTCTTAAATTATTTCCCGAATCATCGGTTACGAATTGAGAAGCTTGATTATACGGGCAGCAGTTATGCCAAAGAAACGAAAGGGCTCACCGGGAAGGCAATCATTCCAGAGATCAAGTTCAACGGTCAAAAGGTGGATAATTATCATGAGTTCCTGAATGAAGCGCGCTTGACCGCCCTAGCCTTGTCGGTATTTCTCGCCGCCGTCGCACTGTCGGACGCAAATCCGGCCGACCCCGATCCGTTGCGGCTGCTGATTCTTGACGACGTGCTCATTGGCCTCGATCTCAACAACCGGCTTCCCTTGCTCGAATTGTTGCGCACGGAGTTTCCGCGCCATCAAATTTTGATTTTGACGCATGATTTAGTTTGGTTCGAGATTGCCAAGGAGCACACCACGGATTGGGGTAGCTGGAATTACTCACGGCTGTTTGAAGAACCAGCCGGGCCGACGGATCCCATGTTGCCAAGAGTTCAACGACTCAAACCCGAAGTTGATGACTTGAAGATAGCGAAAGATTACCTAAACGCGGGTGATTTGCGCGCTTCGGCGGTGTATATCCGGGCGGCGTATGAAGGTTGTCTGCGCAACATCTGCCAGAAAAAAGGGGTCGCTGTTCCATTCCACGCCAACCCTAAATCAGTGAAAGTCGAAGCCCTCTGGCAGTCGTTGGTCGATTTGCACGACGCGCAAATAGCGGCGGGTAAAGGCGAGTTTCTAAATCCAGCGCTGATCCCAAAAGTCAATGCCATCCGCTCCGCTGTCCTGAATCGCCTCAGTCATTCCGGCGCGTCGTCGCTCACCTCAACCGAACTCAATATGGCGCTGCAAACAATTCAAGAATTGCGCCATTCAAAAATCCCATTCAAACCTTGAATGAACCGAGTATGTATCATCTGGCGACCATCAGTCTCGTTCAACTCGACCAAGAATTGCGACCAATAAACCACGCTTCCGCCTGTTTGGTAAATTACCGGGAGCATTTGTTTGTTTTGACCGTTTCACATGCGACCGGCAACCAGGGCAATTGGGCAATAGAGGTAAAATATGTTCCCGGAAAAGGCGTGGAGCTTTTCCAGCTTGGGGCAATGGGGTTTTTGGAGGGCTACCGAATTAAGCACAACAAACTTAAATCTCATAAAATTGATTTTTCCTATAAACTACTTTCGCAACCGCCAGCACCACGTTATCAAATCATGTCAACCACAGGGGTTATTTTAGAGGACGAACCAAAATATATTCTTCCGTCAGACCTAACACTTACCCCCGAACCATCCGGGCAATATGGCTTTTGGGGATGCACAAGACAGTCCTTTGATTCGCATAATCTTGTGATCACCCCCAAGCTGGAGGGCGGCATGACGTATCAAAAAACCGAAGGGGATATGTTTTTTTTCAAAACAAGCCACCCATATAAATCTTACAAGGAATATCGTGGATGCAGCGGCGCTCCAATTCTTACCAGCGATGGAAGACTCGTGTCGTTGGTAGTGGAGGGCGACAAGAAAAAGACCGGTATTTACGGCCTCGACTTGCGGATTTACAAATGTGCATTGGATGTCGAAATTGACATGACCTCGAATACCAAACATCCGTAAGCGCACTTTACCCAAACACACTTATATTTATGGCAAAATCCGAAGCATCCGTTGATGAACTGGTTGGCATGATTGAGCGCGGCGAATTGCGCTTGCCCGAAATGCAGCGCCGCTATGTCTGGAAGAAACCGCGCGTGCGTGATTTGTTCGACTCGCTCTATCGTGGCTATCCGTCCGGGGCAATTCTGCTGTGGGAGACGGATGAAGAAGTGCCCTTGCAGGATTTTGCGATTGCCCAGGAAAAAAACCCCTATCAAAACACCAAACTGCTTCTCGATGGCCAGCAACGCCTGACATCGCTCGCGGCTATCGTTCGCGGCAAACCGGTTGCCGGACGCAGTCACGACCGCCCCATTGAACTTTTGTTCAACCTGGAGCATCCCGAAAAATTGGAAGTCGTCACCGAGGTCGAGGAAGATGACGGTGATAGCGATGATGATTTGATCAGTGATGAGGCGGATTCGAACGAGGATGAATTATTGCAGCGGTTCAACAAGATGACCTTCGTTGTCGCCACTCGAAAGCTGGAACAACTCCCCCAATGGGTGAAGGTGACGGAGGTTTTTCAGACCGACAGTGACCGGCCATTTCTAAAACGCGCGGGCATCACCGACTTGGACGACCCGCGTTCTGAAAAATACAGCCAGCGCCTGGCCCGGTTGCGGGGCGTCAAAAAATACATCTATCGGATGGATATTTTGGAACGCAGCCTTTCGTATGAGGAGGTAACGGAGATTTTCGTTCGCGTCAACTCCCTCGGCGCGAAGCTCCGCAGTTCCGATCTGGCGCTGGCGCAAATCACGGCCAAATGGCGTAACTCGTTGACCATCTTTCAGGAGTTCCAGAAAGAATGCGTCACCGCCGGATTTTATCTGGATTTGGGTCTGATTCTGAAAAATCTGGTCGTATTTGCCACGGGGCAGTCGCGATTTCTCACCGTGGGCCGGCTCAAGCTCGAAGTGTTGCAGCAGGCATGGGCGGAAAGTCGTCAGGGCATGGAGTTCGCCTTGAACTTCCTGAAAAGCAACGCCGGCATAGACAGTCCGGCGCTGTTGGCCTCGCCATTCCTGCTCGTCACTTTGGCCTATTTTGGACACAAGCGTAATTATCATCTCACGCCGGAAGAAGCCGAACGGCTGCGTTTTTGGGTGTTGGTGGCCAATGCCAAGGGTCGGTATTCGCGCGGTTCAAGCGAAACGCTCCTGGACCAGGACTTGACGACCTTGAAACAAAAGGGCGGAGCGCCGGAGCTGATTGAACGTCTCCGCCAACAGGTCGGGCGTTTGGATGTCGTGCCGGAAGAACTGGAGGCCCGCAACCAGCGCAGTTCATTGTTCAAGACCATGTTCCTGGCATTTCGCGCTGCCGGGGCCAAAGACTGGCGGTCAAATCTGGCCATTGCGCACGATCATTCCGGCTCCCAGCACAAACTCCAGTTTCATCACATCTTTCCCAAGGCAGTCCTGAAAAGCACCTACCCGTCGCGTGAGGCAGACGACATTTCCAATCTTGCCTTCATCGGCGGCAAGACCAACCGCGCCATCAGCGATAAACCGCCCGTGGCATATTTCCCGGCACTGATTGAAAAGGCCGGCGCCGCTACGTTTGACGCACAGTGTATTCCCACGGATGCCGCGCTGCTTGAACTTGGCAGCTACAAAGCATTTCTGACGAAACGCCGGGAACTGGTTGCCAAAAGACTCAATGAGTTCCTCGGCACCACGCCGTCAACACCGCCTGCGCCTTGAACAACGACTTCATGATACCGCCCGAAAATGTGAACATCACAACAGAATGAGAAACGAAAGAACCATGAACGCTCTCGATAATAAAATGTGCCGGACGTTCAAGTTGGCGGACAAAAGCGTTGGCAACCCAGCGAAAGGCTAAACAATGTCCACGCTAAAAGACAGAATTGCGAAGATGCAAACGCCTGCGCCCGGCGCGAGGTTTTACGCTATCACCCTGACCGCGACATCGGATGGTAAACTGCATTGGGCGTCTCAATCCGGCTTTGTGGGAATGACGAAAGACAATCCACCGCGCGAACTACGCGCCCCATGCGAAGTCTTTCCAGAAAAAATGCGCAACCTCTGGCTTGAAATCGGACAACCCTGCGTCGTTGTCAACAACGATCAGGACTTCGCCGTTTACTTACTCATAGGCGGAAATGCGATAATCCAAGCTGATGTGGCTGAACGCAGGCTGCCTTTCATCGTAAAGCCATCACCAGTGGCTCCCGACGGTCTTTTCGGGATGGTCTCGCTGTCGCAAGTTCCAAAAGACCAATTACAACATGCGCCCACACCAAAAAGACGGATGGCTGTGCTGAAACGAGATGACTACCGATGTCAAATCTGTGGGCGCCGCGCTACTGATTACGTTGATTTAGAATTGAACGTTCACCATGTTCGACCAGTGGGGTGTGGCGGTCTCACGAAGGAGAACAACCTGGTGACTTTGTGCCGAACATGTCACAGGGGTTTAGACCCACATTTTGATTTCAAACTGTTCGAATTGGTCCCTTCCGCGCATAACCTAGGTCCAAATGCAGACGCGATGAGAAATGAACTATTCGATGGAATCAGGCACTACAGAAAGATAGTGTTCAGTATCCTTGCAGCGAAACGAAAGGCGAAAGAAGCTGGGAAGGCGGCTTAACAATGTCCATCGAATCGCTGGCGAACGATGCCGGAAAAGACGAATGAACTGATGCGGAGCAATATGGCGACGTGCAACAAATGCGGGCAAGAAGTCGAATTCCGCTACATAGACGGGCGCTGCGTCCCGATTCATCCCGGTGGAGGTTGGCATTGCGGGTCATGGTCGAAAGAGGGTTCGTCTGGTGGCTCAACATATTTCTCAACTGCTGGTGTTCGAGAGTGGCGCATGGATGATTTTTGCCGCCCAACAACATGCCCTGAATGCGGAGGGAAAGTTTATTTCATCCGGCACAACGGAGGGTCGGTTTGGGTGGATGAGCTTGGTTGGCCCTGGCCTAAACACGGCTGCTTCGATGGTCCTCACACGGAGACATCCGCTTTTTCGCGGTGGTCAGTAAAGGCCTCCGGTCTCAAACATCCGATTCTGGGTGTGATCACTTGCCTTCGGCCATCACAAAGTGGCTACGAAAAATTTGTCGAAATCAGGCTGCACAACTTGAAAACCATCGGCCTCTTTCTCAACTGGATGCCATCTGAGGATTCCCTTATCGGTGCATTGGTATGCGTATCCGTTGAGGACAAACTTATGCTACATGCTGCTTACGGTGAGATCGCGTTTCATGGCTATGTTGAAATATCGACCACAGCGAATAACAAAATCAGTTCCGGCTCGCCAAACGCGCCGATGCAATGCCCACGATGCAAGACATGGATCATCACGAAAAACCGAGAGAAGCACGACCGGGAAAACTGCCCCAACCCGCCATCTTGAAAAACCTCCAAAGGAGAAAAATATGACCGCCATTTATTCCATTCCGAATACAATTTCCAATCAATATCGCTTCCGCTCAAAACCTGTGAATGCGCGAATCATCAAGGCCATCGTTCCCACCTACGAGGAACCGGCAGATAAATTATTGGAACGCATTCGTGTCATACCGGCGGTCCAGAAAGGCAGGCCGAAATGACACTTAATCTCGACCGTGAGCACATTTACATCCATTGCCCACGCTGCAATTTCTGGGCACGGCCATTTCTCCGCCAGATTCGTCACCGTGAAACCATCGTGTGTGGTGGTTGCAAGGCGAACATCCGCTTGGATGACCATCTGGGAAGCTTTCGCAAAGCTCAACGGCAAGTGAACAAAGCTTTGGAAGAATTGGAAGAGCAACTTGGCAACTTAACCATCAACATCCGACTTTAATATGGACTCCGATTACATCCAGCATATCCGATACAAACTCCAGAAGCGCCTGAAGCGTTTGAATAGTGCCGACTTTCAAGGTTTTCACTTTACGTTGATACAGGTTTGGGGGTTCCTGCAAGAAAACGAGATCACGAAGGGCATTCTTGACGATTTGGAGCGTCGATTTCCGAAAGTCGAAGAAGACGCGGATAAAACGATTGCGGGCCAGCCACAAGTCGGAACCACAGAGAGTGAGAATGACACAATCTGTTACTGGGTTGTGAAAAAGTGTGCGACATCCGCAAAGGCGGACAACGAAATCCAAGTTGGCTTCAACCTCACCCACGAAAGCAAATACGACGCCTGCATTGAAGGTTTTAGGCTCACGTATGTTGAGCCGCTTTTTGATTACATTGATGAGCAAATCGATGACAAACGCATGACGCTGGTGCTGCTGAAAAAATTTAAGCACCGCTGCGAGTGGTTTCGCCGCGAGGGGATGCTCGCCAGATTCAAAGATGATACCGGCCATGGTGAAAAGCTTTTGGCGCGAGAGCTCTACGAATACCTGCACGATCAAGGTTTGCAGTTTCACATCGAACCGCAGTCCGCGTCTGGCCGGATTGACTTGATCTCGGCACAATCGGGAAAAGACCGCCTTGTTGCAGATACCAAGCTCTTCAATCCAGAGCGCGGCCAAGACCGTGGCTATATCATCAAAGGTTTCCGGCAGGTTTATGAATACACAAAGGACTTCAACGAGTCCTTTGGCTATCTGGTGATTTTCAAAACTTGCGAGCAGGACTTGGCATTTCCAACGGAGCATCAGGAAGGCGGAATCCCGTTCGTCACGCACAATAACAAAACTATCTTCCTCGTTGTCATCGATATTTTTGATTACCCAGAGTCGGCATCCAAGCGAGGCAAGCTCCAAACTTACGAGATTACCCCAGCACAATTCGTGGAGGCACTTGCGTGATACAAAAAGTTGGTCGCCGAGTGGAGGGCCTGTTCGCGCTTGCCGACCAGCTAGAGAAGCGGCTGGCCCATGCGCACGGGTATCGCCGAGTGTTATGCCAATCTGGAATGCAAGGTGGTTGATCGAAAGCTGGTGGCCAAATACAACTTCTTCATCCTGGAGGTGGTCAAGGCGTGGATTGATCCGCGTTGGAAACGGCCATGGACGATTCATCATCAGGGAGAAGGTGTGTTCGCGGTTCCGGGCCGGACGATCAAACTGCCTTCCCCAAAAACTTCCTTTCTCACAAAATGAAACGCCTGCCAGCCGGGACCACCGCCGAACTCAACGCTTTACTTGCGGCCAATTTTGACAAATCTTTCAAACGAGAATTATGAGCAAAACCGTCCGCGTTCATGACCCTGCCACGGGGAAGATCCATACGATCCCGGCAGCCGAACTGGCTCCCGGCATGGTGGAGGCTGATGTGGAGGGTGTCGGTCGCGTTTGGATAAACTCAGCGGCGGTGAAAGGTGGTGGTGAATTGAAACACCCGCCGTTTGAGCCGGAGTTGAGAGACTTTATTGAAAGGGAAATCCAAAAGCCCCTGGCCGAGGTATGGTCAAAAACACTTGCACAGTGGGAGGACAATTTCAGGCACGATGCCGAGCCGGAGCAGGAAATCGGCCTCTGGTGTCGAATTGCCGAAAGGTTTGCGGAATTTTCCAAATCCGAGGGTCTGAACCAGGCGCAGCGGCAGGAATGCTTTGCCATCATGTTGCATTGTTCAACCGTTCCACCAGAGCAAATCCTGGAAGTTGTCACGTTGAAAACCCTGACGCGGGAACAGGCGCAACGTGCGATTGAGGCATACTTGAAAACCAAGGATTGAACGCGTAAATGGGTCGGTTCCGATTTATTTTACGCCGGAAACTTGCCGTCCCTCAAATGAAGATCTGATGCGTTTCGTAGCACGGGCGTCGCGCGGGCGGAATTTTGCGAGCTTTACAGAAGGGCATAATTACACTTTCCAGCACCCGTCAGATTTAGGAATATGCGGTTGAAAAGTCATGTTCACGCAACAACAAACACTTCTCAGGCAGTTCGACGAAGGGTTGAGACCGGAGATTGTCGAATTTGGCAAACGCATACGGCGTGTCTCCGGGGAGGTTGACGTCGTCATTTTCATGGCCCGCAAGGCCGCTTGCTTCGCGGAAGCACTTCGGCTGGTCAGATTAACCGCTTACCAATCTATAACCACGTCGAATCGTGTGCTGGACATGAGCCCAGCGTGGCTTGAAGGAAGGTCAGTTGCCATCATTGACGACGCCCTCATCACCGGCACTGAACTTTACCGCACAATTGAGAGGGTGCGTCAATATGCAAAATCAGTCCAGGTGCATGTCCTTGCAGTAAACAGGAACTGGAACGCTGATTTAGTGAAACCTGACAGCCGATACCTTGAACTCGACGATGAGGAATGTGCCCTGATCTGCGCGAATATCGTCGATGCCATTTCTTTAATCCCACTTCCTTACTCGACCGACTATCCGCTATATTCCGGCTTTCGGGTAAAGCGAGAATATCTGAGACCGATTACTCATTTAGATTCATGGCGGTGCATGGATGTCACAAGCTCCCTTCAATCTCGGTATTCAGTATTCTCGAAGACAATTTGTCCCGAAGAATCAACGCTGCGACAGATAAACTATCGGTTGGGTGCGAATTTATCTGCGAATGCGCTGATTAAGGTCCGACTTTACGGACGGTGGTTCGACAAAGAGCGAACGACCGTTTGGTGCAATGCTGTTCCCATCGTTGCTTTCGAAGCTCTTTCAAAATCCGTGGTGGACGATTTGTTTTCCCGTGCTGCGGCATCGTATTCACTACCACGTCATGCCCTTGATCTATTTGAATCCTCCGCGTCAGCAATTCAAGACACAAAAGACGCACGCTACAAAGCCAAGCTCCGGTTCGTCCAATATTTGGCGGCCTCCGAAATCGCAAAGTTATGGCAGGAAAACGCAGAAGGTGCGATCAACCAAGAACTTCATTTTAAGCCAGACGAGTTAAGTCTAGGGTTGCTGTTTCCTCAGCCGCTGTGCGCCGAACTCGTAAAGAAAAATCCCGGCCAAAAACCTTTTGCCGGGATGAAGCTGCCAGCATCACGCCCCAAACAGCGATACGTCTTGAGGAGCTTCGAGCCACCAAAACCGACCTCTACGGATGCGTGGGCGATCGAAACGCACTTGGTCGGACCGTTTGTTCGCCTGTATCGAGAGTTGGAACTTCCCGCACGTCGTCTCGCTCAAAAATACGGGGGGAAGATTTTTTCTGACCGACAAATTAGTGAGCAACATTCGAAGCTTAGAGATCGGCTTCAAAACGGATTTGGCTTACAGCATTTGCGTAACTGGCTGAATGGCGCAGGCCTTAGCAAGGCATTGCGCGAAAAGATTCTTTCCCTCTTCCTCGACCGAGCAATTGACTTGGGAGCTGTCGTCCCGATCACCTGCGTGTCGGGCGACGCTGTCTTTCGCGCCTACCGACATGGTGAAGACATCCTTTTTGGCGAAGAAGAATTGCGACTTTCAAGCGTGTTGCTTAGAAGCCTCTTCCAGCAGCGAAAAGCAGCAGGCAAGAAATTCGTGAGCCAGATCGAAGTGGAAAAGGCGTTGGTTCTCTTCGTAAGGATAGGCTTGGAGAAGCAGATTTTGCGCAGATCGGAAAAAACCGTTCTTGGTGTGCGCGGCACGGCTGGTATTCGCTTTTCACTTCACGGCGCTGTTGTTGGGGTGGAAACAGACAAGCTTTACACAGTGGATTCTGACAGTTCTGTAACAGCGGTGTTGGAGAGAGCTGGTGTCCTAGACCGCGTTGATCCCCAACGTAAATGGCAAGGAGATAAACCCTACGTGGTAAATGAGGAATTGGTCTCTACAGAAACAGACATTCAGCGAAAAGCGACTCCTCAAGTGGAAAACCTCGGCATGGTTCTCGGAGAGTTACGGAATAGAGCAAGTAAGCCTAAAGCGTTTGGACGACTCACTCAAAATGATTTGGTTCTGATTGCTTCGTGCGCAACAGCTCGCGACACGACTGGCGCACTCGCCGCCGAGGTAAAGATTGTTGATAAGTTCCTGAGAGGACTTCGTGAACGGTGTTTTGCGTTTCAGTTCACGGACAAATCAAAGGCAGTTGCAGCGAACTTGGCTTTGGAATTGCGCGACGGTGAGAAGAATTTTGTGCCCGTTGCCATACATAGTGCCTGTTGGAAATACGATGCGTTCATCTCTCGTGAACCCTGGAAGATCATTCGTGGAGTTGAGTCATCTCTTTCAGAATCGCGCTTAATGACGGACAAAATGCTAAAAAATCTTTGGACTGAATATTGGCCGAAAAGCCTCGACCAGAATCCTGAAAAGCATCCACTATCGCCATTAATTTCTGAGCTGGCTGGTTGGATTTTCGGCGTCAAGAGTTATTATCTGCTTATTGAGATAGCGCTTTTGAATCATTCGGTTGGGGGGCGGCATGAGAATTGCGATACGCTGTTACAAGAATCCCAAGATGCGTTCCTGAAACATATCAAGTTAACAAAGCGCCCCAAAATAGACCGCATTCCCGCTGAGGTGGTTCGTGAACAAGTATCAGAAGGGAAGTGCGATTTTGCGGAAGTGTGCAGAGCGGCTTGCATTCGAATCGCAGATATACTTGAAGAATCTTCAGACCTGCTCCGACGTGTTGACATTTCGGCAAGCCCATACGGCAACGTTAAAAACATTCTTCGCTTCAAACATGCACTTGTTATTCGGCTTGGCAGCTTTCCATCGGCCAAGAATGAAATGACAGAAGAAATGCGAGGGTTCATTCGGCAAAGTATCGCAACGTATGCCAAAGAATTTAAGAATGCTCTTTCAATCCATCTGCTTCCGCAGCGCGAATTCGCGGAAAGTATGTCTGCTATTGTTATTGGCTACGCCACACGCGAATTGAATTGCCTGACCAAATTGGCAACGGAGTTGACATCGCGTTTTGCAAGCAAGTGCGATCTCGGCATGACTCTCGTGTGGGATTTGCCGGACAACTTCTGTTGCTATTGTGAGGATGGAACAAACGAATACTTCGGCAACTTCTTTGGAAAGGTTTGCCAAACCGTTGAGAAATCTGACAATTTTGATGCTGGATCGTTTTTGCGTGCGATTGGTTCTGGAAAATTGATCGCTGCTGATATCCTTTCCTCTCACATCATGACGAGGTTTGAACAGGTATTCGAGGCTGGCGTTGACTGCGTGCCTACTGACTTGACGGCATCGTCTTCTCAGCAGGCCATTAGTCAGACATTCGGCCTTCATCCCAATTTTAAATCGATTAGAACGACCTCTACCATTGATGTTGGTATTCTCGCCGTAGTCGGAGACGAATCGCGCGCGATTACTACACATCTGATCAAACTTCCTGGCTTCCGTGATTTCGGGGATTACGTCAGCGACAAGACCGTAAGACCCTTTTTCATGGGCAGCCTCCCTGCAAAAGGTGGAGGCTTTCACAGGATTGCCGGCGTCCAAGCCAACAAGCAGGGCAACGCACCCATCATGGCAGCTTACCAAGAATTGTATGAGGAGTTTCGCCCAACTCTTGTCGTCTTGATTGGCATTGGGGGAAGCATTTCCAAGGAGTTGATTGAAAACGACGTTTGCATCGCCAATGCTGTAGCTAACTACGACAGCCGTTCCGTAGCCGAGGATGGAACCAAACACACTCATGACCCCTTACCACCGATTGAGCCTTGGCTTATGGAGATTTGGCGAACGCTTGAACGAAAGCATGGCGAAGACTTCGAACTGAACTCCATTGATGGTAAGAAATTCAAAGTGCGGCTTGGACCGATTGGTTCTGGAGGAGCGGTGGTTAAAGATGAATCATCAGAAATCAGGAGTTGGCTGTTGACAGTGTGTCGGAAATCGACGGCGGTTGAAACTGAAGCAGTCGGCGTCGCGGAGCAATTTTCGCAAAATAAGTTAAAGCACTATCACGCCACGCGCGGCTATTTGGTAATTCGCGGAATCAGTGATGGTGCGAACAAGCACAAAGGGAACTTGTATCGGGAAGATTGCGTTCGCAATGCGATGGTCTTTCTTGAGGAATTCCTAGCACAGGCAACACCCGGGTTTGTGAATGTTCTTCCGCGAGTGGTTTAACCACTCCAACTTCACAAACAAAATGCTGTCTGGATAGAAGCGCGGCGAGAAATCGCATTGCCCGAATGAAACCGGTGCGTCATTATCAGTCCATGTCAGCCGGTGTCGCGCGAATTGAGAAAATCGAAGAAGCCGTGAAGCCATTTCAAAACGGCAAGCCCCTGTGTCCGCATCTTCTACCAGTTTCATCCTGAACTCCCCATGCACATCACTCGCCTTCGCATATCGGGATTTCGGGGGATTCAGGAAGCTGATATTCGGCTGGCAGAGCAATCCGTGTTGGTCGGCCCGAACGGCTGCGGCAAAAGCACCCTGATCGACGCCATCTCGCTTGCGCTCGGGCGAATGAAAATGGTGCGGTCACTCACCGAGCATGACTTCACCGGGAGCGATCCGGCAGCAGCCGCGCGGATTAAGATTATCGTGACCATTGCGGGATTCGCCAGCGATGATCCCGATCAACACGATACTTGGTTCCGGGCGGAGCGTGCGGTGCCCAAGTGGTTAGGAAAGGACGGGAAGGAATATGCCGAGGCGGGTGCCGACCGTAAGCTATGCGCCAATGTGGGCTTCTGCGCCCGGTTTGACCGCGACGAACTTGAAGTGGTCAGCGTGCGGTATTTCCACGATGACGACGACGCGATCGATCCTTTCAACGACGACGGCGGCCTTGTCCAAGTGCCACCCCGGCTCCTGAACGACCTCGGGTTCTTTGTGCTGCCGGCTCGGAGAGATTGGGATGCCGTGGCATCCTTCAACTCGGATCTCTTCCGCCGCACCGTCTCAAATCTGGCTGGAATACCTGCCGACGAAATCCTCATCCAGCGGGACGCCCTCCGCAACCCGGAAGTCAAAATCGAAGCCTCGGAGAAGTTGGCCGTTTTGGTGACCGGACTGAACGAAAGGCTCGCGCGGCTGGCTCCGAACGCTCCGAAGTTCCAGTTGCGTGTGACCGCAGGCGATTCTGAAGCGGTGCTACAGTCGCTGCTACCGCATTATGCCGGCCACGGTGGACCTTCGCTTCCAGCCGCCCGCCACGGTGCCGGTTTGGTGTCGCTGCAAAGCCTGCTCCTGTTACTTGAAGTGGGACGAGTTCGCCTAGCCAAGGGACTCCCGTTCATCCTCGCCTTGGAGGAACCTGAACTTCATTTGTCTCCGGGCATCCACGGGCGCTTGGTCGCGGAAGCTCTCGCCACTGCCGATCAAGTGATCTGCACGACCCATTCACCGGACGTAGCCCGGGTTTTCCCGGCGACTTCCGCCTTGATCGTGACCAACGAGGTGGGTCACTTGGCGGCCCGACCGTTTCTGGCACAGCCGCTCACGAATGCCGCGAGCAACAACGAGAGGAAACTCTACCTGCAAAACCGCGCCCGTGTAGTCAGTGCGCTCATGCACTCTTTCGTCCTAATTCCCGAAGGACGGTTCGACACCGAGTGGCTGGCCCGATTTGCCGATGTCGCCGATCCCCACACCACGCATACAAGTCCGTTCAGCGCCGTTTTCGGCGTCGTCCCGACGGAGAATGCCGCCGTGGCGTTCACTACCGAACGGCTAACTCCGCTGCGGTCGCGCATCGTTGCGATGGTCGACGGCGACGCCCCAGGTGACGGTTACGTCACCACGCTGAAAGCCCTGACACCACCGCCATCCCTAGTGATCCAATTGCCTGCGGGATGGACAATTGAAGATGTCGTGCGCTGGATGCTGGATCCAGGTGGCGCAGCAGCACTCGCGACACTTTCAGCCGCGCTGCCTGGATTTGCATTGGCTTCGCTCGATGCGCTCCGCGATCTCCTGAAAACTAGCAACAACCGGGGAACTAATACGGTTGGCCTCAAGGAGGACGTGCTTGCCCATGACGCCATCGCAGGCGTTCTTGATGGAATTCCAGATTGCCGCGCACGAGTCGTGGCCTTCTGTGAGGCGTTCGTCAGCGCCGCCATCGGAGCCAACAATGCGCAAATTATTCAGGACGCCGCGCGCTCGACGGCCGCAGTAAAAGTGGTCCGCTTTACGCCGTGAGCACCAAGGGGTTCACCGGCGGGGCTGGAACTGGCAAGACCACGAGTCTGCTACACGAGATGGACGCACATCTAGCCGCCCATCCGCTGACCCCGGAGCAGCGCGTTCTCGCGCTCACCTTCATGCACGGTTCGCGAAATCGGCTCGCTGAGCGCCTCGCGAAATCCTCGGCACGGCGTCACTGTGAGTGCATGACGCTGGACCGGTTCGCTTGGGACATCTGCCGGCGGTGGCGGTCGCGGCTCCGCGCTGGTGGCAGTTTGGTGCCGCTCGAATTCGACGCACCGGACTACGACGCAACATGCGAGGCCGCCGGACGGCTGCTTGCGGTTAATGACGTGGCGAAATGGGTCGCTGCACGCTATCCGGTGATTGTCCTCGATGAGTTTCAGGACTGTGCGCCCGTCCGACTCGCGCTTGCGCAGCATTTGCACGGGCGCGTGGAGATGCTCGTGGCAGCTGACGATTTTCAAAACCTCAACCGAACTGACGAGAGCCCGGGCGTCGCTTGGCTGCGCGGGTTGGATTGCTGCGAGGAACTCACCATCAATCGGCGCACTGCCGACGCTGACCTAATCGCCGCCGCTCAATCGCTCCGTGCTGGCACGTCGTTGCCGACTGGTGTTAGCACAAGCTTCAAGCTGATCGGTGCCCCGTCGGCTGCGGTGGCTGCTTCGTTCATCTCCCAAACAATGGCTCCCGCAGCCGGCAAGGATGTAGTGCTCCTCTCTGCGGCTCGGTCTGGCACATCGAAATGGGTAGAAAAGGTAATCGAACTCGTCACGACCAAACAGTATGGAAAGCAGAAGGCCGGCCCCGTTCCCATTAAGTGGGAGACGAATGCCGAGAATCTCGCTGAGACGACGATAGCAGCCCTCGGCCTCGCCGAGGGAAACGGGCATATCAGCGCTGCGGCTATAATCGCCCTGCCGCGAGGTTCCGTCGCCATGCAACTGAGCCGGTGGGTAGAGCACCAGCGCCGCGTGTTGGGGCGCACCGAATTCGGAGCCGCCGAAGTCCGCGCGCAAGTCAAGCGCGCCGTGCAACGCGTCCGATCCTTCGGCTTGACGCCTCACGGTGGCCGCCGCGCCATGACAATTCATCAGGCGAAGAACCGCGAATTCCCGGTAGTGATGGTGCTCTGGCCGTTTCGAGTAGTGGGCGATGTGGTGCTCGCGCGCCGTTGGCTCTACAACGCTATTACTCGCGCCAAACGCCGCGCGATCGTCATCGTCGAAGACCCCCAGCAAAAACGCCTCAAAGCACCGCCATTTGCATACCCTTCACCAGCCGCCGCAGCGCCAGCAGCACTGGGAGCCGCCCCGGCACTTTAGAATTAAGAGACAGGCGGACTTTGGCCGAAAATGGCAATTCGTCACGCAGGCCGGTTGGACATCCGCAGACCTTCCTCGCGCCGCTGGTTTTGTTTCAAACGATTTCAGAAAATGCGCGCGGGAAAAAGTTTCAAATCATTTCGTGCGGAAGATGCGTCGGAAATAAAAGTTGACGGTGGGCACTCGCAGTTACAATTTCATTGCCGACAGTCAATTTAGCGTAGCAGTTCGGCTGAACGAAAACCGCGAATTTTCAAGCCTAAGACGAACTGAGTGCGCGCCCCATCGGGCGCGGCTCGGTTGCATTCTTAGGCTAGGCGCTTCGCGGTGCCTCGTTCGGGGTGTGGCTGGGTCCGCGCCTTTTTTCATTCCTGCTTCGCAGACGACTCAAAAGCGAAATGAGCATCCAAAATGATTTTATAGGCGAGCGTGGCCAGAATCCGCCGCCTCCGTCCGTGCCTGCGCCGACATCCGGCCTGCTGAAATAAACACCCACTGCCATGCAACCGCAAATACCAGAACCAACGCCTTTGGAGTCCATCGCATTGGAAGGCGGCGCGAGCATCGCGGACAGCATTCTGGCGCGGGTGGACGAGTTTCCCAAACGGGAAAATTTTCTAAACAAGCTGATGAAGCACGATCTGGAATCCGTGCCTTCGCAAATCCTTTGGCGGGGCTTGGAGGATGAAGCCGCGCCGGTGTTCGTCGTCTATAAGCTGTTGCACGAGGCGTTCTCAAATTCGCCCTCGTTTTTCCGGCGCTTCATCACCAGCCTCATGGCAGCACAACCGGAACGCTTCGCCACAGTGTTCAGCCGGGAAACCCTGTGGTCGGTCGTGGCCCGCGCGCCGGGACTGGAAGTGCCGGACGATTGGGCGTCGCCCATGTGCATCCAGTGCCTGCTCGAATCGCTCAACAAGAAAAGTTTCTGGCGGCGGTCGGATGCGGAACTGGAGCGGGAGGCGGAATCCATCTCCGCCGTGCTGACCCAAAAACCCAAGGGCAGTTTTCACAGCGGCGTGGAAGCGTTGCGCCGGCTGCAAACGGAACGCGCCACGGGCCTGACCAACGGCAACCTGCTTTTGTTCGTGCCAACCAAATTGAATGAGTATGCGTCCGAAGTGGCCGAACTCGGAACGCATGGCAGGCTGCCCGACTTAAAAGAACTCTGCGCCAAGGTTCACGAAGTCGTGCGCGACCCGCTGGGCGAAGGCCGACATCAGAGCATCCCCATTGACGTGCTGTTCACCGAGCCTGCCGGCGAGAGCCTCGAATGTTTCCTGCTGGTGCGCAAAAAGGCAACCGTCACGGAACAAATTGAGTTGCGGAGGAAATCGCTCCTGGTCCGCTACTTTTTGAAATTCGCGTTCAGGGCCTACGACATCGAGAAATTAAACGTGCGCCTGGCCTTTTATCTCGACCCGCACGCGACCTTCGAGCCGTTGGCCGGACGCGCTCCGCTGTTTCATCGTGAAGAACTGGTCGAGTTCGAGGAGTTTTGGAAAATCGTCACCGGCAAGCCCGGCGGGGTGGAATTGATTTTCAAAGCCCGCAATGCCGCCGCCGACAAGCTCAAAAAATCCACGCTGATGGCGCGGATCAAGGAACATTTCAACCGCGACCGGAAAACGAAACGTGGCGAGCAGGTTGGCCTTTTTGAGCGGACATAGAATTTGCTTGATATAATTTCGGCGAAAAGAATAGTGACGTTAAAACGCCTGACATGAGCAAAGCCCGGAATAAATTGAAAAAGGCCGCTGGCAAATTGGCCAGGCGACCGAAGCCGCGCAGCAAAACAAAATTCATCACGCGCGCCGAGGCCCGGCGGTTGGCGGAGCGTCACGTTTTGAACCGGATGTTCAAGGGCGCGACGGTGCGCGACGGCGCGGAGGCGAAATTGTGCATCTACATCCGGGGCGATTGGTCGGTAAAGGATACTTGGGTGGTGTATAAAAACCCGAAGGAGAACGCGCTCAAGTCGGCGGACGTGATTCTGGTTTGCAAGTGCACAGGCCGGGTGCTTTATGAAGGTTCGGCAGGCGACGAGGGTTAAGGTTATGAAATTAACCGTAGAGCGAGTTGCCCTGCAAGGGATGGTCGAGCAGTTGAAGATCGAGCGCGGCGTGAAAGGGCAGAGCCAGCGCATGATGAGACTCTCGGCTTGCGCCGCGCGCGTGTTCGTGGAGGCGAACGGCGTGGCGGCAGGCATCGAGGCGCTGGTGTTGGAAGATGGCGCGTGCAACGTGCCGCGAATGAAATTCCTGAAAGTCCTGCGGACGTTTCATCCCAAACAAAATATCACGCTGGCGGCGGATGCTGGCGGTTTGCGGATTGAAGGCTTCGTGATGAAGGCGACGTGCTTTTCCCCCGTGGCTGTCGCGCCGGGCGAGTTTCAAGTGTTTCCGGTGACGGATGCCTGGCCCGCGCCGCCGGAGACGACCAAGCCGACGCCACCGCCGGAAAGTCGCTGGCTCAAATCGCGCTGGTGGGAATGACACGCGCGGCATTTTTTTGTTTCAAGCCGTTGCGGAAAATGCGCGCGGGAAAATGTTTCAAATCAATTCACCAGTCGCGGCAAGGCGGAAGTGAAGAAGGGGCGGTTGCGGCGGCAGTTTCGGGACAGACGAAGGAGATTGTTCAGGGTTGGTCAGGGCGCGACGAGAGCAGGTCTTCCACAATTTGACCGGGAGTGAGGCCACGCGCCTTGGCGAGACCGGCCAGGCGGTCGGCCGCCGCCGCCGAAACCAGAAGCCGGAGGAGGCGCTGTCCGCGCCGGGCGAGGTTGGCTTGATACTGCTGCCGCGCCTGTCGGCGACGGTCAGCCATCGGAAGGGGTGATTTGGGACGGCCCATTTTGCCAGTTGGGTTCTTGCGGTTCTTGATATACGACCAGTGCCTTCGGCGTGGGTGTTCCGCGCCCAGCCTCGCGTAACGAGTCGGCATGTAGGGTCTTGGCCATTCAGTTTCCATTCAGCAGGACAGAAGGTTTAGCAAAAGTAGCCTACTATAAAGAGGACGAGGTGCCTCCAAGATGGGTCAGGTCGTGGGGAAAAATTTTCCCCAAAGGGCGGCCTCGTTTCCTGATTGATTTTCAAAAATACGCAGTTTTCCATAAAAATTAGCAATTTTGACACGACCGAGACACGTTCGTTTCCGGTTTCCATACATAGGTGAGGAAACAGGAAACAACGCCGTTATCAGTCAGGATACGGCTGACGCGGGCCTTCAGGCGTCGCCAAGGCGTAACGCCGGCCTTTGATGGTGAGCCAGCCTGCTTTCTGGGCGCGGCGGGCGATTTTGCTGATTTGTCCCTTGCTGACTTGCATTTCGGCTGCCAGATCGCTGCAAGTATTCAGCCCCTCCTCAATCCAACCCCGGAAAATCATCAGCGGATCGGCCACGCTCCATTTCACATTGACACCATCCGCATCCTCGCGTTGGAAATGCCATTCCAGGGCCGGCGCGTCCTCGCTTGGGGTGTTGCGACACTTGGTAAAACGGGCAACGAAACGCGCGCCAGTCGTCACGATGCTGGCCTCGACGGGTTCGGACAGGGAAAGTATCCACACGGCGGCATCCTCCCGCCGGGACGTGCCGCGCATGAAACCATTGCGCCCAGCGTGGGCGATAAAGACGACGGCAATCCGATGCCGGCGCAGTTGCAAGAGCCACGGCAAAATCATTTCCCAGGCGTCGGCGTCGTTCTCTTTCACGCCGGAAAAAAGGCAGGAAAGGTTGTCGAGGATCAGCACTTCCATTTTGTTTTCAATGGCGTGTTGGAGCAAAGATTCCTGCACCAAGAGCGACGTGAGATTCAAAACCTTGCCCGTCCGCTGAAAAACGACTTCGTGATGGAGAAACATGAGGTTGTCGCCGGGAGTCGCGGAAAGCGCCCGGTAACGAATCTGCGTAAGGTCGAGCGCCATTTCGCCGTCAACATAGAGAACGCGGCGCGGCTTGGGCGCATCCCACGGGCCAGCCTTGCCGCCAGTGGCGATGGCGTGCGCGAACAGCATGGCCAGCCAGGTCTTGCCCACCCCACGCGGCGCGAAAATGAAACCTTGGTCGCCTTGCCGAAACCACTTGCCCAGGATCGCTTCGCGGGGAGTTATCGGCAAGGTTTGCAACTCGCTCGCTGTGACGGTGGCGGCAGTCAAGATGCCGGGCCAGTCAGGTGCTTCTGGTTTTATCACCTCGTCTGCGCTCACATCCGGCACGTCGAGAATGGTTGGTCGGTCGAGCAGTTCATTCATGGTGTTGTCTCCAAAGGTTTGAAATTCAAAAAATAGATGGTTTGACGGCGGCCATTGTCCCGCGTGCCGTCGGGCATCCGCACAAATTGGGAGCGCGTCCACGTCGCGCGATCCGCGCCGAGGGAAACCGCATACCGGAAAAACTTTTCCACTTTGGCGTCCGGCTGGCCCGCCACGAAATACCAGCCGTGGAGACTTTTCCCGCCACTGTGAACCGCGCAGACGAGCGGCGCGAACTGCCCAAGATGCAACAGCAGCGCGGCGTGTGCATCGGCAGCGCCCTGGTCAAATTCACAAATCAGAAACCGGCGTGGACCTGTGTTGGACAACGTGTGTTTGGAGGTGCGGCCTTCCTTGGTCAAACCGGTAATAGCGGACATCGGCGACGGCACGATGAATTGCAGGCTGGTAAGCTCGCCGCGCCAATCACCACGCGGCATGGTGTCAAAATCCGATTGTGACGCCCCGCAGCACAGGAGCGGGTTGCCGGGGAACAAATGGTCTATCACCTTTTCCGTGTGTGCAACATTGTCCTCGATTCGGATGGACGATGCCTCCCAAAGATCGGTGAGACCACCACCGTCACGAATAATGGCTGCGATTTGTTCCGGGTTCGGTTTCGGCCAGCCCGGCGCACGCAAAGCGGTGGCTTTCTGGAAATCAGGTTGCCAGGCACAGTTGGCGGAATTATTGATCGCCTCCTCGATTTCACGTCGGCTGACGGCACGGCCACAACCGGCAACGGCAGCCGCGAGCAGTTTGGCGAGTTCCTCCTTGTCCTGATAATGAGGATGAAGCTGCCGGGCGACACGGAACAACCACAAATGCACACCCTCGCCGTGTCTTGGCGGGCTGGCGATCAGGTCGCGGAGAAATTGGGGCAAGGTTGCACTCATGTCCGGGCATTGCGAGCACCCCTGTCAGCAGCGGCGACAATTTTTGGCGCATTAGCGGACGCTTCCGAAATCGTGTAACGGGCGATGAGTTTCCGTGCCCAAGCCAGAGAGTGACGAAACTCAAAAGTCCGCAGATAACCGCCGGCCACACCGACCACCACTGGCCGCGCGTCCCGCCGTTTGGCCAACCGTTTCGCGTGTGCGGGCGACCGAGTTTGAACCCAGGTAATGCCGGGAACTGGCTGCCAGGCACACAGGACGCGATCACCGACGACGCTGTTCAGAATTTCACGATTGCTCATAGCCATGCCTCCTTAATCGCCACGGGCGTTGATTTGATAATCGCGTTTCAGTTTTTCCAACGCCTCGCGCCACGGGATCAGAACTGTGCGGTTAATGCGTAAAAATGGAATTCGACGGTCATGTAACCAGTTATCTACGCACCGAGGACTAACCGAGGCACGTCGTGCGAATTGTTTTTTACGGTCGAACTCCGGCTCGCTATTTCGGCCTGGGCCGGTGTCAGGCGCAATCTTTTCACCCATGTCTTGTAATGACGCTCGTTGTGCGCCAGCGCATTGTCGGATACGCTTGTTCGCCAAGCCGGGGCTACCCGGCGCTCCGATGTGGCTGCTGGTGACAGCGTGTGCGTCAGTGAAGATTTTGCCCGATGTAGAAAGTTTTATCTAAGGGGTGACAGAAAGAAAACTGTCACCCTCTGACTGGCTGTTTTGGCACAGGCGCGGCGGCTCGTGGTTTGCGTCGCTTCTTCTTGTCACGGGGCGGGGCGGAATGGACGAGGACAGCTTTTTTGAGTTCAAATACGGGATACACAAGGGCGATCATTTTCTCCACGGCATTGACGCCGAATTGCACATTCCTCCGTTGGTCGCGGACACTCTTGGTAACTGAAATAGAATCTATCGTCCGGTAATCAGTGCCGACAATGTGCTCCGCCAGCGACAATTTTCTTTCTTTGAGTGCGAGGTAGTGTTCCCATGCGGTTTCGCTGCCGAAAAGATGCTCACGGCTCTCGGGTAAACCTTTTTTTATCCGGTTTTGAAGTCGCTCAAACACCGCTCCGACATCCTTTGTGGTGAGCAACGAGGGCGATATTGCAAAGAGGCGGTTGCAACTGACGGTTTCCAAGAATCCCCAATACTCTGCTGCTGCGGCGGGGCTTAAAATGTCAGTCTTGCGCGGTGGGCGGACATAGTTGAATTCGTAGCCGTCTTTTGAGTCGTAGTGCTTCCGCCAATTTCTCACGAACCAAGACCTAAAAGATTTGGGCAGACGATTCCAAGGCGTTGTGCAATCAAACAAGGCTCCGCCCAGCCGCCAGTTTTGCCAATCTGGAAATGGATTTATGAGTCTGGGGGCGAAGATACCAGGTCCGCGCGTCCACGATTCTCCGCCGACTTTCACGGCGAGTTTGCGCCCCCTGCCTACATAAGCATTTCGCCAAGACCAGGACGAGTCACGCAAGTCGGGGGAAAATCCATGTCCTTCTTGAATGCGGCCACGACGTTTGCAGCGGATAAAAAATTCCGGTTCGGGGACAAGCCAAGTGAGTGCGAGCGCCGCCAGCGGGTGTGTTTTCCGATGGTTTTCAATCAGGCGAAACGTTTGTCTTCTAATCGGGCGGCTATTGATTGGTTCGAGACGTTGCCAAGCTGCTGCCTGATGTGCTTTGAGCGTGGCGATCTTCTCTTTCGGAGTGGGTGGATTTTTTTGTCGCAGAGCTTCGGCCAAAGCGTCACTTGCGAGGTTGAATTGGCGAGCGACTTCCTGATATTCTTCAGTTTCTTTCGATGCGCGTTTGTCGAGTGCGCGAAGCCGGTTCACGTCGCGGCGGAAAGAATCGTTGCGACGAAGCAGCTCCCAAATCTTGGCGGGGATTCGCTCGTTCTTGCGAGGCGAACATGGATTGAAAAATTGTCGCGGTGATCCAGCCATAAAAACGCTCCGATGTTACCCGCGCGCGCGGTGAACGCAATCGTGCGTGTCAGCGCGAAAATATGTGCCGACATCCTAGCCCGTTTCTTGGCCGCGAGCATTGATGCGGAAATGTTGGGCGAGATAGGCGTCCACTTCGGCTTTGGGGAAACGGACGATTTTGGACGTGAGTTTGATGAACGGCAGGCGACGCTGCCGCATGAGATTGTCAATCGTCCGCCGGCTGACGTTCAAGCGCCGGGCCACTTGCGACTTGGTTTCGTAATCCGGCGTGGTTAAAAATTCTGGAAGTTCCGAATTCATGTTCGCTCCTCATTTTTTAGCCGGATTCTGTCACGGCGTCGCCGGGTGAAGGTGTGCGACGCGCACACGATGGATTGGTTCGGTGACGCCAAAGGTTCACGCGCCGGAAGCCTAGAGGCAAAATCCCGGCGGCGGCGGGCGGGTCAATTTGGAGCGCAGAAGGGTGAAGGGGCGAGCAAGAGATTGACGCGACCGCCGACGCCACACAATCGAACCGGCTTCCGCGCGTCATTTCCCCGGACTGGTTGCGGACTGAACGCGGACGCCAGATGAGGCTCTTGCGCGGCGATTCCGCGTCTGAACCGCGATCATATCGCGGACGGGAAAAATTAGCTTGGTAAGGGGTAACGCGTGCCTTGGATAAAACTGTGAGATTTGAGGTCGAGCCGGCTGGCGTCGAGATCAGAGATGGACTTGGACAAAACCACGAATGGGAGGGCGGTGGACACGGCTTGAATCACTTTGGCGCGGCGGTTCACGAAATGTCTGGCTGGCCGTTCCGGTTTGTAATTGAACCGGCTACCGTGCGTCATGTCCCCGGATTGGTCACGGACTGGATACGAACGAGGACTGGCCGTGGACATTGCGCGACTGTGGACTCGTCACGGACGCGGCTGCGGTCATGGACTGACTACGGATCGGACGCGGACTGGTTGCGGTCGCGGACTGGACGCGGCCACGGTCACGGCGCGGATGCGGACGGCTTTCGGACTGGACACGGTCGCGGACTGGACACGGACACGGTCGGCTGACCGGATTTTGGCGCGGACATTTCGCGGCCAAACCGCGACCATTGCGCGGACGCAAAAAACTCATTTTGATGAGGAGTAAGGCGTGTCCTGGGTAAAAACTGAAAAATTTCAGTTGCGATGAAAGTTCAGAATCTCGGCAGGTTCGCGCAGACCAGCAACAGATTTTGGTGCGAGTATGGTCGTTGCCGTGACGGTGCTACCATTACTCTTCGCTTTGGGCGGCATTACACCGAACCATTCTTTCGCTTCGTCCTCGGTGGTAAGTTCGCGGTAATGCCGGAAGATCATTTGCGGACTGTTGCCAGCTTCGAGCGAAGTTTTCGCGGCGTCCTGGGTGACGGCAAGGCGGTAACTGCAAAAGGAATGGCGCAGGCCGTTGCGCTTCCATTTGAACTTGGTTTTGAGACCGGCGGCGGTGCGGGCCTGATTCACGGCGGCGGTGAGGTCGTAATAAACGCCCTTGTCACCCGAACGAACTACGACGTGGCCTTCATCTTTGGCGCGCGGTTGCAACCAAGCAACGGCGGCGTCAGACAGCGGCACGAGGCGACGCTGCGCGGTCTTGGCGTTGTCGGCGGTGACTTCGACAAAACGGCGCTTGAGATTCACGTCGCGCCAGTCGAGCCGGAGAATTTCCGCGCTGCGCAGACCGCAGAATCCGCCAAAAATCAGCCACGGAATCAGCGAGGCCGGAGCGGAGGCGAACAGTTCGCGCAGTTCGTCGGGGGTGAAAATGAGCGTGGGGCTGGCCGTGACTTCGGGGCGTTCAACGGCTTCGATTTCGTCGAGCAGGTCGCGCGGGGCGTATTTGCGGCGCACGGCGAAATGCAGCAGGGCGCTGACATGGCGGAGTTCGTTGAGCTTGGTGCGGTTGCTGGTGGTCAGGCCGTCGAGCCACGTTTGCAGCATCTTGCCGGTAACATGGGCGACCGGGATTTGAAACAAGTTGCCAAACCGTGTCATGCGCAGGCGGATGTCGCGCAGATGGGCTTCGCTCTTGGACGCCTTCTCCTTGGCCGCGATGTATTCGGCGACCAGTTGCGGCAAGGTGCGTGATTCGCGGACGGTGTGGTTGCGGCGCACAAAATCGGTGACAGCTTCGCGGAGTGACACGCCCGGCGGCAGGAGCTTCATCACCTCGGCGTATTCGGCCACGGCGAGATTCAACTGGCGACCGAGCGGACGCAGGGTGTCGAGGGCTTGCAGGTAATTTGCCCGATCCAGTGACGTGAGGCGAAGCACCTGGCCTTCACCGTTGGCGAGTTTGGTCGCGGCGAGTTCGGCTTCCTGCTTGGCTTCCTCCAAGTCCGAGAAGCGTTTCTTGACCCGTTTCGCGCCGTCGTAGTAGGCGAGGGTGAATTGGTGGTAGTTCGTCCCGTTGACGCGGTTCTTACCGGCGTAAATTTTGACGGTGACATTGCCGCGCTTGGTGACGAGCGGCTTTCCGGGGCTTGGGGACAGTTGCGTTTTCATACGCAATAATGTCCCCAATCTGTCCCCAAATGTCAAGCACTATCACAAAACGCCATAAAACACTGGCGGAAGGGGTGGGATTCGAACCCACGTTAGGATTGCTCCTAAGCCTGATTTCGAGTCAGGTGCCTTCAACCACTCAGCCACCCTTCCGTTATACTGATTTTATTAGGTGAAATGCTGGTTTTTGCATTTCTCCACTTGCGTTTTCTATACTGCTGTTCTATACTATATGCATGAAGACCAATTCATCAAACGATACAGAACAACGCTGGCAAAAAACACCCGTGGCGAACCTCGTCCGCCACGTTCAATCAGGAAACTATTATGCGCGAATTCGCGTGCGCGGCAAGCTGATTTGGAAGTCGCTCAAAACCGACCGAATCAGCGTCGCCAAACTGCGGCTTGGCGATTTTCACAAAGAGGAGCGGCAGCGTGCAGCGGCGCAGACGGCGGTAGCACGCGGGAAAATGACGTTTGCCGATGCCTTGCAAACTTACCGCGAACGGTTAAGCGGCGACCAGTCGCTCAAAGACCGAAGCAAAGCCTACCGGCAGGAACGGATAACGGCCTTGCTGAAATCGTGGCCTGACCTCAATCAAATGGACGTTGCCCAAATCTCCAAAGGTGACGGCTTGGCGTGGGCTGCGCGCTTCGGAAAAACCGCAAGTCCATCGGCTTTCAATAATACCATCGGAACATTTAAGTTGGTTTTGGACATCGCGGTTGAAGCAGGCGCGCGTTACGACAATCCCGCCGTCCACATCAAACGAAAAAAAATCCGGCTGAAGCAATTGCAGCTTCCGAGTCAAAAGCAGTTCGTTGAACTGATAAACACCATCAGGAACGGGGATGGTGGCTGGGCGGAACGCTGCGCCGATCTAGTGGAATTTTTGGCATACAGCGGATGCCGAAAAGGTGAAGCGGCGCGCGTCAATGGCCGGGACTGCGATTTTGAAAAAGGTGAAATCTCAGTTTTGGGCGATCCTGCCACCGGCACAAAGAATTGGGAAATTCGTCGTGTCCCCATGATTCCCGATATGCGCCGTTTGTTGCAACGGTTGCAAACGGAGCGCGGAGAAACGGAATTTTTGAGCAAGCCGGTCATGCTGGTTCACGAATGCCAGGGTGCTATTGATACGGCCTGCAAGAAGTTGAGCATCGTCCGTATCACGCACCACGATTTGCGACATTTGTTTGCCACCCGCTGCATTGAATCGGGCGTTGATATTCCCACAGTAAGCCGCTGGCTCGGCCACAAGGACGGCGGCGCGCTGGCGATGAAAGTTTATGGGCATCTGCGCGACAGTCATTCGACGGCGATGGCGCAGAAAGTCAGATTTATCGAAAACGAAGAAAATGCCTCCGAATTAAAAGCGAAAACGCCCGCGAATTGATCCGACAAAATTGGTTTGCATCTTGGGTCAATCGCATTCCGCCGGTTCAAAAAATCTTTAGTGCAGCAGCGCAGTCGTCACCAGTCGCGGTGACAGGATGCGACCATAAGGAAACCCGCCAATGCTAAAAAACAAAAGCCGTTGGGTTCAGTGTCCGCGACCAACGCGCGTTCCACAGTCGTGTAACGCGCGCTCGTCGCGGACGGACAATGGAAAACGCAGTCGCGTTGGCTTCCGTCTTGAGCTTGGCGTCGCCGCTCCGGCACGCGGTTCCACTCATGCCGTTCCACCGCGCCGCCTGCCGCTTACCGCCGCCAACTCAAGACCGAAGCAACGGATAAAAATAAATTCGTGCCGGGCATCGGACAGAAAGACGCCGGTCGCGGGCAAAACAAAATTCGCGGGAATGCTCACCACTCGGATGGAGAGTTCTGGCGATGTGAAGCTAACATTGTGTATGATTTTGGAAGGACGCACATGAATGAGAAATTGAACATATTCGTCAGCTCGGTGCAGAAGGAACTTGAAGACGAACGAGTCATCGTCCAAAACCTGTTGAGCACCGACCCGTTTCTGTCGGCGCATTGTTCGCCGATTCTTTATGAGTTTGAGCCAGCCTCGCCGGACAAGGCATTGGAAGGCTGTTTGAAATCACTCGATGGCTGCCACGTTTACCTGCTCATCGTAGCCGCCCAATACGGCACTTTGGTTGGCAAGTTGTCCATAACCCACGCCGAATACCGGCGATCCAAAGAAAAGAAATTGCCGGTTCTTGCGTTCATCAAGGGCGACCGCAAAGTGAAGCGCGAGGACGGCACCGAAGCGTTGCTGAAGGAACTCGACGACGACGGCCCGAAATACAAACGCTTTGGTAATGTCATCGAACTGCAAAAAGAGGTGCGAGCCGCCCTCGTCAAACTGCTAAAAGAACAGTTTGGCATCGCGCCTTCCAGTGATGAAAACGAAGTTGCGCAGCAAACCATCGAGGCTACTTCCATATTCGAGTCGCAGCCGCTGACGCGATTACGCTGGTCTGAACTCGACCACGAGGTGATCCGCCAATTGATTGCCGCAGCGGAAGGCCGGGACGCTGAAAAAATCTCCGCCGCCGACTTGCTCGCGGGCGCATCGGTGCGCGGCTTGGTCTGGCATGACCCGCAAGCCGGGGAACATTACGCCACCGCCGCCGGCATCGTGCTGCTGGCGAAAGACCCTTCGGCGGTTTTTCCGCAGTGCCGCATCCTGGCCGATGCGTATCGCGGCACGGAGCCGGATGGCAATCCTCACGACCATGAAGACATTCGCAGGCCGATGCCGACCGCGATTGACCGCGCCATCGCCTTCATTGACCGAAACACCCGCCATCCGATGCGCGTCGTTGGCCTTATCCGCTCCGAACGTCGTGCCGCTCGTCGTCACCAACCGGACAGGAAATGAAATCGCGCCGGTCGTGTGCCGGTGGTTGGTTGGTTCTTTGCCGCGTGCCACGGTCACAGGTTGCTCGCCAAAAGCAAACGCGGCTTCTAGGATGGCATCTCTGGTTTGGCGGAGGGGCGTCCGAACCTTTGTTGCCGCGCCGCGCGGTCAAACGTCGCGGTCTTTCTTTATAGGCGCTCTGGCTGCCGCGCCGGGCAGCGTGGCGATGCTCCGCGCATCGCCTGCTGTTTTTCCGTCCCGCGAGTTGCATGGTTTTGAGCGCGTTGCCCTGCCGCTTCATTTTTCGTTGAACGCCCATGCCGTCGTCCTGTCAAATCTTCGCCTATCATAGGCCAGGCTTTTTGCCTGCAAAGCGAAAGCGCCCCTCAATTGAGGCTTCATTGGTGAGAGTTTGACCGCCGGTTTGCGGTCGGCTCGATGACCCCACAAAAATTCTTCCCCAGGTGCGGACTTTTTCCGCCTTGGGGAAATTTGTCGAAACGCACTTTGTTCCGGCCTTGGCCGTCGTGCGTTCCGAGATTGGCCGAAGAAAAATCGCGGCCAGAAAGCTGTGTGATTTCCGCACTGGCCAATGACAAATTTGCGGTAAAACCGGAGAAGTGAAAATGAACAGACTGACTTTGAATCGACGCCTCGTCGTCACGCTGCGCCAGCGGCGACCGTTTCACCCGTTCATGGATTGCTGGGAGCAAACCCGCCAGCCTGCCAACCGGCAATGGGTATTTGATTTCATCGTGAAACCAAATTCAGGCCGGGCAAAAGTTGTAATGAATTCATTACAACCTGCCCGGCGGATTTGCGGTAAAAACAGAAACTGCATTCTGTTCCAATATGGAACAACGCAGATCAAATCGCATGAGATGCTGACTCGGTTGCCATGAAAAAACTCAACTTGATTCGACGGCAGATCATCGAACTGCGCCAACGGCGACCGTTGCGCGCGTTCATGGGTTGCTGGGAGCAAACCCATGAGCATGGCAACCCGCAATGGGAATTTGATTTCATCGTGAAACCAAATTCAGGCCGGGTAAAAGTTATGATGATTTCATCGCAACCTGCCCGGTGGATTTGCGGTAAAAACAGAGGCTGCATTTTGTTTCAATGTGAAACAACGCAGAACGAATTGCATGAGATTCTGATTCGGTTGCCATGAAGAAGCTAAACTTGATTCGACAGCAAGTCAGGAAACTGCGCCAGCGTAACGGCTGGTCGCAGGAGAGATTTGCCGTCAAATTGCAGCTTGCCGGCTGGCACAACGCCACCCGCAGCACCGTTTCCAAGATCGAAGGCGGCTCGATGGGTGTCGCCGAATACGACCTGTTGTTCATCGCCGCCGCCCTGCGCGTTCACTTTGTCCATTTGTTTCCCCCGATTGACTGGAAACGCCCGATGGATGAATCCGTGCCGTTGGTTTGCAACACCCCGCCAAAATAACAAGCGTGTCGGGGTGGTGTCGAATTGACTTGCCGTTCATTTTAACTCCGCCAAAATAGGTAAAATTCAAATCGTGCGGGTTGGTTGACCGACTCAAGCCAATGTAGCTCAGCGGTAGAGCAACGGTTTCGTAAACCGTCGGTCGCCGGTTCAATCCCGGCCATTGGCTCCATTTTCTAACGCTTGGGCGTTAGAGAGTTGTGAAATCAGGGAGTCAAAGTTTCAGTGGAAGTTTCAGTAGCCGACAAAGTCGGCCACTATCCGAGACCGACTCGGCCACTACTCGCTAACGCAGCCGGGTTGAATTGGTTCATGTTCATAACCATGAAAGATGACATGAAACAACGCTACCGCGCATTCCTCCGGCCTTGGGGTGTTTATTACTGCGAAGACCTCGTGACCGGCAAACAGGAAACCCTCAAAACCTGCGACAAAAACGAGGCTTATCGTCTCGTTCGGCTAAAAATGAAACCGCTGCCGCGCCCGCATTCAGTTTGCATCTGGCGCGCGTCTATTGGAAAGCCAGTGATCCCGCCGCCGCCAGCCGCACCTGGCAATGTGTGATGGACGAAATTCTCAAATTAAAAAGCGGCCATACGCACGAGCGCTGGGTCACGGCCATCAAAGACAAGGCTTTTGATTCGATTCGGAATCTCGTCGTGATGGAAACGCGCCCGGAACATTTCCTGCGCGCTTTGGAAAATGGAACGGTTTGCACGAACATCTTTTTACGGCGGGTGCAAAACTTCGCCCTCGATATGTCATGGCTGCCGTGGCCGGTGTTGCCGAAAAAGGGCTGGCCGAAAATCCAGTTCAAAGACATCATACCAGTCGAAGGAAAGCACGGGATCGGCGAACCAGTGTTTGACGGAACAGATCCTAAAAAAGCTCTTGAAAAAATCGGGCGGGCCCTTGCCGAACTCGAAGCGAGTCGCCGCAAACATTTCCTCCTTAAGGGCACCGATCTGCTCGACCTGTCCGAAGCACCGCACCTTCTAGCCGCCCGAGCCATAACCGGGGCTGGTAAGTTGCATCCGGTGAAAGGCCTGCTTAAAAAGCTTGGCTCCAAGCTCACGGCCGATATCGGCTCGACCAAGGCTGCTTTTCTCATGGCGAAACTGCAAGAAGATGTAAAAGCCATCGTCTCTCAGCATCCTGCCACCAAAAAGAAAGCCGCTGCGGACGATTCAAATCCCCCTCAAACACAGACTGGCTTAACCTGACCGATTTTGCGATGACCATGGGGACCACCGTGAAAAGGTTTATCCTAGTGTTGTGTCTGGGAAATCGGACATCAGCCCGCGCCGGCAAAGCCCGGTCCTTGCCAGCAGTGAAGACGCATGATGTTTCTATGGAGATTTTAACATCAAAACATCCGGATATTTGAATTCAAGATAGGCGTATCCCTTAAAGTATTAGTTGACTGTAACCGATAACGTGTGCTATACGTCTGGCACATTCGATGAAAACTTGCATGAACATATCAGTCACGAGTTGGCCGACCATGTCGGTCGCGAAAGCGACACGTCATAGCCGGTATAACCCGGGTTGTGTGTTTAGCCTTAGCCTATCCAGGGCAGATTTAGAGCAAGAACCCAAAATCAATTTGGATAGACTTATGGTAAGCAGGTAAAGAATCGAAATAGACTTTCTCTAACCCTGCTTACCGCGTGTAGGCAGGGTTTTTTATTTTCCCTGCGGAACCGGCAGAGTGAATGGCAGTTAACGAAAGACGAACGATCTGTGAACAAGAATAACGCGACATCCAGGTGATGTCTTCTGGCGACAAATTGATTTTGGCGAGGACGAGCTTTGAATCGTCACCGATGTGGTGTGCCTATGAGCGACCAATCACATCGCCAGGAAGAGCAAAACGAATTTTACATTTTGAGGGCTTCGAAGGAGGTGTGCCCCTAAACACCGAAACAGCCGCCGTGAAACCGCGGGTTGGGATCGAATAGATCACCAAGAGGTGTTTGTTCTTTGTTGAAATGGCGCGGGCCGGGAGCATGAACGCTCCCGGCCCTTTTAATTTCGCGGTTGTGATTTAACAGCAGAATGGCTCCTCGCCAGGGAGCATGTCCGGGTGCGACTCCCGGCAGCCGCACCAATTTCCAATAAGTCGCGCACCAGCCTGTGCGGCAGAGTCTCCAAAACTCAGCCTGCCTGGGGCAGCACCAGGGCGACTTGCCAATTTTCATGGGGGCGTGGCAGAAAAGTGATGCACCTGCCCTGCAAGCAGGCTCAAGCGGGAGCGTTACCCGCCGTCCTCCACCATTTCGCATTGCGGGAAACTCGACCAAAGCACAGAGAGAAGCCTCATAAACTTCTTTAGGTGGGTGCGACTCCCACTCCCGCTACCAATTTCAGGGAAGTGATCCAGTTGCCCGACTGTAAATCGGGTGTCGCAAAACAAAACTGGAAGTGACGAACTGGAGCATTACCAGCACTTCCCACCAGCCTTCGCCGCCTTCATCAGCGGGCGGCAAAGGCTGCCGCGCCGAAGCACGAAGTGCGGAGGCGGGCTTTATCTTCAACCGGGCTACGGCCCGGCAGGCCATTTCGGACTCGTAGCTCAATCAGCAGAGCGCCCCGTTGTCTGCGGGAGGGTTGAGGGTGCAATTCCCTTCGGGTCCGCCACCAGCGCGTAGTGTAGGAGCAACACGCTCGGCCTGGGACCGAGGGATCGCAGGTGCAAATCCTGCCGCGCTGACCAATTTTCAATTGCTGCCGTGGCCGAGACAGATAAGGCATTCGTCTTCTAAACGAACCGAGACAGGTGCAACTCCTGCCGGCAGCGCCATGTAATGTTATTTATTGTGCGTCTACCACGAACAATAAATAGCAATTGCCAGGTAGTGTGAAAGTAGCACGGCGGCCTGTTAAGCCGTACGGTGTTGGTGCGAGTCCAACCCTGGCAGCCATTTTCAGGGTGTAATGTCAGCAGCAGACGGCCCGGTTCGGAGCCGGGAGGTCGCGAGTGCGAGTCTCGCCACCCTGACCATTTCACGGAAGGCAGGCAGATATAAGCTGGCTGCACCTGTCCCGAAAACAGGATCGGCATCGCCGAGGTCGGAGCGTTACCGACGCCTTCCGCCATCCTTCGCTCTGAGCCGATAACTCTTGTTTCAGAGCGAAGGATGCCCTCCATAGCATCTGCGCGAAGGAGGGCTCGTCTGCCTAGCTCAGAGCTATGGATGGCAGGCCAATTTCTCAAACCCTTAACGAAAGGAAGTCCCATGAAACCCATTATGCGTCACCAAAGCCAGTTGCTCTTTCGCAGGAGCTACAAACCAAATCGAGTCATGCGAATCCGGCCAATGCCGCGGCTTAATCTCGTGTTCCGCCCCGTGAACCGATTTGGCTCGAAACCGCAATTGACCATCGTCTCGTAGCTCAAAAGCAGAGCGCTCGCCTGATAAGCGAGAGACCGCGGAGCGTTACCGCGCAGGACGACCAGCCTTCTCCTGTTGGGCTACGGCCCGGCAGGCCATTCCCCCGAGTAGCTGAGGCAGATTAGCGCCTCGCTGAAGACGAGGAGACGTTGGCGCGATACCAACCTCGGGGGCCACTAAAAACCAATCCCGCTTAGCGGGCAAGAAAGGAAACATGAACACACTGACTGAAACTCAGGTGCGCCTTTTCGCCTCGTCCAAAAGCTGGATTGAGGGCGAAGCGATGCGCCAGCTCTATGCCGTGGCAAAACTTGATGGCGTGCGGCACGCCGTTGGTTTTCCGGACTTGCATCCGGGCAAAGGCACGCCCGTGGGCGCCGCGTTTGTAACTGAAGGTGTTATTTATCCGCACCTCATCGGCGGCGACATCGGTTGCGGCATGACGTTGTTCAAGACGGACCTCGTCCGGCATGACGCCAAGCTCGACCGCTGGGCGGAATTGTATTTCCACCTCGAACACCCGTGGGATGAAGATGTCGGCGATTATCTCGCCGCATCGGATTTGCAGTCCACGGAGTTCGATACCGCTCTCGGCACGATCGGTGGCGGTAATCACTTCGCCGAGATTCAAGCGGTGGAGAAAGTTCACGATACCGTGGCGTTCAAGCGCACGGGCATCGGAAAGGACCAACTCGTCATCCTCGTCCACAGCGGCTCGCGCGGTTTGGGCGAATCCATCCTGCGCGCTCATGTGAATGAGTATCGCAGTTCGGGTGTGGCTGGAGAGTCGTTTGCCGGCGAGGAATATCTCAATGGCCACAACTATGCCGTGAGGTGGGCGAAGGCAAATCGTGCGCTCATTGCCAGGCGGTTTGCCTTCAAGCTTGGTGCGGAAGCCGAATGTGTCTGGGACGGTTGCCACAACAGCATCACCCGGCACGAGGGTGACGGTGAGATTGTTTGGATTCACCGCAAAGGTGCGATCGCGGCTGACAACGAGTTTGTTGTCATTCCGGGTTCACGCGGTTCGTTGAGCTATGTCGTCAAGCCGACTGGCAACGGTGAGAGTCATGCCTGGTCGCTGGCACACGGTGCTGGCCGCAAATGGGCACGCAGCGAAAGTCGTTTGCGAATGCGCGAACGCTTCGGCGCTCATCAGTTGGTCCAGACGCCGCTGGGCGGCCGGGTCATTTGTGAGCAGCGCGATCTCCTCTACGAGGAAGCGCCGGCCGCATACAAAAACATCGAGGCAGTGATTCAGGACCTCGTTGATGCCGGGCTCGCGTCCGTCATCGCGACATTCCGACCGCTCCTCACCTACAAGACGCGCGCGGTTCGCCGTTAGCGCCTGCAGGCCGGTCCGGCTCGGACCATCGCCACGGAGGAATGGAGTTCACAGAGTTAAGGCTCGCCGGTGAGCAGCCACTCTGGTTCTCCGCGACTCTGAGGCGACCACTTTCGTCCGTGAATGCAAAGCAGCTCGCGCACCCGGATTTTCAATCCGACCCTAGCCGGTGCGAGACCGGCCACGGATGCCAGTTTGCTCTCAAGGTGTAATCAGTTTCTGCACGCCGCTCTGCGAAGGCGGAAGTTCGTGGTGCAAATCCACGTGAGAGCGCCAGTTTAATTGATAATTTACGATTGATGATTGATGATTTTAAAGCGGCGTCCTCCGCGGTGTTCTCAAATCGTAAATCACAAATCAAAAATCGTAAATGAGTTGCCTCTGTGCCTCAGCAGCCACAGGGCGAGTTTCGTAAACTCGTATTCGTCGGTGCGAGTCCGACCAGAGGCTCCATCCGTCGCTCTGAACCGGCGTCAGCCGGGGCGGAGCGACGGATGCCCTCCGTAGCCTCGTGCGAAGGAGGGCTCGTGTAATCTGGCTCAGAGCTATGGATGGCAGGCCAACTGCCGGCTGCGGCTCGGCAGGCCATTTCAGGATTGTGGTGTAACAGCAGCATTTCGCGTTGTGAACGCGACGGTCCGGGTGCGAATCCCGGCTTCCTGACCAATTTTTCGGCGGCGCATGTGCGTCGTCGTTCCACAACCACAAACCACAACCCGGAGGCCGTATGGCAAACCAATCGTTCGATCAAGAAAGCCCCTTTTTTCGAAATCACCAGCAAGCGACGCAAAGGTTTCCCGTCCGAGACCCGCGTAAAGCGCGGCCTTCGCGTCGTGCATGGCGACAAGGAGCTTCATGAAAAGCTCGGTCGCAATGATCCATGTCCGTGTGGGTCAGGACGCAGCTTTCAAAAGCTGCTGCCTTCACACCGGTCGCTATGACGGCAGTCAGCGGAATCATTACTTCCGTGAGTGACCGGCAAAATCATTTCAGACTTTGAATCAGGCCAGCAGCCATTCCGGCAGTCCGCCGGAACCGTCCTGCGCATGGGCTGGTTCATTTGCGGTTCGATTCCGCATGTTGGCTGAGAACCAACTCCTTGGTACGGAGCGCGGGAGAAATCCCGCATCAAAACCCGACCGGAAGGCCTGCGTTCAATCGCAGCCCGAAGGCAGCTCTGTGAAAAACGCTCCGGCGATTTTCCCGCTGCCGGACGGCGGCCTTCCGGCCCGGGCACAATTTTAGGAAAGGAAAACAAACATGAACTATAACATACTGTTTATCTTCGGAATCGCCGTCGTTGTCATAGCCGGCGTGATTGCCATGCCGGCAATCAAGAACCTGCGCCACGTATTTCGAGTGCCGGAAGGCTGGACGGGACTCGTGTATCATCACGGCTTGTACATGCGTCGCAACAATGCCGGACGCCATGTGCTCTGGGGATACGGCTGGACGATGAACCTGATCGATCTCCGCAAGACTTCACTGCTTGTGGCCGGCCAGGAAGTCCTCACGGCTGACAGCGTCGGCCTCAGGTTGAGCCTGCTCGTCACTTACCAGGTAACGGAGCCGGTCAAGGCCGCGCACGAAACGCAGAACTGGTTGAGCGATCTCTACAACGCCACCCAGCTTGCGCTGCGAGCGGTCGTAAGTGGTGTTGCTGTGGAAGCGTTGCTCAATCAGCGGCTCGAAATCGGCGCGCAGCTTCTGGCCCGCGTGCAGCCGGAGGCGGCCAAGATTGGCATCAACGTCCTCGCTGTCGAAGCAAAAGACGTGATGTTCCCGGCTGACTTGAAGCGGGCCTTTGCCGACGTGTTGAAGGCGAAGCAGGAAGGCCACGCCACCCTCGAACGCGCACGCGGAGAGAGCGCCTCGCTGCGCAATCTGGCGAATGCCGCCCGCGTGCTGGAAGGAAATCCGGCCCTGATGAACCTGCGTCTGATGCAGTCGCTCTCGGCTGCACAGAACGCCGGTAGCACTTTGGTAGTCGGCATGCCGGGTGGCTTCGTGCCGCTGAAAAATGGCAAACCTGCAACCAGCACCGAAGCCGGAGAATCAAACTAACAACGCGGGCGGAGGCAAAAAGCTTCCGCCTGCATTCCGTATTGCTTTGGCAAAAGCAAAGCAGAAAATCATCATCCGAAAGTCAGATTATGGAAGAACGTCAAGCCGAACATCCGTTTACTCAATTTGAAAGCGCGCTCAAGAGGCTGCAAAAGCCTGCGGGTAACGACCCGCGCTTTGCGACTTTTGATCTAATCAGGCAAAACAGCGAGTCCTTTCTGTTAGCGTGCAATGAAACATTCAAGGAATTGCACTAACTCTCAATCATTAACATGTCCGTGTTGGAGAAAGTCACAAAAAATCCATCCTTGCCACAAGAGGCGCAGATGGATTTGCAGTATCTGAAACTGTTGTGGGAGCGGATCAACGATACGATCATTTGGCAGATGTTTTGCCAGCAACGGCATTTGATCAAGAGACTTTGTATGAGGCAACCGCGCCGGCCTCTGTCCGCCTGCAATCCAAGTAGCGTGATTTCGGTTTTGAAACAGATTAATTCCGATCCGTTCAAAATTGCCATCTGGACTGATGCAACGGGGATCGTTGACGTTGGCGACATCTTGTGTCGGGACTGTAAGACCGGTGAGGTGTTATTCCTGGAGGTTAAAGACGGCGAGGTTAACGATGACATCCATCGAACCCTGAAAACCAGTGCTTGTCCTTGGACAGTTCAGGATTTCCTTAACCGGCGTGGCAAGAAGGGTGGTGAACAAATGATGCGCGTGATCGAACAGATGAAGTTGAATTCTCAGGTGAGTTCATTTCTGCGAAAGGAAAAGGGCTTCGATCCTTCGGCTGGTTGTGAAGTCGAGATCATGGATATGACCGCCATTCCAGAAAGAGACTGGGATCTAGAACTCAACCAAGTGCTAAGGGCATCTGAGGCCGAGGATGGAGCGCTTGTGTGTGTAGATGACACCCTCTGGCTCTTCGCCAAGACTCGGACCAGCGAGAGTGTGTCTGCGGTCGAGCAGGAGTTTGCAAAGCGAGTGGAACAGCTCCATCACCCAACTGCTTCGAAGTGGATGAAGGAATATCAAAAAGGCGACAGTTTCCCTTCAATTCTCAGTTTGCAGCAATGGGTCAGTTATGTGCAAAGTCGTCCTTTATTCTGTAGGGACCTTGCTGTCGAGGATATGGTTTCAATTCTTAAGGGGAAGAAGCATGTCATGATGTTCTTTGACTGGTCCGCATTTGCTCATTCGTTGTCACAGTTAGGGGTAACGCTCGAATGGAGTTCACAAAAACAAGGCCGCCGCGAAAAGTCGAAACCTCGATATGACAGGTTTCTGTTGGTTGGGGATCGAATGCCAATTCTGAAATGCGGTGATGTTACAATGCACTTGGGCGACAGCCGGCTTTTGCGCATCTTCTTTGATGGAATTCGTCCATCCTCGCTAGCTGCTCACCTCAAGCAAGCTTTTGAGCTTTTGCCTCAACGCTTCGACAATAAGTCAGGTTGAATTCTGTTGTTCTTTACCGTCGGGTCATCCCGTTGGCCGATTAGCTCAGGCGGCGGCCTGCAAAGCCGCAAAGGCTGGTGCAATTCCAGCACGGGATTCCATTTCTTCGAGCATAGGTGTTGAGAGATACACGCTGCGCTTCCAACGCGGAATACAGGGCGCGATACCCTGATGCTCGTCCAGCCTTCGCCAAGGCTTCGGCCTGGCAAGCCATTTTCCCAAGTGAACCCGGCATGCCGACAGAAACCTCGCACGGTCGAAGTAATGGTCGGGCACCGGGTGCGGTGCGCTTGGGGATACTTTTGCGACGCGAAATCCCGGTGCCGGCGAGGATTTCACAGACCTGGCTGCGGCGGTTCAACTCCGCCTTCGCGTCGTGAATGGGTTGCAAGCATTGCAGCGATGCAGCGGTCTCTTAAACCGCAGAGCACGGGGTAGCACCGTGGCGACCCACCATCCTTCGCTTGGAATCCGAGCGACCGCGAGGGTTTCAAGCGAAGGATGTCCTCCATAGGCTTGGCGAAGGAGGACTTTTCTTTTCAGGGATTCCAAGCTATGGATGGCAGGCCATGTTCTACACATACGTGATCGAGAGCGCGAGCCATCCTGACCAGCGTTACATCGGTCATACTTCAGACCTCCGCCAGCGACTCGCGGACCACAACGCCAGGAAATGTCCCCACACTTCCAAGTTTGTGCCGTGGAAGATCAAAGTTTATGTCGCGTTTGAGACGATTGAGCAGGCTCAACATTTTGAACGGTATTTAAAGAGCGGTTCTGGTCACGTCTTCGCAAAAAGGCATTTTTGGAACCACGGGTAATTTCAGAATGGGAGTCTTCAAGTTCTCTTGTCCCGAGCTTCGGCTCGGCAGGCCTTTTCATGCCGATGTGGCTCAGCAGCGACAGTCCCGCCGCGGCGGGATAAACTGCCGGGCATTTGCCCCACGAGAGTGCGAGTCTCTCCATCGGCCCCATTTCGCTCCCGTAGCTCAAATTATCAGAGTGCGACGCTTCGAACGTCGCGGTTGCAGGTGAGAATCCTGCCGGGAGTACCAATTTACGGGCATGTGGTTAAACCCGAACAGCAGAGGATCCAGACTCAGAATCTGGCAGCCTTGGGGGTGCAATTCCCTTCATGCCCACCAGCCTTCGCTCGAAGCGCAGCAATAGCAAGGCTGCCGCGCCGTAGCACGCAGTGCATCGGCGGGCGTAATCGCCCACACTCGCGAGCTACGGCTCGGCAGGCCACTTCACGGCGACTGGCTTCAGCGGGAACAGCAGACCCCGGCGACTTAAAATCGCCGAGCCTTCCGGGTGCAAGTCCCGGGTCGCCGACCGGCGTGTGGTTCACAGGGAATAGCAGACCGGTTCGGCTCAAACCCGAACAGCCTTGGGAGTGCAAGTCTCCCCACGCCGACCAATTAGGAATGTCAACCGGACAAGCGAACCGGGCCTGTTTGCTAAACAGTGCGCTCCCGGAAACGGGAGTGTGGTGCAAGTCCACGGCATTCCGCCATGCGCGCGTAGTTCAAAGAGAACCGTCCGCCTTATAAGCGGAGTCGCACTAGATGAGTGCCGAGTTCCGGAGCGTTACCGGACGCGCGTACCAGCCTTTTGTCCCCGTAGCTCAAAACACAGAGCAGGCGCGTCCTAAGCGTCAGGCTGCCGGTGAGACTCCGGTCGGGGACGCCATTTGCGGGTGTGATTCAACATTCCCGCGTTGCGGGACGGCCGTGCCAAGGCCGCGCCGACGGTGCGATTCCGTTCACCCGCTTCAGTTTGGGGGCGTAGCTCATCAGCAGAGCGCTCGTTTGACATGCGAGAGGCAGAGAGGGCGGCACTCTCCGCTCCCACCATTTCGAGGGCATAGCTCAGCCAGTCAGAGCGGGTGCGTCACATGCACCAGGTTGAAGGTGCGAATCCTTCTGCCCTCACCACTTTTGTCCCTGTGGTGTAGTCCAGCCAACACGCCTGCCTCTCATGCAGGAGATCACCGGAGCAAAGCCGGTCAGGGACACCAGTTTTCACGCCCCCAAAGCATTTTGAGCGATGCACTCCTTTGGTATGGGAGCCAGTCCGGTGCAATTCCGGGTGGGGGCTCCAATTTCCGCTCGTGTAGCCCAACTAGCAGAGGCACGACGTCGAGAGCGTCGCCAGTGCAGGTGCAAACCCTGCCGCGAGCACCAGTTTCATGGAGTCGAAGCCACAGCAGACCGGCACCGGACTTTTAATCCGGTATGGTGAGGTTGCAACTACCTCCGGCTCCACCAACATTTGCCTCGTGGTGTAACAGCAGCATGCCGGGCTTTGACCCCGAGGGCCTTGGTGCGAATCCAAGCGAGGCAGCCAATCGCAGCCCGTTAGCTCAAAATCAGAGCGGCAGTCCTACAAACTGCGGACGCTGGAGAATTACCAGCACGGGCTACCAATTCTGCCGCTGAGTGTGGAAGTCTGCACACCTGTCTCTGAAACAGGTAGAGCTGGAGCGTTACCAGCAGCGGCAGCCAATTTCCAATCGCATTGCGCCAGCACCAACAAAGAACAAACACCCGAAAACTTTTATGAACGACATACTGAACAAGACGATCGTGCTGGTGCTGAACCGCAACTGGCAGGCGATCAACATGCGCACGCCGCAAGAGGCGTTCTGCATGATGGCCACCAACGTCGGCACGGCTCTGGAAATCGAAGGCGAGAACCACATCCGTCCCGTGACGTGGGACGAGTGGATCACGCTGCCGATGCGCCCGCAGGACAACGCCGTGCAGACCGTGCGCGGCCCGATCCGCGTGCCGACAGTCATCGTCGCGGTGAATTTCGCCAGAGTTCCGAAGAAGCGCCCGAAGCTCTGCGCGAAGGCGATTCGCGAACGCGACGGCAACCGCTGCCAGTACACCGGCCGCGTGCTGCATCCCGACGAAGGCAGCCTCGACCACGTCATGCCGCGTTCGCGCGGCGGCAGGGATACTTGGGAAAACCTGGTCTGGTCGGGCAAAGACGTAAACGCCCGCAAGGGCAATCGTCTGCCGCACGAAGCCGGCCTGAAGCTGCTCAAGGCGCCGCGTGCCCCGAAGGAACTGCCGGTGTCGGCGCTCATCCGCAATGCCCACGGCGTCGCGGAATGGAAGCTGTTCCTCAATGAATAACAAAAAATCCAGGAGAGCGAGCACCACGTGATGCTCGCTCTTCCGAAGGACAAACGATAACGTGAAACCAAATTCGAAATGAATGCCGAAGAATCTTTTCGTCCCGACGTATTGCCGGGTGAAACGACTCGGCGCGAGACGTTGCTGGCAAGTCTGCGCGCCTTGCCGCAGCCGGCGTGGATTCTTTTCTTCGGCACGTTTCTGAACAAGTTTGGGGCGTTCGTCGTGCCGTTCCTCACGCTGTATCTCACAGGCCGAGGCTACACGGTGGGCGAGGCGGGTCTGGCGGTCGGAGCTTACGGCGTGGGAAATTTGCTGGCGTCCCTGTTGGGCGGTCATTCGGCGGATCGCCTGGGGCGGCGCACAACCATTGTGCTCTCGATGTTTTCGGGTGCGGTGGCGATGTTGCTTCTTTCGCAGGCGCGGAGTATGCCGGTCATCGTCGTGTTGACCGCGCTCACGGGGCTGACGAATGAGTTTTATCGTCCGGCCAGCGCGGCGCTGCTTACGGACCTTGTGCCCGCCGGCCAACGGATTACGGCTTTTGCCGCCCTACGCATGGCGTTCAACGCGGGATTTGCCTTCGGCCCGGCCACCGCGGGTTTTCTGGCGGCCTACGGTTACTTCTGGCTGTTCGCGGGAGACGCGGGCACATCCGTCTTGTTTGGATTGGTGGCGCTGCTGGCGCTGCCTCGCAGCACGCGCGTCCAGCAGGACCACGCCGGTTGGGGCCAGGCGCTGCGGGTGCTGCGGCGGGACTACCGGCTTCACCAGTTGCTCCTGGCGAATTTCACCATTGCCCTCCTGTTTTTTCAAATGGCCTCAACCTTTGGGCTGCACGTGACGCACCAGGGATTTTCCGCCGCCACTTACGGCGCCATGGTTTCCCTGAACGGCGCACTGGTCGTGTTTTTTGAACTGCCGCTGACCGTCTTTACCCGAAGATTTCCCGCGCGGCGCGTCATGGCCGCCGGTTATGCGCTTTGCGGCGTGGGTTTCGCGCTCAATGCGTTTGCGCACACGGTGTCCGCGCTGGTGATTTGCATGACCGTTTTCACCCTGGGCGAAATGATAACCATGCCGACGGCTTCGGCTTACCTCGCCGACCTCGCGCCGCCGCAGATGCGGGGACGTTACATGGGCGTCTCCGGGCTGACCTGGGCGACGGCACTCATCATCGGTCCGGGCGTGGGGATGAAAATCTTCACAGTCAACCCGACAGCCTACTGGGTTGCATGTGCCACGCTGGGCCTGTTCGCGGCGGCGGTCATTTCGGGTTCCGCTAACGCTCGCCCTGTAAGCAACAAGTCGTAAAGTGAATTGGAAAAAAAAGACGAAAAACTGCTCGCCGGAAAGGGGTCGCCCATTAGGGCGGATGTCAACAGGTAAAAAGCTGTCGCCCTCAACTTTTTTGAGTTGAGCCATCGTGCTGCTCAAGAGCATTTCAAAAGCCGCATTCGAACCCTTCACTTCTTTCGTATGATTCGGAGCGCCATGCAAGCGATCCGTTCAGTCACCCATCCGGTTCTAGCGCGGCTCTGGCAGCCGGTGGCTGCTGGTTATGGCCGCGCCCAACTCGTATTCGAGTCCAGAAAACGTTCAGTGCCGGGCCGTGTTCATTCAGTTCTTAAGAACTATGGTTTCCCGGTTTCCGCAGAGACCGAGTCCAACCCTTGGCTGACTCACGGCACAGTCGAATCGCTTTAAAATGTCCAAGCCGCATTTGCTTTTTTTGGCGGGAGAGCCGCCAGAGCCAATCAGTCCTCAGGGTTTTGCGCCAACCCCTTTACAAGCTTCTAACGGCTCTCCCTAAATTTCACAAATCGTCGTCGCGCCGTTTATTCGCTCGGGCCGGCCGGCGGCGGCGACGGGCTTCCGAGCTTTTCAGCTCGCGTCGCCGCCGGTCGCGACCGCGTAACGGACCGGCCTGGCCCGTGCGAATAGGCGCGTCGCCAACCGCAGTGCCTCCAGCCTTTGTTTCATCCGGCCGGATTGCCCCGGCTTGGCCCGGAAACATCCGGCCCGCATCGGAGGACGTCTGCTGACTCATCATGTGCCAGGCCGCCTTGGCCAGCTTGCAGGCCAGCGATTTGGTCGCCACCATCGTATTGCTCTGCGCCGCCTTGCGGTCGAAAAATCTGCGGCACTGCGCGTCGTAGCGCTTGGCAAAGTTGGCCGCTTCCACATAGGCCCAAGCCAGGTATTTGTTCCCGCACTTCTCATTGTTCCGGCCCTTTTTCTTTCCGTTGGAAAGGCGCCGCGAATCCACACAGCGGCAGTAACTGGCGTAACACCCGGCGCTGGCAAAGCGGGTGGGATCGCCCGTTTCCAGAGTGATCGTCAGACCCAAAATGGTTCCCACGCCCGGCAGACTCTGCAGCACCTGATACCGGGGCAGCCCTGAAACCTTCCCGAGCAGCGCTTTTTCTATTTCACCAATGCGTTGATTGAATTGATCCAGAAGCTGCGTCTGTACTTGGGCGGTCAATTGGTCGAAGGGATTCTCAAAAAGCCCGCCGGCGGACTCCGGCGGCAGCGCCTTGAGCTGGCCCAGCGGCAGATCCTGGCCGGTCGTTCGTACGTGCAGACTCTTCAAGCTTAGGATCAGGCTCGTGCGCTGGCGCACCAAGGACAGCCGCCGGCGCAACAGGTCCCGCACCGGGCGCCATTGTCGGTCGCAAATGTGGCCGGTGGGCAAAATGTTCAACCGCAGCATCTCGGCCAGAAAGAAGGCGTCGGATTTGTCGTCGGTGACTTTAAGACCGTTGTACTGCTCCATCTTGGCCGGATTGGCCAGCACCACCGGATAATGTTGGTCCTGCAAGCCGTCCACCAGCCAGTACCAGTTGTAGGTGGATTCGACGGCAATCTTCTCAATCCGCCCCTTGAAAGGCTTGAGCGCCTGGAGCACTCGGGGCAGCTCACAAGGCAATTTCTGCTCGTACACCCGTTTCCCGTCTTGGTCCACAATGCCGCAAAACATGTTGTTGCTATGCAGGTCGATTCCCGCCATTAATTGCTTCGTCATATCGGTTTCCTTTCGGTTGCGTTGTTTGTTTTTTGATCTTCGGACAACAATGTTTTACCGGAAGGAAACCTTCCTTCGCCACTCAGCCCTTAATGTTTATCAGTCCTCACTTTTGACACTTTTTCCCCCTCAACTCTCAACCTTCAACCCTCAACCATCAAGAATCCCCCCACCATTGCCGATCGAAAAAGTCCCGGTCAATCGCCACCGGCTCGATGCAGCGCGCATCATCGGTTTTGGGGCTGTTCACCAGGTCACTGACCGGATAAATCTTCAACGGCTCCTCCAGCGGATGACATGCCTGTTCCGCAAAGGGCGTCCGACAATCGCGCTACGTCAAGACGAAGAGGTCAACTATGCGCTATGCGCCCTTTGCCTGCACCCGATTGGCTATTACGGCGATACTTGGGCCGGCGTCATGTGCCCGACTGACGAGGTCATTGCGCATCTTCTCCTAATGCGCGGTTCGGAGGAAAAGTTCTGGGCTAACGCTAATCAACACCCGCTCGACCATCCTGCCGCCGGACTGGAGATGTCGCCACATTCAGCGGGTTCACGAAATAGGCCATGTTCGCGGTGGCGTGAACATCGGAAACTCATCCACACCTAGTCGAAAAAACACGGTTGTTTTTTCAACACCCGCGACGTCCTCTGCGCCAAGGACTTATAGAATCCAGAAGGCCGCTTGTTTCAGTAAATACAACCATTTCACCGGGCGCTGAAACTGGCGCCTTTGATGAAATATAGCTTGCGGGTTTCACTGAATCATGTATTTTCACCGCGTGGTGAAAACTATTAACAAGCTGAAAGAGCACGAACTTAGACCTGAGTTCGAGGGATTGCTGCGCAGCCTGCTGGAGCGCGTGCCATTCCTTGAACTGAAGTCTTTGAAGGCGGAAGCCATGCTTTCCAACAGTCACCCAGGCAAGACGGAAAGGCCGGACTGGATCGCGGATGTGCGTGCCAAAGATCGGCGCTGGACGTTGGTCGTGGAATGTCGGCGGCTTGGGCAACCGCGTGAGGTCCGCACCGCAGTCTTACAGTTGAAACACTTCCTGGAGCAATTGCCGGGCAATAAACCGGCTTGCGGCGTGCTGGTGGCTCCATTCATTTCTGAAGAGTCGGCGCATCTCTGCGAGGACGCAGGGATTGGATACGCCGACCTGGCGGGAAACGCCCGGTTGGCCTTCGACCAGGTTTTCATTGAAACACGCTCGGCGGAAAATCCCTTCCGGGAACGCCGCGAAGCGCGGTCGCTATTCGCTCCGAAGGCCACGCGAGTGCTGCGGTTTCTGCTCCAGGGACCACTGCGTCCCTGGAAAGTTGTCGAGCTTGCCCGCGAGACGCAAGTCAGCCTCGGCTGGGTCAGCGCGGTGCGGAAGCAGTTGCTTGCGCGCGAGTGGGCGGTGGAGGAACCCGGTGGTCTGCGGGTGACGAAGCCCGCAGCGTTGCTGGATAGTTGGGCAAGGGCCGACGAATGGGCGAAGCGAACCACCACACGAGAGTACTCGCTATTGTCGGGTGATCCAACTCAGTTGGCGGAGAAGCTCCGGGACGTGCTTGGGAAGCAGCCGCACGCATTCACTCAATGGATTGCCGGCTGGCTGCGGCATCCCTACACTACCCCCGTAGTGGTTACAGCCTACGTGACATCATTTCCCGAAGAATCGGTCCTTGCAGAAAAACTACTGGCCAGACGGGTGTCAGGCAGCGGGGTGCTGCGGCTGGTGGTGCCCAAAGACGAGGGCGTTTTGCGCCCTTCACAATCCGTGGGCGGACTCAATCTGGTTTCAGATGTGCAGATTTACCTAGACCTTCAGAATGCCGGATTGCGTGGCGAGGACCAGGCAGCGGAATTGCGGAAATGGCCTGATTTTGCGAGGGGTTGGAAATGACGAAGTTCGGAAAGTTTGATGATTACCCGCCGCGCAGTCTGGAGGCGGCCGAGGCGGCCTTGCTGACGGCGTGGCGTTCTCCGGAGCGATACCAGGATGACCTTGTTCTGGTCGGTGGATTGGCGGTGCATTATCTGACGCGCCGCGATGTGCCCGGGCTGCCGGGCGCGGTGGCGTTGGACGTGGATTTCGGCATCACGCTCGGAGCGTCAGGCGGACAGTACGGCACGATCAAAACCAATCTTGGCGGACTGGGTTTTGCTTCTGAAGGAAATCGTCTGGTGCGGAAATTTGGAAGCATCGCACTCTATCTTGATTTTCTTACCGAGGACCCGCCATCCACAACCGGAGCGCGTGTTGTGGATGACGTCATCGCGAGCGTCATCCCCGGCGTGAACCGCGCGCTGGCCAGTCGCCGCATGGTGACAGTACGTGGCCGTGATCTGTATGGATCGGAACAAACCTGCATAGTCGCCGTGGCGGGCATCGGGCCACTGCTGGTTCTCAAGCTGAATGCGTTTGGCGGGCCAACCGGAAGGCGCAGCCCGAAGGATGCCTACGATGTGTTGCTCGCGGTTACAGGTTTCATTGATGGGCCGGAGGCGGCAGTGGCGTCGTTTCGCGCCGAAAAGGACACCGGGAATTTGGCTTACGCCACCGCGTTGGCTGTACTGCATTCAGACTTTTTCGAGACGAGCCAGGATAGGCCAGTAAGGGCGGCGGAATTTTATCCCGGTGACGCGGCTGACCGTGGACGCGTGCGCGAACAGGTAGTTACCGTGGGCCGGCTTCTCGTCGGCACATAGCCGTTATTGTTTCACCCCCCTTGGAATCAAAAAGGACTCGAATGAGCGAAAAGAAATCCACGGGCTGGCAGAATGTTCGCCGGCAATTGGACAATGGGTCGAAACCCGCACTGATCGCGTTGGTGAAAGACCTTTACGATGCATCGCCTGATAACCGTGATTTTCTCCAGGCCCGTTTTCAGGCGGAGAAGAACTCCGGCACGGCGTTGGAAAAATATCGGCACAAGATCGTGGAACAATTCTTCCCGGTACGCGGATTTGGAAAACTTAAACTGTCCGAAGCTCGCAAGGCCATCCGCGATTACCGAAAGGCTACAGGCAATCTGGATGGCACAATTGACCTGATGCTGACTTATGTGGAAAACGGCACCGAGTTCACGCATCAATTTGGCGACATCAACGAGTCCTTTTACAACAGCCTGGAGTCGGTGCTGAACGAGATAGCGCAACTGCTCATGGGCGAGGGCCGCGAATTTTATTCCCAATTTCGAGAGCGAATTCAGCGCCTGACCAACCATGCCGACGACATCGGCTGGGGGTATGGCGATGCCTTGCGCGACCAAGTGTATCAACTCAAAAATGAACTGGCTGGCGAGTGACGGGACAGGCGAAAACCTTCAGTCAGGGGGTTAAAAACAGAATAGTTGAAAAGTGCGAAATGTTGTTGAAATGGCTGTAAACATTGGGTATTTTTACTTCGTAAACCGGGTGTTGACCAGCCAATCCCGGCCATGGGCTCCACTTTTTGCAACGCCGCTCGACAAAATTCCCCGCGCGCGCCATCCTGCCGACGATGGCATTTGAATCGGATTCACCGCTCGACTCGTTGTGGAAGGAATACGGCCGGGCGTTTCAGGGCTGGGACGACCTCACGCTGGGGCGCTGGCTGGCGCAGACGCTCGGCCAGCTCGAAGGCCGGGCGTGGCGGCTCTCGCACCCGCTCATGGGCGCGTACCGGCTGGCGGCGCAACTCGCGCACGACCGGCAGGTCTGGTTCAAGCGGCTGGCCACGCCGCCGGCGGCTTATGCGGAATCGCCGTGCTGCCGGGCGCCGTTCTTGCCATTATTCACGCGCGATGTGCGCGAGTCCGGTTTGATTTGCCAGCATTGCAGCGAAACCCTCGTGCCCTTCGACGAAATTCCCGCCGACATCCGCGCCGAACTCGATTTGTGGGCGCAACAATATGAACCGGTTCACGCCGTCGCGCATTGGGACGACCATCAGCGCCGTCGCGCGAGCGATTACGACCGCGCCTATGAAAACGCCGCGGAAGAAGCCGAGCGTTTGCTCGCGCGCGCGGGCCGCGAACTCGCGCCGAAGCTGCTGAATGTTTATCCCGCCGTCATTTGGGAGGATCAGGACGAATGTCTCGAAGTGCGGCCGGAGGACGTCGCCATTTAAGATTTATGATTTACGATTTACGATTTTATTCGGCGGAGCGCGGCTGTCTCAGCCGCAGCACGTTCGACAACCCCAAAACAGTGGAATTTCATGCGCTCATTTGGCAAGCTTGGTTGCTGTGGGTGGGACACCCGCGGTCCGTTTCTTTTGGGCAACATGTCCTCAACCTTGTTGCGTAAATCGCAAATCCGAATAAAAATGAAATGGTTTTTCAAATGGCTGTTCCGGCTGTTCCTTCTGGCGGTCGTGTCGATCGTCATTCTGCTGCTGTCGCTCAATTCGATTCTCCGCGTTTACGTCGAACATCGCATCCGCGCCCAGACCGGCATGGACGCGGAGATTGGAAAATTTTCGGTTGGCCTCACCGAGCCGACGGTGACGATTCAAAATTTCAAGCTCTACAATCCGCCGGACTTTGGCGGCACGCCGTTTCTGGACATCCGGGAAATCCACGTCGAATACGACCGCGCCGCGCTCGCCAAAAGGCAGTTGCACCTCACGCTCCTGCGCTTCAACCTCGGCGAACTCGACATCGTGAAAAACGAGGCCGGACGCACGAATATTTTTTCACTTGGCGTCACCCTGCCATCGAAAAAATCCGGCGGCGGCAAGAGCGCGGCGGATTTCAAGAAACAGACCGGCTTCGAGTTCAAGTCCATTGACGTGTTGAATGTCTCTATCGGAACGGCGAAGTTCATTGACCTGAAAGATCAGAGCCACAACCGCACGCAGAAAATCGGCCTCGAAAATTGCGTGATGATAAACGTGAAGTCCCAGGCTGACCTTGGCGGGCTGGCAGTGCTCATCGCGTTGCGCGGGGGAGATTTTTGGGGATCGTTGGTGGATCTGCCCAGACCCGGTGCGCTCGGAAATTGAAATTGGCGGCGGCGGTCATCCCGAAGGCATCTCCCCTGGGGGCGCCGGCGTCCCGCCGGCTTCGTCGGATTGCGTCGAACAAATTCACCCGCCGCCGGGACGGCGGCGCTCCCAGGGTCCGTAACCCGGTTCCCCGGCAAAAGTTGGCGACCATTTTAACGTTTTCCACGCGGGAATTTTCTTCTAACTTCATCGCGTGCATCGTGAATCCGTCAAAACCGCCACCCGCCTCGTCGTGAAACTCGGCACCGGCGTGCTCACCGACAGCCGCAAGCAGCCCGACCCGGTGCAATTGGAACAGCTCGTCGCGCAGGTCGCCGCGTTGCGAAAATCCGGCAAGGAAATCGTGCTCGTCACCTCCGGCGCCGTCGGCGCGGGCATGGGTGCGCTGGGTTATGAAAAACGTCCGGGCGACCTCGCCGAATTGCAGGCGTGCGCCGCCGTCGGCCAGTTGCGCCTCATGGCGATGTATGCCGAACTTTTCGCGCGGCACAATTTGCACGTCGCGCAGGTTTTGCTCACGCATGACGATCTCGAACATCATGAGCGCCACCTCAACGCGCGCAACACGCTTGTCACGCTGCTCGGGCGCGGCGTCGTGCCCATCATCAACGAAAACGACGCCGTGTCGTTCACCGAAATCAAATTCGGCGACAACGACACCTTGTCCGCGCTGGTGGCATCGTTGCTTCCTGCCGACCTGCTCGTCATTTTGACGACCGTGAACGGCGTCATCGAAAATTTCGGCAAGGCCAATCCGAAAACGATCCCGGTCATCGAAAAAATTGATTCCCACCTCGAAAAAATCGCCCGGGGCACGGACAGCAACACTGCCGTCGGCGGCATGGCGTCAAAGGTGCAGGCGGCCAAAATTGCCGTGCGTTCCGGCATCCCGCTGGTGATTGCGTCGGGCAAAAAGAAAAACGTGCTGGCAAAAATTCTCGCCGGCGAAGACGAAGGCACGCTGTTCGTCGCGTCGCCAACGAAGTTGCAGGGCCGCAAACGCTGGATTGCGTTTTTCCATCATCCCCAGGGCGCATTGTTCGTGGATGACGGCGCGAAGCTGGCCTTGCGCGAGAAGGGCAAGAGCCTGCTGCCACCGGGTGTGGCGCGTTGCGAAGGAAATTTTGACGCGGGCGACGTGGTGCGGATTTGCGATTTGGACGGAACGGAATTCGCGCGCGGCATTGCGAAGTTCGGTGCCGCCGAAGTGCGCGGCAGAAAACTCGCACGGGTCGAAGTCGTGCACCGCGACGACCTGGTGATTTTGTAAATGGAACATCCAACATCCAACATCCAACATCGAACACCCAAAGCTGTGGCTGGTGGACGATCCCATTCATTGGATGTTGGTTGTTCGATGTTCGATGTTGGATGTTTCCCAAAGTGAAAAAACATCCAGCAATAGGGGATTTGCTTGGCGTCATGGCCCGGCTGCGCTCGCCCACGGGTTGTCCGTGGGACCGCGAGCAGAGCCATCGGACGCTGCGTCGCCATGCCATTGAGGAAGTCTATGAATTGATTGACGCCATCGAAGCGGAGGACGACCACGAAATGGCGGAGGAACTTGGCGATTTGCTGCTGCAAATTGTCTTCCACTGTCAGTTGGCAAAGGAACGCGGCGCGTTTGATTTTGAGAAGGTCTGCCGGCTGATTGTGGAGAAACTGGTGCGCCGCCATCCGCACGTTTTCGGCACGACGAAAGTCAAAGACGTGAATGAAGTCTGGGCCAACTGGGAAAGAATCAAAAAGGCGGAAAAGCACGGGACGAAACACGCCCGCCATTCCGCACTTGATGGCATTCCCAAACATCTGCCTGCGCTGCTCCGCGCCGAAAAGCTTTTGAAGAAAGCCCGCAAAGCCAAAGTCCTTGCGGACGGCCACGATTCAAAGCGACGCCTGACCAAAGGCGCACTGGCAAAAGAACTTTTTGCACTGGCGTCGTTCGCGCAGGCGCGCGGCTGGTCGGCGGAGGAATTGCTGACCGGCGAAATCAAGAAACGCGAGCGTATTTTGCGCCGTCGCGAAATTAAGACCTCTGCGAAACCGGCGTAGCGGCTCCTCGGCAGAGAGCCGCCGTTTTTTTTAGAAATGCGGCTTTCTCCCGAAAGCCGCTACGGCTGATCGGGAGTTTTGCAGAGGTCTCAAATTATTCCCCCTTTTTCCTTTCTTCAGGGCGAAATTCCAAAATGTCGGCAGGCTGGCATTCGAGATGGGCGCAAATGGCTTCCAGCGTGGAGAAACGGATGGCCCTGGCCTTGCCGGTTTTGAGGATGGACAGGTTTTGCGGCGTGATGTCCACGGCCTCGGCCAGATCGTTCAGCCGCATTTTCCGCTGGGCGAGAACCACGTCGAGATTGACGATGATGGGCATAAACTTAAACGGTTAGTTCCTGTTCCTCCTGAATCTTGCGGCCTTCGTCCATGATCCCGGCGACAATGTAAATTGCTCCGCCAACGACAATCCACGGAGAAACAAATCCTTCCAGCAGCACCCACGGGAAAATGAATCCTCCTAGATAGGTAACATTGGCAGCGATGGCGAGTATGCCGTAACCAGCCAGATAGCTTCCCAGTTTTTTCATTTCCGAAACATTTGCCCCGGAAAAAATTACACCTTTTTCATACAGGCACAGCAAACGATAAAAAGAAATGACACCAAGAAGATAAACAGCCGTTCCGGTCGCCCAGAGCAAATACATCGGCTTGGGAATGTCCAACGTACTGGCATAGGGATGGGTGAAGATTGAAATCATGCCGGACGTCGAATGGATGGTTTTCAGGTTGAAAGCCAGAGCGCACAGTGGCGCAACAAAGTAAAAAAGCACGCACACTTTCAAAATGCGGCTGATTTTTTGGATTCGTTTTAAGCGAGGACTGGCCTTTGAAGAAATTTCATTTGCATTCATGGTGCAATGGATACACCCACCAACTCCGATAGTCAAACATTTTTTATTGATAAACGATAAATACTTGCTTCTAGCATGGTAGTGTCGGCGCTGTCCAACCTCCGCAGTGCTGCTACGGAGGACGGGTGCGCCCGATGCAATCGAGCCACAGGCTCGACGCTATATAAATCACACGGTTTTAAAAATAAATCCACATTGACAGCCCGGCGCGGTTCTGGCTTAATATCCAACCTTTTGCGGGTCAATTTATGTACGCCGTTCTAGAAACAGGTAGCAAACAGTATCGGGTCGCCGCGGGCGACACGCTGGAAATCGAACGCTTGGCCGTCGAGGCCGGTAAACCGTTCACGTTTGACCGCGTATTGCTGGTCAATCGCGATGGCAAGCTAGCGGTGGGCACGCCCACGGTCAGCGGCGCGAGCGTGCTGGCCGACGTGGTGGCGCACAAGCGCGGCGAGAAAAAACTCACGTTCAAGATGAAACGCCGCAAAGGCTATCACAAAACGATCGGACATCGTCAGGAATTGACGGTGGTCAAGATCACGGAAATTAAAGCGTAATTCAAAAGACGCCCTCAACTCTCAACTTTCAACCATCAACTTTTTATGGCACACAAGAAAGGTCAAGGCAGCATCCGCAACGGCCGCGACAGCGTCAGCAAACGGCTGGGCGTGAAAACGTATGGCGGCGAAGCGGTCACCGCCGGCAGCATCATCGTCCGGCAGCGCGGCACGAAGTTCGTGGCGGGCGAAAATGTCGGCACGGGCCGCGATTGGACGCTCTTCGCGCTGGTGGACGGCAAAATCGCCTTCGACAAAAACGGTCGGCGCGTGAACGTGAAGGCCGAGCCTGCCGCGAAGAATTAACCGGCATGAACGAATTTCACGGCGAGGCCACGCGCCTCGCCTTTTTTGTTTCAGGAAACCCATTTGAATAAGGAAACCATGAAACCAGGAATCAGACCGAACCAATTTCGTCTTCATGGCTTCCTGGTCTCCTTATAAAATCTTTTCGAACGTTCATGTTCGTTGACGAAATAAAAATCTACGCTCGCGCAGGGCACGGCGGCAAAGGCTGCGTGGCCTTTCATCGCGAGGCTTACATCGCCAAGGGCGGGCCGAGCGGCGGCAACGGCGGACGCGGCGGCAGCGTGATTTTGCAGGCTGACCACGATCTCAACAACCTCATCGCCCAATATTATCAACCGCGCCTCATCGCCGAGGTCGGTGAACCGGGTCTCGGCAAGGGCATGGACGGCCACGCGGGCAAGGACCTCGTCATCAAAGTCCCCTGCGGCACGCTGGTTTGGCGAATTGCGGGCGGCGACCGGCCGGCCGAAAAGGAAAATATCGAGGACGAGCCGTATTCGTTACACTTCCGTCTTCGCACCGCTTCGCCGAGACAAGCCGCCGCGCCAAGGGACGGAAATGAAAAAACGATGTTCGTAACCAGCGCCAGCAAACGACCGTTGTTTCGGCGCGCGGGCAGCGAGTTGGCACAGGAAGTTGATTTGAGCAGGGAAGGTGCGAGTGAAGCTTCCGCCGGTTCATCGCCCAAAGGCGAACTGATCACCGACCTTACCCAGCACGGCCAGCAATTTGTTTTGTGCAAAGGTGGTCGTGGCGGATTGGGCAACCGGAACTTTGCGACGGCGGCGCGCCAGACGCCGCGTTTCGCCCAGCCGGGGGAGCCGGGCGAAGAAGGCGATTTTCTTTTCGAGCTGCGCATCATGGCCGAAGTCGGGCTGGTCGGCTACCCGAACGCAGGCAAGTCCACTCTGCTCACGGCCATTTCCAAGGCGCGCCCGAAAGTCGCGCCGTATCCGTTCACCACGCTGCACCCGCAGATCGGCATCGTGGAATATGCCGACTGGCACCGGCTCACGGTTTGCGACGTGCCGGGTTTGATCGAAGGTGCGCACAAAAACGTCGGCCTCGGCCACGAGTTTCTGCGCCATATTGAGCGCTGCAAAATTCTGGTGCTGCTGCTCGACCTGGCCGGCACGGACGGACGCAACCCGTGGGACGATTACAAACAATTGCTCAAGGAACTGGAGCTTTATGATCCGGCGCTGCTCGAAAAACCGCGCCTGGTGGTGGCGAACAAAATGGACGAGGCGGCGGCCGAGAAAAATTTGAAGCAGTTCAAAAAGAAGATTCGCAAAGTTTCGTTGCTGCCGATTTCCGCCGCCTTTGACCAGGGCGTTGAAAAATTCAAGAAGGTCATTCGCGAGGCAGTGGAGGAAGCGTCGTAGCAGCCGACGTCAGTCGGCTCAAATTTTTTGATCAGAGCGGACTGACGTCCGCTGCTACGGTTTTAATTTCCAAAAATTGCATCAGGCTGTCGCCATGTTTGAGCAATTTCACTTCACACCAGGGCGCAACGATATCCAGCGTATCGCGTTTCGTGTGACCGAGAACAAATCGTCCGCCGGGCGCGAGCAGCTTCGGCAAATGGGGGTCGTCGAGGAGTTGCTGGGCAAATGAAGTTGAACGGCGGCCGATGTTTTTTTCGCCGTAAGGCGGGTCGGCCAGAATCAAATCGAATTGCCGTCCGCTTTCCGCGAATTGCGCCAGCACGGTGAACACGTCCTGCACGCGCACTTCCAGCGCAGGATCAAGACCCGCGGTGCGGGCATTGGCGCGGATGAATTCCGCGTGTTTGTGCGATTTCTCGATGCACATCGCCGACGCTGCGCCGCGGCTCAGGCAATCGAGGCTCAATGCGCCCGTGCCGGCAAAAAGTTCCAGCACGCGCGCGCCGGCAACCCGCGCGCCAAGACTGTTGAAAACCGCCTGCTTGACGAGGTCGGGCGTGGGACGCACGGCCAGACCTTTCGGCGTTTTCAAAATCCGCCGTGCCGCGTTGCCGCCGGTGATGCGCATGGCGGAATTCTAACCACGAAATACACGAACCACACGAAAACAAATTTTAACCGCGCAATTCACGTGCGTCGTGGTCTGAATCCATCACATACGATTTCTTAACGATATTCGGATCGAAGCCAAACGCACCCCTCGCCCCGTCCCTCTCCCCGCACAGCGGGGAGAGGGTGTCCGCCAGGACGGGTGAGGGGTTCCATAAAGTCGTTGCCCGTGCCGATGGCTCGGCAAAGCGGCATTATTTAAAAATCTCGGCGAGAAACTGCTTCATGGCTTCCCACGAGCGTTTGTCCGCCTTTTCGTTGTAAGCCGCGCCCTTGGAATTGTCATTGCCCGCCATGGGTTGGGTAAAGGCATGGACCGCGCCGCCGTATTTGATGAGCTGCCAATCCACTTTTGCATCGCGCATCTCACTCTCGAATGCGGCCAGGTCTTGCGGCTTCTCAAACGGATCATCCGCGCCATGACAAACCAGCACCTTGCCTTTGATGTTTTTGCCGTCCGCTGGCGCCGGCGAATCCAATCCGCCGTGGAAACTCACCACGCCCGCAACGTCCGCGCCGCTGCGCGCCAGTTCAATCACCGTCGTGCCGCCAAAACAATAGCCAATGGCCGCGACGCGTTTCGGATCAACGAGCGGCTGCTGGCGCAGTGCATCCAGGCCGGCGTTGACCCGGGCGCGCAACAGTTGCCGGTCGTTTTTGTATTTGCCCGCCTGGGCGCCGGCTTCCTGCGTGTTTTGCGGACGGACGCCCTTGCCGTAGATGTCGGCGCAAAACGCGACGTAACCGAGCTGCGCGAGCATCTCCGCGCGTTTCTTTTCGTAATCCGTCAACCCCAGCCACTGATGCACGATCAGGATGCCGGGACGTTTGCCCTGGATGGCGTCGTCATAGGCGACGAATCCTTCGAGCGTCGTGTCGCCCTGTTTATATTCGACGATTTGGGTGTGGATGCCGGCGCGAACCGCCCCGGCGCAGGCCAGAGCGAGAACAGTTAAGATTAGTATTTTCATAACGGTACATAAATAAACCAAAAATCGTCCGGACGCCAGAACGTTTGTACCTCGGGTGTGAGCCGGGCGCATTTTTGCCACCGCCACCGACTACGATGTTCGTACTGAACCGGATTGCAAGCCCTGGGAGCGCCGACGTCTCGTCGGCAAGTTGGAACAATTGGTCGCAACACGGCGGGCCGGCGGGACGCCGGCGCTCCCAGGAGGTGGAAAAATGAGGCCGTGTCGAAGGGCCCATGCCCAATTGCACGGAGTTCAGACTTTCCGCGCAACCGCTTTGTGTTATACTGGCCTTCATGTTTCGGACGCAGGATTTACGCGTTAAAGAGATTGTCCGGCTGCTGACGCCGCGGGAATTGAAGGCGCAGTCGCCGACGCCCGGCGCCGTCAACGCGATGGTCGCGCACAGCCGCGAACGTGTCATCCACATTTTGCGGCGGGAAGACCCGCGTCTGCTCATCGTCATCGGCCCGTGCTCGATCCACGATGAAAAGGGCGCGCTGGATTATGCCGCGCGGCTCAACGTGCTGCGCGAGAAATTTGCCGGCCGCCTGGAAATTGTCATGCGCGTTTATTTTGAAAAGCCGCGCACGATCGTCGGCTGGAAGGGTTTGATCAACGACCCGCACCTCGACGGTTCGCAGGACATCGAGACGGGTTTGAAAATCGCGCGGCGGCTGTTGCTGCAAATCACCGGGCTGGGCCTGCCAGCGGCGACGGAATTTCTGGACCCCATCGTGCCGCAGTACATCTCAGATTTGATCACGTGGGCGGCGATTGGCGCGCGGACGACGGAATCGCAGACGCACCGGGAAATGGCCAGCGGCCTTTCGATGCCGGTCGGCTTGAAGAACAGCACCGACGGCAGTTTGCAGGTGGCGATTGACGCGATGGGCGCGGCGCGGCATCCGCACAGTTTTCTGGGCATTGACCAGGACGGTGTCACGAGCATCGTCCGCACGGCGGGCAATTCAGACGCGCACATCGTGTTGCGCGGCGGTCGCGCGCAGACGAATTTCGACGCGGACAGCATCCGGGCGGCGGAGGAAAAATTGAAATCAGAAAACCTGCCGCCGGTGCTGATGGTGGATTGCAGCCATGCGAATTCGGAAAAGCAGTTCGCGCGGCAGGAGGACGTGTGGCGCAGCGTGATTCAGCAGCGTGTGGACGGCGCCCGGTCGCTCATCGGCCTGATGGTCGAGAGCAACATTCACGAAGGCAACCAGCCGATTCCAACAAATCCGGCGGAACTCCGTTACGGCGTCTCCATCACCGATTCCTGCCTTGGTTGGGAAACCACCGAGCGGATGTTGCGCTGGGCCCACGAAACGCTGGCAAAAATTGCTTAGGTAGGGACGCGCAGCCGAGACTGTCTCAAAAGTTATTTTATTGGATGGTGGCGAAGGCAAAGGGGAAACCGGTTGGCTGGACTCGACTCCGCTCGGCTGCCGGGACAATAGCTTCTGCCACCACCGCGCGAGTTGATTTTGGA
>Ga0208191_1000106_pt1 | contig 77611 bp, 71 predicted proteins | sample June2015DPH_13_5_FD_184709 | JGI IMG/M metagenome (GOLD analysis project Ga0208191, IMG submission 184709) | Peatland microbial communities from SPRUCE experiment site at the Marcell Experimental Forest, Minnesota, USA - June2015DPH_13_40... | ecosystem: Environmental > Terrestrial > Soil >... | reverse complement strand
GAATCATCCCTGGAGAAAAGGCTTTTCCGCCAAGGCCCGCGCACTCTTTTCCGGGGCAGCATGAAACCACAACCAGGGGACATTTCTATTGTGGACAAGACGGGGACATTTCTAATGTGGTATGACATGGATAAGACTACTTCTTGACAACCTCACAGGGACGGCGCAGACTAGCAAACGGGTCCGCACAGGAATGGGCCGGATCCTCTCGAGTATCCCAATACCCGAGAGAGATGATCAGTAACCTGCGGATGAGATGATCAGCAACCTGCGGATGAGATAAGTATTTGTCTTGAACGTATCTCCATATTCTGAAAACTAGATGTTTTTGCGCCAGAATGTTGCAGGTTGCCCGTATTTGGGACGGCCTGCCCCTGGGAGAAGACCTTGAAGGTTTCTGGGATTGCAGTCTCTTCCCCAATTGCTAGCGCTGTTCTGCCCAATGGGGACCAATTCGAATTGATTCGCAAAGGCGAAAATTCTACCCTCCTCTTGCGCTGGAGTGGCGGTCGCGCCTCCACGTGCCGGGAATTCCAGTTAGGCCAGCACCGGCTTACTCCGGTGAAAATCGGTGATGCTCTCCCGAGCGAGATCAGACTCGCAACGGGGGTTTCTGATTACAAGTCTACTGCGCACCTCTTCAACAGCATTGCTGGGGTTTTCCAATCAATGTGCGGATTGGAGCGCAACAATGCCGAAATGGCAACTTGCTTCGCCTTTGCGACCCACTTCGCGGAGTGCCGGGATCCTGCACCCCGCGCGATCGTGACCGGGATCGACACGTGGGAAGTCCTGCAGTTCCTTAAACTGTTAGGATGCTTCTGCCGTCATGCAATTCCCGCAGTTTTTTTCGAACCGGCCGGCCACTGGAATCTGCCGGCGGGATGCTCGCCGACGTTTGTCATCAGTGATCCGAGGCGGTTCAGCTCTCGTCTCCAATTTCTGGATGCAACGCAGCATCGCGGATGTGGGATAGCTCGATCTAGGCGAATTGTGAACCGGCCGTATTCCGCGGTGATTCTAGAAAGTGACCGCGAACTGGACTACACGGTTCCGAGCACGTTCTGCCGAATAAATGCGACGCCGCAGATCCGGCCGCAGATCCTTGACGCAACAGTGTTGGGGAAGATCGCGGGGGCTTTCCAGCCTCAATTGCTGATGTACCGCTTGAAGAACCGCTCGCGCGTCGCCAGTGCGACTTTCGATCCCGGCAGCTTAAGTGGGGCCACTCGCGCTCTGGCATCTGTCTTTGGATCTTGCTTTCCTGACAGCGAGGAACTGCAGAAGGGTGTCGTGAGACTGTTGGAGCCGCAGGAGGAGGAACGCCGTCTCGATCATGCCCGATGTGAATCAGCGGTCGTTCTCGAGGCACTCTTGATCCCGTGCCATGAAGAAAAGGCAAATGCGCATGTCGGAGAAGTCGCGGACCTTGCGAACGGAATCCTGGATGTCCGTGGCGACGGGTATCGCCTGGAGGCGCGCAGGGTTGGCAGTATCCTGCGCTCTTTTTCGCTTGGACTGCGTCGGGACAGCTTGGGCTATGGATTCCTACTCTCGACCGAGTGTAAATGGAGGATCCACCAGTTGGCTCGTTCCCTGGACGTTCCTTTTTTCCGAGGGCAGATCGAGAAATGCGACATGTGTAAAAAGCTTTCGCCTGACGCACATCATGAACGTGATGTACGTCATGTACATTGCGGAACGGAAGAGGGCGGCTGATGCCAAACGGAAAAAAGATCGAGATCATTCGCCGGATCCAGGACGCTGGGTATCTTCGCGAGTTCGATCACTCTGCCCATCTCAATCTTCCAAAGCTGAAGATTGAAAACAATCCTTACCAAAGCTTCGTCTTCGCTTACTGCGGCGGGATGGGCGTCATCCTCGATCTGCGGATAACCTCGGATGGGGCTGTACAAATTCAGGATTTCCGGGACCTCGAACTGTTGGAGAGACCGTGCAACGTGAACTGGTGGACAAGTACCTCAGGAGTCTACAAATTCTATCTGGGCCCAGAGTTCCCCGGTAATGTCGTTCTCAATGACCGTATAGGTGTACAAGTGGAGCCAGGGCGCCCCTTGGACGGCTTTCTCTTGGGGCGCTCGGCGACACGTATCCCATCGATGTACTCTCACGGTCTCAGATTGCCATTGAAGTTTTCGATCCTGGACGGATTTGACAACCCGCACACCGCCCAATTGCTCGTGCAGGTGGATAAACGTATATGCCTATGCTCCAAGAGTCGGCGACCAATCCGCAGTTCACTGTTCGGACCTCACTCCGGAAACACGTCCGTTCTGGTAGATGGAGCGGAACACTTTGCCCCAAGGAGGGAACAAGTCGACACACGTGTGTCTGGGGCCGACCCTAACGAACCACGGCTGGGTGGAACTCCAATACCGCGGGCGTAAGTCCGCCGCAAGGGTCGCCGGCAGCTGTTGCCTCACAGGAAAAGGGCCCGAAGACGAGAACCGCAAACTCGAGACTGGCGGTCACGGCAAGCAAGCAGCCAAAGACTAGGGCCTGCCGGGCGATCAACGGCTGATGGTGTTGGCGATAATGGGATCGCGGTAGGGACACTCATTGCTGAGTGCCCCCCGCACGGACCCGGACGGGCGCTCATTAGCGCATCCGGTTCTTATCTCGAATAAGTAGCGGCCAGGCGTACAGCTTGTCCGCACACTCGCCCACCCGAGGGACACGCGCAGACCCGCTCAGTGTCGGGTACGTGCCAGATGGAAGAGTGTTCTCCTTGATCAGCGGCCTTCCCTCCTCACTCTCCGCCAACAATGTTCCGTCTTTGTTCGAATGATTCATCGGTACTATGCCGCTGTGTGACTCCTCGGTGACGTACACGCGGGCCGTGTGGCCTGAGCCTTCTCCCGCCGTCCTGCCGCTAAGTTCAGAGGCAGGCATCTCCGAGGTCTCCCGGTTCTCGTGCATGAAGTTTCTAGGCGTGTCTGGGGTCTTCGACTACGCCGGACTGAACAGGAACTCGCGCTATCGCCCCCGTTCATGTTGCCTTCCGCGCATTACAAAGACGTCGGCGTCCGGATTGCATCTTTTCGGAGCTCAATAGCCCACCCCACCTATTCCCCTGTTTACGCTTCGCTGTGCACCTCACAGTACCCAGCGCAAAACTCGGGGCCGAGCGGATCGCTACTCCTTACTCGTGAGAATTTTGCATTCTCTGCTTCATGCCGGTTTATCCCGGCGCACTGTAAATAGATGACATCTTAGATTAGGGATATTTACTTGACGCCACCAAGCCCAAGATATAGTGTTTGCGGGCATGAGCGAGGATTATCCGCGGACTTTGCTGGAGTTGGAGCAGCGCTTCAGTGGCGATGAGGCCTGCGCCGGCTATCTTGCCTCTGTGCGCTGGCCCGTCGGCTGGGGGTGTCCGCGGTGCGCGGGAGAGGCGGCGTGGTTGGTTCGGCGCGCCCGCTGGCGCTGTGGCCAATGTCGATACGAGATGTCGGTCACTGCGGGTACGATCTTTCAGGACAGTCATTTGCCCCTGACGACCTGGTTTCGGGCCATGTGGCATGTGACCAGCCAAAAGAATGGCATCAGCGCTCTGGGATTACAGCGGGTTTTAGGCTTGGGCAGCTACAAAACCGACTGGGCCATGCTCCACAAGTTGCGGCGGGCGATGGTTCGTCCGGGCCGCGAGCGCTTGCAGGGCATCGTGGAGGTGGACGAGACGTACTGGGGCGACGAGGAAGCAGGTGTCAAGGGTCGGCGCACGCAGGACAGGGCCCTGATCATTGTCGCCGCCGAGGAGACAGGAGGCGCCAGTGCTCCGTGACCTCCGACACGCAGGTCATTTGAATCTGCGCGATGATGCCATCTGGGTGGTCAGGGCCTGAAAGAAACGAGCGCCCAAATTCAAACAGATCCTTTTGCGCCCTGACTGTTCGCCGTGCGTTTGGGGTGGGGTTGAAGTGAGGTGCACATTGGTCACGAAAACGCTTGACCCCTTCCCGCTCGTTTGAAACAATAATCTCGCGCCGGGAAATGCGGCGCGCATCTTTGGCTCGATCATCTTCTGAATTGGATTCCTTCGTCTCTGCGCATCGTTTCGATCCCCTCTGAAAAGGCGTCAACGTCAGTCCGGGCTATTCCTGCTGTCGCGTGTGGCGCAGTCACGCCCCGACGTGCCAATTGACCGGGTACCAATCCAAATGAGGAGAAATCGAAATGAAAACGAAGAAGACAGTTGCACCGGCAGTACGAGCCGCCAGCATTAAGAACGCGAAGCGGGTCGTGAGGCCGTGCCGCGCTGCGTTGCCGGTTCAGTACCTCTTCGATTCTTCGGGAGCCTGGGTAGCATTCAGAATTGGGAAGTACGTGTTTAAAGAGGGGAATTGGATTGGGTGGCTGCCTTGGAATGATGCGGAAGTGGTCAACGTCCGCGGTAGTTATCTTGGAACAATTTTCCCCGGCAATTGGTTCTATCGGCGTTTCCATCAGGTGCATCGCGGTCATCCCGGGTATCTGAAGAACCTCGCCCGCGTACTCTGGATACCCCGGTTTCGCAGGTATTCACCGCTCCCACCGGTCACGGAAGATATCGAATTCGAGGATGCCGAACAATGACAGCGCACTTTCCCCATTCCTTAAGGACCCAGGGGTTCACGTTGGACATGCTCAAAAGGATGTCCGCGAATGAACCGATGTTGCACATGTACCTTTGTGTGTTGACCACATGCCACGACAGCGTACACTACCAACAGATGGGCGAAGAATGTGGGCTGATCGTCTCAGGAATCTGAAAACCTGAGATTTTGTCATCAACAAAACCTGAAGGCGAAGTAACATCCGGAACTGTTTCGATCGTCAGCAATCCTAAAATCAAATGTCGCGACGGAACGCGTGGATCGCACCTTTCCCACCGTCGCGGCTGGGGTACGCCCATGAAAACTCCCGTGAACGGTAATGACCACAACGTTCAGTCTCAGGCGATTGAACATCTCATCTATCTGCCGGACGGCCGATCCATAGCTCTCGAGGATCCTACAAGAAAAACCGCCCGGCGCAATGGCAACGAACCACGATTGCCGGTGACGCAACCTCTGCACCGGGAGGTTCAGTTTGCGCCGCTTGCGGCCGGTGGCCTCGGTGATCTTGTTCGAGGCCGACTCGGAAATTTCGAGCTCGTTGTTTATCGCGATGGCGCGGCAAGCGTCCAAGGCAGCGTTCAAGATGGCGGCGTGATCTTGGTGCCCCCCTCCACACGAGCGGGGTACAGCGACGCTGAATCCGCTCTATAACCAACGTAACCGCGCGCTGCGTCTTCTTCTGCTATACTGACGTTAACGCTTTTGCTACGGTTTGCTCGTCACGCGGGGATCCTGTTGGATCCGAATCACTTCCGCCATTTCCTGCCCGCCGTTTGGTTCCAGCGCCAATTTCAATGCGAGCGGCATGCGAACTCTCGACATAGTGTCTGAGAAATTGATTAAGCCCCTCCAGAAAGAAAACCAATCGAATGACAACATTTACGGAACTGCCCCTGTCTGCTGCGTTGCAGCAGAAGTTGGCGGCAGCTCAATTCATTACCCTCACACCCATCCAGGCGCGCGCCATTACTCCTGCCCTTGAAGGCAAGGACGTGATTGGCACCGCACAAACCGGCACCGGCAAGACCCTTGCGTTCCTGATTCCGATCATCGAGATGCTGCGCGCTGAATCGTCTAAGAATGGATCAGCCAAGAACGTCAGCGCCCTGGTCCTGTTGCCCACGCGTGAATTGGCCATGCAAGTTCACGAGCAGTACGAACAACTGCGTGACAAGAACATGCCGAAGGCGGCGCTGGTGATCGGCGGCGTAGCGGAGAAGGCGCAGATCCAAAGTCTGCGCTCCGGCTGCGAATTTGTAATTGCTACTCCGGGACGCTTGCAGGATTTCATCACCCGCAAGTTCGCGGACCTGCGTCACGTCAAGATACTCGTGCTCGACGAAGCCGACCGCATGCTGGATATGGGTTTTCTTCCGTCCATCCGGCGCATCGTGCAAATTCTGCCCCAGCGCCGGCAGACGCTCTGTTACTCCGCCACCATGGAGCAATCGGTGGCCGCGCTGGTGAATGATTACACGCGCGAGCTGGTGCGGATAGCGCTGGGATCGGTCCTGAAGCCTGCGGAGAGCGTGCAACTCGAAGCCTATGAAGTGCGTCCGTCCGAAAAACTGGACGTGCTGCGGCAGTTGCTGTATGAGGAAAAAGGGCAGACCCTGATCTTCACGCGCACCAAGCGCGGCGCGCACAGGCTGGCCCAGGAACTTGAGCGGGATGGCTTCTCGGCCGCCATGATTCATGGCGATCGCACGCAGTCCCAGCGCAACGGCGCCTTAAGTGGATTTCAGGAAGGGCGCTACCAGGTGCTGGTCGCGACCGATGTCGCATCCCGTGGCTTGCACGTGGATGACGTGGCGCACGTGATCAACTACGACATTCCGAAGATGGCGGAAGACTTCATTCACCGCGTCGGGCGCACCGGACGGGCCGGCTCTCAGGGCCGAGCTTCCACACTGGTCACAGGCGCGGAGGTTCTGGAACTTCGCAATATCGAGCGCACCTTGAAGCTGCGCATTGAGCGCAAGCAGGTGGATGCGTCGGCCAGCGAGCAGCCGAAGCGTTTTGTGCAAAACACCCTGGCATCGCGGACGCTGACCGCTTTGCCGGGTGAGGTCTTTGTGTAGAAATCGGACGGGGTTCGCCGGAGCCTTGCGCTCCGGCGAATCTCCCAAGGCGTTTAGTGATCGCCTTGCTTGCCGTGCGGCGTGAGTAGTTCGACAGAATCAGTTTCATCGTCGGTGCCAATGCCGAACAGCGCGGCCTGCGCTGCGGCGTGCTCGCGCATCTCCCGCAATTCATCCTGTTCGTCTACCACGCCGCCTTCGGGTTTTTCCTGCTTCCGTTGAGTCTTGCGCTCGTTTTTGTCCCGCTGCTTCTGTTGGCGCGCTTGTTCTTTCTGACGTTTGGTAAATGTTGATCGGCCTCGTGGCATTCACAATACCCCCGGATTTTCTATTTTTTTATTATGGCCGCCTACGTGCAGTGTCTGTAGGTTGGCCTAGCTTTTGTCCCTGGAATAAACCACTGGAATAAACCAGAAGATTGCCGCATCCCTCGTTTGTTTCGAGTCTTAATCATAGTATAACCTTGAACCGAACGGTGACGCACACACAGCGTGGCCCACCCGTGCGGGTTCACCGGGGGCGAATGAACGCTGATGATATTGAGCGGAGCAGCGCGGAGACCAAGGCGTCTTCAAAACTGGCCACCTCAAGACTGGCCACTGGCAACTTTGCACTGAGCTGTGTTATTCTCAAACACGTTACGAAAACGAGAAGAGACAGGAGTGCAATAGGTTAGTGTTAGCCAGAGAGCAAAAGCAATCCGTCGTTGACACGTATCGCACGCACGCTACCGATACCGGCAGTCCGGAAGTTCAAATCGCGCTGTTGAGCGAGCGCATTGGTCAGTTGACGGAACACTTCAAAACGCACCAGAAAGATCACGGCTCGCGCCGCGGACTTCTCATGATGGTGAGCAGGCGTCGTGGTCTGCTCGACTACTTGAAGAAGTACGACTCGGAACGGTACAAAACCGTTATTTCCAAGCTCGGCATCCGCAAATAACAGCGCGACCGGCTCCGTGTGGGGCCGGTTCCAGACTCCGAGAGCCTTAGCAATGTGCGTTCCCAACCGCGGCCTGGCATGCGCCTATCCAAGCGGACTCCGTACCCCCGCGCATGCCCTTCTGCCATACAAAGGATGATCTATGAAGCCTGAATCCACAAAAGTTTCCGTCGAAATCGCAGGCGGAAAAGCCCTCTCCTTCGAAACCGGAAAACTTGCCAAGCAGGCCCACGGCGCCGCCGTCGTGCGCTTCGGCGAGAACGTTGTCCTCGCCACCGCTACCTCCAATCCCGAACCCCGCGAGGGCATCGACTTCTTTCCGCTCACCGTGGACTACCGCGAGTACACCTACGCCGGTGGACGCATTCCCGGCGGCTTTATCAAGCGCGAAGGGCGCATGAGCGACCGCGAGGTTCTCACCTGCCGCCAGATTGACCGGCCGGTCCGTCCGATGTTCGCCGAAGGCTTCAAGTGCGAGACCCAGGTCATCGCCCTTGTCCTGTCCGCCGACACGGAAAACGATCCCGATGTCTGCGGTATCAATGCCGCTTCGGCTGCCCTGACCCTCTCCGATATTCCGTTCCTCGGCCCGATCGGCGCCGTGCGCGTCGGCCTGGTGGAAGGCCGCTTCATCGCCAACCCCACCTATACCGAAATGCGTGACGGCCTGCTCAACATCATGGTCGTAGGCACCGCCGATGCGATTGTCATGATTGAGTCCGGCGCGAAGGAAGTAAAAGAAGAGACGGTGGTGGACGCGATCGAATTCGCGCACGCCGAAATCAAAAAGATCTGTGCCGCCATCAACGAACTGCGCAGCAAGGTCGGCAAGCCGAAGCGCCAGGTGACGCCGCCGGAATTCGACGAGGCTTACTTCAAAAGCCTGGAATCGAAGATCGGCCAGCGACTGGCTGATTGTCTTGACACCGGGAAACATCCGAAATCCGAGAGCTACGAATTGGTTCGCGCTTTGGAGAAAGAACTGCTGGCTGCTCTGCCCGAAGACGATGAAGCAGGTGAGGCGAAGCTGAAAGAATATTACGAGGTGCTCCGTGAGCGCATTTTCCGCCGCCAGGTGATCAATGACAAGCGCCGTCCCGACGGGCGCGCCTTCGACCAGGTTCGCGAGATCTGGATCGAAGCCGGTGTTCTGCCGCGCGCGCACGGCAGCGCAGTTTTTACCCGCGGCGAGACTCAGGCGTTAGTTACCACCACGCTCGGCACCAGCGACGACATGCAGCGTCTCGAGGGCTTTGAAGGTGAAGCCAAGAAGCGCTTCATGCTGCACTACAACTTTCCGCCGTTCTCCGTGGGAGAAGTCGGGTTCATGCGTGGCGCGGGACGTCGCGAAATCGGCCATGGCGCACTCGCAGAACGCGCCATTTCGGCTGTACTTCCGACCGAAGACAACTGGCCTTACGCCATGCGCGTCGTCTCCGACATTCTGGAGTCGAACGGATCGTCGTCGATGGCCACGATTTGCGGCGCCTCGCTCTCGCTCATGGATGCGGGCGTGCCGTTGAAGGCTCCGGTCGCCGGGGTCGCGATGGGATTGGTGAAGGAAGGTGAGCAGTACGCCATCCTGACCGACATTGCGGGCGCGGAAGATCATTACGGCGACATGGATTTCAAGGTTGCCGGAACCAAAGACGGCATCACTGCGCTGCAAATGGATATTAAGGTTGCGGGAATCACTTCGCAGATCATGCGGGAGGCGCTGGCGCAGGCGCAGCGTGGCCGGTTGTTCATTCTCGGAAAGATGGACGAGATTCTGACCGCTCCGCGCGGGCAGGTTTCGGCTTACGCGCCTCGTATCTACACCCTGCAGATTCCGGTGGACAAGATTCGCGACGTGATTGGGCCCGGTGGCAAGATGATTCGCAGCATCATCGAGCAGACGGGCGTGAAGATCGACGTGGAAGATTCCGGCAAGGTCAACGTGGCTTCGAACGATGAAGTCTCGGCGAACAAGGCGTTGCAGATTATCCGCGATCTGACGGCTTCGGCCGAGGTGGGGAAGACTTATCTCGGCAAGGTCAGCCGCTTGGCGGATTTCGGGGCGTTCGTCGAGATTCTGCCGGGCTTGGACGGGCTGCTGCACATCAGCGAAGTCGCCGAACATAGGATTAAGGATGTTCGCGATGAACTGAAAGAAGGCGACCAGGTGCTGGTGAAAGTTCTGGCCGTCGAAGGCAACCGGATCAAGCTGTCTCGGAAGGCAATTCTGAAAGAGCAGCGCGCAAAGATGTCGCTGTCGCCGGGCGGCGCGCCTCCGCCTCCGGACTCTGACGAGGCGGCGGACGTAGCGCCGTCGGTGCCGCAGGCCGCGCCCACGGCAGTGATCGAAGGCGGCGCAGAGTTCGATGCCGATGATGAGCCGAACTTCAACCGTGTGGATGGGGTAGTCGCTTCGGTAGAGGCGGGCGCCGCGCGTCCGGAAGGTACGCGCGACGGACGTCCCGGCGGCGGTGGCGATCGCAATCGCCGGCGGCGCGGTCGCGGACGTGGTCCGGGGGGCGGTCAGGGAGGTCACGGTGGTGGCCACTCCGGCGGTGGCGGCGGACGCGGACGAAGATAGGACCAGAATAGCCAATTGACGGTAACGCGAAGGGCCGCCGCGATGCGGCCCTTTCTGTTAGGTTTGCTTAGTCGCCGCGTGCTGAAAACGTGCAGAGGCACGCGGGCAGAAATGTCTGCGCCACAAGGAAATTGATTCAGTTTCTAGCGGGGGCTGCGGCTCGCTGGGGGAAGATGTTGCCGACGCGGCGGATTTCGGCGCCCACGGCTTTCAGTTTTTCTTCGATGTTCTCGTAGCCGCGGTCCAGATGATAGACGCGATCGATGATGGTCTCGCCATCGGCGACCAGGGCGGCGAGCACGAGCGAGGCCGAGGCGCGCAGATCCGAGGCGAGGACGGCAGCGGCGCTCAGCGGAGTTCCGCCGCGGACGATGGCGCGGCGGCCTTCGATCTTGATGTTGGCGCCCATGCGGACCAGTTCCTGCGCGTGCATGAAGCGGTTCTCGAAAATGTTTTCCGTGATGATCGATGTGCCGGCGGCCTGCGTGGTGAGCGCCATGTATTGCGCCTGCATGTCGGTGGGGAAGCCGGGATATTCTTCGGTGTTCATGTCGGCGGCTTCGAGCGGCTGATCGCCCATGACGCGAACGGAGTCGGCTTTCACCGCAGTCTTCACGCCGGTTTCCCCGAGCTTCTGCAGGATGCCGGTGAGGTGTGCGGGATCGCATCCGGCGACATTGAGGTCCCCGCCGGTGAGGGCTCCGGCGATGATGAAGGTTCCGGCCTCGATGCGGTCGGGGATGATGCGGTGCCTGGCGCCATGCAGCTTGGTGACGCCCTTTACGTGAATAGTGGACGTGTCGGCGCCTTGGATTTTTGCACCCATGGCGTTGAGTAGTGCGGCGAGGTCCGCGACTTCAGGTTCACGGGCGCAGTTCTGCATAACGGTCTCGCCATCGGCAAGCGTGGCGGCCATAAGCACGTCCTCGGTGCCGGTGACGGTAATTTTGTCGAAGACAATTTCGGCGCCACGGAGGCGGTCGGTGACGGCCTCGACGTAGCCGTGCTCCTGCGTGATTTTGGCGCCCAGACGTTCGAGACCTTTGATATGCAGGTCAATGGGGCGGGCGCCGATGGCGCATCCGCCGGGCAGCGAGATGCGGGCGCGGCCACAGCGGGCTACGAGCGGTCCCAGGACGAGCGTGGAGGCGCGCATGGTCTTGACCAGCTCATAAGACGCTTCGGGCGCGGCGAGCGTGCGCGCGCAAATTGTCGTGCGGTGATGAGCGCGTCCGTAGCCTAGTTCGACTTCGGCGCCCATGGCGGCAAGGAGCTTGCGCGTGGTCTCGATGTCGCGCACCTGCGGGATGTTTTCAAGAATCACCGGTTCGTCGGTGAGCAAGGCTGCCGCCATGCAAGGGAGGGCGGCGTTCTTCGCGCCACTGATTCGGACTGTCCCCAGCAGGGGGTTGCCGCCGCGGATTACGAGCTTGTCCATGTCGTGATGAGTTCCTGAAAATACTCCCCGGAAATTCTTGCCGACGGGGCACTGCGAATATTTTAGCGGGGAATGCGAAGGCGTGCGCCAAGAGATATTGACCCCGGAGGAGCTGCGGGCCAGGTTTGCTCGAAGCTCGCGGCTCGAAGCTCGTGGCTCAGCACACGGAATTAGCCCACTACCACAATGTCCGTCAGCGCGTGCAAGTTGTTGTGATGGTTACAATAGGTAAATTTAATAGTCGATTAACGCGATCTTGAATCTAAAACAGGATATGGCTAGCAATTATCGGAAACATTATCTGTTTGCCAGCGACTTCGATCAAACGTTGACCTTCAACGATACGGGTTACGTACTGAGCGAGTTGCTCGGCATTTCTGTCGCGGAATTCGAGCGCAAGGCCAAGGGCATGGCGAAGCTGAACCTGGTTCAGCAGGGCGCCGAACTCTCTTATCTACTCTTGCACGATCCCGAGTTCCGTTCGCGCGTGCGGCGCGACGACCTGTTCGAGGTGGGCAAGCGCATTCGCCTCAAGGAAAACATCAAGCAGATTTACGAGATACTCGACCGGCGGATCGACGGATTCCACTTTGATTTTTACGTGCTCTCGGCGGCGCCGGTAGAGGTGATTCAGTCGGCGCTGGAGGGGATCGTGCCGGAGGACCACATCTTTGGCACCGAGTTCAAGTACAAAGCCTCGGGTGAGATTGAAAGCCTGGTGCGAGCCACGGCCGGTTATGGAAAAGTCACGCGACTGGAGCAACTCGAAGAAGAGCTTGGCATTCCGGCAGACCATATTGTTTATGTTGGCGATGGCAGTTCCGACATTCACGTCATGCTGCACGTGAACCGGCGCGACGGCTTCACCATTGCCGTGTCGGAATCGAAGCTGGTAGCGCAGATCGCGAAGCGGACGGTGCTAGGGGACAACGCCCTGGCAACGCTAGTGCCGATCCTGGAAGAGATTGCAGGTTGGCAGCGTCCGCAGATCCGTCAGTTGTTCGAATCGTACGGCTTCCTGATTCAGGGATGGGATCGCGTACAGACCGATTGGGTCACGCTGCGGCCAAGCGGCGTGGTGGCAGAGAAGGCAACTGTGGCGGACGCAATCTAAACCTCAAACCAATTCACCGCAGAGACGCCGAGGGCGCAGAGGAATTCTGAGTCATTCAGTTTGCGCTTCCAGCGGGCTCTGCGGTTCAATGTTTTGGCGGCAACGAAATCCCACTCATCGCAAAAAACGCGATGAGTGGGGCACCCAGCTTCTTCTATTGGCGGGCTTTTGGAATGGTTGGGCCTAGTTTCCGCAGCTTCTCTCTGGCCTGCGTGGCTTCGGTTGTTTTCGGATAGCGCTGGATGACGTGCTTCAATTCTTTCGTGCCCTCGTCTTCTTTTCCGAGTTCGAGGAGCGCGAATCCCTTCTTGAGCTGCGCGGCGGCAGCCTTGTTTCCGCTAGGAAAATTCTGCAGGACCAGATCATAGCTCGCGACCGCTTTCTGGTAATCGCCGGCCTTGAACTGAATTTCGGCTAGATAGAAATATGCGTTTCCGGACAGGTCGGTGTTGGGGTAGAACTTGATGTAGTCGTTGAATTCCTGGACTGCCAGATCGTTCTTTCCTCCGTTGTAGTCGCGCAGGGCGTTGTTGTAGAGCACGTCGGGCGGAGGCGCCTGAGCGATCGCCTGGGCTTGCTGCTGCGCTTGCGCCTGCTGCGCGGCCATGGACTGCTGCGCCGCTTGCATGTCCTCGAATCCCTTGCTCAGCTTGGCGAGGCGCACTTTGAGTTCGTCCATGGTGTCGTTGAGCGCCTGAATCTGCCCGGAGATCTGGTCGACTTGTGCGGCGCGATCCTGCTGTTGTTTGTTGACGGAAGTTTGCAGCTCGCCGATGGCGGCGCTCACTTTGTTGGCGGCGTCGGTGTTGTGCTCGAGCAGATTCTTCATGATGCCCATGCGCTCGTCAAAGGATCGCATCATCGTGGTCATCTGCTGCTGCAGTTGGGTGACCTGGGTTTGCAGTTCGATGATTTCCTTGCTGGCGCCGTAGGCGGGAGTGATCCAGATGGTGAGGAACAACGCGAGAGCGAGCGCAATTCGATTGGTTTTCATAGTTAACCTATTGGATGTCGCGTCCAGCGGACGGAACCTGAGAAATCAAGGGCGGCCACAGCCGCCCTCGGTTGCTTATTTTTCGTACACGAAGTGTCCGCGGCGGTTTTGCTGCCAGCAACTTTCGTTCGACTCGGTGCAGGACGGTTTCTCTTTGCCGTAGCTGAAGGTCTTGATACGATCGCCGCTCACTCCAGCCTGAATGAGAGCATTCTTCACTGTGTCCGCGCGATTGGTGCCCAGGGCAAGGTTGTATTCGGTCGAGCCGCGCTCGTCGCAGTGTCCCTCGATCGTGATGTGGATGTTGGCATGCTGTTGCAGGAACTGTGCATCGCCCTGTAACGAGCCTTGCTGGTCCGCGCGCACATCGTACTTGTCGTAATCGAAGTAAATGTCTTTCACGTTTAGCGCGAAGAGCTCCGCTTCCGTAGCGGAAGGAGCCGTTGACGGCGGCGGCGCTGGCGCAGCGTTAACGGTCACGCGAGCGGTGGCGTCCTGGGTTCCTCCGGCGCCTTTTGCGATCAGATGGTAGGTGGTCGAGTCGCTCGGAGTAACCTGACGCGAGCCGCTCGTATCCACCGCGCCAATTCCGTCGATACTGACGTCGGTCGCGTTCGTGGTCTGCCAGGTCAGCGTTGTCGATTGGCCCTGGTCGATAGTATTCGGGTTCGCCGACAGCGACGCCGTGGGAGCCGTCGGTGCGGGTGGCGGCGGGGGCGGAGGCGGAGCGACCTTCTTCGCGCATGCGCCCAGGAACATGATCGTGCCGAGTGTAAATACGAGGGTGCCCCATCTCGTCATCGTTATTGTCATTTTCATTGCGTGCTTCACCTGATTCCTCCAGTTTTCTGTGCGCCCGCGTTGTGGCGTGCAATTTGCAGATTCACGGCAGGGCGCACTCTGGGCCAGCCGCAAAACCGTGCTTTTTTTCGAAACCAAGTTTCCAAAACCAGTCTACTTCCAACTCCAGTTGGGCTGCGTGTTGACGCCCGTAGAAGTCAACTGCTTCACATTTGTGCCGTCCGCCAGCATGGTCCATATCTGGTCGCTGCCCGAGCGGTGGGACTGAAATACGATGTGCCGGCCATCCGGAGACCAGCAGGGAAAATCGTTGCGCCCCGCGTCGTGAGTGAGTTGCACCCACTGCTTGCTGGCGACGTCCATCAAGTAAAGATCGTTGGAACCCGGCTCTCCCGGCCCGTACTTGCGCATCCAGGAAAAGGTCAGAAACTGTCCGTTCGGCGCCCAGTTGGGAGAAACCGCGTAGCCTTGATCGGTGATGCGCTGCAGGTTGGTCCCGTCGGCTTCCATGGTATAGATCTGCGGGAGGCCGGTGCGTCCGCTGACGAAAGCGATCTGAGAGCCGGTCTTGCGATTCCATGTTGGAGAAACGTCCGGCCCCTGATCGTTGGTCAGGCGGCGCGAGTTTCCGCCGGATGCGTCCACGACGAAGATGTTGGGGTAGCCGTTTCGCGAGGACGAGAACGCGATCTTGCCATCGGGCGACCATGAAGGCGAAAGATTCATCCCTCCAAAACGCGGGAAGCTGACCATGCGGTTGAGATCGAATGAATACATCATGATTTCCCAACCACTCTTCGTAACGGAGCTAAACGCCAGCCGCGAACCATCGGGCGAGATGCGTGGCGACAGGGAAATGCTGCCCAGGTGCGTGATCGGCTGCTGGTTGGCGCCATCGTAGTCCATCACCCAGATTTCTTTGTGGCCAGTGCGCTCGCTGACGAAGTAGATCTTGCTTTCGGCGATGCCGGCTACGCCTCCGCCCAGGCGAAAGATGATTTCGTCGGCAAACTTGTGCGCGATCACGCGCACCGCGTCGCTCGTCGCGTTATCGACGTACTGCTTGCCGAGTACCTGCGGCGACTTCTCATTCTTGACATCGTAGAGCCAGCCCTGCACCGTGACTTTGCCGGCGGCTGCGCCCAGGTTGCCGAAAGCGAGCATGGAGGTGTTGGGCGGCGGAGAATTCCACGCCGCGAAGTTGACCTCGGAAGGTTGCCCCGGCTCCTGCAACGGATAAAAACTCTTCGAGACAAGATCGAAGATTCCGGCGTTGTCGAGGTCGTTCCAGAGCGTGTCGTTGAAGGTCTTCAGCAGGTCGGCGTTCTTGGAGTCGGTTGTCGATGGCTTGAAGTCGGATGCGGCCAGGCGCACTCTCTCGACACCGAGCCCGGTGCCGGTGCGAATCCAGTCCTGCGCGGAACTGGTAGTGGGCAACACAAGCAGCAAGGCAACGGTGATCAACGCATGATGACGGATGGGGCGAGCCGAGTTACTCAATGTATGCTCCTGTTCAGTCGTTGGTCGTCAGCAAGCCCAGCTAGAGCCTATTTCATAAACCAACTTCAGAGGGAACCGCTACTTCCCTCAGGGGCTAAAGCCCAGTGTTTATGCGGCTTGTATCGGCACGGCTAAAGCCGTGCCCTACCCAAAACCGATTTGTGAAGCGAACTCAAGTCGTCGGTAAACCTTGCGAACGACCAACGACTAACGACCAACGACTGACCCCTACCTTTTGTAATCGAACCAGAATTCTACCGACACTTTGCTTCCCGAATAATCCGGCGGCAGCGGGGCGAATGTATCAATGCGCTCGAGCGCCCGCTTAGCCGAAAGGTCGAGCGATGGTACACCGCTCGACTGCTCGATCTCAACATTCGACGGGTGGCCGTCGCGTGCGATATCAAACGTCAGATAGACCCGTTTTGCCTCCGTGATCCGCGGGTCTACTTCATACTTTAACCAGTTTTCGGTGACCTTCCGCTGCACCGCTTGGACGTACCACGAAAATCGGCTGCCGAAATCGCCACCGCTTCCGGTAAATCCAAATCCGCCCTTGGCGCCGCCCGCGCTCATGGTGTAGGGCCCGCTGACCGGACCACCCTCGCCATACGGAATTTGATTCGACTCGGGTGGTTCTGGTTCCGGCTTGCGCTTCGTCGCGCTCGGCGGCGCGGGTTTCATTTTTGTCTTAGCGTTCTTGTCGGGAATCGGAATCGCTTCCGGTTCCTTTTCCTGAACCATGGGCTGCGACTTCGAGAGTCCCTTGGATTCCGTTGCCAGCACGTTCTCTGTCTGCGCGGGATTGGCGGGCAAGGGAACCGAGCTCACAAGCGTTGCTCCCATGGCATCCCCGCCGCCGCCGCTGCCCCAGCCTTCACCACGGAAGCTGTGAATAAACATTGCGTAGAGCACGACGAACGCCGCGAATGCCAGATGCAGTCCGAGCGACCAGGCCAGAGGCCGGCGCAGTTGGGCCTGTTCGGAGTAGATATCAGTGATGGCCGCCATGGGTATCCATCGGCTGCGTAACGATGCTCACGTTGCTGATGCCCGCCTGCTTGATGGCGTCCATCACGGTGGCGAAGGCGCCAAACGGGACATCTTCGTCGGAGCGCAAAAAGATCGACTGGTGTTGCGGGTCGCGAATCTTCTGCTTCAGGCGCGCTCCGATCTGGTTGATGTTGATGGGATCGTTGCCGAGAAAAACCTTTTGCGATTTGTCGATGCTGATCACGAGGCGCTCTTCGGTGATCTCTTTGACCGTGCGGGTGTGGGGCACGTTAACTTCGATGCCGGACTGCAGCACCGGCGCGGTTACCATGAAAATGATGAGCAGCACGAGGACGACATCCACCAGGGGCGTGACGTTGATGTCAGCGAGTGCGGTCTGGGTGCGTCCGTTGGTGGAGGTGAAGGCCATCAGCGCCGCGCCTCGGTGACTTGTGGCGCCTGCTGGAGTTCGAACGCCTGCCGCTCCACGAGGTTGAGCATCTCCAGAGTGAAGTCGTCGTTGCGCGACGCCATTTCACGAATGGAGCCAATGATGAGGTTGTAAGCGATCACCGCCGGGATGGCTGCAGCCAGGCCGGCGGCGGTGGTAACGAGAGCTTCAGAAATTCCAGGAGCGACCGCGCGCAGAGTCGCCGCACCAGCCGTGCCCAGCCCGTGGAATGCGTCGATGATTCCCCAGACGGTTCCGAACAGTCCAATAAACGGCGTAACGACGCCCGTAATCGCCAGCCACGGGACATTGCGTTCGAGGCGGGTGATCTCCTCGGAAGACGCGATCTGCATGGCGCGCTGAATGGCCACGAGGTTGTGGATACCGCCCGTCATTCCCATCTGGCGTTTAAACTCCCCGACTGCGCCTGCAAAAACTCCAACCAGCGGGCTGGGACGGAACTGTTCGGCGACCGAGGCAATGTCCTGCAGGCGCTGCGCCTTGCGGAAGGCGCGGACGAAGCGTCCGCTCTGCCCGCGCGCCCGGCGGATCAGCCGCCACTTGGAAAGAATCACGGCCCAGGAGAGCACGCTGAACGCGATGAGCAGGAGAAGCACGGTCTTGGCGACCGGACCGGTCTGAAGGACGAGATCAACGATTTCGCCGCCGACAAACAACAGGAGGACGGAAGAAAAATGCATCGGTTTAGGGAGATCCCTGTTTAAGATTATAGCCCAGGGTGGCGGCGTGCTCCGCCATGGTACCGCATCGGTCAATGCGGTGTTTGGCTGCCTGCATCTGCGCTGCTCGCTGCTCGGGCTGCGGATTTAGCTGCGTCTGTCGTCTTTTTCACAAACGGCTGGCAGCGAGGAAATGGGACTTCGACGGCTACGGGTTCGGAATCACCGCCTGCGCTACATTCGAATAGGCGCTTTCCTCACCTTGGGCGTTGACCGCAGTTGCGATGTAATAGTAGGTCGCCCCGGAGACGACCGTATAGTCTGTGTAGTTGGTCGAGGCATCCAGCGCGGTATTGATCTCCTGGAAGGGGCCTACCTGGGCATTGCCGCGGTACACGTTGTATCCCACCGGGTTCCCATTCCCGGGATCCCAGGAAAGATAGACTTCATGGGAGGCCTGGGCCACGCCCGTACCGGTCAACTGTTCGATCGTTGGTGAGTTCGCGGCATTGCCGATGAACCCCGCTTTGGCGGAGGCCGTGCCGGAGGCGTTCGGCGTGAATTGAACCGTGACCGGGATGCTCTGTCCAGCCGAAATCGTCACCGGCAGGTTCAGCCCGAGAATGGCAAACTCCGAGCTCGTCGACCCATCCGACGAGATGGTTACGGCAGCGTTCGAGGCGGTGAGCGTAGCCTGCAGGCTGGCACTCGACCCCACCGTGACGTTAGCGAAATTGAGGATCGCAGGGCTGACCCCCAGCTGCGGGTTCGCGTCGGCGACGCCGGTACCCTCGACATCCATTGCAAGTTGGGGATTCTCGGCAGTACCCACAAGCGTAATGACGCCGGTGGTGTGCCCCGTGACAGTCGGCGTGAAAATAACGGGCAACTGGATGCTTGCCCCGGGCAGGATCCTCGCTGGTACAAGGAATTCGCCGAATGAGAAAGCGCTCCCCTGTTCCGACTTGGAAATGATACGCAGCGTTTTGTATCCAGTGTTCGAGAGTCGGATGGAGAAGGAACTGGAACTGCCGACCTGTACCTTACCGAAGGCGTGACTGCAAGGGTTGCATTGAAGTTCCTGCGCCCAGGCGGACGCCGGCGCCAGCCCGCAGAGCAGCCATGCGATTACGATCAGGGGAGAGGATCGCATGGATAGTATCTTCAAGAACCGGTCGGTTTCGAGGCAAAATCGGAAGTGCATTTGGCACAAACTTTGGTACCACTTTGGGAATGGGGCAGCTTGTTTCGCGCAGCCCGCTGGGGTGGTCTGTGCTATCCTGCGCGTAAATTACAGGTCGTAGCTTAGAGATCGCCCTGAATTAAAGATCGTCCTGGGTTAGAAAATCTTTATGAACTAAAGATTGTCCTGCATTCAAAGATCGTTATGAACTAAAGATCGTAGGACCCTTGTGCTGGCCGAACTTCGACTCGAAAATTACGCGGTGATCGACAATGTCGTGATCGAATTTGCGGCTGGTCTGAATCTTCTGACCGGCGAGACCGGGGCGGGGAAGTCCATTTTGATTGACGCGCTGGGCTTGTTGCTGGGGGAAAAAGCGTCTTCCGATGTGATCCGCACGGGAGCGGAGCGGGCAGTGGTCGCTGCCGTGTTTGAGAGCGATGGAGCCGCCGCGCGTGCGATCGAACACATACTGGAGACGAACGGTCTGGACGCGGAGAATGGCTCGCTGATTCTGCGGCGCGAGATTGCTCCCGGCGGCAAGGGGCGGGTCTTTGTCAATAATCAGCCAGCGACCGTGGCTGTGCTGAAACAGATTGCACCCCACCTGGCGGCGATCCACGCGCAGAATGAATCCATCGTAAACTTCGATGCCGCGGCGCGGCAGGACCTGCTCGATGCTTACGCCGGAGTCGAGTTGAAGGAAGTGTCCTCTGCTTTCGCACACTGGAAGCAGATTCGCGGACGCATCGCCGAACTCGAACAGGACGAGCAGGATCGTATGCGGCTTCTGGACCTGTGGAACTTCCAGTGCCGTGAAATCGAAGAGGCGCGTCTGCGGGCGGGCGAAGACGATCAACTGGAAGCCGAGAAGCGCATCTTAGCCAACGCCGAGAAAATTTACGGTGCGGCCATCAATGCCTTCGACCTGCTGTATGAGGGCAATGCCTCCACTTCGTCGAGCCTGCGTGCCGCGCAGAAGCATCTGGAGGAACTGACTCGTTATGAGCCGAAGTTTCAGGAAGCGCTCGCGGCATTGGATTCGGCGCGCATCAGTGTCGAAGATGTGGGAGCGACGCTGCGCGATTATGCCGGCGGAATCCAAGCTTCGCCCGAGCGTCTCGCCGAACTCGAAGAGCGCCTGGCTCTGCTGGATCGTCTGAAACGCAAGTACGGGCCTACGCTCGATCAGGCCATTGTTTATGGCGAGGACATCCGGCGCAAACTCTCGGAGATGGAGAACAAAGATCAAGTGTTACTTGAGCTGCGGGCGATGCTGGCAGTGGCTGCCGAGGAGTACCGCAAAGCCGCCCGCGCCGTCTCGCGAAAACGGTTGGAGGCGGGACGAAAATTAGAGAAGCTGGTCGAGGCGGAGATCAATGACCTCGCCATGCGCGCCAGTTTTCGTATTGTCGTCGAAGAAGCCGTCGAAGAAAACGAAGGCAAGGGCGAAGCGCATTGGACGTCTTCCGGCATCAACCAGGTGATCTATCGTATTACGACCAATGTCGGCGAGACCATGCGCCCGCTGGAGCAGATCGCCTCGGGCGGCGAGCTTTCGCGCGTCATGCTGGCGTTAAAGGCGAGCGTCGAAGCGGGGACCAATCCGGCGGGGAAAAAGAAGTCGGCGGCCGCGCAACGCACATTGGTCTTCGACGAGATTGATAGCGGCATCGGAGGCCGCGCCGCCGAGGCCGTGGGGAAGAAGTTGAAGGCTCTCTCCAAAGGCAATCAGGTGCTCTGCGTCACCCACCTGCCGCAGATCGCCACCTTTGCCGATCACCACTACCTGATCGAGAAGCGCGAAGCCGGAGGCCGCGCGAAGGCCACCGTCCGCCAGATCACTGGCGACGAGCGCACCGAAGAAGTGGCGCGCATGCTGTCCGGGGCGAAACTGACCGAGACTTCGCGCAAGCATGCGGAGCAGATGATCAAGGCGAACGGGTGAGAACCTGTACTACAAGCAGCCTGCGGTTTTCTGGACTCACCCTAAGGTTTCACGTCGACCATGTGCATTAGACAGCCCCGCGGCCCACGCTCTTCCAGCCATTCATGAAAGCCCCCGTCCAACTGCACCAACTCGCCGAAGTGCGCCTTGCGTTCCCACCGCTGCCGATACGGCTTGCGCCTCCGTTGTCTTTGCCATAGCCCGACCCCACGCATCCAGCGATCACTTCAACCCGACTCAGCTCCTGGCTGCTGAATTCTGTTCTCCCCAATCTCCGTCCCTCCTGTCGGAGAAACTCTAAAAGGGGACATTTCTAATGTGGTTTCATGGGGACACTTTTAATGTGGTTCAACAGCTGAGCGTACGTGTGGAAAAGAGAAAAGCGAAAGTGATCGTACTGGAGGGAGCGTCAGGCTGTCGCCCGGATGCGGCGGATTGCGCTCCCTGAGAGCTAGCAGCAACCCATCTTAACTTCTCCGGCAGCGGTGAGTGGAGGACCAAAGGCCTCCTGGGGCGCGGGAGCGCCGTTCAGCACCGCGATCCAACGTCGCACCGCACTGAATACGACGAGAACTACGCCCACGATAAAGATGGTCATAAGGACTGAATCCAGGTAGCCGGTAAATACCTGACCGGGCTTGGCGGTCAATGGCCAGAAAATGTTCTTGATCGCCAGCACTCCTGCCGTAATCGTAGTGACGCCTACGAAGCACATCGGAACTCCCGTAATCCAGGCATACTTCTGCTTCCCCATGTTAATGAGGAAGGTAGTCGTCACCGCCAGCGCGATGGTCGCCAGCAACTGGTTCCCGGTTCCGAACAACGGCCATATCGTGGAAATATTTCCCGTGTAGATCAGGTATCCCCAGCCCAGAACCACCACGGAGCTGGTGATCAGATTTCCGGGGAGCCAGGCACTGTTGCCGAAGGGCTTGTGCACTTTGCCCATGAGTTCCTGCAGGACGTAGCGGGCCACGCGTGTTCCCGTGTCCACCGTAGTCAGAATGAAAAGGGCTTCAAACATGATGGCGTAGTGATACCAGTAACCCATCAGACGAGCCATCCCGGGCAAGCCGCGGAAGATTTGTGCCATGCCAACAGCCAGCGAGACCGCCCCTCCCGTCCGCCCCGCCAGTTTCTCTCCGACTTCGCGGGAGAACATATCCAGATTGACCGTGGTCAGGCCCAGATGACTGAAGACCTGCGGCGTGGTGTTGATGGCAAAGTAGTCGCCCGGATACATGGAGCAGGCCGCAATTAAAGCCAGCACACCTACCAGCGACTCCGCGATCATGGCGCCATATCCTATGAAGCGAGCGTCACTTTCTTTATCGAGCATCTTGGGCGTGGTGCCGGAGGACACCAGCGAGTGAAAGCCCGAGATCGCACCGCAAGCAATGGTCACGAAGAGAAATGGGTACAGCGTTCCTTTGATGATCGGTCCGCCACCATGAACGAACTGGGTGAAGTTCGGAAATTGGATGTTGGGATGAACTATGAAGACGCCGACGATCAGGACGGCAATCGTCCCCAGCTTAACGTAGGTCGAGAGGTAGTCGCGCGGTTCCAGTAGCAGCCATACGGGAAGAACCGAAGCCACCAGACCGTAGATGGCCATGAGGATCGTGATCTGATGGGGGGTGAAAGTAAGCGCCGCTGCAGCTCCGCTCTGAGCCACCCAGTGCCCCGCGATAACGCTGGCGAACAAAAGGACGACACCAAAGATACTGGGGCCGGTGACCATAATCTTTCCGGCATGGCTCTTGAACATCCACAATCCCATGATGATGGCGATCGGGATGGTCATGCCGATGGTGAAGACGCCCCACGGGCTATTCGAAAGCGCATTGACCACTACGATGCCGAGGCCGGCGAGCGTGACCAGAAGAATAAAGAGCACGGCGATCATCGCCACGAGGCCGGCAAAGGGACTGATTTCGGTGCGGGCAACATCCGCTAACGAGCGGCCGCGGTGACGTATGGAAGCCACCAGCACGGTGAAGTCCTGTACACACCCGGCCAGGACGGCGCCGATCAGCAGCCAAAGGAAGCCCGGCGCAAACCCGAACTGCGCCGCCAGAGTCGGCCCCACCAGCGGCCCTGCTCCCGCGATGGCCGCGAAGTGATGTCCGAAGAGCACCCATCGTGGCGAAGCGACATAGTTATGCCCGTCCGCGTAAGTGTGCCCCGGAGTGATGCGGCGATCGTCGAGCGCCAGAGCCTTCGCGGCAATGAACGCGCTGTAGTAACGGTAGGCAAGGGCGTACACGCACAACGCACCCACCAATACCGGGAGGGTATTCATGATTCGCTCCAGTTCGAGCAGTAGTGGCCGATGCTGCCAGGCCCAATCGAAGGCATCCTACACCCATCGCGGAATCCGGCGCAACAACTTCCGTTTCGCGAAAGACGCGCTACAATGTCGGGCATAAACCGGCAAAGGACCGGCAAGCCCGGCTGTCTTCCGCGACGGTGAGAACCTTTCACTTCGCAGAATGTCGTTGCCGAACCGAAAGGATCGAGTATGCACATGCCACGAGATAAACACGCTGCAGTTCAGGAACAACCCCTTGTCCGCTTTGGCCTGGGGCTCGCCAACTGGAGTGAGCGGTGGTTTCCGGACCCGCTGATTTTTGCGCTGCTGGGAATCGTGGTGGTTTTTGTCGTCGGCCTTTTGCTTCGTCAAAGTCCCACCAAACTCGCCATCCAGGGTGGGAAGAACTTCTGGTCCCTGGTCCCTTTCACCATGCAGATGGTGATGATCATCATCGGTGGATATGTCGTTGCTTCGACTCCGATCGTGTATCGCGCAATTCGAGCCTTAGCCGGAATTCCAAAGACGCCGCGAGGAGCTATCGCTCTGGTGGCGTTGTTCTCCATGCTGACCTCGCTGATCTCCTGGGGCTTGAGCCTGATTTTCAGTGGACTCTTTGTTCGCGAACTGGCTCATCGCGTCAAGGGAATGGACTACCGCGCTGCTGGTGCTGCTGCCTATCTTGGGCTGGGAGCCGTCTGGGCGATGGGGCTGTCTTCTTCCGCCGCCATGCTGATGGCAACCAAGTCCGCCATTCCGCCGTCACTGTTCAGCATTAGTGGTCTGATCCCGCTCACCCAAACTCTCTTCTTGTGGCAGAGCATCGCGACGACGGTAATCCTGATCGTGCTATCGGTGCTGATCGCCTACTTGTCCACGCCGTCGCCGGAGAACGCCAGAACCGCTGAATCCTACGGCATCCAATATGAGCCGATTCGCTCCAGCCTGGAGGCCAAGAGCAAGCCCGGCGAGTGGCTGGAATACAGTCCGCTGCTCACAATTTTGGTCGTCGCGCTGTTGTGCTGGTATCTGGTTGACGTGTTCCGCACCTCGCCGCAAGGCGCACTGGCAGCGCTGGACCTTAATACTTACAACCTCATGTTCATCACGGTTGGCCTTTTATTGCACTGGCGCCCGAAGCGCTTCATGCGTGCCGTAACGGAGTGCATTCCCGCCACTGGCGGCGTGCTGATCCAGTTCCCGTTTTACGCCGTGATCTTCGGAATGATTGTAGGAACGGGGATCGCAGATGCGCTGGCAAAACTTTTCGCCTCCATCAGCACCCACAACACCTATCCCCTGCTGGTGGCGATGTATTCGGCCGCGCTCGGCATTTTCATACCCTCCGGCGGCAGCAAGTGGGTCATCGAAGCGCCGTATGTGCTGCAGGCCGCGAATCTGCACCAGGTGCATCTGGGCTGGGTGGTGCAGATCTACAACGCGTCGGAAGCGCTACCCAATCTGATCAATCCCTTCTGGATGCTGCCTCTGCTGGGCATATTGAAATTGAAGGCCAGGGACATTGTGGGATATGGAGTGCTGCAGTTGATCGTTCACGTACCGGTCGTGTTCTTCCTGTGCTGGTTGTTTGCCCACTATATTCCGTATGTGCCGCCCATGAAATAGGATTGCCCTATGACGGCCGCGGCTTTGAAGAAAGTTGACAATCTGGCCGAGATGAGGTTTTTTCAGCTTTCTGGTATCCGCGGTGTTGTGACAGAATGTAAGCTGCTCAGCAGGTTACTCGGAGACCGAATGATGGATGACTGTGGCCCTACCAGCCGCACCAGAGTCCAACTACCCGCCAAGGCCCTCCAGAGAGGAATCCAATCGGAGGTGCAGCTCTAGTGGAACTCTACCAGCGGCTGCCCCCCGAGGCTCTAAAGATTGTTCTAGTCTTGTTTTTATCTTTCCTGATAGGACTGGAGCGGGAAGAGCACAAGGTGGCAGTGGGCTCTTACTCCTTCGGAGGAGTGCGCACATTCCCGCTCATTGGCCTGATTGGTTATTCCATTGCTCTTATCTCGGGCGCACAACTGCTGCCGCTGACGGTTGGCTTTCTGGTAGTCGCCGGATTCTTGCTTTTGTCTTACTGGCACAAGCTTTCCTCTGCTAAAGCCGCGGGTGTTACATCAGAAATGTCCGGTCTCACGACATTCCTGGTGGGAGCGCTCGTTTGTTACGGACACTTCTGGATTGCTACCACGCTGAGCGTTGCCAGCCTGCTGTTACTCGATCTTAAAGCAGTGCTTGAGAAGCTTGCCGTTCGCATCGCTCCGCAAGAGATTCTCACTTTCGCTAAGTTTCTGCTTTTGACCGGCGTCATCCTGCCCGTACTGCCGCATCAGGAATTCAGCCGATTCCACATTAACCCTTTCAAGACCTGGCTCGTCGTGGTTGCGGTCAGCACGATCTCGTACGGCAGTTACGTTCTGCAGAAGTTGACGAAGGAACGGGGCGGGGTCGTGCTGGCAGCGTTGCTGGGCGGGGCGTATTCATCGACCGTCACTACGGTCGTGATGGCGCGCCGAGCCGCTCGTGAACCGCATCCCCACCTCTTCGCCGGGGGCATCTTGATCGCCTCCGGCGTGATGTACTTGCGCTTGGTCGCGCTTCTGGCCCTTTTCAACCGGCAACTGCTGTCTTTGCTGGCGCTCCCCTTCCTGGCACTGGCCGGTCTGGCGGTCGGCATCGGTTGGCTCTGGACGCGCCGGGCGGATCCCAGTGCTCAGGCAGTACAGCGGGAGTTCGAACCCAACAATCCACTCGAACTGCTCGCAGCATTTCTTTTCGCCGGGTTGTTTCTGGCAATGATGATAGCTACCCAGTTGGCCGTCACTTATCTTGGAAGAGCGGGAGTGAATACTCTAGCCGCCATCATGGGTGTTACCGACGTAGATCCGTTTATCATGGGGATGACCCAGGCAGCGGGTACACTCACACCTCTGAAAGTTGCGGCGGCCGCAGTTGTAATCGCCGCCGCCAGCAACAACCTCGTGAAAGGGATTTACGCCTACAGCCTGGCCGACCGTAAGACAGGCGTGCAGAGTCTCTCGCTCATGGCGGCTCTTGCTGCCGTCGGTCTCGTTCCCTTACTTTGGCTCGGATCGTGAACATCATCCTGAACCGTTAATTACACAGAGCATGTACGAGAGAGTTCGGGCATTCGCAAGCTCTTCGCGCCAAACTTGGGAAACTCTGATTAAGTTGGTTCCCGGATAGCTTTGAAGCGACATGGTCCATATCCCAGTCGCAGAAAACGTTTTCCATTTTCCAGCCGGCCGATTGAGCAGAGGCTCAGGAATCTATTTCGCTGCCTTGATTTCCCCGGACATTTCCAATTCCACATTTACCACGGGCTTCACTTTCAAGAGGAAATTGCTCGGGTCTTTGATCCCCCACTTCACATACGGCACTTCGAATTTGCTGGTTCCCCTCCAGCGATCTCCCGTCAACTCGGCGTGAACCAGCGCGGTGAGGTCATGGTCCGCGCCATGAATGGAAAAAACGCCGCCTAACTTCACGTCCGATCCCCCAGACTGGTCTACTTTGCCCTCCACTCGCGTCGGGCGGAAGATCACGTCGGGATATTTTGCCGTTTCCAAAATCTCTTTGTGCATGCGCCTGTCGCGTGAACTGTTCCCACTTTGACCGCTGGGTGCGAAGACGACAATCTCTCCGCCAGCTTTCCCGGTTTCCGGATCGAAATGTACGGTTCCGCTCTTCAGGGCGAACGTGCCGTGTACCCTGTGCCAAGTGCTGTCCACTGTCCAATGCACTCTTGATTGTGCCGGGTCGAGCGTCAGGACAATTTCGGAGACGGCCGCTTGAGTGGCTTGCGGCTGAGGCAGAGGTGCCGCGGCCGAGAGAAACAGGGCCAAGCTGAAGACTGCCAATGCTCCAACGGTTAGAGATCTCACTCCCAAAGCCCTCATGTTTCTCGTTCTTCCTTAGACATTGACTGCCCGGCGCACCATGCAAGAGCAGCCCAATAGACGGCCAATGCTCAGTGGCGGCGTCCGGGGATCTGCCTATTGCGGATACCAGTCGAGCAAGCGGACTTCGATCCCGGTTCCTTCCAGCCGCTTTTGAAACATGGCGAGATCGGAGCCGCGGTAGTGGTAGGGAATCACGATTTTCGGATGGAATGCCTTCACCGCATCCGCCGCTTCGTCCGGAGGCATGGTGTAAGGCAGATTCATGCAGACGAACGCCACGTTGATGTTCTTCAGGGCGCGCATTTCCGGGACTCCTTCCGTGTCACCGGAGAAATAAAAGCGCACGCCGCCGTAGGTGAGAACGTATCCGTTGCCGCGTCCCTTGTCATGGAAGAATTTGCCTGGGGCTGGGCCGCGCGTCAGGTTATATGCGGGGATTGCCTCAATGGTCCAGCCCTGCCACGTTTTGGTTTCACCATTCGCAATTGGCTTGGCAGTCTTGACCGTTGCCACGACGGCGGGCGGCGCGAGGATGTCGGTTCCGGCCTTGCTGATTCCGGCGATGAAAGCCGGATCCATGTGGTCGGGGTGAATGTGGGTAATCAGAATGAGGTCCGCTTTTGATAACCCGGCGAACTTCGCAGGTTTGGACGGGTCGAGGTAGATAGTTTTTCCTCCCGCCTCGATTAGGGTGCTGGCGTGATACAGCGGAGTGATCTTGACTTCTCCCGCCGAGGTTGGAAACGTCTGCGCGGCGGTCGCAGAGTAGGCAAATGACGACAGAACGAAGAAGGAGCAAGCAAGAGCCAGAAGCAGTTTCATCTCGACCTCACGTCAACGTTCATTTCACGGCACACGGGATGCACTTGTACCGCATGCACGTCTACCACGCTGTCCTGAGCGTTCTTGTTTTGTTCATTCATAATTCTAACGCTGAATGAAGCTTTGGAGATAAATCGCGACTTCTAGGCGCGTTAGACATCTAAAACTAAGAAGACATCGCTGACCGCCTCGCCATCAACATCAACACACACACGAAAGGAGAATCTCAATGCCGTACATTACTGTGGGTAAGGAAAACTCCGGCAAAATCGATCTCTACTACGAGGATCATGGCGCGGGCAAGCCGGTCGTGCTGATCCACGGGTGGCCGTTGAGTGGTGCTTCCTGGGAGAAGCAGGTTTCAGCCCTGTTGGAAGCGGGCCTCCGCGTCATCGCGTACGACCGCAGGGGGTTTGGCAAGTCAAGCCAGCCGATCAAAGGCTATAACTACGACACTCTCGCCGAGGACTTGCACAAGCTCGTGACCAAGCTCGACCTTCGTGAATTGGCATTGGTGGGTTTTTCAATGGGGGGCGGCGAGGTGGCCCGCTATCTGGGTGCCTACGGAACAGAACGCGTGAGCGAGGCGGTATTCATCTCTTCGATTCCGCCATTCCTGCTGAAGACGACTGATAACCCGGAAGGTGTCGACCGCACTGTATTCGAGGGGATTGAGAAAGCGATTGTCGCGGATCGTCCAGCCTTTCTCGCCCAGTTTCTTAGAGACTTCTACAACATGGACATCCTTGGCGGCAAACTGATCAGTGACCAGGTGGTGCAGCTAAGCTGGAACATTGGAGCCGGCGCCTCGCCCAAGGGCACTCTGGATTGCGTTTCGTCGTGGCTGACCGATTTTCGAAAAGACCTTGCGCGCATTGACGTACCTACGCTGGTCATTCACGGCGATGCCGACCGGATTCTCCCCCTTGCCGCCACTGGAAAGCGCACACCTGAGTTTGTCAAAGGAAGCAAACTTGTGGTGGTGGAAGGCGGCCCGCACGGCATCATTTGGACCCACGCCGAGAAAGTCAACCGCGAACTGCTGGCGTTTCTCGGACAAGCCGAACGCAGCGCTAGAGTAGCCTGAGCTCAGCGCCCAGGGAAGGACTCAATGAGTGTGAGATTCTTAGGTAAGTTGGTCCTGGTTGCCGGTGGCACGGGCGGATTGGGACGCGCGGTGAGCCTGGCGTTTCTGGAGGAAGGCGCGAAGGTGCTCGTCACCTATCGGGAGCAGAAAGAGTTGGATGCCGTCAAGAGCGAAGCCGGCGCGAATGGCTCGTTGATTGAGGGGCACCGGGTTGATGTCACCGACGAAACTGCTGTGCGCCAACTCCTCGACCGAATTGTCGCGGAACACGGCCGCCTGGACGCCCTCGTGAATACGGTGGGCGGCTATGCCGGCGGCGTGAACTTATGGGAACTGGAGACGAAGGTCTTCGACCAGATGCTCGCGCTGAATTTGCGCTCGGGGTACGTGTTGTCGCGTGCAGCGATACCGGCGATGCTCAAACAAAAACATGGAGCGATCGTAAACGTTGCGGCAAAAGCCGCGTTGGATCACGGTGCCGGCGCAGCCGCCTATGCCGCTTCCAAGGCGGGTGCGTTGGCACTGATGGATTCGTTAGCCGCGGAAGTAAAGGGTAGCGGCGTGCGAGTGAACTCGATTCTTCCCAGCATCATCGATACAGAGGCGAACCGCAAAGCGATGCCGAACGCCGACTTTGAACAGTGGCCGAAGCCCCAGGAGATCGCGCGTGTCATTCTGTTTTTGTGCAGCGACGATGCCAAAGTGATTCATGGCGCGCCTGTGCCGGTCTACGGGGATAGCTGAAACGTTCATGTAAGGCATCGCGCCGCGCGTGACCGCCACGACCTCGACGAGTTCGGTGACCGGATGAGCCGCACTTTCCTACGGCACTACGGCAGCAGCCCTAACACCCCTACCCCGTTCTGCGTCCCCACATACACCTTACCGTTCGCAATGGTCGGCGTGATGAACTTGTTCCCGTTTCCAAAGTGGTCGCGCCCTCCCGCCGCCTGGTTCGAGTTATATAACTCCACAGCAAGGTTCTTTGCGCTGTAGGCGTGCAGCACCGCTGGTGAGGTATTTTCCGTGGCCCACAAAATCAAGTTGCTTGCCGAACTCCCCGAGATGCTGGGCGTAGCCCCGGGGTAATTGAAGGATGTGCTCGTGGCCGAAGTAGGCGTAGGATTCAGCAGGCCGCTGGCATTGAACGAGAACTCCTTGATCCTGTCGTCCACCGCCCCGTAGTAGATTTTACCGTTCGCAAATGCCGGCGCCGAAAACACCTGTCCCGCCAGCGCACCGGTTACTTCCTGGTAGATCTGACTATTGTTGTTCGGATTAAACTTCCCCATGTTAGTACGATTCGCCAGATAGATGTTCGCGTCCTTCCCGGAGCCCACAACCAGGTCGTGCAGCACTCCGCTAGAGTCTTTGAAATTCGGCACCACCATCGCGCCGCCCGACCCCAGATCCTCGTCCGCATCCGACTCGCTCACCGTGTTGTACATGTTGAAGTAGTCGGACACTGCCCGTTGGCCCTTCTTGGTCGAGAGCTTCACGATCGCGTTCCCATAGTCGCCATTTACCGGGAACCCCTTGGCATTCGTCGTATCGAACGTTCCATTCGCATCGAGAAAGTAGATGTTTCCGCTCGAGTCCGCCGCCGGCCCCGCCCCCGCCGCCCAGATCGCGCCTTCATTACCGTTCGGCGTCACGTTGAGCACCGACTGCTGGGCCAATGTCGTCTCGTTGTAACTGATGATCCATCCCGTATAGGGCGGGATGTCGCAATGAGAAGCCCACGACGTATACAAAATGTGATTCACCAATAACAGCCCAGCCCGCTCTTTATACTGCTTAGGGTCAAAAATCACGTACCCACCCTGACTGTTATCGCCCGTTCCGGGATACTTGGCCGCAATGTCCACCGGCCCGCCGAACTCCTCCGCTCCGCTGGTAATGTCCAGTGCGTGCAGCCGCTGATGATAGTTAGCAATTGAATCCTTACTCATAGCGACCACATATATCGTGCCATGCGGTCCCGCTGTAGGATCAATTACAGGAGTGGAAGTAACTCCGATCTCCGGTGTAACCTGCCCGCAACCACGGTCATCCGAGGTCGTCTCGCCGGAGGCGAGCGTAGTCACGTGCCAAAGGGTCGATCCGCTGTCCGCGTCAAATCCGTACACCGTGCCATGTTCGCTCGCTACAAACAGCACGTTGTGCGTGCCATTTCCCGGAATGCTCACATTGGGGGCATATAAAGGCTGCGCATCCACCAGTCCGTCTGTAGGGATCACGAACAACTTCCCAAACGTGCTGGAGTTTACGTTCTTGAGCGTGAGCGAGGTCTCGCTCGGATTCCGGCCCGTCCGCATGTTGTCGTTGTGATACGTAAGGATGCCCGTAAACGCCGGCGCAGCTCCCACCAACATCTCACTTCGGAAAATCAGCACCGAAAGAAGTGAGAGAAGAAGAATTGCAGCGGAGAGCGGAACGATTCGCGCGGGCAGAACCCGTCGCATGGCGCACCTCGGGGATTTAGATCCGGATTTCGAACCGGTTGTTACCAAGATGTCGAAACGAAGTAGCTGGCCCAGGTGATTCTACCCGAACTCGGGCGCCGGCAATCGCTCCCACAAAAACTCGGAAGTACCGCCGGGGTGGAGTAACGCTTAAATACTCCGCGCGAAAGCGCTGGCGATGGAGGGGTTGTCAGCGGACGATTAAGCCGGTCGGGCTAAGTGGTCCCGTAGGGTTTCGCCGTCCAATTCGCCCTCCCAGCGCGCTAGGACCAGCGTCGCTACCCCGTTTCCAATCATGTTGACCAAGGCTCTGAACATACTCAGGAAACGGTCAATTCCGAGAATCAATGCCATGCCTGCAACGGGAATGGTTGGGATCACCGAGAGTGTGGCCACGAGCGCGATGAAAGATGCGCCCTGCACGCCGCTGGCTCCCTTGGAAGTAAGAACCGCCACGGAGAATATGGTGAGTTCCTGGATCAGAGTCAGATGGGTATTGGTGGCCTGCGCCACGAATAGAGCGGCCATGGTCATGTACAGACTCGTTCCATCTGTGTTGAAAGTAAATCCAGTCGGGACCACCAATCCAACCAGAGATTTGGAGCAACCGAGTTTCTCAAGCTTGGCCATCAAGGTCGGGATCGCGATTTCCGACGAACTAACGGCTAACACCAGCAGGATCTCTTCCTTGATGTATGCCAGAAAGCGAAAGATGTTAAAGCTGGCGGCCCAGGCGATGGCGCCGAGTACGATCACAACAAAGAGCACCGAGGTAAGCCAGAAAGTTCCAATGAGCTTGGCGAGTGGACCCAGGGACGCAAGGCCGAACTTGCCGACCGTGTAGGCCATGGCGCCGAAAGCTCCAACCGGCGCGAATTTCATCAGAATGTTTACCACTCGGAAAACGACATGCGTGAGGGAGTCGATGAGTTCGACCAGCGGTTTGGCTCGCGCTCCAGCGGCCGACAGCGCGAAGCCGAACAGCAAGGCCACGAAAACTACTTCGAGGATATCCCCCTTGGCGAAGGCGTCGACCACCGTTGTCGGGATGATGTGCATCAGAAATTCGGTGACGCTTTGCGCTTTTGCCTGGCCGGCATAGTCGGCGACCGCCTTGGCGTCGAGGGTTGGCGACGTTGACATTAAAGCCGCTGCCCGGGCGCACGACGTTGCCCACCACGAGCCCGATCAGGAGAGCCATGGTGGAAACGATTTCGAAGTAAATGAGCGCCATGCCGCCGACGCGGCCGACTTTTTTCAGGTTCTCCATGCCGGCAATTCCGGTGACCACCGTGCAGAAGATGATCAGAGTGATGATCATCGTGATCACGCGGATGAAAGCGTCGCCCAGCAGCTTCATGGCAACCGCGCGAACCGGGTCCACGTAGCCCAGCACGATGGCCAGGGCCATGGCCACCAGCACTTGCACCCAGAGGACGCGGTAGAAGGGCGGCTTGCGAGATGCGGGCGCGGCGTTTACTGGAACCGTGTGCGCAGGTGGAAGGATTGCCATCGTTGGTCGGCTGTCCTTAATCTTTCGTCATTAATGGAGAGCCGGGCGTCCCCGCCCGGCCGACCCTTCGGCTGCGCTCAGGGCAGGCTCGCGAGACGCCCGTCCCTCCACTAGCAAAGTGGAACGGAAAGTTAATGACTCTCTTTCGCGGGTTCCGGTTCAAGCGTGCGCACCAGCCACGGAATGATTACCTGCTTGAAGATGACGGGATCGGGCCACACTTTGACCTGCCTCCCGAGGTGACCCCCCTGCGGATTGATCCATGCGGTCTTCGGCACATCGCCCTTGTCGAGGAGCAGGTAGATGTCGGAGATCGGTACCTGGGTATCGAGCACTCCGGCAAGAATGAGCATGGGCGCCATCGGCTTGCCGAGCAGTCCTTGTTTCACGAGCGACATCTTGGGCAGGACTTCCGCCATTTCGTCCACCGTCTTCACGTTGTCGAAAATCGCCATCAGTGCCGGGATCTGATCGAAGAGATATTCGCGGTTGCCGATCAAGGAATTCATCAGAAAATCCTTTTGAAAAAAAGTATCGGTGGGTGGCGACTGGGCGCTCGCTCCCTTCAAGCGCGCGCGCTCCACGATGGCCATTTTCGTGGCCCAATACGCGCCCCAACTCACGCCGTGCATGGCAACCCGGTTCTTGTCGATCTCAGGCCTGGTGGCAATGTAATCGAGAACGCGCGAGAGCACGCGCTCCGCATTTTCACTGACTTTGATCGGATTCTGCCCGGTGCCGGGGCCATCCACCGCCAGATAGCCGACGCCGAACGGCAGAATCGCGCTGAAACTCTCGGCCAAATCTTCCTTGCGGCTGTCCAGTCCGTTGACGGCGAACACGAGGGGCACGGGCCCGTTTGCATTTTTCGGCAAGCGGAGATAGCCGATAATCTCTTTTCCTTCGAAGGGAATTCTCACGATCTCGAGAGGTGGATCCCAGAAGCGCGCGTGCGCCAGGAACGCCTCGATTGCTTTTTCGTACGAGCGCTGCTTGCCCGGAGAGGCGGGGATGGGCCAGCGTCCGAAAGAATAAAGCCGCCACGCGCGGATGTAGTCGGCATTCGCCTTCGCCGGGTCGGTCTTCTCCAGCGACTTAGCCTCATTCATGTAGCGATCGGCTACTCCCATAAAGCCCGCCGCCCACTCGTCTTTATCGCGAGTATGGATGGAGGCAAAGGCTTCCTTCACGTCGCCGGCATCGAGTCCGATGAGCGGATACATTCCGTTCTCGGCGCGATGGATGGCTTCGCTCTTGATTTCATCGAGCGTTCGCTCGGCGCGCTGCTGGGAGAAGCAAGGGACGCTCAGTGGGAGGATGAGAGCGAGGGAAATGGCCAATGACAATGTGAACCTGGCGGAGTGGTAATGACGCCCTAATGGTGTTGACACTGAACTAAATTCCTTTCGGGTTGATATTAAAAATGGGGCCGGAGGAAGGTCCGGCCCCATTTGTGAAGCCTGCGCGATTAGAAAATAAGCTTCAGGCCGAGTTGAACCGAGCGCGGGCCTCCCGAACCCACCGCCGGGTTGGCGGCGGCGACGTCGGGAGTGGCACAAGCGCACCCAAATGGCTGAACGGAAGGGTCGTTGAATCCGAAACCGTTCTGTCCGCCGTATGGATTGGCGAGATTGGGATGGTTGAAGATATTGAAGAACTCACCCCGGAATTGAGCGCGCAAGCGCTCAGTGAAATGCCAGTTCTTGGCCACAGAAAAATCCACGTCACGGAAACCGAGGTCGGGGAATACATTGCGGCCCATGTTGCCAAATTGTCCGAGCGCCGGTGGGATCATGACGGAGTTGCCTTCGGCGTAGCAACCGAACAGATTAAGTGCAGTGCTCGCCGGCCCGGCAGTATTGCCCCCGTCAAGAGCCAGTGCTTGGGTGTTGCATTCCGCATTGTTGGTCGGGTTTCCCTGAACGTGATTGCCGGGAAAGTAGGGAATCCCAGACGCCGACGGCTTGAAATCGCCTGGATTGCCGAAGAAGTTCCAGCGGATGGGGGTGTTTGCCGGAGGGCTGACGGGCAGCGCACCAATGCCGGCAGCGTCCGTGCCTTCATCCATCGGACCCCAATATTGCGGACTTTGCACATTGATGATGGTGTTGAGCTCCCAACCTTCCAAAGTCTGGGCATAGCCTTTCTTACCGGGAATTGCATAGGTCAGAGAAAGCGTGAAGCGCTGTCGGACATCGAAATCACTGTTCCCGTATTCTGCAGCCGGGTTATGAGCATTCTGCGGAAGTCCCGATCCGTAACCGAAATCCCAGTTTGCGCTCACATCATCCAGGGCGTGCGACCAGGTGTAGCCGGCTACCATGCTCAGGCCATGAAAGTTCCTCGAGTTGAGCGTAACTTGCAGGCCGTTGTAATTGGAGCGAAAAACGTTTCCCATCTGAAAAATATTCGCAAGATAAGGGAACTTGGTAGCGAAAGGCTCAGCTGCCGTCTCGGCGCCTCCGTTTGAAGCGCAGTTGACAGGATCAATGTACCCCGAGACCACGCACGAGGCGATCGCCGACGCTGACCACCCCGAACCGACTGGCGGCTGATTGATGTCGCGAATACCCGTCAGATTCCCGCCGTGATTGCCGACATAGGCCATTTCCAGCGTGAGATTCGGGGTAAATGAGTGCTGCATGCTGAGACTCCAATTCCAAACATAGGGAGTCTTCAGATTGCTGTCGACCGTCATGATCGGGCAAGGACTGAGATAACAATTAACCGTGCCCAGGCTACCATAGACCGGACCGCTGTCCCAGGGGACAGTCGGAGTGACACTGATGTTCGCGGTAGTGATGGTGCCGCCGGAGGTATCGCCCCCGGCGTCAATGATGGCGCCAGTGGGTACGCTGCCTAAGCCGAACGCATTGTTAAAGGCGATGAATGACTGCCAGTTCACGGTCTCATACGTCAGACCGGCACCGCCGCGAAGCACGGTTTGTCCCTTGCCAAATACGTCCCAGGCAAATCCGCCGCGGGGACCGAAGTTGGTGTGATCCGGATTATAGACGTTCGAGATCTGCTTACCCACCTGCACCAAGCCCACGTTCGGGTCGAAATTGCCGAGTAGATTGTGATCTTCCTGTAGAACAGTGCTGTACTCGTAGCGCAGGCCCAGGTTGAGAGTCAAGGTTCGAGACAGGCGCCAGTCATCCTGCGCAAACAACGAGTAAGCCCAATTGTGAAGGTGGAGCGTTGGATTACCAACTTCCACCGACGCGACGGAGGGTGCGCCGGCAAAGAAGTCCTCCAGCTTCGAAGATGTCACACCCAGGAACGTCGGGCTGGTGTAAGTGCCCCCGAGGAACTTGAGGCTGCCCCTGGCATTGCCATACGCGGCATTGGTCACAACGTCATGGTGCAACTCAACGCCGAATTTCACCGAATGCTTGCCGGCGCTATAAGAAGTATGATCGATGAACTGCGTGATCGAGTCGGGTCCCTGAAACTTCGGCCACTTGAAGCCTCCAAGTCCGGTGAATTCAGGGCCAAAACTGATGCGCGGCAACCCTCCCGTGAAGGGGCCGGAAACCCCGGTGTCGAGCCCGTAGCTGGTCGCGGGTGTATTGAGATCGCCCGGCAATGTCGGCTGGTAGAGCCGGTTATATCCAACGCGTGCTTCGTTCACCCAGCGCGGACTGGGATTCCACGTCCAACTTCCGCCAACCACCTGGGCGCGCGTGTGAATGTCCGACCGCCATTTCGATTGCAACTCCGGAAAGTCTTCGACCGTCCCCGTGTTGTTGCCGAAGAAGTACATACCACTGAGGCGATTATTTTGGTTTAGGTTGGCATCGACTTTGCCGATCGCATTGTAAACCGTGACGTCGTTGGGGAATCCATTCGGGATGGTGGTGCTCGTAGTATTGTTCGTGGGGAACCCGGTTCCATTGCATGTGCCAGAGAGCGTACAGCCCGAAATATTCAGGCTGGCTGGGCTGATTGTGATTCCTGCTGCCTGCAGATCCGCTATCGCATTAGGAATACTATTAGCGCAGTCGCCGGTGGTCAGCACAAGACAGTTGCCTGCGGTGGGCAACGAAAGCATCGAGGGGCTGGCGACGCCGCCGTAAGAGTTTCCGACATCATACATCTGTCCTTCGTAGGCGCCGAAGAAAAATACCTTACCTTTGACAATCGGGCCGCCGACGCTGCCGCCGTATTGTTCCAGCGTTCTTCCGAGCTTGGCGTTGGGGACCGTGTTGAAAAAGTTTCGCGCGTCCATTACGCCGTCGCGCCCAAACGCGAACCCGGTGCCGTGAATCTGGTTTGTGCCGGACTTGAGACCGACGTTAACCACCGCTCCTGGCTTCCACCCGAATTCGGCCGGTGCAAGTTCTTCCACGTTAAACTCCTGAATCGCGTCGATGGGCAGAATGGTCGCCGAATCGCCGGCGATACCGGCGCCGTTGATGATGGCTTGGCCGGAGTAGGGCTCGCTGTTGAACAAGCCCTCAACGAAGTAAGCATTGTCTTCCGCCCGCAGTCCGTTGGTGCTCGTCGTCGAGAATCCGCCGCCGGGATATCGCTCCACACCTGGACGCAACTGGAGCAGGTTCTCGTAGTTGCGGCCGTTCAGCGGCAGATCGTTGATCTCCGCGTTGCTCAGCGTGCCGCCCAAAGTGGAGGAGGTAGTGTTGACCAGCGGAACGTCGGCGGTAACGACGACCGTCTCGGAAACCTCTCCGGTCGGGAGCGCGATGTCGACGCGCACGTCCTGCGCGACTTCCACGACGACGTTTACGCGGTCCACGGTTTTGAAACCCTTGGCTTCTGCACGAACTTTGTAGACTCCGGGCTGTAACTGCGGGACGACGTAGTTCCCGGAGTCATCGGTGGCTACGGCTCGAGTGGTGCCGCGCTGAACATCGGCGATGACTACCGCGGCTCCAGCCACAGCGGCGCCAGACTGATCGCTGACGGTCCCCAAGATGCGGCCGGTGGTGGTTTGGGAAAACATGGGAACAGAGACTGCGAGCGCCAGGCAGACGATGCCTAAGACCCGAATGCCATTCAATCGAGAATGCATTATGCCCTCCAAAAGGGGATGGAACATTTTCTTGGTCGACACCCATACGACCGAAGTTGGTTTTCTTACGAACCAAGTGCGATTGGAAGATATACCTTGACGCGGCCTACCCGTCAAGTAGTATTGTGGTCCGACCACAAAACAGCTGCCCGCCAGAGGCTGCTGGTTGAGGCTTGGACAATTAGGGCGGAACCGCCAAACGAAAGGGAAGAAATTAGCATGGCAATAGCGACCATCAATCCTGCGACCGGCGAAGTCGTGAAGAGTTTTGAGCCTCTTACCGGGGCGCAAATTGAGCAGAAGTTGCAGTTGGCGGCCTCCGCGTTCCGGACCCATCGGCGGACTTCGTTCGCGGAACGAGCAAGCAAGATGATGCGCGCGGCCGACATTTTGGAAAAGGAAAAAGACGAGTGCGCCCATTTGATGACGCTGGAAATGGGTAAGCCTCTGAAGGCCGCAGTGGGCGAGGCGCTAAAGTCCGCCACGGGGTGCCGCTACTATGCGGAGAACGCCGAGAAATTTCTGGCGGACGAAATTGTGGAAACTGGGGCGAAGCGCAGCTTCATCCGCTATCTGCCGATTGGTCCCATCCTGGCCGTAATGCCGTGGAACTTTCCCTTCTGGCAGGTGTTTCGTTTTGCCGCGCCCGCACTGATGGCGGGCAATGTCGGGCTGCTGAAGCATGCTTCGAATGTTCCCCAATGCGCGTTGAAGATTGAGGACATTCTTCGCCGCGCCGGTTTTGCCGAAGGCGTGTTCCAGACGCTGTTGATCGGGTCGGGACCGGTCGATGGCATCTTGAACGACCCTCGTGTCGTCGCCGCGACTTTAACGGGCAGTGAGCAGGCGGGGATTCAAGTCGGCGTTTCCGCCGCCAAACGAATCAAGAAAGTGGTGCTGGAACTGGGCGGCAGCGATCCTTTCATCGTGATGCCCAGCGCCGATCTGAATGCGGCTGTCGCAGCTGCAGTCGAGGCGCGGATTCAGAACAACGGTCAGTCGTGCATCGCGGCCAAGCGCTTTATCGTTTCGGAAAAAATTGCCGACGAGTTCGAGCGCAAGTTCGTCAAACGCATGCAGGACTTGCGCGTGGGCGATCCGTTCGAGGAGAGCACGCAGCTCGGTCCGTTGGCCAGCGCCGATGCTGTTACTTCTCTTGATGCCGATGTGAAAAAAACTGTGGCCGCGGGGGCGCGGGTGCTGACCGGTGGCCATACCTTGGACCGTCCCGGCAACTTCTACGCGCCGACGGTGCTGACCGATATCCCGAAAGATTCTCCGGCTTACAAAGAAGAATTCTTCGGTCCCGTGGCGTCAATTTTTCGCGTGAAGGATGTGGATCGTGCCATCCAGATCGCCAACGACAGTCGCTTTGGGCTCGGTGCCAGCGCATGGACCAACGATCCGGCGGAAACCGAGAGGTTCATTAACGAACTCGAAGCCGGCATGGTCTTCCTGAACAAGATGGTGGCTTCCGATCCGCGCCTGCCTTTCGGTGGCGTCAAGCACTCAGGCCACGGGCGCGAACTCGCCGAGCATGGGATCCGGGAGTTTGTGAACATCAAGACGGTTTGGATCCAGTAGGTTTCGCAATTGTATGGTATAGTGGTTGGACCATTAGACCATAACGACCCATCGCACTGACGTTGATTGAGGGCCTAATGACAAACGATGTGGTAGATTCCCTAGCCACCAAGCCGGTGTACCGGACAGTAAAGACGTCTCGCCTGTACGAGCAGATTGTGCAGCAGGTGGAAGACTCCATTCTGAAGGGCCAACTCAAGCCTGGGGACCAGTTGCCGGCGGAGCGCGATCTTGCCCAGCGATTTGGAGTAAGCCGCACCGCCGTGCGCGAAGCAGTGAAGACTTTGCGTGAAAAGGGCCTAGTCGAAGCCTATTCCGGGCGCGGTACCTTCGTGACGAATGGGACTTCCCAGGCGATTCGGCAGTCGCTGGATCTCATGATCCGCATCAACCAGCAGGAAGGGTCGGCGAACCTGGCCGAGTTGCGGCTGGTGCTGGAACCGGAGATTGCGGGCCTGGCTGCTCCCCGAATTGAGGAACAACTGCTGAGCACCATGCGGGAAGCAGTCGCCGTGATGGATCGCAACCTGCATGACCCCGATGCCTACGTGGAAGCGGATCTCGATTTCCATTTAGCGCTGGCAGAAGCGGCCGGGAACCCGCTGATTCTTTCGCTGCTGGATTCGATTGTCGGTCTCTTGCGCGAGCAGCGCAGCCGCATTTTCGATGTGGACGGAGGACCGGAGCGGGGGCAGTTCCATCACAAGCGAATCCTGGCGGCCATCGAGCAGCGGGATCCGGAGGCAGCGCGAGAAGCGATGCGTGCTCATCTCAAGCAGGTGCTTGCGGATTCGTCTTCGTTGGGCAAGAAGTAGTTCGCACTTCAAGCTGAATTCATAAGCGCGGATTCATAGAAGAAAGGGAATTGTTGTATGGCGAAACTTGGATTTATCGGTCTCGGTGTGATGGGCGGCAACATGGTAGCTCGCCTGCTCGAAAAAGGGCACACCGTGACCGGCTACAACCGGACGCGTTCCAAGGCGCAGTGGTTGATCGACAAGGGCATGAAGTTTGCCGAGTCTCCCAGGGCCGTGGCGGCTGCGTCGGATGTGACGTTCACCATGGTGACGAACGCCGCCGCGCTCGCGGCGGTCACTGATGGGCCGGACGGATTGCTCGCTGGCATTGCCGCTGGCAAGTTCCACATCGACATGAGCACGGTGAGCCCCGAAGTGAGCCGCGCGCTGGCGGCGAAAGTTCGCGAGAAGGGCGCCGACATGGTGGACGCGCCGGTTTCGGGCAGCGTCATCACGCTGCAGCAAGGCAAACTCTCGGTGATGGTCGGAGGCCGCAAAGAAACCTTTGAACATCTGAAGCCGTTGCTGCTGGATGTCGGTCCGAAAGTAACGCACGTCGGCGGCAACGGCGTGGCGCTGTCGATGAAGATCGCGTTGAATCTGCAATTAGCCGTGCAGATGCTGGCTTTTTCCGAAGGCGTGCTGCTGGCGGAAAAGAGCGGGATTCCGCGCGAAGTCGCCGTGGACGTCATGGTGCACAGCGCGATCGCGTCGCCCATGATTCAGTACCGCGGTCCTTTCGTCCTGCAGCAACCCGAAGAAGCGTGGTTCGACGTCAACATGATGCAGAAGGACATGCTCCTGGCGATGGAGTTGGGCCGCAAGTTGAATGTTCCCGTTCCCACCACCGCCGTCAGCAACGAGTTCCTGACCGCCGCGCGCGGAATGGGCTGGGAGAAATTGGACTTTGCCGTCATGTTTAACGTTCTGGCGCGCATGTCGGGAGTTCAAAAATGACGACCGTTACACAGCCGAGAGAAGCTTCAGCGAATGTCGACTTGTGGCTCCGGATGTACCGGCAGATGGTCGCCATCCGCCAATTCGAAGCGCAGGTCAACGAACTTTATACGCGGGCGCTGATGCCGGGCCTCGCGCATCTTTACATCGGTGAGGAGGCGATCGCAGTGGGCGTATGTGAAGCGCTCGAGCGAACCGATTACATCACCAGCACGCATCGCGGTCATGGACATTGTTTGGCGAAAGGAGCCTCCCCCGATCGAATGTTCGCCGAACTGCTGGGTAAGAAGGCCGGGTACTGCAAGGGCAAAGGCGGTTCCATGCACATTGCAGACCCGGCGACCGGCAACCTGGGAGCGAATGCGATCGTATGCGGCAGCGCCGGCATTGCGACTGGAGCCGCGTTTTCGGCTCGGTGTCTCGGTACCGGCCGGGTGTCGGTATGTTTCTTCGGAGAAGGCGCGCTCGGCCAGGGTGTGCTGTACGAAGAGATGAACCTCGCCCAGCTTTTCAAGCTTCCCGTGATCTACGTCTGCGAGAACAATCTCTATACGGAATATACACATTACTCGGAAACCACCGCCGGAGACATTCTGATGCGGGCGACTGCCTTCGGCTTGGAAGCCGCCAGCGTGGATGGTCAGGACGTGCTCGCTGTAAATGGAATCGCACAGCGCATGGTGGATCGCGCCCGCCGCGGTGACGGTCCTGCGTTCCTGCTCTGCAATACTTATCGCTACCACGGACATCACGTCGGGGACATCAACCGCGAATATTACCGCTCCAAGCAGGAAGAGCAAACGTGGAAGACGGAGCGGGATCCGATCGCAAATTTCGGGAAGTGGCTGGTCGAGCAAAAACTCGCCGACGTGGCGACGCTTGATCGGGTGCAGGCTGAACTTGAGTCCGAGATGAAGAATGCAGTCGACTTCGCGGTCGCGGCGCCATACCCGACTGCCGATGAAGTGGACGAGGATGTGTATGCCTGAAACCGGTGATCGGGAGTTGACCTTCGCGCAGGCGATTCGCGAGGCGCTGGCCGAAGAGATGCGCCGCGATCCGACGGTTTGCATTCTGGGCGAGGACGTGGCGGAGGCGGGCACTCCCTTTAAAGTTCTCGCTGGCCTGTTGGAGGAATTCGGCAAAGAGCGCGTGCTCGATACGCCGATTTCCGAAGCCGGCTTCACCGGGCTCGCCGTGGGCGCAGCTATGACTGGAATGCGTCCGGTGGTCGACATCATGTTCGGCGACTTCATCACTTTGACCATGGACCAGATGGTCAACCAGGCCGCCAAGGTCCATTACATGTCGGGCGGAAAGTGGAAAGTGCCGATGGTGATGCGCACGACCATGGGAGCGACTCGCCGCTCCGCTGCTCAGCACTCGCAGTCGCTGCATGCCTGGTTCTGCCACGTGCCGGGCTTGAAGGTGGTTCTGCCTTCGACGCCCTATGACGCCAAGGGACTGCTGAAGTCGGCAATTCGCGACGAGAATCCAGTTGTCTTCTTCGAAGACAAGATGATGTACAAGCTCAAAGGCTTGGTGCCCGCGGACGACTACACGGTCCCGCTGGGCGTCGCGGATGTGAAACGGGTCGGCGAGGATATCACTCTGGTCGCCACCAGCAGCATGGTGCAAGTGGCGTTGGGCGCGGCGACGCTGCTGGAGGAAATCGGAATCAGCGCCGAAGTGGTCGATCCGCGCACCATGTGGCCGCTCGACGAAAAAACTCTGATTGAATCGGCGAAGAAAACGTCGCGGGCGATCGTTCTCGACGAAGGCTACGAACGCTATGGTGTCACCGCCGAACTTGCGTCGGTGATCGCCACAGGCGCATTCTACGATCTGGACGCTCCGGTCAAGCGCATGGGCGCGATGCATGTTCCGATTCCGTTTTCGCCGCCTTTGGAAGATGTAACCGTGCCGACCGAGCAGACCGTGTTTGATGCCGCCCGCACACTCTGCGGCCGATCCTGACAACACGCTGAACTATCAAAGGAGAATTCTGATGGCTCTACCCACATATGGAACGATGGCGGTGGATTGGGAAAACCGGGTTGACTTCGATCGCCTGCGCCGCGAACGCCTGGCGCGCGCCAAGGAACTTCTCGTCAAGTCTGAAATGGGTGCGCTGTTGTGCTTCGACATGAACAATGTCCGGTACATTACCGCGACCCACATCGGTACCTGGGCGCAAGACAAGGCGAACCGCTTCACGCTCCTTCCGCAAAACGATGAGCCAATTTTGTGGGATTTCGGATCGGCTGCGAAACACCACCAATTGCATTGTCCCTGGCTCGGAGAGCGGTCGCGTGCCGGAATCTCCGTGTTGCGCGGCGCCATGACGCCGGAGATGGGGCGCGCGGAAGATGTGGCAAAGAAAATTCGCATTGAACTCGAAATGCGCGGCCTGCATAAAGAACCGCTGGGCGTCGACATCGTCGAATTGCCGGTCTTGTTCGCTTTGCAGAAAGAAGGAATCAAAGTCGTCGACGGGCAGGCGCTCATGTCGGAAGCGCGCCTGATCAAGACGCGTGACGAGATCGCTCTGCTCAACCACTCCGCCATGATGGTCGACGCTGCCTATGACGAACTCTATCGCGCCATGAAGCCCGGCATGAGCGAAAACCAGGCGGTGGGCCTGGTGAGCAAGGTGCTCTACGATCTCGGTTCCGAGTACGTGGAAGCCGTAAATGCAATCTCGGGAGAGCGCTGCAATCCGCATCCGCACGTTTTCTCAGACCGCGTGCTGCGTCCGGGAAATCCGGTGTATTACGACATTCTCCACTCCTACATGGGATACCGCACCTGTTACTACCGCTGTTTCACCATCGGATACGCCTCGCACGCGATGAACGATGCGTATAAGCGGTGCAGGGAATACCTCGACGCGGCGATTGAACTCGTGCGCCCGGGGCGTACCACGGCCGAGATTGCATCCGTGTGGCCGAAGGCGCAGGAGTTCGGTTTCCCGAACGAGGAAGCCTGCTTTGCGCTGCAGTACGGTCACGGCATTGGCCTCGCCATCTGGGAGAAGCCAGTGATCAGCCGCCTCGTGTCGCTGGAACATTCCTGCGAAATCAAGCCGGGCATGGTGTTCGCGCTGGAAACTTTCTGGCCCTCGACGGATGGCTGGAGTGCCGCTCGCATCGAGGAAGAAATCGTCGTCACCGAAACTGGCCACGAGGTCATCACGCGCTTCCCGGCCGAGGAACTGCTGGTTGCCGGCAGACACTATTTCACAGTGGATGGTCCGCTTCCCGCAATTCGAGAAACGGAATCCAAACCGAGCGCTCGCGTGCGCGAGATGATCGAAGCGAGCTCCCGGCAGGAGCGAGTTGGCGTAGGGGACTGAGAGTGTGCGGATCAGGCCTGAGACGAGGCAAGCCTCGTCTCTACAAACGTTTCCCAGACTAATGGCTATCTAACTGAGTTATCTAACTACGGCTATCTAACTCCGGCTATCTAACTATGGCGATCAGTGTCGTTATGCCCGCGCTCGAAATGGCCCAGGAGACTGGCAAGCTCATTTCGTGGCTGAAAAAAGAAGGTGAGTCCGTCGCCAAAGGCGAGCCGTTGCTGGAGATCGAAACCGACAAAGCGGTGATGGAGATCGAATCACCCGGCGACGGCGTTCTTGCTGGCGTCAAGGTCCAGGCCGGGGCCGAAGTGCCGGTGGGCCGAACCATCGCCTGGATCGTGCGTCCCGGAGAGGTTCCTCCGGCGGATGAAGTCGTCATCGAATCGGGAAGAAAAACCACCGCAGCTGCCGTTCCGGCGGCTTCTGCGATTTCAACTGCGGCATCGGCAAATCGACTGGGCACTCCAGCGCAGTCTGCAGCACAGAACATTAAGATTTCCCCCAAAGCGCGACGTCTCGCCAGTGACCGCGGCGTCAATCTCGCCGGTGTCCGCGGATCGGGCGCTGGCGGAGAGATCCTCGCTTCCGACATTCTTGTCGCGGCGGAATCCAAAGCTGGCGCGTCGTCCGCTGCGGTTGACAGCGGCAGCCCCATCTCCCGGCTGATGGCCGAACGCACCACGCAGAGCTGGACGACGGTACCCCATTTCTTCGTCGTCCGCGAGGTGGACGCAGGCGCTCTGAACGAGGCGCGGCAGAAGCTCGGGCCCGAAATTGAAAAGTCACGTGGAGTGAAACTCACGCATACCGATCTGCTCGCATCGCTGGTTGCTCGCGTCCTCCAGAAGCACGCTCGCATGAACGCAAGCTGGACCGGTGCAGGCGTTCGGGCCAATGCCGAGATCAACATCGGCCTGGCGATGGCGGTAGACGATGGAGTGGTGGCGCCGGTGATTCAGAATGCCCACAAAGCCGAACTGGGCGAGATCGCAGTGCAGCGGCGCGACCTGGCGGAACGGGCACGCGGCGGCAAGTTGCGTCCGTCGGATATCGCAGGTGGCACCTTCACGATCAGCAATCTCGGCATGTTCGGGGTGGACGCGTTCACCGCGATCATCATTCCACCTCAGGCCGCGATTCTCGCAGTAGGAGCTATCGCCGACCGAGTCGTGCCGGTCGGTGTCGGTCCTGATGCTCGTCCCGGCGTCCGTCCCATGATGACCTTGACACTTTCGAGCGATCATCGCGTAGTGGATGGTGCACGGGCAGCGGAATTTCTGCGGGACGTGGTCGAGGCAATCGGCAGCCCGCAGCAATGGCTAGGAGATCGCAGGGCTTGATCCGATTTGAAATCACCCGCTGGCATTCTTGCGTGGGGAGCCTAAAGGTCTCAGTCCGCATGTTCGCGGGCCCGCTGTTGGTCGTGATGCTGGCCGCGCTCGCGCTGCCGAGCGCGGCGCAGGGAGGGCCGCCCTTCATCACCGACGACCCCGGCACTCCCGGCGACGGCAACTGGGAGACCAATGTCGCGCTCTACGCCGAGCGCCATCCCACCGAGCGCATCTTCAACGCCCCCATCCTGGACATCAACTACGGCCTCGGTTCCCGGATCCAGCTCAAGTACCAGGTGCCCTACCTCGTGGTTGGTACCGACGACGGCCCGACTCGCAGCGGCCTGGGCAAGTCTTTGGCGGGCGTGAAGTGGCGCTTCTATGAGAACGATGAGAAGGGCCTCGAGGTCTCGACCTATCCCCAGCTCGAGTTCAACAACCCCACATCCTCGGTGGAGCGCGGACTGGTGGACTCCGGCGTCAGGTTCTTTCTTCCCATCGAGGTAACCAAGAAGGTCGGGCCGTTCGAGATCAATCCAGAAGCTGGCTTTTGGTTCGCCGACAAAGCGGGCGCGGCCTGGGCTACTGGAGTGGTGGTGGCTCGGCAGGTCAGCAAGCGGCTGGAGCTGGATGGCGAGTTGTATGACACCGCCAACACCAATGGTTCCAACCACTGGAACACCTTTGATGGTGGAGGCCGCTACAAGCTCGGAGAGCACTTCGTGCTGCTGTTCATGGCCGGTCGCAGCTTCCGCGGACCGGCGAGCGAACAGCCGCAATTTTTCGGCTACCTGGGCATGCAGTTCCTGTTTTCCATGAAGCACAAGAAGGAAAGCCCGCCTGAGACCAGCCCGTAACCAGGCCCCAATCCGACGCAGATCGGGTATGCTTGACGTTCAAGAGAAGACTCCAATACATTCAAGAGCCGGGATCGATCCGATCCGCAAGGTATTTTCCGAATTCAGACTCATTTTGACGAGGTACTCGGGGCATGACGATTAAGAAGAACGCGGTCCGCAAAACGGCGCTCAGGCAAAAAGCGCAGTTGATGTCGGGTTCGGAGATTGAACGCACGCTGGTGCGACTGGCTCACGAAATCCTCGAAAAAAACGGTGGCGTCGACGGCTTGGGACTCGTGGGAATCCGCCGTCGCGGAGTTCCCATCGCCGAGCGGCTGGGCAAAATGATTCAGCAGGTCGAAAAGAAGAAAGTTCCCGTGGGCACGCTCGATATCACGTTCTATCGCGATGACCTTTCTACGCTGGGGCCCAAGCCCGTGGTGCAGGAGGCGGGAATTGGGTTTTCCATCGAGGGTAAGAAGATCGTGCTGGTCGACGACGTGCTTTATACCGGTCGAACCACGCGCGCCGCCCTCGACGCCCTTTTTTCGCACGGCCGACCCAGCCTGGTGCAGTTACTGGTGCTGATTGATCGCGGCCATCGCGAATTGCCAGTCGAAGCCACCTTCATCGGTCGCACCGTGCAGACGACCGCGAGTGAAGAGATCGAGGTCAAGTTGGCCGAGATCGACGAAGCGGAGAAGGTTCTGCTGATGGAGAGGTGATGGCAGCGGTGCACGAGCGACATCTTTAGTGAATTGTCATCCCGAGCGAAGCGAGGGATCTGCAGTTCGCCGAAAAATGCAGATCCCTCGCTTCGCTCGGGATGACAAAACCTGGGAGAGTTGAAGAGCGGCAGCGCACTTTCGCCACGGGCTGCTACGCTCTGCCTCTTCCACTCCACTCCGCGTCGAAGCGCGCCCGGTCATAGAAAGATTTCTGGGTTTCCACTCCAGTGGTCGAAAGGCCAGCGTAAAGGTTGGCGCGCTTAACGGCTTCCCGCTCCGGCAGGCCCTCGCCAAGGAAGGTAGCGAAGCTGCCAATAAAAGCGTCACCGGCTCCGGTGCTATCCACGCTCCTCACGCGTGTCAACCAGTGCAGCGGGGGGTGTCATACCACAATAGAAATGTCCCAAGGTTACAACCGTTCAGAAGTTGCGCTCATTCATCTGGTGTCCGCACACGCTCTTGAGTATTCTCTTGGACATGGCTACCGTTTCGCTGAGCGAACTGTTGGGCTCGACCGTCTATGACGCTTCCGGCGCCGCCAGCGGCTGGGTGCGCGAGGTGGCCCTCGCCCCGCAGGAAGACCGTTCCCGTGTTGCCCTGCTGATCGTCAAAACGCCTGCGGGAAACCGCCTGTTGCCCTTGACGGCGGTTTCCGCGATCAATGGCGGTATTCGCGCTTGCACTGCGGCCGCGGACTGGACCTTGGCCGATGGCTCCGAAGGATTGTTGCTGCTGAGCCGGGATCTGCTGGATCAGCAGGTGATTGATGTCCACGGCCGCAAAGTTGTGCGCGTGAACGACGTGGATTTCCACCACGACAGTGCGCAGAATCGCTCGGTGTTGAGAGTTGGCGGCGTGGACGTTGGCGCGCGCGGCGCCGTTCGCCGCCTCCTCAAAGGCATGGTTCCAGCGGCGGCCCTTCGGGCCTTGCTCCTGCGGATACCGCCCCGCGATATACCCTGGGACTTCGTCGATCTCATCGAGACTGACCCAGCCCGGCGCGTCAGGCTGAAGATTTCGCATGAGCGGCTGGCCAAACTCCATCCTGCCGACATCGCCGACATTGTGGAAGAGCTGGCTCCCGATGAGCGCGAAGCGGTGTTCGAAACGCTGGAGGAGGGCGTCGCCGCCGGCGCGTTGGAAGAACTCGCCCCCAAGGTGCAGAGAGCGGTTTTGGAATCGCTCGATTCCGACCGCGCCGCCGACATTGTCGAGGAGATGGAACCCGACGCGGCTGCCGACCTCTTGGGTGACCTGTCCGATGAGCGCACTGAGGAAATCCTGGTGCAGATGCAGCCCGAAGAGCGCCAGGAAGTCACCGACCTGCTCGAGTTCAAAGAGAATACAGCCGCCGGCCGCATGACCACCGAGTACATTGCTCTGCCGGTGACGGCCACAGCTAACGACGCGATCGAGGCCATGCGTACTTTCGAAGGCCGCATGGAAGACATGAGCACCATTTACTTGACGGATTCTCACGGGACCCTGGCTGGCGCGGTGCCGCTGGTGAAGATCGTTCTGGCGCCCTCCTTGACGCCGCTCCTGGCGTTGGCCCAGGAGCCGCTCATCTCCTGCCTCGAAGAGGCGAAAGAGAAGGAATTCGCTGAACTCTTTGACAAGTACAACCTGCTGACATTGCCGGTGATCGACGAACACAATCAACTCACCGGCGTGATCACGCCAGACGACGTGATCGCGATGCTGCGCTCGAAGCTGTAGTCCGCTCGTGTGGGGACGGGCGCCCTCGCCCGTCCCAAGCCGAGCGCAGCTCGGCAGTTGCCTGTGGTCACAGCAACTCTGGATTCGCTTTAGCCGCCGAGGGCGGCTCCGGCCGCGCATCGCGAGTTTTTCCGCAGCCCCTCCAGCCGCGTTGGCAACTTCGCACAAAAAAGTTTCTCAGTTTTGCAGATTCACCTATCCAGACGGCGCTTTCAGCATTTATTCTGATCGTTCTGTTTTGCCAATTTGATCGTGCCTGTGGCCTGTGCGCATGAAATTCTTGAGAAGTTGGAAGATCCGGCTCCTGCTGTTTTTTGCCGTCGTAGGGCCGGGCTTCATCACCGCGAATGTCGACAACGATTCCGGCGGCATCTTTACTTATTCGGCCGCTGGCGCTCAGTTCGGCTACATGCTTTTGTGGACGATGATCCCGATTACGATCGCCCTGATCGTAGTGCAGGAGATGAGCGCCCGCATGGGAGCGGTTACGGGCAAGGGCCTGAGCGATCTGATCCGGGAAGAATTCGGTCTGCGGATTACGTTCCTCATGATGATCGGCATTTTGATTACCAATTTCGGAAACGTCATCGCGGAGTTTGCCGGCATTGCGGGAAGCATGGAGCTGTTCGGAGTCTCAAAGTACATCTCGGTACCGATCTGCGCCGTGATCGTCTGGCTGATCGTAGTCAAAGGGCAGTACAAGAGCGTTGAGAAGGTGTTCCTGGCGGCTTCCTTTTTCTATATCACTTACATATTTGCGGGGGTGCTGGCCAAGCCAGCGTGGATTGAGGCCGTGACGGCCACGGTGAAGCCTCCGCAGTTAGCGGCCTTCAAGCAGGATTCGTACCTCTACATGGTAATCGGCGTTGTCGGAACTACGATCGCGCCCTGGATGCAGTTCTATCTGCAGTCGTCGGTCGTGGAAAAAGGAATCACACGGCGCCAATACAAAGCCTCACGGCTCGACGTGGTTGTGGGGTGCATCTTCACCGACGTGGTTGCCTGGTTCATTATTGTGGCCTGCGCGGCCACGCTCTACCTGCATGGGCACCATGATATTCGTGACGCCGCCGACGCCGCCCAGTCGCTGCGTCCCCTGGCGGGCGACTACGCGTACATATTGTTTTCGCTGGGACTTTTCAATGCATCGCTGTTTGCGGCTTCGATTCTGCCCCTTTCGACGGCCTACACGGTTTGTGAAGGATTAGGTTTCGAATCGGGGGTGGGACGCAAATTTTCGGAAGCCCCCGCCTTTTACTGGCTTTATACGGCGCTCATCGCCGCCGGGGCAGCCGTGATCCTGATACCAGGGATTCCGCTGGTGAAGATCATCGTGTTTTCGCAAGTGGTCAACGGCGCAGTGTTGCCCTTCGTGCTGATTTTCATGTTGTTTCTGATCAACAAGAAGGAACTGATGGGCGAATACGTGAATAAACCCACGTTCAACATCATCGCCTGGGCGACCACCGTGATTATGATCGGATTGACGGTGCTGCTGGTGTACGGAACCGTGCGCGGCGGGACGGGATAGTTCAAAAGCATTTAACCGCAGAGATCGCAGAGCACGCAGAGGAATTCAGAAGAAATACCCATTGTTCTCTGCGTACTCCGCGATCTCTGCGGTTAGATGCTTTGGCGCTTACAGGATTTTTCCAGCCGCCAGATTGTTCACCAGTCCCAAGTCGGCTTCGAGGAAGTCCAGTTCCAACAGTTCCTGCCGCGTCACCCAGCGGATTTCGCGAAAAATTCGGTTCTCAATTTCGCCCTGGTAGTTGCGCACGTCATAGAACCGGAGTTCCACGGAACCGCCGCCCGGGTATTCATGGAGGATGCGGGCGACCTCAGCGCCGACCTCCGCCACGATCCCCAGTTCTTCCTCTAGTTCCCGGCGCATCGCATCGCGAGGCTGTTCGCCTTCTTCGATCTTGCCTCCGGGAAATTCCCATTTGAGCGGCATAGGCTGGTGCCGCGTCCTCTGGCAGGCGAGGATGAGGTCATCTTTCAAGATCAACGCGGCTACGACTCGTTTCATGATGTTTAGAAATGCGGGACCTGGCGATGGCTTATTTGTTCCCCAGTCGCTTGCCAACGAGCTGCGCGCAATATTCAACCAGTTCACGGTCTTCGTCGGCGAATGCCGCCAGGAAGTGACTATCAATATCGAGTTCGCCGGCCACCTTGCCGCGCACAAAGACCGGAACTACGATCTCCGATTTGGTTTCGAGCGAGCAGGCAAGATAACGTGGATCCTTCTTTACGTCATCCACAACCACCGTCTTCCCCGACGATGCAGCTGCGCCGCAGATGCCCTGGTTCAGAGGAATGCGGGTGTGTGGCGTCATCGCTCCCCGGTAGTGTCCCAGGACCAGCATGGGCGGATCGGCTCTAGGCTCCAGCATGTAGAAGCCCACCCAGTTGTACTTCAGCATTTGTTTGTTCAATAGAAACGTGATGCCTTCCATCAGTTGATCCGCCGTGCGCGATTCGGAATTCAAGCGATCCGCTGCCTTGCGCACTTCGTCGACTTTATGAGGATTGGATGTAGTGGCCATGATGATAATCCTAAACTATGCGGCCGCTGTTCATCTTCACCGCGGTGTTTGCGTCCGCGGTACTTCCGTAATAGAACAACCGACGCATTACAATCGCTCTGTGTATTCTGCCGAACTTCTGGACCATTTTCAGAACCCACGAAACGTGGGTGAGGTTGAAGCTCCCGACCGCGCCGCGCGATTGGAAAACCCTGCTTGTGGAGACATTCTGGAGCTCACGCTGAAATTGGACGGGAGGCGCGTCGCCGACATACGCTTTCGTGCCAAGGGCTGTGTTCCGGCTATGGCGTGTGGGTCGGCGATTACTGAGTTGGCGAAAGGCAAGAGCGTGGAGGAGGCGCGACAGATCAGCAGGGAAGACCTGCTGCAGAAAGTCGGCGGCGTTCCCCAGGCTTCCAGCCACGCCTGCCACCTGGCCATCGATACTTTGAACCACGTGCTGCGGGGACTCTGAGCCGAGTGCTGATTTGCTTTTTGCGTGCCTGTCCCTCAAGGGCTAAAGCCCGCATTTGTTGCGGCTCTGAGCGGCACGGCTGAAGCCGTGCCCTTCCCAAGAACCTATCCAGCTACGAGACCAGTTCTAGCGATTCAACTGCGGCTGATATACCGTCCAGCCGTTTGCGATCGCGATCTCTTTCAGATCCGGATTCGGGTTGATTGCGAATGCGTGTTTGGACATGGCGAGCATCTCGCGGTCCCAAATCGCATTGCCAAACGCACAATCGGGTGAGGACTTGAGCACAGATCGAGTCGCCTCGGGCTTGCCGGGCCCGCTGGGAACTCGAATGAGCCGGTCCGTGATCATGCCGTTCTCGACTGCTGTTTCGGCGGCCAGGATACGATTTTGCGGGATGCCGAAGAAGCGCATGCCAGAGCGGATGATCCACTGGTTCGAAGAAGAAACGGCCCAGACGTCGCATCCCGATTCGCGCAGGCGCTGCACCAATTCACGCATCTCCGGGAAAATATTGGGGCCGATTCCCTGGGCAAAGTAGGCGTCGGCCGCCTGCTGCACGACTTCTTCCCGCAGTCCGCGGTGCATCGTGACCATTTCTCCGCACATGACATCTTCGGCGACCTGGCCCGCTTTGTAGTCGGCGTACCGCGCGCGGGCCCAGCGCACGATCTGTTCCGGCACCAGCCCTTGATTCATTTCCCAGGCAAAAAATCCTTCTCCCGCGTCCCCGGACCAGAGCGTGCCGTCGCAGTCAAACGCGGCGACGAGCGGTTTGAGGTTAAGTACACTTTCGATGAATCCAGTTTGAGGAGGTGTGAGACGCGTCATGAAATATAGGGCCTTGGCAGGAATTAACTCGACGGCGGAAGCTGTGGTGGCAAAGCAGCATACTGCTCCGGCGTATCCACGTTGATCGCAACCAACGGGTCGTCAACCGGAACGTACTCGATCTGACTCAGGTGTGCGTGCTCGACATCGCGCGCATCCGATGTTTCCGGAGCCCTCAGAAACGCCTCCATCATCTCGCGGCCCACCAGAATTGGATGCCCGTGTTTGCCCTGGTATTCGGGGATCACCGCCCACTTCCTTTGTGTCGTGGCCCGTTCGAACGCCGATTCGAGCCTCTCAATCGTTTCCATCCGGACCGGCGGCCGGTCAACGAGCGTGACCATCGCGGCATCGCGGCCCCGGTTCAGAACCTCCTGCAGGCCGACTCTCAACGAGCTGAACTGCCCGCGCGCAGGATCGGGATTAACCACCAGCGACGCCCCATTCGCATACACGACGGGGGCCAAGGCGGCTTCATTCTTGCCGACTACGACCAGCACGACATCAACGTGGGAAAAGAAGAGACGAATGGCCGCAGAGAGGAACGTGTCCCCCAGCGCCGGCGGAGGCCACGGCAGCAGCGCCTTGTCACGCCCCATGCGTGAGGAGTCACCCGCCGCAAGAATTACTCCGCAAAGGCTCTGGGTCCGCCCCATAAGGGCACGATAACAAACTGCTGCAACTCTGCCAAGGAGGCGGGTCACAGCCCAGCCCTTAAGAGAGCGTAACAAAACTCCTCTAATCGTCCTTACGCAGGGAAGTCCCTACCTGGGCCTCCCTTGCGGGGCTTCAGGTCCAGCGCAATCAGAGGTCTCAGCCGAGGCTTCGCAAATTGCCTAGCGTCATGAGCGGGAGAAGGATGTGCCACACGAGACAGCTGGCCCTCGGCTACTAGGTGTTCGTATGCCTCCGGCCAGGATGGGACAGAAGTGCCGGTAGGGATCCAGTGGGCATACGAGGCTTCGACACACCATTCGACAAGACGCGGCATAACTTTGGCGTGCGGTGCGGTGCCGCGAAACGCCTTCATAGCTCGCTCGCTTTCCCACAGGGTCAAGGTCCAGAACGTGCGATGCGCGTCTAAAAGGAGTCTTCCACCAAGAAACCCAGCTGCGCGCGAGGCTTGGCGTTGACTAAGAAATGTCTCCCACACGAATGGTGGAAGATACCTCACAGAGCGAACGCGAAGACGCGTGACGGACGCGAGCATGGCCCTCTATTTTAGACCAATTTCTGACGCTTCCAGGTAAGACCGGGTTTGGTTAGACCTTCTAAAGGGGCATCTGATTTCGAAGGCTAACGGGATCGCTAAAGCGATACCCTGATACGAACCGGAGTCTTTCCGCAGCCTGTGAAAGGCCTGCCCTGATACGAATCGTATTTGCACACGGGCTGCTAAGGATGTTCGTTAATTGAACATCGGCAGCTTGACCAGATCGTCGTGGGGCACTCGCTCCAACGGGTGTCCAGCCTTGCGCCAGGCACGCAGGCCGCCGGCGATGACGAACACCTTGAATCCGAGCTGCTGTAATTGGCGCGCCACCCGGGCGCTCGTCGCTTCGCGCGCTCAAGTACAGTAGAGATAAATCTCTCGATCCTTGGGCAGGTTCTTGACTTCTTCAATCAGGTTGTTGGGTTCAATGCGGATCGATCCGGCAATGCGTTCGGAGTCGGCATCGTAGTAGCCGTGGCTGCGGACATCGGCGATCAGGAGGTTGCGAGCCGCATCGGACGTCAATCTCCGGGCAAGTTCCTCCGCCTGTATGCGAGGAATCACATCGAGCAGACGGTACTTGCGGTAAACCCAGATTCGATAGACGACGTATGCGGCGAGTCCGATGCCGAAGATGACCTCAGCGGCGAAGCCAGCGGAGCGCAGTCCGCGCGTGATGGCGCGTAGCCCGTCACTGAAGACATATCCCGCGACGGAGTACGCGCCCACGTACAAAGCCACCCCGAGGCTATCGAATTGCAGAAAATCCCCCAGCCGCATTTTCATGCTTCCGGCGAGCGGCGGAGACATGGCGTTGATGCCGGGGATGAACTTGGCAAAAAGCAGTGTCTGCTTGCCGCGCCGGTAAAAATATTCCGCCGATCGCAGAATGCAAGTTTCCGGATTCGCCGAAAGCCGGCACAGAAAGCCCAACATTGCCCATCCGCTGACTCTGCCCATGAAATAGAGAAGGACATCGCCGCTGATCATCGCCAGCAGGGCTATGCCGAACACGAGATAGAAATGCAGACCTCCATAAGCAGCGACTGCGCCAGCGGTCAGGATGGCAAGGGCGGCGGGCAGGGGAAGACCGACCGCCTCCGCGAAACACACTACCGCCAGAAGCAGGTAGCCATGGTGCGGAATCAGTGAGAGCAAGTCGTTCATCGTGAAAACAGGTTTTTTTAGTATAACAATCCCGCCACGGCGCTGCTCCGTTTCTGGGATCGGGCACTCTTTTGAAGAACGGACGTTTTGAGATGCTGGGGATTGCGGTGAAGGGCTAGGCGTTGCTTGTGAAGTGCTATTTTTCTCTCGCGACCACGAACTCCGGCGCCCACAACAGCGCGCGTTTGAACTCTGAGTCCGGAAAAATGCATATGGCGTTGCGCGCCGACTCGGCATAGCGGGCGGCCTCTTTGGAGGCGAATTCGAGAGAACCATAACGATGCAGGATGGTCAGGATCTCGGCGTGAGTGACGCCATTGAACGCGCGGTCGCGCAGGATGGTTTCGATTTGGCGGCGCTCAGCGGCGGTGCAACGCTCTAGCGCATGAATGACGGCCATGGTGGCTTTACCTTCACGCAGGTCGCTGGCCACGGGCTTGCCCAGCACACTCTCTGAAGCCGTGAGGTCGAGTACGTCGTCCACGATCTGGAAGGCCATGCCAAGATCGCGTCCGTACTGGCCCAGGCGTTCCTCCTGTGCCACGGTGGCGCCGCCAAGGATGCCGCCGGCTCGCATGCACACCGAGAACAGGCACGCCGTCTTGCGATAGATCAGATCGAGATGCTCCTGCAGCGAGATCAGCTTGCCGAGCTTCTCCATCTGGAGCAGTTCGCCTTCCACCATCTGCTGCGTCACTTCGATCAGCACGTCCACAATGCGGAAATTGCGCTCTTGCACCGCGATCTTGAACGCCTGCATGTAGAGCCAGTCGCCGGCCAGCACGCACATCGAGTTGCCCCACTGCGTGTTGGCGGCGGGACGGCCGCGGCGGACCTGGGCCTCGTCAATGATGTCGTCGTGGACGAGCGTTGCCGTGTGGATGATCTCGACCACCGAAGCGAGCTTTACCGCGCCATTGCCCTTGTAGCCCATGAGCTTGGCGGAGAGCAGCAACAACGCCGGACGGATTCGCTTTCCCCCGCCGGCGCGCAGGTACTCGCCAATCTCCGTGATCGCTGCGACATTCGAGACCGCGTCGCGCCCGAATTGTTCTTCGATCGCGACAATGTCGTCACGCAGAAGATCGAAGATTTCTTTCCCGTTGATGGACGTCGTTGTGCTCAACGCTGATCCGACCCTCGTAAACCGTTGTTAACCGCAGAGATCGCAGAGCACGCAGAGAAGATTAATTTCTATTGTGTTCATTCTTCAAGCGCTTCTCCGCGTACTCCGCGTCCTCTGCGGTAAAGCCTTCCTAGTTCGTCCGGTAATTCGTGAACTGCAAATCAATGCCAAAATCCTGCTGCTTGACCATTGCGATGATTTCCTGCAGCGTATCGCGATCCTTGCTGCTGATCCGCACTACGTCGCCCTGGATCGAGGCTTGCGCTTTTTTCTTCGAATTCTTGATCAGCTTCACGATCTCCCGCGCCTTTTCGATCGGGATCCCCTGCTGAATGGTGATCTTCTGTTTCACCGTGCTTCCGGCGGCTGGCTCCAGCGCGCCGTAGGTCAATCCTTTTAGGGGTACGCCGCGTTTGACCAGTTTCTGCTGGAAAACGTCGTTCACCGCCTTCATCTTGAATTCATCGGCGGAGTGAAGCAGGATCGCGTCGGTGCCCTCCATCGCGATCTGGGACTTCGAGTCCTTCAGATCGAAGCGCGTGCTGACCTCCTTCATCGCCTGCTGGATGGCGTTGGAAACTTCCGCAAGGTCGATTTTGCTGACGATATCGAAACTGTTATCGGGCATGGAATGTCAGCGTCAGAGTCACGCTCAAAATATATGACGGCCTTTTAAGTCTTTAGATTGTCATGCTGAGGGATGCCCGCTCGAAGCGCAGAGCCACACGGATCGTTTGCCCCAAACATGTACTCATGAGGGTAACAGAAGAGGCATTATCTGCGAAGGGTGGACGCCTGGGGTACGACCAGCACATTTTATAAATTGTCATCCCGAACGAAGTGAGGGATTTCATCTCGCGCAAACTGCAGATCCCTCACTTCGTTCGGGATGACAAAATCCAGCGAAAGAGAAAGTTGGGAGTTAAAGAGCGGACTTTGAAGTTTCTGGCGCGAGTCCAAAAAACTTGTAGAAATTCTGTGCGGTTCGTGAGCCGATCTCTTCCGCGGGCAAGCCGCGCAGTTCGCCGATCTGATGGGCAACCTCGGTGACAAACGCCGGCTCGTTGCGCTGGCCGCGATGCGGAATCGGTGCCAGGTAGGGCGAGTCGGTTTCGATCAGCATGCGGTCGAGCGGAATCATTCGAGCCGCGTCGCGGATCGCCTGCGCCTTGGGGAAAGTGATGTTGCCGGCAAAAGAAATCATGAAACCCAGATCCAGCGCGCGTCGCGCATGCTCGATGCTTCCCGTAAAGCAGTGCAGAATGCCGCCCAGTGCACTGGAACTCCAGTGCCCGGCGCTCCAGTGTTCGGCAATCAGTGCCAGGCAGTCGTCCCATGCGTTCTCGCTGTTGTCGGATGGACGGCAGTGAATGATGAGGGGCAACTTCGCCGTCTTTGCCAGTTCCATCTGCCGCAGGAAAACTGCTTTCTGCACTTCCCGTGGTGAGTGATCGTAAAAATAGTCGAGGCCGACTTCTCCCCAGGCAATCACCCTGGGATGCCGCGCCCATTGCAGCATTTGGGAGTCAGCAGCTTCGTTCGCAAGGTTTGCTTCATGAGGATGAATTCCCACGCTCGTCCAGATTCGCGGATATTCAGGTTTCCCGTCGTATTTTTCCGCCAACTGAATCCCGCAGTCGGCTGTCTTCGGCCCGTCGCCATTTCCGATCGCGAGATAGGCTTCGATCCCGTTCTGCTTCGCGCGCGCCAACACTTCGTCACGATCGCTGTCGTAGCGCTTGCCTTCGAGATGGGCGTGGGAGTCGATGAACACGGTCGTCGGTCGTTAGTCGTCGGTCGTTCGCGAGATCGTGTGGGGACGGGCGCCCTCGCGAGCCTGCCCTGAGCGAAGTCGAAGGGCCCAAGCCGAGCGAAGCTCGGCAGCACTATTTCAGCCGCGTGCCCACTGGTACGTCTTCCAGAAAGCTCGCCAGCACCGGCTTGCCGCCTTCCGGAGAGGCGGCGACGATCATGCCGTTTGATTCCAGTCCGCGCAGCTTGCGGGGCGCGAGGTTCGCCACAATCACGACCTTGCGTCCGATCAGCGCTTCCGGTTCATAAGCTTCGGCAATCCCAGCCACCAGTTGGCGCACTTCCGTTCCGAGATCGACTTCCAGGCGCAGCAATTTGTCGGCGCCTTTTACGCGCGCGGCGGTCTTTACCTGCGCCACGCGCAATTCTACTTTCGCGAAGTCGTCGATGCTGATCTTGCCATCCGGAATGGCTGCGGCTGGCTTGGCTGACGGTGGCGTGCCGGCAGTCGGTTGCCGAGCTTCGCTCGGCTGGACGGGCGAAGCGCCCGTCCCCACACTTGCACTTTGTTCTTCCATCTTCTGCATCCTCTCGACTGCCGATTTGTCTGCCCGCGGAAACACGGCTTGCACCTCGCCCAACTTTGTGCCGAGATGCAACTGTCCCCAGTGCAATTCGGTCAGGTCGAATTTCCGGATGTCTCCCAGCCCCATCTGGGACCAGATCTTCGCAGTGGCGTCGGGCATCACCGGATGCGCGAGGGCCGTTACAATTCGCAGAGCTTCGGCGCTGGTGTAGAGCACGGTGGCCAGACGCGAGCGGCTCTCTTCGTCCCTGTCCTTCTTTTCGCCCAGGGACCAGGGTTCGTTTTCAACGATGTATTTGTCCACGGCACTGACCAGTCCCCATGCGGTTTCGAGCGCTCGCGAGAACTGGTACTGGTCAAAGAGTGTGCCGTAGTCGGCAATCGCCCTTCTTGCTAGATCCGCAATTGCGGTATCCGCCGGAGTGTGCGCTGCGTGCGAGGGGTACGGTATTTCTCCCTTGAAATAGCGCGCGATCATGGTCAGGGTGCGGCTGGCGAGGTTGCCGAGCCCATTCGCCAGATCGGAGTTATAGCGCTGCACCAGCGCATCGAAACTAAACGATCCATCCTGCCCGAAAACGACTTCGCGCAGCAGAAAGTATCGGAGGGCATCGGTGCCGAGCACATCGACGATGGTTTCGGCGCGCACGATATTTCCGCGCGATTTCGACATTTTGCTTTCTTCAAACAGCAGCCAGCCGTGCGCAGTGATGCCCTTGGGCAACGGCAATCCCGCGGCGAGCAGGAACGCCGGCCAGTAGACGCAATGGAAGCGCACAATCTCTTTACCGATCATGTGGACGTCAGCGGGCCAGTACTTGTCGAATTTACTTGTATCGTTCGAGCCATAGCCGAGCGCGGTAATGTAGTTCGCGAGCGCGTCCAGCCAGACATAGACCACGTGCTTGGGATCGTCCGGCACAGGAATGCCCCAGGAAAACGTCGAGCGGCTGATGGAAAGATCGCGCAGGCCGCTGCGCACGAACGAGAGCACTTCATTGCGCCGTGTCTCGGGGCGGATGAAATCCGGCTGCTCGGTGTAAAGGCGGATCAACTGGTCCCGGAATGCCGAGAGCTTGAAGTAGTAGTTTTCTTCGTGGACCGTTTCCGTCGGGCGGTCGCAAATCGGACAGGGAGCGCCGGGCCCGACCGCGTCCACGTAAAGCTCATCGGAAACACAGTATTGACCGGAGTAGGTCCCCTTGTAGATGTATCCGTTATCGCGAATCTTGAGCCACAACGCCTGCACGCCCTGCTTGTGCCGCTCGGAGGTGGTGCGGATGAAATCGTCGGGCGTCAAACCCATGCGTTCCCAGAGCGCACGGAATTCCGCGGAAATTTCATCGGTGAATTGCTGCGGTGTCTTGCCCGCGGCCTGGGCGGCACGCTCGATCTTTTGGCCGTGTTCGTCGGTGCCGGTCAGGAACCAGGTGTCGTCCCCCAGCATGCGGTGCCGCCGCGCAATCGTGTCGCAGGCAATCGTGGTGTAGGCGTGTCCGATGTGCGGACGTGCATTGACGTAGTAGATCGGAGTCGTGATGTAGAACTTTTTGCTCATTCGAATTCCATTTGCTTAACCACAGACTATCCAACCACAGAGGGCGCAGAGATCACAGAGATTGCTATTGTCGCGGCCTGCCATCCCCTGTGTTCCTCTGTGCCCCCTGTGGTTCACGCTTTGCGCTCGCCTTGAAGATATTGCTGGATCGCTTCCTGCATCACCGTCTTTAGCGGCACGCGATGCGCCTCCGCCAGGGCCCGACAGTCCTCGTATTCGGGCGCGTAGTTCGAGACCGTACCATTCATGTTGGCGATCTTGATCCGCACCGGACCCCAAGTCGTGTCCACCGTTTGCCATCGTCGTGAGAGCGTCTGTCGCTGTTCCTCACGGCGGCGCACGCCCAGAGTTGTGGTCTCGGCGAAGATCAACTTGGTCAGGCGATTCGCGTCTTCCATTTTCGCCAGCACAGTAAGCAACGCGCCGGGGCGGCTCTTCTTCATTTGCACTGGAACGCTGAAGACATCCAGCGCTCCTTCGGCCAGCAACCGTTCCATCGCGTACGCCAGCACCTGCGGGCTCAGGTCATCGAGATTCGCTTCGAGCACCATGATCCGCTCACTCGATGTACTCGCGCCATCCGCCAGCCCAGCTTCTCCAATCGTTATCCGCAGCAGGTTCGGGCGCTCTGGGAAATCTCGCGTTCCCGCGCCGTATCCCGCCTTCTCGATCTTCATCGCCGGAAACGGCGCGAACCGGGCGCTTAGGGTCCTCACGATCGCCGCGCCTGTCGGCGTCACCAGTTCGACCTGCGGTCCCGACGAATACACCGGCGCATCCCGAAGCAACTTCAGGGTCGCCGGCGCCGGGACGGGAAGCGTTCCGTGCGCGCACTTCACGGTTCCACCGCCCACGTTCAGCGGCGAGCACACCCATTCTTGCACCGCAAGAGATTCCGCTCCCACTGCGGCGCAGACAATATCAACCAGGGCATCGACGGCGCCGACTTCATGAAAGTGGACTCGCTCGACGGACGTACTGTGAATCTCAGCTTCGGCCTGGCCCAGCGTCTCGAAGATTTTGATCGCGACTCTTTTCGCATTGCCGCTGATGGCTGCTTTCTCAATAATGCGGCGAATCTCGTTCAGCCCACGAGCGTGCTCGTGCACATGTTCATGTTCATGTTGCGAATGCGTATGACCTTGGCCGTGGGGCTGTTCGTGAGCATGATCGTGCCCCTGCTGCTCCCAGAAGACTTCCCGTGGCAGGTCTTTTTCGCCATTGGCGTACACGTCCACTTTAGTCGCGGAAATTCCGCCGCGCAGCACTCGCGAAATCTCCAACCGCGCACCGATATCGAGCGCCGCGACCGTGTCTTCGAGAAGTTTTGCAGACACCCCGGCATCCACCAGCGCGCCCAGAAACATGTCGCCGCTGATGCCGGAAAAACACTCGAGGTAGGCTGTGCGCATAAATTCAAAACCTTGAACCACAGAGGACACAGAGGACCACAGAGAAAATCCAGAAAGAGTGCCCCCGTGTACCCCTGTGTCCTCTGTGGTTAGGGTTTTCGTCGACGCTGCGTGAAACTTTCATCATAGGGAACCCCGCCACCTCCGTCAAACCCGCCGCCTGCCGCGAGTTTGTTAGAATCACTTTTTATTCAATAAGTTAGAGGGCAATCCTTGTATCGACATCTGGAACGCCGACTGGTCGAACATCTGCGCGAGTTTCTGCGACGCACTTACGACTTGGAAATCGCGAACATCGTCGTTGAGCAGCCTCCGAAAATCGAATTTGGCGAGTATGCGCTGCCCCTCGCTTTCGAACTTGCGAAAAAACTTCGCAAGGCACCGCGCAAGATTGCCGAAGAGATCGTCGCCGGGGTTGGTCCGATTCCCGGCTTTGAGAGATTCGAGGTGGCCGGCGGCGGGTACATCAACGTTCGCGTAAGCCGTGCCGAGTTGGCCACGGCGCTCGCCGCCGACCGATCTCCCGCAGATCAATCCCCTGCGGATCAATCCCCAGCCGCAGATGTCCCGCCCGGCAAAGTGCTGGTCGAGCATTCGAGCATCAATCCCAACAAGGCGGCGCATATCGGGCACCTGCGCAACGCCATTCTCGGCGATACCTTCGTCCGCCTGCTGCGCTTTGCGGGCAGGGAAGTGGATGTCCAGAACTATATCGACAACACTGGAGTGCAGGTTGCCGACGTGGTGGTTGGATTTTTGCATATCGAACAAAGGTCTCGTGCTCAGATCGAAGCGCTCGCCGCCGCGCCCCGATTCGATTACGTATGCTGGGATCTCTATGCCCGCGTTTCACAGTGGTATGAAGAGGACAAGTCGAACCTGCAGGCGCGCGCTGCGACCCTGCGCTCGATTGAGGAAGGGAACAATGAGATCGCGGCGATCGCGGATTTGATTTCGATTGCGGTCCTTAAGCGCCATCTGGAAACTATGGACCGGCTCGACATTGAGTACGACTTCCTGCCGCGCGAGAGCGAGATTCTGCACCTGCATTTTTGGGATGCGGCGTTTGCCAAGCTGAAGGAAGCGGGCGTTCTTACCTACGAGGCCGATGGCAAAAACAAAGGTTGTTGGATCATGCGCCGCGCCGGAACGGTCTCAACCACAGAGGACCCTTCGGCTGCGCTCAGGGCAGGCTCCGGGAACACAGAGGAATCTGAGAAAATTTCCGAGGAAGACCAGAAAGTCGTCGTCCGCTCCAACGGCACGGTCGGTTACGTCGGCAAAGACATCGCTTATCACATGTGGAAGTTCGGCTTGCTCGGCCGCGATTTCGGCTATCGGAAATTCTATCGATATCCAAATGCCCACGACTGCTGGATCTCAACCCCCGACGGCGAGAAAGATCATCCCCACTTCGGCGATGTGGCCGAGATCTACAATGTCATCGATGCGCGCCAATCCGAGGCGCAGAACACTGTGATCGAAGCTTTGCGCGGACTCGGCCACGGCGAAGCCGCCGATCGCTACACCCACTTCTCCTACGAAATGGTCGCACTCACCCCGCGCTGCGCTGCCGAACTCGGCTACACACTGAGCGAAGAAGATAAGGCGAGGCCGTGGATCGAGGTTTCTGGCCGCAAGGGCTTCGGCGTGAAAGCGGACGATCTCCTGGATGCTCTCATCGCCTCGGCGCGCAACGAAGTGGATGCGCGTCATTCCGAGTTGAGCGAACCCGAGCGCGCCAGTATTGCTACGCAGATCGCCATCGGGGCACTGCGCTACTTCATGCTGAAGTTCACGAAACCCTCGGTGATCGCCTTCGATTTCAAAGACGCCCTGAGTTTCGAGGGTGACACAGGTCCGTATGCGCAGTATGCCGTCGTCCGCGCTTCCAACATTTTCCGCAAAGGCGGATTGGATCCCGAGAGTTTCTGTAGAGACGCGGCTTGCCGCGTCTCTCTGTCCCCGAGCAACGCCGGTCCGGCCGGAGACGAGGCAAGCCTCGTCTCTACAGAAGATTTCTCTAAGTTCCTCAACGGCGAATCGGGCAACGACATCTGGGAGCTCTGGCTGGCGGCCGCGAAAACCTCTCATATCGTGAGCCAGTGCATCGCGACCACCGAACCTGCTTATCTCGCCAAGCATACCTTCCAATTGGCGCAGCTTTTCAACACCTTCTATCACCGCTATCCAATCCTGAGCGAAGCGGATGAGGGCCGGAGAAAGTTCCTGCTGGCAACCGCGGCCGTGGTTCGCCGCGAACTGATTCGCGTTCTCGCGACAATGGGGATCAGTGTTCCGCCGGTAATGTGAGCCCTGCCCGAAGGATTTCGCCGGCGGGCTGGTTCAATCAGTTGGCAGCGTTTGTAATTCGCAGCCAGAAAGCAAACAGTATAAAATTTCTACGGTTCATATCGCGATTGCCTGGGTCCGGGGTTCATGCGTTTCCCACAGTCAGATTACAAGGCATTGATATATAATGACTTATGCGTTTTTCCTGCGAACGCGGAATGGCATCCCCCGTGCTTTAGCAGACAGCGGGTCCAGTTAACAGACTTTTACCAAGATCTGAAATGGATTTCAGAACAGAGCAATAATTGGGCAAGGAGCCCTAAACCTAATGAATCGCACCTCGTTGACCCTAATGCTGGCAGCGACACTCGCCGCATCTATCGGATGTTCAACCAAGAATTACGTCCGTGAACAGACCACGCCGCTGATCAACAAGACCAATGAACTCGACGACCTGACCGCGAAGAATTCGAAAGACATCAAGGACGTCGATCAGCGCGCCCAAGCAGGAATTCAGGCCGTGCAGGCCAAGGCCGCAGAGGTGGACCAGAAGGCTCTGGCCGCGGGAAGCGAGGCCGATAAGGCGCAACTGTCGGCGAACGGAGCGTCCCAGCGTGTGGATGCCCTGACCAACGCTGTCGTCAACCTCGACAACTATCGCCCGGTTGTGGAGACGGCGGTGCATTTCGGATTCAACAAGGACAATCTGACGAAGGAAGCCAGGGAGGCCATCGACCAACTTGCCGCCAGCGTGGCCACTACCAGGGGATACATCATCACGGTAGAGGGCGCGACCGACTCGGTGGGCAGCGCAGAGTACAACTACGATCTGAGCCAGCGCCGCGCCAACGCTGTGATTCAGTACCTGGCTGCGGAGAAGAACGTTCCGGGCTACAAGATTTATCTGATCGGGCTGGGCAAGGATAAGCCGGTCGAGACCAATAAAACTGCCGGCGGTCGCGCCAAGAACCGCCGCGTGGATATCCGCCTGATGACCAACACTGGAACCGGAACGACCCCGGCGCAGGCGCCCACCACCAACCAGACTCCGACGGCGAGTGCGAATCCGCCGTCTTTGTAAGTATAAGTTTACCCTCCTCCCCGGAGGACTTTGCCAAACCAGGCCGTCCTATCTGTGGACGGCCTGACTTTTTACTAGCGCTTGTCTCCGGTCATTTGGCCGATACGCCCTGCTTCGACTTCTTCTGAAGCGATACAATAGAGGCGTGAGGCTCCGATTCCCGATTGTTTTTTTGGCGCTGCTGACGACTATTTCGCTGGCGCAGGATTCGTCGGACAAGACTGCCTCGGACAAGGCCGCCGCCCGCAATCGCGAGGCCGAGGAAAGCTCCAGCCACGATACAAGAATCGACATCAGCCCACCCAAGGACGACGCCAAGAACCATCCCGGCAGCAAGGATGCCGTCGCGGGTCTCGACATCACCGACACCTCGGACACCTCCGACACCTCGGGCGTACAGGAATTCCATCCCTGGAACCCAATGAAGGCGCTGAAAGATATTGAGGTCGGCGACTATTACTTCAAGCGCAAGAACTATCGCGCCGCGCTCGATCGCTACAAGGAAGCTCTTTACTACAAAGACAACGACGCCATTGCCAGCTTCCGTCTCGCCGTGTGCCAGGAAAAACTTGGAGATAAAGCCGGAGCGAAGAAATACTACGAACAGTACCTGAAGATTCTGCCCGAGGGCCCGTTTGCCAAGGATGCGCACGCTTCGCTGGACCGGCTCCCGAAAGCGCAGTGAGCTGCCTCGAGCTACGAGCCGCGAGCTTCGAGCAATCGGTTGTTCCTGCTCGCTCGCAGCTCGCGGCTCGTAGCCCGAAGCAACTTACTTCTCCACCCGCGAAAATTCCCCGGTGGATGCGTTCACGGACACCCGCAGCTTGGCGGTGTCGCGATCCCTTCCATAGATTACGTGCCACAGGAGTTCGTTCGTCTGCCGGTCCCAGTCCAGCACATAAAAAACAAGCGTGTCGGGTTCCTTCTCCAGCAGCTTGTCTCCGCCGTGCTGCTGGGCGACTCCAAAGGCCTTATCTGTATCGACTTTGAGAAACTGGACATTGAAAATCTGGGTGCTCGAATTCGTCGGGCTGTAGGTGTCGTCGACGCCGTGAGAAATATCGCCGTTTGCCCAGGTATAGGGCCTGGTCGAGTGCTGCGACGGCGAGGCGAATCCGGCGCGCCACTCTCCCGCCTTGCCGTCGCGGCCTTTGGAGTCCGTGGTAGCGTGCGACTCCACCGAATAGGGTTGAACATCCTGCGCCCAGCCGCGGGCGGAGATGTAGCACTTGTAGAACGCGCCGCTTCCGGTGATTACTTCCGGAGCCTTCGGTTGGGGCGTCTCCGCCGGTGCCGGCTTGGTCGGCTCCGAAGAGCACCCGGTCATCAATCCCGCTGCTAGAATTGCGACAAATAGTTTTTTCATCAACGATTTCCCGATCAGGCTTTCTGTAGTAGATTGGCCTTCGATTCGCGACTGTCGTTTCGCGATCATTGTACTGAACCGACGCCATGAATTCCTACCTCGAACGTTTGCGACAGGAACTCGAAGATGCAATAGGGGGTGCCAGCCCGAGTGCCTTGGCGCAGGCTCCTGCCGGAAAGTGGAATGCAGCCCAGATCCTGGAGCACCTTTTTCTTACCTACAAGAACACCAACCGCGGAATGGCAAAGTGCCTGGAACGGGGTGCTCCGTTGGCTACGCGCGCTACGCTGAAGCAGCGCGTGGCCACTCTGCTCGTCGTGAATCTCGGGTATCTCCCAGGAGGCCGCAAGGCCCCGGAACGTGCGACCCCGCGAGGAATGTCACCGGAAGATGTTCAGCAAGCCATCGCGCCTGAGCTTCAGAAGATGGGCTCAGGCCTGGACGATTGCGAGCGCAGGTTCGGCGCCCGGACGAAAATCATGGACCATCCGTTCCTGGGACCTTTGACGGCCGATGAGTGGCGCAAGTTCCACTGGGTCCACGGGCGGCATCACGCGCGGCAGATTCGGGAGCGGATTGGGAAATCCTGAAAAAAGGTTTTGGCTCGTGTAGGGACGGATGCCCCATCCGTCCCGACGAGCCAAGCGCGGCAGCACTTTCGGGAAGAAGCTCTACACGTGATCTTCACTTTTTATCTTTGTCGTTGTCTTTGTCAGTGTCCTTTTCCTTTTCTGCAATCCCGGCCTTGTGCGCCTGCTCCTGCATCTCGTCGAGTTCCTGCCGGGCGGCATCAAGCGCTTTCTGCTTTGCGTCGACGTCGCTCTTGAACCGCGCCTCGTCCTTATCCCACTGGATGTTGCGCACGCTGATGCTCGGATCGGTATACATTGCGGCCGCGCGCAGACGAAGTTCGCGCTGGTCGAGGTCGAGCTCGTGGTTCAGGGAATCGATCTTCTCTTTCTGCTTGTCGAGCTTTTCCTTCCATTCGTCCGCCGTTTTCTGGTGTTCGGCAGCAGCCGCAGCGGGATCCGCGGCGGCCGCTTTTGTGGCCTGCCCAGCGGTGGCATCGCCGGCTGGCTGCGGCCCGACTACGCTCAGCGTCTGGTCGGTAGGCAGATTGTCGTTGTCATAGTGGCGGCTGGTCGAACTCGGCTCGGGTTTGTTCTTGCGAACCGCTCGCGCGTAATCCCCGAGTGACTGAGCGGCTGCGCCGCTGATCCCCAACAGGAGCAGAGTACCAATTGCCATGAGTTTCGTGCGCTTCATGTGATCATCCTTTCGCAAGCCCGCGATTCTGATCGCAGCCTGCAATCGCTAATATCAAGAACTTGTGGTGGCAACCCGGGCGCCTCCCAGGAAACTGCCGATCGTCCGGTCCAACTGCGCCGCTTCGTGGGCGATGCTGTCGGCTAACTGATGCGCCAGTTCCGGGTCCTGGCTGCATGCCAGTTGCTGCGCATATCCCGCAATCGTAGTCAGGGAATTGCGCAATCCCAGCGCAAGTTCCGAAGAGATTTCCTGATGCATCTTTTGATCGTGCCGGATGCGCTCAATGTCGGTCTTGTCGGTGAGCACAAGAGTCGTGCCCATGAGACTCGCGTCTTCGGCCAGAACCGGAGAGGCCGCCACTTCGAGTACATGGCTTTCTCCGTCCCGGGCGAAGTAGTTCAGCACCAGCCCTCGAACCGCTGCCTTCCCAGCCAGAGCGGGAGCAAGAGCTTGCTCGACGCTCGATTCTGAACCCGCACCCGAACCATTGTTTTCCGGGCGTAGCGTCGCCGTGCGAAAAAGGTCCGCGGCCTGCAGTCCCACCGGAGAGGCGAATCCCAGCAGCTTGCGCGCAGCCGAGTTCGCTTGCCGCACCAGACCGCTGGTATTCAAGAACAGAACGCCGCAGGAAAGGTTCGAGAGTATGGTCGAGCTCAGCGTGTCGGAGGCCTTTGCTTTTCTGCGCTCCGAGAGTCGTTGGGTGGTGAGCTCATGTTTTTGCTGCTTCAGTTGCTGAATGACGGCGTGATAGGCGTGTACGGGCAATCCCTCCGCCGCCAACGGAGCGTAATTCAGCGATTCAGCTTCCGGTACGAGATTCTTCCGCAGGCGCCGAATCACGAATAAGCTCAACCCGAAAGCTGCGAGGGCCGCGAACAGAAGCAGGCCCATGCGCAGCACCATCGGATTCATCAGCAGCCTCACAGCGCCCCCCAATACCAGTGCAGGAGGCGGTTTCCAAACAGGAACGACAAAAGCGCCATGCCGCCGAGAAACACGCCAAACGGCATTTCGTAATATCGGAGTGCCAGGCGTGCCGAGCGCCAAGCGCGCCGCCGGGCCTCCTTCGAAGAAATGCCCGAGGAAATGCGCGAAGAAGTGCCGCGCGCCTCAATCCGGCGAATGCGCTTCATCCAGACCGCGAGAACCGTGCTCAGTCCAAAAAGCGAGCCCGCCAGAGACGCTGCAAAAATGGTCAATACCGTGAGGTTGGTTCCGAGGAACGCGCCGATGAACGCCATCAGCTTGACGTCGCCAAATCCCATCCCTTCAGCCCCACGCGTTCTCAGGTAAATGGCTGCCGCGCCGTATAGAAACGAGGCGCCGACCGCCGCTCCCAGCAGCGAATCTGACAGGGACCACATTCGCCACGAAATCTCGCTTCTCATCGCGGGCGACACCATACCAGGCATGATTCGCGATGCCAGGTCATTCACCGGAACCACCAGGCTGAACAAAATTCCCAGAGCCAGCCCGGGCAGAGTCATCGCGTCGGGAAGAAGCTTGGTTTCCGCATCGGTGAACACCAACCCCAGCAGCAGGTAGCCGAGCACGGCGCACTTCAGCATCGCCAGCGTCAAACCAAAATGGGCATAACAGCCGAGAAAGAGCAAGCCCGTGAGCAGTTCGATTACAAGATAGCGTGGTGAAATGGGCTGCTTGCACGAGCGGCACTTTCCCCGAAGAATCAGCCAGCTTAGTACGGGCAGGTTGTGATAGAACGGGATCAGGTTCCCGCATTTCGGGCACGCGGAGCGCGGCGTTACCACCGACTTGCCACGCGGCAACCTGTAAATACAGACGTTCAGGAAGCTGCCCAAGCACAGCCCCAGAGCGAAGATCGCAGCTTCAAATAAAGGTTCCACGTCGGCTAAGTGCTCAGTCTGCTTGGATTTGGAATGATTATAAGCTGCTACGGCGGGGCATTCTAAGTACGAAGGTCACTGTACCTCTGCCGCCTGCAAGTCATTGGTGAGTAAGGAGGAAACGGCTGCTCACGCCACCCAGCTGATTTCCTGCTCCTGGGGTAAAAAGATCAAAAACACCGTACCGGTCGCGCGCTCGTCTACCCGGCTCCGCACCCGAATCGATCCCCCGTGTTTCTCTACAATGCCGCGCGAGACCCACAATCCGAGCCCGGTCCCGGTGTCCTTCTTCGTCGTGTAAAAAGGTTCGAAGATTTGGCGCAGATTGTCGCGGGAAATCCCGCTACCGTTGTCGGCCACCGTGATGCGGACTCCCTCTCTGCCACTGGACCAATCGCGGCCCGTCGCCACGCGGACTTGCAGAGAACCTCCGTCCGCCATCGCATCCACCGCATTCACCAGAAGATTGGCCAGTAACTGCCGCAACTCGCCCGAATAGCCACTGATCTGGCAGATGTTACGGTAGCGCCGCGTCACGCGGATCTGCCGGCCTTCCAGTTTGCGGGAATACAACTGCAGAATCTCGTCCATGATCGCGGCAGGATCCATCGAATCCGGAGAACTGGTATCGCGGACAAATCCCAAAGTCTGTTGTGCCAACCGCGCCACGCGGCCCACCTCTTGCTCCGCCTGGGTCAGATACTCCCCGGCGTGGCTGGAGTCCTGGCGCGCCAGGTAAAGCAGGTTGATGACAGCCTCAAGCGGATTGTTGATCTCGTGCGCGATCGAAGCGGCGAGCCGTCCCGTGGTGGCAAGCTTTTCGCTGCGACGGATGGCCTCCTCGGATTGTTTCTCGGCAGAGATATCACGCGCGATAGTCGAGGCTCCCACAATTTCGCCGCGCGCGTTTCGAAGCGGCGACACCGACAGCAGTACCGGCCAGCGTGTGCCGTCCTTCCGCATCCGCTCGGTCCGATAAGAGGGCACGTGGCCGCCGCCATTGAGTATCTCGCGATTGCGTTTTACCTCGTCGCGGCGTTCCGGCGGTGCCAGTCGCGCGACCGGCAACCCGACGGCCTCCTCGGCGGTGTAGCCATAGAGATGCTCGGCGGCGCGATTCCAGCTGGTAATGGTGCTGTCCGGACGGGAGCTGTAAATTGCGTCACAGGAGTATTCCACGATGGCAGCCATCTCGCGGGTCGTGCGATCGGCGCGCGAGTCCGCCAGTGTTTTCTGCCGGGCCATGCTGCTAGCGAACATGGAAATGGCCAGAAAAGCCAGCAGCCGTTCCAGATCGGCGGTCGTGTTGATACGAAAACTGAGGTAGGGCGGAACTGCGAAAAAATCCAGGCAAGCAGTCGAAACCAGCGAGCAGAAAACCGCGGGGCCAAATCCGAGGAAACGAGCGGCGAAAAGCACCGCCGCCAGCAAAAGTGCAAAGAGATGGCGGTGCAGCAAGGGGGAAAAAGTCCAGAGGCTGAGCGCTACCCACACCGCGAGCGCGGCTCCTCCGTAGTGCACCAGCGCCGAATACCGATTCCGCGCCATCCAACTCTTCAGATTGGCTCCAATTCCAGACATTTCTTAAAACGCTGCCGGGTCCAGCTAGCGGACTTAGCGGTGTTGGACCAGGGCGGGCAAGACTGCTTTCAATGTCCTGAGAAAACTCTAGCAGCAGCACGTGCGCGCGGCAACCGCCGCGTCCGGCCGTGCTTCCAAACGCAAGCGGGAAATCGGAGGTACGAGGCCAGTGCAACGGCTGCGGACCGAGCCTGCCCTGAGCGAAATCGAAGGGAGCGCGCCCGGTTCAAGAGAAGCAGCGTTCAAGAGTAGCAACGCGCTGCATGTGTGGCTGGGCCCCGGAAGACGGCGGGAGCCTACGGAGCGCAGTCCGCTCGCGTTTCAAGCCGTTCGCAGTTCAGCCTTGATGGAGAAACTTGTAGTCGAGGATGGATGCCGCCAGCCCGAAGGCGTCCTCGGCATTGTCAACCGCGTCCTTGATACGGATCAGCCTCCCCTGGCAAAGTACATTGCTGTTCTTTTGTCCGGAGATTTCTTCGGGCATCTCGAAGATCAGTTCCACCAGCGCATTCGCCGGCAGTTGCTGCGGGCCGTGAAACAGTATGCCCGACTGGCTGATGTTCTGGATCACGCCCTCGTACCAGGTGCTGAGATTTTTCCCGCGGTATCGAACCGGAAGGTTCGATCGCAGGCGCCGTGCCCGTGGTATCCAGGTCGCTTGCTTTTGACCGGAGCGGCGTCGGACGGTCGTGGTATCCGCCACCGGTTCGTCGACCCGATCTCCGCGGCGCATGGTCTTCCAGTCGTACTGGTAAGCGGTCGCGCACACCAGGCAGACTTGGTAAAACTCTCCGTTAGCCGCGCGGCGCGGCCATGAAAACTCGTGCGAACAGCGTCCCAGCATAAGAACATCCATGAGTTTTTGCGGCATGATGACGAGTAGTGCCCCCGTACCAATCGGGCATATCCATCTTCCGACGGCTTGGCCGTTCTGAATAGGTTACTTTCGTGTATCGCGGTGTAAGCCTTATGCTTTTCCATATGGCTCGAACCGAACGGTCGCGAATGGGCTTCCTCCTCGCCGGAGGCAAGAGTTCCCGCATGGGTGCAGATAAAGCTTTCTTGGATTTTGGCGGTCAAACGCTGCTGGATCGCGCGCTCACCGTGATGGGCGCGGTCTGCGAAAGCGTGACGATCGTCGGCGACCCAGCCAAGTTTACGAAATACGGATCTACGAAATGCGGACCAGTCGTGGCAGATATTTTCTCCGGATGCGGTCCCCTCGCCGGTATTCACGCCGCGCTCGTACATTCACCTGCCGAGCTGAACCTGATGCTCGCCGTGGACATGCCCTTCGTCTCCAGGGGACTTCTCGCATTTCTTTTCGCGGCTGCCGAAGACAACGACGCCGTCATCACCGTGCCTCGCACCAGCAAGGGACTTCAGCCGCTCTGCGCGGTCTATCGGCGCGAGTTCTCCATTGCCGCCGAGCAGGCTCTGCGGGCAGGGAAGTACAAGATCGATGCGGCGTTTTCCAGCGTGTCCGTCCGGGTGATCGAAGAGGCCGAACTGGCAGCAGCCGGCTTTTCCGAGCGGAGTTTTTTCAACCTGAACACCCCGCAGGACCGCCGGACAGCCGAGGGCCGGTCTCCCTAGTGTCAGCTCTAGTGCTAGCGAGTGCATACGCTAGCGCTTGAGCCGCGATGGCATCTCATGCCATCCTGATAGCCATGGGTGCTGCGGACACAGTATCTCCCTACATCGAGTTTAAGGACGTCTCCAAGGCATTTGGAGATCGGGTCGTCCTCAAGGACGTCAACTTCGATGTGTTGCCGGGTGAGATGGTCTGCATTCTGGGGCGTAGCGGCGTCGGAAAATCGGTGGCGCTCCACAACATCATGGGCTTCCTTAAGCCGGATTCAGGCCGGGTCATTGTCGCCAGTCAGGACATCACCGACTACAACGAGGTACAACTCGAAGAAATCCGCAAGAAAGTCACCATGGTGTTCCAGAACGGCGCCCTCTTCGATTCGCTGACGGTCGGTGAAAACGTCGCCTTCCCCTTGCGCGAAAAAAGAGAGCTTTCAGAAGAGCAGATTTACCAGGTCGTCGATGGCCTCCTCGAAATGGTCGGCGTCAAGGAGATGCGCGACCTGTTGCCTTCCGACCTTTCTACCGGCATGAAACGTTCCGTCGCCATCGCGCGAGCGCTGTCCGCCCAACCCGAGTGCGTGCTCTACGACGAGCCCACTACCATGGTGGATCCGCTGATGGGGAATCTGCTCGGCGATCTCATCGCCAGACTCAAACTGCAATTGCACTTGACCTCGGTCGTAGTTACGCACGACATGCGCCTGGCCAAAAAGCTGGCCGACCGCATCGTCTTCCTGCATGACGCCCGCGCGATCTTCTTTGGTCCCTACAAGGACATGGAGAAATCGACCGAGCCCATCATTCGTGAGTTCCTGGAACTGGATGAGTTGAAGCTGGAAGCGTAAAGGCAGTTCTCAGTTCCCAGTTCTCAGCGAGTGCCACCGGGTTTTACTGAGAACTGGGAACTGAGAACTGCTTCTAAAACCCCTGCCGCAACAATTCCTCCACGGTGATCGAACTCTGCGCGGGCTCGCCTTTCATCATTTTCTCCACGTACTTCGCGATCACGTCGGCTTCCAGGTTCACAGGGTCTCCCGGCTTCAGCGACCCAAGATTGGTCAGCTCGACCGTATGCGGAATGATCGCGATCGTGCAGCGGTTCCGTTCCAACTTGGCGACCGTAAGGCTGATGCCTTCGATCGAGATCGATCCTTTGTACACCGTGTACTTCTCGACCTCGGATGGAATTTCAATATGCAGCCACCAGTTCTCAGAATCCGCGATGCGCTCGAACTCAATCAGCTTGCCCACGCCATCCACGTGCCCCTGAACGATGTGGCCATCGAAGCGCCCATTGGCCTTCATCGGCAACTCCAGGTTCACCAGTGCGCCCTCGTGCATCCGCGAGAACGAAGTTCGCACCCACGTTTCCGGTGCCAGGTCGGCGCAGAATGATTTTGGTTTGATGTCAAGCGCCGTCAGGCAAACTCCGCTGACCGCGACGCTGTGGCCGGTTCCCAATTCTCTCGGGGTGTTCGCAGCCTCGATGGTGATGCGGCGGTTCTCACCGCTCTGCTCGATCCTTACGACCTTGCCCACTTCCTCGATAATTCCGGTAAACATAAGAGCCATACCTCCCAGTGTAGTGTCCCGCAAGTTCGAAGCATAAATCCACAGTGTCATCCTGAGCGAAGCGAAGGACCTATGTACTTGGCTGCGAAATGCATGGGTCTTTCGCTTCGCTCAAGATGACAGAGCATACTTGTATTGCGAATATGAAGGGCGCCACAGCAGAAACTCATGCCTGCCCCGAGTACGGGTCGCGCAGATAACCTTCCAGCGCGAAGTCTTCGCCGAAGCGGTGCAACTCGAACCGCTGCACGCACTGCGCCCTCCCACGCAAACCTTCACCGGCGATGAAGGGAACTGCGCCCTCGCCCAGAATCTTTGGTGCGTAGTAGAGGAACACCTTGTCCACCTCGCCCGACGCCAGGGCCGCTCCGTTCACCAGCGCTCCCCCTTCGATAAGCAGGCTGGCGATCTCCAGTTCTCCCAGGCTCCGGACAATTGCTGCGAAGTCGGGCCGTCCGTCCGCAGTTGCCGATATTTGTTGCACACGAATCCCCTTTGCTTCGAGCGCCTGTTTGGTCTGCTCCTCCGCAGCGGAACACAGCACCAGAACATCGTTCTCGGCGGTCTGAATCACTCGCGACGAAGGCGGGATGCGCAGGTAAGAATCCAGGATCACGCGCAGAAGCTTGCGTCGCCGCGGCAGGCCACTTCGGTCGGTCAGCAGCGGATCGTCCGCCATCACCGTCCCCACTCCGGCCATGATCGCGTCATTCTGATGGCGCAGTTGCTGCACATGCGCGCGCGCCACCTCGCCCGTGATCCAGTGATATCCGCTGCGCGCGCCCTCCGTCGCAGGCGTGGCCGAGCCCGGCTCCGTGCCCGGTTTCGTGGCGTCAGCAATTTTCCCATCGAGGGTCATGGCCGATTTCAGCGTGACCAGCGGTTTGCCACGCCGGATGTACTTGGCAAAACTTTCATTCAGTTTCTTTGCTTCCACCTCGAATAAGCCGGCCTGAACGGTGATCCCTGACGCGCGGAGCTTCGCAAACCCTTGACCCGCCACTCGTGGATTCGGATCGACCATGGAGCAGATCACGCGGCGAATTCCGGCCGCGATCACGGCGTCGGCACAGGGCCCGGTCCGGCCCTGATGCGAGCACGGCTCCAGATTCAGGTAGAGAGTTCCGCCCTGCGCCCCATCGCCCGCTTGCTCCAGTGCGAGGACCTCAGCGTGCTTCACGCCGTCATACGTGTGCGTGCCCGCGCCAACTTCGCGGCCCGACGCGTCCACCACAACCGCGCCCACCGCCGGATTGGGCGACACCAGCCCAACGCCCGCTCGCGCTAACTCCAGCGCCTTCCGCATGTGTTGTTCGTCGATGGTCATTGAGACAAGCTCTTAGCTATTAGCTGTTAGCCTTTAGCCAAAAGCCAAGAGCTAAAAGCTAAAAGCCGGATCAGGAGAACAACGACTCCACAAACTCTTTGGGATCAAACGGCAGCAGATCCCCCGCCTTTTCGCCCACTCCTACATATCGAACCGGCAGTCCCAACTCCCGCGAAATTGCGACCACGACGCCGCCTTTGGCTGTGCCATCGAGCTTGGCCAGTACAATTCCTGTGACTCCGGACGATTGCGTGAACTGCCGCGCCTGTTGCAATCCATTCTGACCGGTCGTGGCATCCATCACGAGCAAAGTCTCGTGCGGCGCGCCCGGCACGATGCGTTGTGCCGTGCGCTTCATCTTTTCGAGTTCGAGCATCAGGTTTTGCTTGGTGTGCAGCCGCCCGGCAGTATCGACAATCACGTAATCGGTTTTGCGGGCTATTGCCGACTGCAACGCATCGAAGAGCACCGCCGACGGATCGCCCCCGGCTTTCGTCTTGATCACTTCCGTTCCCGTACGCTGTCCCCAAATCTCGAGTTGCTCGATCGCCGCCGCGCGGAACGTATCTGCCGCGCACAGCAGCACTGTCTTTCCTTGCGCGCGAAACACCTGCGCTAATTTTCCGATCGTCGTCGTCTTGCCCGTGCCGTTCACGCCCACCACGATGATCACTTCCGGCGTGCCGTCCACCTTGGTCACGGGCCGCGAACCGGTCGACGTCAGAATCGCCAGCAGTTCCTCTTTCAGCAGCCGTTTGAGTTCATTCACATCCTTGATCTGCTTCCGATCGGCTTTCTCGCGCAGCTTCTCCAGAACCTCATGGGTTGTAGTTGTGCCGAGGTCGGCGCCAATCAGCGTGGCTTCCAGATCGTCGAGGGTGGAGCGGTCGATCTCTTTGCCGATGAAGACGACATCTTCGATGCGCTCGGCCAGGTTCTCGCGCGTGCGCGAGACAGCTTCCTTCATGCGCTCAATAAAACTTGGTTTCTGTTCTTCGTCCAGACTGCCAAAAAGGGTTTGAATCATGAGGTATCCGGCTCTGATTATAAGAGAATCCACCGCAGGGAATTGGTAATTGATTCCATGACAATGTCGGCTCCCAGCCCCGGATAAACTTTGGTGGTGCACACCAACCAAGGCCCGGAGAAAGGAGCCAACATGATCATTGTAGGATGCGATTACCACCCGGGCTTGCAAC
>Ga0208191_1000105_pt1 | contig 78104 bp, 72 predicted proteins | sample June2015DPH_13_5_FD_184709 | JGI IMG/M metagenome (GOLD analysis project Ga0208191, IMG submission 184709) | Peatland microbial communities from SPRUCE experiment site at the Marcell Experimental Forest, Minnesota, USA - June2015DPH_13_40... | ecosystem: Environmental > Terrestrial > Soil >... | reverse complement strand
TGGCGCACCAAAACCGACTTGCCACCACAGGAGGCGGCAGGATAGAACATTCTCAGTCCCGGACGCCACTTCCGTTGGCCGGTTTTGAAGTGATAACTGTTGGCCGCTTTTGAAGTGATCACTGAGGTCAACTGACCATGTTTCCATATGAGGGCATTCATACCCGAACAATGATTCAGAGAAACGAAAGTACCGGCAGACAGACTAAATATCTCGAAACATCAAGCGCCGGCCTGCGAGGACAAAGCGGCGGCCCAATTTTTGACAAAGAAGGTAGAGTCTGGGCAATCCAAAGCAAAACTCTAAGTATTCCTCTCGGTTTTTCCCCAACAATAAAACTGGGCACAAAGGAGATAACCGAGCATCAATTTATTCACATCGGCGTCGGATGCCACGTTTCCGAAGTGCGAGAATTTCTGACAGCATTTAAAGTTCCGTTTTCATCAGCGGAGTGATTCAAACTGCACCACTACCGGATCTTAGGTAGTGTCCTAATTTGGATTCTGGCTCTAATCTGCGGATGCGTAAGCCCCGCCACAGCCCACCAGAACAGAATTTTGGTAGTCTTGCCCTTGAATTGTTGTCGCTGTACCCTCGATGGAAGCAAAGTAAAAGCAAAACTTAGTCGTATGGATTGTTCTGCTGTCAACGGAATCGGTGTAGTGGATTATCCCGAACAAATAGAGATTCTTTTCCCCTTTCAAAATTTGCTGAGCTTCCTCATCAGTCAACGTGATTTTAGCCATCTTTCTGTACCCCACGTCACTAGGGAACAAGGGGTCGCGGTGCCTGAGCAGGTCTGCTGGCATGGGTTCAGAGAACTGAATATCATCAGGGAACGTGCCTACCAAGGGGCGCATTTCGATAGCCGTGTCTCTAAGGAAAGCTGGACTTTTCCCGAAATTACCCATGTCTACCCACACAGAGAACGGCTTGCCAAGTTTGGGGGGGGACAATTGGCCCAATGACTTTTATCCCCACCCAGGGGCGCTCGTCTTCTTGCATGACGTTCAACTGCCCCTGCATGGTGTGGAGTTGCAGGAAGTATATGAGTCCTACGCCAAACGCTATCATGAGGCCATGCAGAGCAACATCAAACGCATCGGGCCTACGAATCGTTTTCCAACTCACGGGACTGTCCTCCGTTTCTTCTGGCAGTGCGTTGCCTGCGTTCTCTGGTTTAGCATCTGTCTCCTACTCGCTCAATTTAACCTGAACTGCCGAGGCGGACGGTCTATCGTTGGATGGCTTGTGACGTTTGCGCTTCTTGCCGTGGCGACCGCTCAATTTGTCGCATCCCTCTTGCGGACATTTCCGACAGTGCGAGTGCGGCTACTCGATCAACACCCCCGCCCAAACAGAGCTTGGACGGGCCACCCTTCGGATCTCAAATGATTGCGATAGGCCGGGCCACCGCCCGCGCGGCCTCCCCTTTCCAAAACCTGCAAAGGGCAGGGCGGTAGTGTCCAATCCAGCAGGCAAAAAGGTGCGCCAAGCGCTGGGCGACCTGTGGGGGACAGGGCGGTACCACGTCTGGCAACCTAAGTCCTACAGAAAGCCCGCCCAGCGCGGCTTTTCATGTTACTACCGAACAGAGTCTAAAGTAAAGCGGGTCTCTAAAGTGGATAATTCCGTTTTTTTGAGCTTCACCAACACACTGTTAGGACACTACCGGGCAGGGCACTCAGCTTGACTTCGGGCTGGGGTTCAGATAGTCTCCGCCGTGCTCCGGGAATGCAGCCCGGGGCGTCCGGGTAAATTTCACCTCATCAGTAGTATCTGCTTCTCGACCGAGGAGGTCACATCTATGAAAAGGATTACAAGCTGTCTGCTGGGAGCGACACTTTTGTGCGGAGGGCTGGGCCTGGCTGCGGCGCAGGAAAAGTCCGAAGGGACGATGCCGCCGCCCAAGGTGCTGTTGGTCTACCGCGAGTTCCTGAAACCGGGCAAAGGGGGCGCGCCGCACGAGAAAGCTGAAAGCGCATTTGTGCAGGCGTTTGCCCGCGCCAAGTGGCCGACGCACTATTTTGCGGCGAATGCTCTCTCCGGCAAAGCGCAAGCTCTGTTTTTTGTCCCCTACGACTCGTTTGAGGCCTGGGAGAAAGACAATCTGGCGGTTGAGAAGAACGCCGCGCTGGCGGCCGCGCTAGACCGCGCCACCGTTGGCGATGGCGAATTGCTGAGCGAGACTGACGCTAGCGTGCTTGTCTATAACGAGGAGCAGAGTTTGCGGGCGCCGGTTGACATTGCCCACATGCGCTATTTCGAAATCTCCCTGTTCCGCGTCCGCCCGGGACATCGAAAGGAGTGGAGCGACGCCGTCAAGCTGGTCAAAGCGGCCTACGAAAAGCTCCCCGATGTGCACTGGGCCATGTATGAAGCGGCTTATGGCCAGGAGGGCGCAACCTACATCGTGATCACGCCCATGAAGTCTGCGGCAGAGATTGACCGCGCCTTCGAGCTGGATAAGCAGTTCATGGCCGCGATGGGCGAGGAGGGCCTGAAAAAGCTCAGCGAGCTGGAGTCGGCGGCGATTGAGTTCACCCAATCGAACCTCTTCCAGTTCAGCCCGCGGATGAGCTATCCCCCGGATGCCTGGGTGAAGACTGACCCGGATTTCTGGAAGCCTAAGGCAGCAGCGGCTGCCGCCGCGCCCGCGAAGGCCGAGGAAAAGCCCGCCAGCAAACAGTAGGCGGACGATTTGTGGGCGAAACGAGTTGAGGAGGGAAACCAAGAAAAGGCCTGATTACCTGCAGTGCCTGGCCCAAGCGGCTGATGACGTCGGCCCCGAACCCCACCTGGGGATTCTCCTTGGCGCCGGTAGCGAGCACGCGGACGGGCGCTTCCGACGCCCAATTGGCGAGAAGCGAAGCGGGTGCAAATAGAAGACGGCGGGTCCACTGACTTTCGAATCGTCAACGGTGGTGCCAGTTGCGCGACGAGATCGCGGCCGTTGCGCTCTCGTCCCGAAGAATGTTCTCCCGTTGCTTCCATCTGTGACCACGGTCACATTGCAATTGTTTTCCAGAGGTATACAGTCTTTCGCATAGCTCGTTCCCGCGAGCGGAATCGCGAGAGCGGGTTGTTCCTCCTCATGGTCTGACGGATCATGGTCTAATGGATCAGGGGCGTTTCCTCCGCGTTGCAGTGGGAGGTGACCGGCGACCTTGATACTTAGGAGGGGGCGTTTGCATCCAATAGCTCAAGATCCTCTGCTGAGGGTCGAAGGTTTAAGTAAGGTGTTTCGCTCAGGCGAAGCGGAGCTCGTGCTCTTTGAGAATCTGTCTTTCCAGATCACGAAAGGAACGATGCTGGCGATCGTAGGGCAATCCGGTGCGGGAAAGAGTACTTTGTTGCACATCCTGGCGGCGCTTGATCGTCCTTCTGCGGGTGCCGTATACTGCGCCAACTCCCACGTGAATGCGCTTTCTGAGGATGATGCCGCCGAGTTTCGTAACCGCGAGATCGGCTATGTCTGGCAATTCCATTACCTGCTGCCGGAGTTCACCGCATTGGAGAATGTCGCCATGCCCCTGCTGACGCGCGGGCAAGCGCTATCTACAGCAGAACAAGAAGCTTCGCGGTGGTTACGCGAGGTGGGACTGGAGCAGCGCGGGCATCATCGTTCGGGCGAGCTTTCCGGCGGCGAGCAGCAACGGCTGGCGCTGGCACGGGCGCTCATCACCCAGCCGCAACTCTTGCTGGCCGATGAGCCTACCGGCGATCTCGACGGGCGCACCGGCGAATTGGTTTTTGAACTGGTCGCGCGGTTGCACCGGGAGCACCAGTTGACCTCTGTAATCGCCACCCACAACTTGGTGTTTGCACGTCGGTGCCATCGCGTTCTACGGTTGGATCAGGGCAGAATAGAGGAAGTGGCGCCTGAATCGCTTCCGGCGTAACGAAAGGCAGAACAGAAGCACGATTAAAGTTGAAGAATCGGAGTACCCGAAGGTAAGACTCTACGGCTACTGCAAGACGATATCGCTTGGGAGATCAGGCGATATGAATGCATAATCAAGGTGGTAGGGTAAGGGGTTTGGCGGAGTGCGGGGCGTTCCGCAGGAAGTCGGGGGAATTGGTATATGTTCGAACGCTACACGGAGAAAGCCAGGCGCGTTATTTTCTTTGCGCGGTACGAGGCCAGCCAGTTCGGATCTCCTTATATTGAGACCGAACACCTGCTGCTCGGACTGCTGCGCGAAGACAAAGCCCTGACCAATCGTTTCCTGCGCTCCCATGCGTCGGTGGAATCGATCCGGAAACAGATCGAGGGTCACACCACCATCCGGGAAAAGGTTTCCACTTCGGTCGATCTTCCCCTGAGCAACGAATGCAAGCGTGTGCTGGCGTATGCGGCCGAAGAGGCGGAGCGGCTTTCGCATAAACATATTGGAACCGAGCACCTGTTGCTGGGATTGTTGCGGGAAGAAAAGTGTTTTGCGGCTGAGATTTTGCACGAGCGGGGATTGCGGCTTTCGACGATCCGGGAAGAACTGGCGCGCACCAGCCAGGAAAAAGCGCAGCCGCAACGCGGACAGCGCGAGTCTTCTTTATTGAGTGAGTTTTCCCGAGACCTGACGCAGTCCGCCATGGATAGCCAACTCGACCCGCTGGTGGGCCGCGAAAACGAAGTGGAGCGAGTGGTGCAGATTCTGTGCCGCCGCACCAAGAATAATCCCGTGCTGATCGGCGAGCCGGGCGTAGGCAAGACCGCCATCGTGGAAGGCCTGGCGCAGCGCATTGCGGACGGCGAAGTTCCTTCATTCCTGGCGGACAAGCGCATTCTGGCGCTTGATCTTTCTCTGATCGTCGCCGGCACCAAGTATCGCGGACAGTTTGAAGAGCGGCTTAAGACCATCATGAAAGAGCTGATGGAGTCGCAGAATTCGATCATCTTTATTGACGAACTGCACACGCTGGTGGGCGCGGGATCGGCGGAAGGCTCGCTTGATGCCGCCAACATCCTGAAGCCAGCCCTGTCGCGCGGCGAGATTCAGTGTATCGGCGCGACTACGCCCGCGGAATACCGCAAGTCGATCGAAAAAGACCGGTCGCTGGAGCGCCGCTTCCAGTCCGTGAAAGTTCCGCCGCCGAACGAAGCCGACGCGGTCAAGATTCTTTTCGGGATCAAAGAACGCTACGAAAAATTCCACGCCGTCACCTACACCGACGATGCTATCAATTTTTCCGTGTCGCATTCCAATCGCTATATTCCCGACCGTTTTCTCCCGGATAAGGCAATTGACCTGATCGACGAGGCGGGGGCGCGCGTGAAACTGCGCCAGACCACGCTGCCGGAAGAATTGACGGAAGTTCAGAAGCGGATCAAGTTCATCGTCCATCGCATGGAGAACGCCATCGCGAACCACGAGTTCGAGAAGGCGCGCTTCTACTCGGACGAAGAGCGCAAAGAGCGCGAGAACCTGCGCGCTCTTCGCGAAAAATACCACCTCGATGAATCCTCCACCGGCGTAGTCGGTCGGGAGGACATCGAGGACGTGGTATCGCGCTGGACCGGCGTTCCGATCACTTCGATCAAGGAAGAAGAAACTCAGAAGCTGCTGCGCATTGAAGAAGAACTGCACAAGCGCATCATCTCGCAGGACAAAGCCATCAGCGCCCTGGCTCGCGCCATCCGCCGCTCGCGTGCGGGGTTGAAGAACCCCAACCGCCCGATCGGGTCATTCCTGTTTCTGGGACCGACCGGCGTCGGCAAGACCGAAGTGGCTCGCACCCTGGCGCAGTTCATGTTCGGCAGCGAAAAGGCGTTGGTGCGTTTCGATATGTCGGAGTTCATGGAGAAACACTCCGTTTCGAAGCTCATCGGTTCGCCTCCGGGATACGTGGGCTATGAAGAGGGCGGCCAGTTGACCGAACGAGTCAAGCGCGCGCCATATTCTGTCGTCCTGCTCGACGAAATCGAGAAGGCGCACCCGGATGTGTTCAACATTCTGTTGCAGGTTTTTGAAGACGGGCAATTAACCGACGGCTTGGGCAACACGGTCGATTTCAAGAACACCATCGTGATTATGACGTCGAATATCGGGGCGCGGCACCTCATGAAGCGCGAGGGCCTGGGCTTCCAGTCGTCGAAAGACGAGATGGTTTCCGAGAAGGTCGAAGACCTGGTGAAGAGCGAGGTCAAGCGCACCTTCAATCCGGAATTCCTGAACCGCGTGGATGAAATCATCCTGTTCATGGCGCTCAGCGAAGTGGACCTGATCCAGATTCTCGAACTCATGGTCAACCAACTGAATCAGAACCTGGCGCAGCGCTCGATCACGGTGACCGTGGCCGACGAAGCAAAGAAGTGGATTCTGAACCAGACACTAACCGACCGCAGCTACGGAGCACGTCCGCTGCGGCGCGCGTTGCAGAAGTACATCGAAGATCCGCTATCGGAGGCCCTGATCCAGGGCACCATCACCACCCGGCCGGCGTTCATTGAGGTCTTCCTCGAGGCCAACAAGCTTTATTACCGTCCGGTGGATGCGGAGAAAGCCGAGGGCGTGCTGCTGTACGAGAGCTAGCGGTCAGCCATCAGCATTCAGCCATCAGCCGCCAGCAAAAGCTGGCGGCTTTTGCTTTGGACCAAATATTGTTGCGCAAAAGACACACTCTGACCCAGAAACGTCGATTGACCGAAAAGATCAACTTGTGTTTAACTTCAATGCATCGGGGCTGGCTCATCGCAGTTGCTTGGGAATACGTACCAAGAATTCCGGGGCGTGAGACCGAGGTGACGTTATGAAGTCCAGCTCGTATGCAGTCCTAGCAGTGTCCCTTCTAGCGTTGACCCTGAGTGCCAGTGCGCGGGAGATGGTCCTGCCCGCCGGTACCCTTCTGAAGTGCACCATGAGTGAACCGAACTTTTCTTCCGCGACCGTCGCGGTCGGCGATCCCGTGCTCTGTCATCTGCACTCGGTGACGGAATTCGGCCAGCAGACGTTTCCGCGTGGAAGCTACCTGGTCGGCCATCTGGAATCGGCCCAGGACCCGGGACATTTCTGGGGCAAGGGCTATATGAAGCTGATGTTCGATCGCATCGGAATGCCGAACGGCGATATGCCTTTGGATGCGAAGGTGATCGCGACCCGCGGCTACAAGGTCGATAAGGACGGCGACATCCGAGGCAAAGGGCACGCCAAGCGTGACATCGTCGAGTGGATGATTCCGCCGCTCTGGCCGTGGAAGGTGATCATGCTCCCGGCACGTGGGCCGCGTCCCACGCTGAAGGGCGAGAGCATGCTCACGCTGCGCCTGATGGATGATGTTCAGATCCCGCAGTTCTCGGCGACCAACGGCCCAGACTGGCATTTCTTTGGCCGTCCGCGGATGGAAAACGACTCCTATTACCGCGGTTCAGCCTACGAGCCAGGGGATAATAATGCCGTGCCTCAGCTAGCGGTGCGCCAAGTCACACCCACGGCTAGCGAACAGCCAATGGTGGAGGAAATTCCGCAGGTCACCTACGCCAGCTACATTACCAAGGATGCGGTTGGCGGCGGCACGGCGCCAGGCGTGCCCGTGTTTGTGCTGAAGACGGGCATGGTTCTGGCGGTGGGCAACTACACCTATCAGGACGGCCGCATCAGCTACGAACTCGCCAGTGGCGGCAACGGCGTGATCAGCACGGATGAAGTAGACTGGACCACGACCACTCGCGTGAATAGCCAGCGCGGCGTGCGGATGATGCTGCGCGGTGGACATCCGAGCGTCGGAGTGACGGGATTCTAGAAAGCCGTCAGCTATCGGCATTCAGCCGTCAGCGCAAGCTGGCGGCTTTTTTGTTTGTTTGACGCTAAACTCATAACCATCGAAACTCTAAAACCTGACCTCTTGGAAATCACCGTTTACTCCGCCCCTTGGTGTCCGGATTGCCGCGAGGCCAAGCGCTTCCTCGACCGGCGCAAACTTCCGTACACTGACATCAACATCGAGACCGCACCGGGAGCTGCCGACGAGGTTGTGAAACGGACCGGCCAAGCGCGCCATCCCGCAGTTTGTAATTGATGGAAAATGGGTCCAGCCGTACCGCCCGGGCGAGGGGTTCCTCTACCAAAAGATGGCCAAGCGGCTGGGGGTTGAGCAGTAGCTAAGCTCGTGATTTCTCCCAAAAAAAGAACAGCCCGCAAGCCTTTCAGCCTGCGGGCTGCCCGGTGGACTGTTTGGGATTGACTGAGGTGGTCACTCTCGTGGCCCCTCGCTCACTCCGGTGCCTAGCACAGCCTGTGCCCGGGGCGGATCAGCCCATATTCACGGATTGTTTGCGAGAGATTGTTCCCGATTCCCCCGACCAAAGGTTCCTCGAGAACTCCGCTTAGAGCAACCGCCCTAAGACTCAGCCACCTCACCTGGCCTGGTACTACTGTGACTTTCAGAACTTGTCATCCGACCACCTCCTTCCCGGTGTAAACGCAGAGTACAAAAAAGCCGACTCCGCGTCAACAGCACGGACGGGGTGTGCCGGAAGAATCAATAGTTCTCAGTTCCCGGTTCTCAGTTCTCAGTGATGCACCGGAGACCACGCACCTCGACTTCTAAACCTAAAACCAGAGCACACTAAGGCTTAGGTGCGGCAACCCCCTCCAGTACATGCCCGCCAGATACCTACCTTCGTTACTGCCTCTTCCCTAGACTGAAAACACCCCTGCAACGCAGGAGAGGCTGCCCCCAAGTCATCGATCTTTCAACAAGTTCTCGGTTCTCAGTTCTCAGAGAAATCTCCTGACAGCGCAGTTCAATCCCGCACTGAGAACTGGGAACTGAGAACTGGATTCAGCCCTTCCATCGGTATGCATTTTGTTGGGCCAGTCCTATATGCGCCAGCACCCGGTTCGCGAATTCCTGTGCCATGGCATCGGCGTTCGACGGATGGTTATAAAACGTTGGGATCAGCGGAAAGATAGTCGCCCCCGCGTCCGCCGCCAGCGACATGTTGCGGATGTGGATTTTGTTCAGCGGCGTCTCGCGTACACACAGCACGAGCGGCCGACGCTCCTTAAGACTCACATCGGCGGCGCGCTCGATCAGGCGCGAGGCCGTGCCGTTGGCAATGCGGCCCAGCGTGCCTACGCTGCACGGGATCACGACCATCGCGTCCGAAGGATACGACCCGCTGGCCACGTTCGCCCCAATATCGCCGTTTGACTGCTGCTGAATCTTTGTCGAAGGCGCGCCGATGATTTGACGTAGGAGCTCAGATCGGCCTTCGACGCCGAGTTCCTCAGCCATGACGCGCAGGCCGCTGTCAGAAGCGATGAAATTTACCGTCTTCACCCGCGGATCGCGTTCCACGGCGAGCAAAAAGTGCTTCAGAAATAACGACCCACTGGCGCCGGTAGTGGCAACAGTCAGGTTTTCCGGTGCAAGAAGGGGCAAAGTTGGCGCTCCATGAGGCCAATCCAGTTCACGGCCTCGAAAAACTGAGGATAGGGACGCCCGAAAGGCAAGTCAAGGCGGCGAGGGAAGCTGGCTGACAATTCTGTGACTCGTCTCTGTGACTTGTCATCCCGAGCGGAGCGAGGGATCTGCAGTTTGCTAGCGTAGGAACGACGAGTTTATGGCAACCACCGGCATCTTACGATCGCGGCGCAGTGCCGCTCAACTCCACGCCATCGCCAGCGTCGAGCGTGAGATTCGCGCCATTGATCCCGCCGCCGGACGCAAATATCTTCGCGACTTTCGCGAGGCCTACCGCTCCTACCAGAAAGTTCTCACCCCGAGCGATGTCCGCCACGAAATCGCCAAAGCCGGAATCGTTTTGGTCGGCGATTACCACGCTCTGCCCAACTCGCAGCGCTATCTGGCCTCGCTCCTCCGCGATCCCGAACTCCACCACCGCCCCGTAGTGCTGGGAGTCGAAACCATTTTCCCCCGCGACCAGCACATTCTCGACGAATGGTTCCGCGGCGAGATTGACGAAGACGAACTGCGGCAGCGCATCCGCTTTGAACTTGACTGGGGATACGAATGGCCTCCATTTTACGAACTGCTCTCCGCCGCCCGCGACCACGGCGCCTCCATCTACGGGCTTGATTGCATGCCTCGCGAAGATCTGCGCAAGATCGGAGCCCGTGACCGCCACGCCGCCGACAAAATTGCCGAACTCCGCCGCAGACATTCCGACGCGATCATCCTGGTCCTTTTCGGCGAGTCGCACCTCGCGCCCCAGCATCTGCCGGCCCTGCTCCAGCAGCGGCTTCCCGCAGAACCCATGCTCACCGTTCTGCAAAACGTCGACGCCCTCTACTGGCGCGCCGCCGGAGAAGCCCGCGACCACGTCGAAGCCGTCGAGGTCCGCGAGAATGTTCTCTGCGTCTTCAACGCCACGCCGCTGGAAAAATACGAGAATTACCGCCTCTGCCTCGACCGCTGGCGACGCAGTGATAATGACCACAGCGCGCCCGACCTCGGCCCCACTCTGTACAACCTGATCAACGGCATGGTCCGTTTTCTCGGCATCAACCAGTACTCCCCGCACAACACTACGCAGCCCAAGCTCCTGGTTGACCTCATGCCCGAAGTCTATTCGCGCAGCTCGGACGCGCTCCTGCGCCGACTGTTGTCCCGCAAAGGATTCGCTGCCGAACACCGCCGATCCCTGCTCCTCCAGGTCCGCGAGCGCGGCAGCGTCTACCTCACGCCCATCAATGCCGTGTACGTACGTCAGTTCCGCATGACTTCCTCCGCCGAGGACGCCACCCGCTTCCTTCATCAAGCCTGTCGCGGCTTACCGAATCTTTGCAACGGCAAGGCTTTAGCACACCACACCGCACCGCAAGCCGCGCCAGTCGCCCATTCGCTAGACAAAGACGACGCGTTTTACATGGCCGTCTTCGAACACGCACTCGCCTTTTTCGGATCGCGCATTTTGTACCCCGCGCGTCCCCGTTTCCGCGATAGCGATCTGGCGGAATTGTTCGACGTGACTCGTGAAGACCTCGAACACCAGACTTCGCTTCCCTTCGCCGACGCCGTCGACGCTCTCGACTTCCTGACCCAACACCGCGTACACGATTTTCGCGCCGCGCCAGCTCCAGCCTTCTCCGGCCGCAAATACGAATACGTCGCCGAACAACTCGGATATCTCACCGGCAACGATCTCTACGACGCCTACCTCGAAGGCCGCCTGACCACCGCTGCCTTGCGCAAGCTCTTCCTGACCCACATAGAACAGCCCGGCATTGCCCGCGAAGCCTACGTCCAGTTAAGAACGCGCCTAAGCCCAGGGCAACGCGCATAAATCGTTCGCACCCTTTGACGGTTCCGATTTCCCAAGGCGTCCCTCTGTGTCCTCCGTGGTTCAAGGTTTTGATTTTCCTTAGTGCCCCTTCGTGTCCTTGGTGGTTAAAGATTTTCGCTTTCCTCGGCGCTCTCCGCGTCTCGGCGGTTCAAAGTTTTTGATTTTGCGACCGCTGCGGTATCCTCTCCTGTCCAATGCCTGACGACTTTCCACTCCAGTCCCAGACGCCCGACGCGCTCATGCTCTTCGGCTTCTGGTACCGCGCGCTCCCGGCCATTCAACTCCGTCGTGGACAACTCGCTAAGACAATGTTGCTGGAACAGCCGCTGGTCATAGGACGCGACCAACAAGGCCAAGCCTTCGGGCTGCGCGACGCCTGCCCTCATCGCGGCATGCCGCTTTCCTGCGGACAATTCGACGGCGAGCAAATCGAATGCTCCTATCACGGGTGGAGATTCGACGCTCACTCCGGCCAGTGCAGAGTGATCCCGTCGCTCGTCCCCGATCAAACATTGAAGATCGACCGCATCTACGCCGGCAGCTATCCCTGCGAAGAGCGCGACGATTTCATCTGGGTCTTTATTCCCGATCCCGGCCCAGCCGGCACCGGATTCTCGAAGCCCGCGCCCGCTCCGGCTCCCACCCCAGAGATTCCGAAATTCAGCGGGCATTACAAACTCGCCTATCTCACCGCCGACCTGCCTTGCTCCGTCGACCACGGCATCATCGGTCTGATGGATCCCGCGCACGGCCCCTTCGTCCACCAGGCATGGTGGTGGCGCACGCAAAAGTCGATTCACGAGAAGCACAAGAATTTCGAACCCATCCCCTACGGATTTCGCATGAGCGCGCACACGCCCAGCTCCAACAGCGCCCCCTACAAACTTCTGCGCCTCTACGCCGACGCCGATTCGATTACCACGACCATCGATTTCGTCCTGCCCAACCTGCGCTCGGAAGTCATTCGCGCCGGTAAATACTGGTTCTCCAGCCTGACCACCGTAACTCCCATCACGCGCAGCCAGTGCCGCATCGACGTAGTAGCCGCGTGGAACCTGTTTCGCTGGATTCCCTTCGGTCCCCACTTGCTGAAATTCGTCTTCGCAAAATTTGTGGAGCAGGATCGCCGCACCATGGAACTCCAGTCCGAGGGCCTGAAACACAACCCGCACCTCATGCTGATCGACGACGCCGACCGCCCCGCAAAGTGGTATTTCGGTTTGAAGAACGCAATGCTGGAAATGAAGAAGACCGGCGGCGAGTTCCGGCATCCGATGGCGGGGCCGGTGACGTTGAGGTGGAGAAGCTGAAAAAAGCAGGTCTCAGGTCTCAGTTCTTAGGTCTCAGAAAGCCTCCAACTTAACCAACACGTAACCGAATCCCTGAGACCTGACACCTAACACCTGAGACCTACTCTCCCACCAGCCAGTCCATCGCTTCTTCCCGCGTCTTGAACGTCGCAATCTCGCGTTGGGAAAAATTGTGGAAGTTTTCCATGAACGCGTGCGGGATACTCTCAGTGCCGACCCACGCCGTCTTCTTCACAAACGGCCGGTCGAGCGTCAGCACTTCTTTAATCCTGGTAGCAACCGCGTGATCCACTGTCGAGCCGGTGTAGTCGGCGAGCGTGACTAGCGACTCGCGCGAGTGCTGCGCCACCGTGACCCGTACATACTCAAGCAGAAGCTGCATCTCGTTTGCATTGGCATGCGAAAAGTCCAGCAGCAGAATCTGCTTGCCCTTGTGCTCGACGAAGTGGATACGATCGTCCATTGTGGGCCTCGAATGGTTTTCCCTGTGGTCCTCCGTGCCCCTGTGGTGAACAAAAAGCCCTCAACCACAGAGGACACAGGGGCACAGCGGAAATCTACCCTAACAACGACTCCACGACGTTGTACACCGAGTCCAGCGCCGAGTCCAGCGCCGCCATATCCTTACCGCCCGCTTCGGCCAGGTCCGGACGCCCACCGCCTTTACCGCCAACTTTCTCGGCCACCGCACCCACCACTTTCCCCGCCTGAATACGGCTGGTCAAATCCTTGGTGACGCCGGCAATCAGCGAAACGTTTCCATCCGCAGCCGAACCGACCACCACCACGCCCGAGCCGAGTTTGTCGCGCAGTTGATCGACCAACGTCCGGAGCTGTGCGCGCTCAAGATTGTCCACGCGATGGGCAAGTACTTTGACGCCGCGAACTTCTTTGACTTTGTCGGAGATGTTGGCCGTGCTCGACGATGCGGACTTCATCCGCGCCTGATCGAGTTCGCGCGTGAGCCGCTTGATTTCCGAATCGCGCTTATCCAGCTCCGCGCGCAGCGCTTCGGCGGGAGATTCGGCTTCTTTGCTGCTCAAAGCGGCCACCACGCCTTCCAGTTCGTGATCTTTGCGGAAGTGGCGCAGCGAGCCTTCTCCGGTCACGGCCTCGATGCGCCGGACGCCCGATGACACACTACCTTCTTTCAAAATCTTGATCAGGCCGATTTCGCCCGTAGCGCCGGTGTGCGTGCCGCCGCAAAGTTCTGTGGAAAAATCTCCGATCTTGATCACGCGCACCCGGTCGTCGTATTTCTCACCGAACAGCGCCATCGCATGATACTCGTTGACGGCCACGTCAATCGGCACGTTTTCGACGATCTCAACTCGTTCGTTGCGCAGAACTTCTTTGTTGATGATGTCTTCGATGTCCTGCAACTCTTCGTCTTCGACGCCGGTGAAGTGCGAGAAATCGAAGCGCAGATGATTCGACGCGACCAGCGACCCTGCCTGCTTCACATGCTTGCCCAACACCTCGCGCAGTCCCGCGTGCAAAAGATGCGTGGCCGTGTGATTGCGCATCGTGGCCTCGCGCGTTTCGGTGTTGACGACCGCATCGACGGAGTTCCCAGGAACTAGCAGGCCTTTCGCCAAGACTCGGTGTGCTCTTACCCCCTGAACTGGGGAGTAGCATCCCTTTACCTCTGCGACAACCGTCTGATGATCGCCTCCTAGCAGCCAGCCAACGTCTCCGACCTGTCCACCTGATTCGGCATAGAAAGATGTCCGATCGAGAATAACGTCTGCCTCCTCGCCTGCCTTAATTCCCTGCACGCTCCGTCCATTCTGGATGATGTACAGAATCTTGCAACCAACGGACCTCAGGCGTACATATCCCTCAAACTCCGTCCGAGGAACATTCACGAAAACGGGACTCGCAGTCTGTTTTGTCCCACCTTTCCAGGAGGCACGGGCGCGCTCGCGCTGCTCGGCCATCGCAGTGTCAAAACCGGTTTGATCGAGAACGAGGCCTTGATCACGAACCGCATCTTGAATGAAGTCGGCTGGCATGCCGAAGGTATCGTAGAGCGTAAAGGCTTCTCTGCCGGGTAGGACGGGAGGGCCGAAGTCTTTTGTCACCTTTTCCAACAGATTGTCGAAGATGATTTGTGCCTCTAAGGGTTCCTTGTTGCGAGTAGCTGAAACATATTCCGGATCCGACTTAACTTGATCAAGCGCAGTAGAGCGCACTTTCGCGATATGCTGTCCCTTCGCATTAAGGAATAGTGTTTTCAGCCTTTCTAATCCGATATCTAGTGTGTGTGCGAATCGCATCTCCTCCGCAAGCACAATTTTCGCCACACGTCCTGCATCCTTAAGCTCTGGATACGCTTCCTGCATGAGGTCGCGAACGTCAAAGACCATCTCATGCAGAAACGGTTTCGATTGGCCGAGTAATCTACCGTGTGTAATCGCTCGCCGAATAATCTTCCGCAGAACGTATCCACGACCTTCATTCGACGGCAACACTCCATCCGAAATTAGGAATGTCGTTGCACGGGAATGGTCAGCAATGACGCGCAGAGAAGCCGCAGTAGACTTTTCCTGCCACTCGCGTATTTTCTCTGCTACTAAAGGGAGTGCCGATAGTCCAACTAGCTTTCCTGCCTGCGCAATCAGCGGCGTAAACAAATCCGTGTCGTAATTCGAAATCACGCCTTGGAGCACCGCCGCCAACCGCTCCAATCCCGCGCCCGTGTCAATCGACGGCTTTGGCAGCGCATCCAGGCGGTAGCTTGGGAACCTCACGGCACCAGTCGTCGGGTCGGTCTTTGGCTCGCCCTCGCCGATGCGATTGAACTGCATGAACACCAGGTTCCACAGTTCGACATACCGTCCGCAGTCGCAACCAAACTTGCACTCCGTGTGACCCTGATCGCTTGCCGCCACCCCCATGTCGTAGTGAATCTCGCTGCAGGGGCCGCAGGGACCGGTGTCGCCCATCTGCCAGAAGTTGTCTTTCAGACCAGATTCGAAGATGCGATCTTTCGCGACGCCCTGCGCCAGCCACAGGTCATAGGCCTCGCTGTCGCGCGGAACGAGCATGGGTTCGCCTGATCCTTCGAAGATGGACACGTACAGCCTGTCTTTCGGAATCCCGAACCACTCCGGCGAAGTGATCAGCTCCCACGCGTAGGCGATGGCGTCTTTCTTGAAGTAGTCGCCAAAGGAAAAATTTCCCAGCATTTCGAAAAACGTGTGATGACGATTGGTGAAACCGACATTTTCAAGATCGTTGTGCTTGCCGCCCGCGCGCACGCATTTCTGCGAAGTCGTCGCCCGCGAGTAGTCGCGCTTTTCGAGGCCGAGGAAAACGTCCTTGAACTGGTTCATTCCGGCATTGGTAAAGAGCAGCGTCGGGTCATTGGCCGGGACGAGCGAAGAGGAGTGCACCTCGCGGTGTCCCTTCTGAATGAAGAAGTCGAGGAACTTGCGGCGAATTTCAAAGCCTGTGAGCATGGAAATTTAATTCTAAATGAAAGGCAAACCTTCACCACAGGGGGCACAGGGGAACACAGGGGGAGACTACGAAGTCAACCGGCGAGCGGAAGCGGGAATTGAAGGACTAGAGCTGGTTCCATAAGAATGCCTTTCCGCTCGGAAAGCATGTCCCTCAGAGGCTAAAGCCCGTATTTTTCCAGGCCCTGAACGGCACGGCTGAAGCGTGCCCTACCCAAAACCGATTTGTGAAACCAGTTCCAGAGCACAACAACAATCTTGCTCGGCAACAGGAACGGCGACGTCGAAAACCTGCTGCGCAAACAGTTCGCAGCCGGCACTTCGACGCCGTCCGGAGAAAGCAGATTTACTTCACTACGTCTTCGGTTTTCTCGGCGCCCTTTTTCACTTCCTGGCCGGTCGCCTTGGTGCCTTTTTTTACGCCTTTCCCGGTGTCCTTGGCAGCGGTCTTGGTGGCATCGCCGGTTTTGTCGGCGGCCTTTTCAGTGGCTTTGCCGGTCTTCTTGGCGGCGGTCCCAGTGGCATCGCCGGTCTTCACGGCTGCTTTCTTGGTGGCATGCCCTGTCGTCACTGCGGCTTTCTTGGTTGCTTTGCCGGTATCGTCGGCCGCGTTCTTCACGTCGGTTCCGGCCTGGCCATACGAGATCGCAGTCAGCGCCAGCAGCGCGGCTGCGATCGTCAAAGAGAACTTGGTTTTCATTCTTCCTCCATAAGGAATTGCAGAGATTGTTAATTGTAAAGTTCCTCAAGAGTATGAAGCATGCTCGCACCTACGGCAAGTTATGGCTCAGCGTTGTCCCGCTCAGTGCGACGCTTCGGAAGTTTCGTTCTCGAGTTCGGTGAGAGTTTCTTCGTCCACGTCCCATTTCTTCAGGATCGTGAAGATGGTTTTTGATCCGAATCCTGCGCGCATCAACTGGCGGAAGATGCGGGCCGCCTGTTTTTGATCTTTGTCTTTGGGCTTCTGAAGGCGTTTGCGGCGGAGGTAGTCGCGAGCGAGATTTTCTTCTTTCACGTCGTCATAGACGGAAGAAACTGCTTTCTCGATGACGTCGCCGTGCACTCCCTTCGCCTTCAGGTCGTTGACGACGCGCATCCGCCCGAATTTCTCGTTGTCGCGGCGATACGACGAAAAGGCCGCCGCGTACTTGGAGTCGTTCAGATAGCCCTGGTCTTTCAGGCGAACCACAATCAGTTCCACCAGCGTCTTTCCAAATTCCGTATCGGCTTCCACCCGGTTCCGCAACAGGCGCTTCAGTTCCGCGACCGAGCGCATGCGGCGCGCCAGCGCGCCCACAGCGTAGTCGTAAAGCTCGGCTTCGGTGAAGAGTTTTCTGGGACGCCCAAACGCCATGCCTACACGATAGCGCGAGACGGGGCTTGGGGGTTAGCGCTCACTGGCTTCGCTGACGGGATGAAGAATTCTTAAGGTCCTTCAACCGGCTCATTTTGGCGGCGGCACGGAACTCGGGAACACCGGCGCGGGCGGTACGGGCGACATGAGCGGCACGGTTGTCGCTGCTGTACTGGTCGCGATTGGCGCGACCAGCGCCGCTTTTGCCGAGGGTGACAGCCTGTCGGCATTGGCTAGCAGGAGCGCTATTTGCCACATCTGAGTTTCAGAAAGCGATTTGCTGAAGCCGGGCATGCCGGTCAGGCGAATGCCGTTGAAGATCTTCCAGTAGCTTTCGCCCGGCTTATCGTCGGTCACGCCTTTTCCCTGAAAGAGTTGCGGTGGATGCGGATACATTCCCGTCGCAATCGCCGTCTTCGGCGACAGTGGCAAGCCGTGGCAAACGGCACAATGCTGCTTGTAAAGCTCGGCGCCGGCCAGGTAGTTGGCTTCGTTCGCCTGGATCGGGACATTCTTCGGCATGTCTTTCGCGATGCGCACATTCAAAGCCTTTTGCGCGAAGAAAGTTTCGAAGGGCATGTCGGAATCGGTGGTGGCAACGGGAGCACTGCCACCGGTGAAATACAGATAAGCTCCGAAGGGTACGAGGATGAGCCCGAGTAGCAGTCCGGCGATGAATTTCACTGGTTATTCCTGCCTTCCTGAATTTTAATACTTTAACACTACGGCCCGCATCTAAAGTTAAATCGGCACACAACTTCGGGTGCCCCGGCGGCGAGATTGGCCCAGGTCCTCCGAGACGGAACAAACATGCGAATTGTTAGCGCGGCGAGCGCGTTTCCCGGGCATTACTACTCCCAGGAGATGTTGCTGGCGGCGCTGCAGGAATACTGGGGCGATCAGATCGAAAACCCGCACGTGCTGCGGCGTTTGCATCGTCACGTGGGCGTCGACGGACGATTCCTCTCGCTGCCCAAAGAAGAATATCTGAAGATGAAAACCTGGGGAGAGGCCAACCAGCACTGGATTCGCACGGCCAAGGAGTTGGGTGAGAAAGCGGTTACAGGCGCGCTGGCGGACGCGGGTTTGCATGGCCGAAATCTGGGCGCGTTCTTTTTTGTTTCGGTGACCGGCATTAGCAGTCCATCGATTGACGCGCTGCTGATCAACCGGATGGGATTGTGCAGAAACATTCGCCGCGTTCCGATTTTCGGGCTGGGCTGTGTGGCGGGCGCGGCGGCCATTTCGCGCGCCGCCGATTATGTGCGCGCTTATCCAGATCAGGCCGCGGTGGTGCTATCGGTCGAACTTTGCTCGCTCACCCTGCAGCGCGAGGATATCTCGATGGCCAACCTGATTTCGTCCGGGCTGTTCGGCGACGGCGCGGCCGCGGTGATCGTGGCCGGCTCCGATTGCGGACTTTCTGGCCCCAGCATCCTCGCAACCCGCTCCGTGTTCTATCCCGACACCGAAGAGATGATGGGCTGGGACGTATCGGAAAAAGGCTTTCGCATTGTTCTCTCTCGCGAAATTCCGGACCTGGTTCGAAAAAACCTGGCGCACGATCTCGACGACTTTCTTGCCCAGCGCGGATTGACTCGCGCCGACATTGGCAGCTGGGTGCTGCATACCGGTGGGCCGAAGATTCTGGAAGCAACCGCCGAGGCGCTCGGCTTGAAGAATGGTGAACTCGACGTTTCCTGGCAATGTTTGCGCCGGACTGGCAATTTGTCGTCGGCTTCCGTGCTGGTGGTGCTCGAAGAAGTCATGAAGAATCGCCGCCCCGAACCCGACACGCTCGGCTTGCTGGCCGCGATGGGTCCGGGGTTCTGCTCGGAATTCGTCTTGCTGGAATGGTAGGAAGGTCGTTGGTAGAGAATCGAAAGTAAGAAGTTCGTCGATAAGAAACTTATGGTGAGTGGTTTCCCGAATCCGTTGGATGTATTCATAGTCGGCGGCGGACCTGGCGGCCTGGCAACCGCCATCGCGGCGCGCCGTCACGGTTTGAGTGTGGTGGTGGCGGATGGCGCAGTTCCGCCGATCGACAAGCCCTGCGGCGAGGGACTGATGCCGGACGGAGTGGAGGCTCTGCGCCAGCTCGGCATCACGATTCCCGAAGGCGAAGCGTATCCATTCCGCGGCATTCGTTTCGTGAGCGACGGCACAAAAGCTGAGGCTGAGTTTCCTCGCGGAACCGCGTATGGAATCCGGCGTACGCATCTGCATCGCGTCATGTCGGATCATGCGGCGGCGAGCGGCGTTCGCATGCTGTGGCAGGCGGCGGTCACCGGGCTCCATCCGGAAGGCGCGCTGGTCGCTGGAGAATTAGTGCGCGCGCGCTGGGTAGTGGGCGCCGACGGAACTGGTTCCCTCGTCCGCGGCTGGGCAAAGCTGGATCAACACGAACTGGATGCACCCCAGAACAAGAATCTGCGCTTCGCGTTCCGGCGCCACTATCGCGTCGCGCCCTGGACCGACTTCATGGAACTGCACTGGGGCCGTCACTGCCAGGTTTACGTCACGCCCGTCAGCCGCCAAGAAGTTTGTGTGGCGCTGATCTCTTCCAGCCCGAAGTTGCGGCTGGAAGACGCGCTCGGGGAATTTCCGGAACTTTGCGAGCGCCTCGAAGATGCGGAACACGCTTCCAACGAACGGGGTGCGATCACCGTCACCCGAAAATTGCGGCGCGTGTATCGTGGCCGCTCGGTGTTGGTGGGCGACGCCTCGGGCGGAGTGGACGCCATCACCGGAGAAGGTCTTTGCCTCACCTTTCGGCAAGCCGCGCTGCTGGGCGATTGCCTGGCGAGCGGAGACCTAGCTCGCTATCAAAAGGGTCATCGCGCGCTGATCCGACGTCCCGCTCTGATGGCTCGCATGATGCTGTTCATGGCCAAACACAGCCATCTGCGGCAGCGCACCATGCAAGTATTCCAGTCGAGCCCCCGCTCTTTTGCTGGAATGTTGGCCATGCACGTGGGCGAAGGCTCCGCGCGGGATCACATCTCGAACGGAATTGCGTTGGGGTGGGAACTGCTGAAGGCTTGACGCATTGCGGACCCATTGAAATCCGTCTCTGTATCTACATCGCCATGGTTACTTCCTTCCGATTGCCCTAAGTTACTAACAATCGTTACTAGCGCCGATCTCGGGAACTGAAGCCCGCATTCCTCGCGGCCTCGGAATCGTGGCTGAGTTGAAACACCTGGACCCGGCCATTGTTCGTGTCGGCAACATAGAGGCGGTTTGTCCCATCAATCCACAGACCGGCGGGAGAATTAAACTCTCCAATTTCCATGCCGGTTCGGCCAAAAGAACCGAGCAGGGAACCATCGCGGCCGTAAATTCTGATGCGTGAGTCCCTGACGTCGCTTACATAGATATTGCCGGTCAGGTCCACGCCGAGTCCCACCTCGTCATTAAGCGGCGGGCCTGGCGTGGCAGAAATAGAGAATTGCGCCACGGGCTGACATTGCAGATCCATGACGTGGATCCGTGAATTGACTGAATCCACCACCACCAGTTCGTTGTTCCTGATCGCGATCTCGGTGGGATAGTCAAGGTCCATCGGAATGGTTTCGCCGCTGACTCTTCCGATCGCATGGGGGCGAGGCCGGCCGACGCGTTTGAGGATGTTGCCTTCGAGATCGAGCACAAACAGAACGTGACGAGGCGTATCGAGCAGAAACAGGCGGCCGCTGTTGCGATCAATTGCAATCGCCGTTGGATAGTGAAACAAACTCTCGTCTCCGCGTTTGCCGATGTAGCGGAGAAACTTCCCGTCGGGAGCGTACACCAGAACGAGTCCGCGTTCGGAGTCGGCGACGTAAATGTTGTCGGCTGCGTCCACCGCAATCCCATTTGGCAAGCGCAGGCGGCGATGCGGACCCCCGGCGATGCGGAAGGAGTTGCCGTCCCCGAGGACGTGAACGGCACGGATGCCAGTGTCAACAATGAGGATGCGGCCGCGGGAGTCAACCGTAACGCGATGGGGCGCCAGAAGAATTCGTTCCCGCCCGTAGACAAAGGTGACAATGTTGTCCCGAAGCGACGCCAGCTTCGACTGCCCTTTTACAGGTTTCACAGCATGGGCGGGGGGTTCATAGTTCTCTTCCACACGCTCCCTGGGATGAAGATTGATGAAATCGGGAACCTCGCTGGGCCGCGACCAAAGGGGGGAGCCAGAGGGCGACTCCTGGCCGCGGACGTTGTCACGATCAATTCGTGCCGTCGTTCTAAATTTTCCGTCCGAGGAATATACCCCGAGATAGTCGATTTCGCTCCCACAGCACAGCACAGCCTCCGGGAGCGCTCGTGGCTGTCGTTCACACCCGGGCGGGCACGCGGGAACAGGCGTATCACGTATGGGCCGAGGGGCGAAAGACTGGGGAAGGCTGATCGGAACAGAGCCGATGACAATCCACATCAAGAACAAGCCGCGGGGGAAACGGCCAACCGAAGAAGGCTTCATGGAAGTGCCTCTCGACTGGCGCAAAAACCGGGGGACAGAGGAGCGGTAATAGGGCCACCCAGTCACGGTAGTTTAAAGCGTTGGGCAATTGCCGCGCAGTGATGGACATCACTGCTGCCTGTGCTGCGAGCCTCTTAACGGTTACTGGTGCTGTCGAACTCTGATCTTGCTGGGCTCGGGTGGTCGGGATGGTGAGTGGATTAACACGGGACAATTTCCGGGCAGTCGCGATTTTGCCGCCGCAATTTCAAAGGCTTGCTTACACTTGCGGACCGTGAACGATCAGCACTTCTCGAGACCATTCGACTGTCGACGCTGACGCCCCGTGTCACCCCAGACACGCTCGCGTTTCTGGGCACATGCAATCCAACCTGGGCGCGATATTAACTTCATTCTTTTCAATTGGCTAGCTCTGGCTCCCCGCTTGCTTTTTCTTCCGCGAGGGCACAGGGGCCAATCATGGAAACGATGCTGCAAGGTCTGGTAATCATCGGCGGTCTGACTGTCGAGCGCTATGTAAGGAGTGGCGGACGATCAGCGGATTCTGTTGCTGCCTGGGCCGATCACGATGGAACATCTACGCTGTATAATGTTATTGACATTACATTATTACATGGTAATATTGAAATCATGGAAGGGATAACGCCATGGCAAATACAGCGACGGAAACTGCACTAAAAGTGGCGGACGAGGTTTGGATCGCAGCTGCTCTATTGCATCGCGAACATCCCGAAGCGCCAGACTTCGCCGTCGAGGAGATTGTCCAACGTGCACAGCGGGAAGGGTTGCACAAGCCTCTTCGGCCCGGTGTCTACGTTCACGTCATTCAACACTGCGTTGCGAATAGGCCTCCGAATCCGGGTCGTTATCGGATGCTGTTAGAAACTGGCCCGGGCCGTCGGCGACTCTTCCGCAGGGGTGATTCCTACCATCCGGACCGCGAGGGTGCGAAAATCACGCCCGAGCGTGAAGACCTCCCGTATGGCTACAACAGCCTGCTCGGCTGGTACCGCGACTGGTGTTCGGTCGCGACTGGCAATGCCTCGAGAGAGGATCCGCTGCTTTCGTTGCGGGGTTCGGGCAAGCATCTTTGGGCAGACGAGCACGCGGATGATTATGTACGTCGCCTGCGTGAGGGCTGGGAATGAGTCGCATTTTTTGGGACACCAACCTCTTCATTTACCTATTCGAGGACTACGGTGTGCTCTCAAAGGCTGTCGGCCAGCTTCGTTCCAAGATGCTCGACCGGGGCGATCAATTGCTGACTTCCACCCTCACGCTGGGCGAGATACTGGTGAAACCCACCGAGCGCAGCGACTCTGAACTTTGCAGAAAGTATGAGCACGCAATTTCCGCTGCGTCGACCATGATCTCCTTCGATGTGAAAGCGGCCAAGGTATACGCGGCCCTGCGATCGGAAAGATCGCTTAAGGCGCCCGACGCTATTCAGTTGGCCTGCGCCGCAAGCGCGAACGTGGATCTTTTCGTCACCAATGACGAGCGGCTCCAGGGCAAACACGTTGATGGCATTCAGTTCATCGTGCCCTTGGCGAGAGTGCCCGTCTGAACTTGCGGTCAGGCCCCGGCTTTCGGCCGAAAGTATATCTATATCTCGGAGGAGACTTCTCATAAAGAAGCCTGGTGTTTGGCCGTTTAGCGTTTTACGTTCCGCTTCAGCTACGCCCGCGGCTTTGTGGGACATGGTCCGGCGGTCCGGCGCGGCTTCGAGGCGCGCGGCCCGGTCGCAGGCCTCCGCGGAGGGTTCCGCGGCCGCCGCTAACAAATTGCACCAGAAATTATGAAGTGATCGGGTCATCTAACCATCGGGTCATCGGGCCATCGAAGTTCAAAGGCCTCTGACTTTAAATGACCCGATCGCCCGATCACCCGATCACCCGATCAATACAAACGGCTGGCATGACAAATCTGCCAGCCGTTTTTTTTGTGTGCCGAACATGTTCGACAGCGTGTGCCCCTCGATCGCGCGGCGCGGGCGCTGGGACTGGAGCGATCGCATCTTTATAAGAAGGCAGAGCAGGTGGGATTGATCTGAAGGCCACGCGAAACGAGGGCGCCCGCTGAGAGCTATAGCCAGCCTCCACCGCCGCCCGCCCCCGTTCCGTTTGCAATTTCTATCCCACACAGACGACAATCGGATCGTGCCCAGCACTAGCTTTTATCAGGAACCGCCGGCTGTCAGCCCCTTCCGCCCTGGCGTGCTCGTAATTGTGACGTTGACGAACCCGCGCGAAAAATTCTGGGGCGCGATTCTCTATCTTTCGGGAGAAGGCGTCAGCCTGCGCGGTGTCGATGTTGCGTCTTTCGACGATCTGGCCTCGCAGATCAAGAGCGGCGAGCCCTTCACCTCCGGCGTCGTCTTCTTTCCCATGCACCGCGTGGAGCGAATGGAACTCGATCTCCCGGAGGGAAACCTGCTCTCGCTCGCCCAGCGCTTCGCAGAGAAGACCGGGCAGGATCCCGCCCCGCTTCTGGTGAGCGAATTTCTCGGGAGCGCTGGAGGAGGAGCCGGAGGAGAAAAAGAGCGGTGAACTTCCGGCAGATCCTGACCGCGCCCAATCAGCTCACGCTGCTGCGCATGATTTTCCTGCCCTTCATCGTCATCAGTCTGGTCAAGCACGATTTCAAATGGGCGCTGGCGCTGTTTATCTTTGCGGGATTGACCGATGGCCTTGACGGCCTCCTGGCCCGCACGCTGCATCAGCAAACCGTGCTCGGCCAGTATCTCGACCCCATCGCCGACAAACTGCTGATGAGCACCCTGTTTCTTGTGCTCTCGATCGAACGGTTGATTCCCTGGAAATATACGGTCGTGGTGTTCAGCCGCGACATCTCCATCCTGCTGATCAGCGGTGTGCTCTTCATGATTGCCGGCCTGCGCGATTTTCGCCCCAGCATCTTCGGCAAAGCCAACACCTTCGCGCAAGTGGCCGCGATTTTCTTCGTGCTCCTGCTGTTGATTGAGCCCGTACGCTGGGTCTGGATTGCGCGCATCACCTTCCTCAAGGCCACCTTTTGGTTCACCATCATCTCCGCCATACACTACGCGTTTCTGGTGCAGCACCGGCTGCGTGAGCCAACGCCCCCCCCCGCAGTCCAGTCTTAGCCATCAGGACCAAGGCACGAAGAGGCAGGATGCTCAGGCGGAAAACAAGAACCCTGCCAAAAGGCGATGGGCCTTATTTTTCAGTTTGATACGAAAGAACGGAGGGCGGAAACCGGGAATTTTCGGGAGGGTGTCACGGAAATGTGTACCAAGGCGGATTACTTTTGTAAGCACAGAATCTTCTAGCCATTTACCCCCGAATATGTACAATTTAAGTGCGTCTGATCTTTGCGGCTGTTCAGCAGTACCCCGCTCTAAAGCGTGACCTGTCTGCACTATCCTGCGAGTTCCAGCGCATACTTCAACACAAAAGGAACGCGGCAACATCATGGAAACAGGAACAGTAAAGTGGTTTAACGATGCCAAGGGCTATGGTTTTATCAGCCGCCAGAATGGCGAGGACGTTTTCGTTCACTTCTCCGCCATCCAGGCAAACGGCTTTCGCAGCCTGCAGGAAGGTCAACAAGTTCAGTTCGACGTCGTAAAAGGCCCCAAGGGCTGGCAGGCGGAGAACGTCAAAGGCGTCTAGGCCACAACCAAAATTCGGAAAAAGAAAAGCGGCCCGCAAGGCCGCTTTTCTTTTTGGCGATCAGCGAACATCATAACCACAGAGGGCACAGGGAAACACAGAGGAACACCAGGAACTGCGAAACGCTAGGTTCAGGACAGGATTCAAGCGCGACATGGTTACTCAATTTTTGCCTCCAGCTCGATCTGGGAAAGCTCAAAAGGCTGGATTACTGATACGATCAACGAGAAAGCCTGCTCCGCGACCTCACGCCGCCTGCTCCGCCTCGGCGACCGTTTCGTAGAAACGGAAGAAGTTTTCCACCTGCGTAACTTCCAGAGCGTTGTGGATCCGCTGATTCACGCCCACCAAACCCAGGCTGCGTCCATCTTTTTGTCGCGTGACGTAGGCTCCGACCAGCGCCCCAATCCCCGCCGAATCCGCCAGCGGGACATTCGTAAAGTCCAGAATGAGCGCGCGCGAGTTGTCGGCGCGCACTTTCGATTGAAAGCCGAATACATTGGCAAGCGTAAGCGGTCCCGAAAGGCGCAGAACGCGAATTCCCTCCCGCGACCCGGGGAGATCTTCGATGTGCAACGGCTGCTCAGGCATGGGAGAAATGTTAACGGCGAATGACACGGCGAATGTTAAGAGCAGGTTAATTCCGGAGTTGAGGTTGCCGGTCCGAGAGTTCGCGGGCGAGGGCGCCCGCGCTACACCTGACTGTGGAGCTGCGCTCCGCTTGGACAGGTCCTGAGCGAAGCCGAGGGAGGGCGGCTGTCCCTACGCGAATCTTCTTACTCTCCGCCGACGGTGAGGCCGTCGATGCGGATCGTGGGCGAGGCTACGCTGCCGCGGAATTCCAAGTCGCTGCCGATCTCGGAGATGTTGCAGAACATGTCTTTGAGATTGCCGGCTACCGTGATCTCTTCTACCGGATAGGCGAGTTCGCCGTTGACGATCCACATGCCGGAGGCTCCGCGGGAGTAATCGCCGGTTACTAAGTTGGCGCCGTGACCGAGAAACTCGGTTACATAGAGACCGTCTTTGATCTCTGCGATAATTTGCTTCGGTGTTTTCGTACCGGGTTCGAGGAAGTAATTTCCCGGTCCGATGCCGGGCGTTCCGGCGAGTCCGCGAGACGCGTTGGCGGTGGTTTCCAGGCCCAGCTTTTTCGCGGTGTAGGTATTCAGCAAATACGACTTCAGAATCCCGTTCTCAATCACCACCGTGCGGCGCGTGGGAATGCCTTCGCCATCGAAGGGCGTGGTGCCGAAGCCGCCGGGCATGGTGCCGTCATCGATGACGGTGACGTTCGCTCCGGCAATTTTCTGCCCCAGTTTGCCCGCAAGAAATGAGGCTCCGCGATACACCGAGTCGCCATTCACGCCCTCGAAAATGTGCTCGAGCATGGAGCTTGCGACCATGGGATCGAGCACCACCGGCACATGCGCGGTCCTTACTTTGCGCGCGCCCAGGCGTCGCAGGGTGCGGCGCGCCGCTTCTTTTCCTACCTGCTCCGCCGAGTCGAGCTTTGCCAGGCTGCGCGCCACTGAATACCAGTAATCGCGCTGCATGCCGCCGTTCTCTTCTTGCGCGATGGGCACCACCGCGACCGAACAGTACGACCTCCGGTATTCGCCGACAAAGCCGTGAGAATTCGCCAGCACTTTTCTGCCGGTCGCGGCGTCGAACGATCCGCCCTCGGAATTCTTGATGCGTGGATCGGCGTCGAGCGCGGCCTTTTCGGCGCGGCGCGCGTACTCCATGCGCTCTGGGCCGGGCAAGGAGTAAACGTCCTCGTGATAAAGATGGAGGTCGCCGGAGAGCGATCCAAGCTTGCCGGCCTCGGGAATTCCGGCGTACCGGTCTTCAGAACAGATCTTCGCCAGTTCGAGCGCTGACTTCAGCATGCGCTCAATGCCGGCGGCGGAAAAATCGCTGGAATAGGTGCTGGCCGCGCGCTGTCCGAAGAAGACGCGCACGCCGATCGCGCGCGAGCCCGACTCCTTGAGCGTTTCGACCTGGCCAAGCCGCACCACGGTCGAAAATTCGTCGCCTTCGCGGACGACACATTCGGCGGCCGTCGCGCCGCCATCCGTGGCGCGGCGAACAACATCGGCGGCGATTTGCTTGAGATCGATTGCGAGTTTCGTTTCGCTGGTTTCTAGTGTTGTCGTCATTTCAAAATCAAAATCTACCACGGAGGCACAGAGAAGACCGCCCTTAGCTCTTGGCCTTTAGCTAAAAGCGAAGAGCGAAAAGCCAAAAGCGCTTTTCTCCTTGACTCCGTGGTGAGAAATGCTGTTACTGCATGAATCCGCCGGTTTCGCGCTTGGCGGTGCCGCCGACGGTAAGCCGGTCAATCTTGATGGTCGGAATGCCCACGCCGACCGGAACGGATTGTCCATCTTTGCCGCAGGTGCCGACGCCTTCATCGAGTTTCAAATCGTTGCCGACCATCGAAACCCGCGTCAGCACATCGGGTCCGTTGCCGATCAGGGTTGCGCCCTTGATCGGGGCCGTGATCTGTCCGTTTTCGATGAGATACGCTTCCGACGCCGAGAAAACAAACTTGCCGTTCGTGATGTCAACCTGTCCGCCGCCGAAGTTCACCGCGTAAACGCCATTTTTCACCGAACGAATGATGTCTCCGGGATCGTCCTGCCCCGCCAGCATGTAAGTGTTCGTCATGCGCGGCATCGGGATGTGCTCATAGCTCTCACGGCGTCCGTTGCCCGTATCGGCAAGACCCATCAGCTTCGAGGAGAGTTTGTCGCTGAGATACCCCTTCAGAATTCCATTCTCGATCAGCACGGTTTCCTGCGTCGGCTGGCCTTCGTCGTCTACATTTAACGACCCGCGGCGCCACGGCATCGTGCCGTTGTCAACCACCGTGCATTTTTCGCTCGCCACTCGTTTGCCGATCAGCCCGGCGAATGCCGACGTCTTCTTGCGATTGAAGTCGGCCTCCAACCCGTGACCTACCGCCTCGTGCAGCAGAACGCCCGGCCATCCCGGACCGAGCACAACTTCCATGTCTCCGGCCGGAGCCTCCCGCGCGTCGAGTTGCAGAATCGCCTGGCGCGCGGCTTCCTTGGCAAAGAACTCGGGAGTTTTGTCGCCAAAAAAGAAGTCGAGCGCAACCCGCCCGCCGCCGCCCGAGGTGCCGCGCCCCGAACTCGCATCCGTCTTCGCGATGCAGGAAACATTCACGCGCGCCAGCGGCTGCGAGTCTTCCGCAAAAGTGCCGTCGGAGCCGACCACCAGGATGGTCCTCAATTCGTCGGCATAACTGGCGCGTACTTCCTTGATCCGCGCATCGTAGCCGCGAGCGGTGCGATCGGCGCGCATCAGCAGTTCAACCTTGGCGGTAATGTCCGCGTCCACTGAAGGCAACGCCACGGGGTACAAACTGCGAGCCGGCTTCCGCTGGAATCCGGCGACCGTCGTTTTGGAGGGCGCGCTCGCGATCAGCGCCGCGGTGCGGGCAGCATGCAGAATCCGTTGCGGAGAAAGATCGTCGGTGTAGGCATACCCGGTGCGCTCGCCGGAAACCACGCGCACGCCGCAGCCCGCTGAAATTCCCTGCGATGCGGACTTCACCAGCGACTCATCCACCATCAGCGAGGTCGAGGTCAGGTATTCGAAATAAAGGTCGGCGTAGTCGCCACCAGCCGAAAGCGCGGCGGTCAGATAAATCTCAAGATCGTGGTTCGTAAGCCCGTAGTGTTCGAAGAAGAAGCGTTCCTGGATGGCAATCACCTTATTTGGATGCCCGTGGCTTTGCAAACGACTCGCAGCGGTTAACTGCATTATCCCATGAGCCAGAACGGCGTTAGTGTGCGGAGCGAGATTGGGTAGTAACGTTCCGTGTTTGCTGAGCCGCGAGCTTCGAGCCCCGAGCTTCGAGCAAACCGGACGCCCCGTAGCTCGCAGCTCGTAGCTCGCCGCTTATTTACTCGTCAACCCAGAATTGGCCCACTACCCAAGATTACGGAAGTCAGACGGCGTCGCGCCGGAGCCAAACTAAACAATTTCGCGGTTCAGTGATCACTGACCCCGGCTCTGGCGGGGCGAATAATTCTCAGAACATGACTCCAGACTCGCTCAGCCAGATGCTCTCCGACTTCCTCGACGGCGCACGCGCCGCAGTGGTGGTGGAAGACGGCGCCATCGTGTTCGATCTGGCAGAGTCGAAATATTCGGTTTCTGGCGAGTACCACAAATGCCTGCTGCATCTGTGGTCGAGCGAGCGGAATTTCGTGCGGCGTGTGCTCGATGCGGAAGTGAAGGCCACCACGCTGAGGTTGCAGGTGCAGCGCATGGGGCAGAACCGTCCGACTCGGCTCGACTTCTGCCGCGATCGCGATCAGCGCTCGCCCGCTGCGCGTCGGGCGGCGCGCGTTGCCTATGAACCTCGCCTGCGCCGGGCGCTGGAGAGGAATTTTCCCGGCTGGACCGTGGCCCGGCTCACCACCAGCATGGATCTCGAACACTCCTTCGGTCCGGCCTACCTGCGCGGCTTGCTACGCCAGGGACAGCACGCCCTGGCCATTGTCGGAGTGAACGACCAGGAAACGCAATCGACCGTCGATGGCGCGCTGACCTGCGGAATTCTTTGGCTCGAGGCGTGCCGGCTGGCACAGGAGGAACGCCGCGTGGTCGAAGGGCTGGCGATGGTTGTGCCGAAAGGCACGGTTGCTCTTACCCGGCAGCGTATGGCGCATCTCCATCCAACGGCAGCGAAATGGTATTTGTACGAATTCGATCAACAGGAGGATGCGCTCGTACCGGTGGATACCGGCGATCGCGGCAATCTGGCAACACGGTTGGTGCATTCGATCGATGAAAAACTGGCGCGCGAACGCTTTGCGGAATCGATCGCGCGCATTCGCGGCATTCTGCCGCAATCCGAAGTCGTGGTGCTCTCGCCCGCGTTGATTTCCTTCCGGAGGCATGGCCTCGAATTCGCCCAGGCGCGGATTGCGCACGATCCTCGAAACTTCCAGAGCAGCGAGGAAATCGCTTTCGGGGTGGGGGCGGAAGAGCGCGTTCTTGACTCGGAGAACGAGACGCAGTTTGCCGATCTGGTGCGACTGGCGGCCGCCGTCCGACACAAGGACGGTCCCAAGAACCACGCGTTGTGGCGAATGCATCCCGAGCGCTGGCTGGAATCGCTGGTCGCCGGGAACATCGCGGCGCTCGATGGGCGGCTGCGGCCGGAATCGGTGTATGCCCAGGTGCCGGCGTTCGCCGCGACCGACCGCGCCATGATTGACATTCTGGCCGCAACTCGCGAGGCCCGCCTGGCCGTCATCGAACTCAAAACCGACGAGGATATCCACCTTCCCCTGCAAGGCGTGGATTACTGGTCGCGCGTTGCCTGGCACCAGAGCCGCGGAGAGTTTGCGCAATTCGGTTATTTTCCTGGGCGCGAGATCTCGCCGCAGAAACCTCTACTCATGCTGGTCGCGCCCGCTCTGCACGTGCATCCCACAACCGACACGATTCTGCACTATCTGTCGCCGGAGATCGATTGGGAACTGATGGGAATCGACGAGCGCTGGCGGGAAGAGCTACGGGTCGTGTTCCGAAAGAAGCCGCTGCGCACGCCGGCTTGAGCTGCGATTCCGGCGTAGAGCTTTTCACCGCCGAGACGCCGAGAGCGCCGAGAAAGACCTTCTTTAGAAGAACCTTCTTTTGAGGTCTGGAAAGACAAACAGGCCCGCTCGGTTTTGAATTTGACCGGAGGCTTTCTCGGCGGCTTCGGCGTTCCGGCGGTGAGAAGCCTTACGCGGGGAGAATCGGAGGCGTCGACGTTGTCTCGCTGACTTCTGGCGCTTCGCCTTTGTACACCCGTCCGATCCCGCGCACCAGGCGGCGCATCGGTAGCTCTCCCCTGGCATCGGCAAAGAAAATTTCGCCTGCCCGGGCTCCGCGATAGCACCAGCGCTTCAGGATCGCGAGGTGCTCCATGCGCTCGGTCGCGCCGGCTGGTTTGCACGCGGGAAACGCCGCCAGCGCGGTCTGGATGCGGGCTTCCATCGATTGCGACTTTGTGTGTTCGGTACCGGAGATCGGAAACTCAAGCGGCCCCGCGAGCGTGCCTCCGTCAGCGCGGAACAGTGCCACGCTATCCGGCTGCCGGGATTTTTGCACGATTACGGCGTGCAACTGGTCAATCCGGTGGACGAACTCCGGCAACTGCTGCAGCACGGGAGTGAGTTTGTCGAGCCGCGCATGAATGGCAGCGGCCGTCTCGAATTCCATTTTCGCGGAGGCGCTATCACGCTCTGAGGCCATCTGCCGCTTCAGCGATTCGCCGCGCGAGTCGAGAAAATCCTCGACCCGCACCACCTCCGCGCGGTACTCGTCATCGGTACAGCCGCGAAAGCAGGGAGCTAAACACATCTTCATCTCGGAATAAACGCAGCCGGGAAATTTCGGATCGGGATGGAGGTTTTCCACGCAGCGCCGCATCTTGAAGAAGTCGAGCGCGTCGTTCATGAACTTTTCCGCCGCTACCCGCGAAGCAAACGGCCCGTAGTAAACATTCTTTCCCGAAATTCTTCCCAGCCGCATCGTGATCGAAGCGCGGGGAAATTCGTTCTCCAGATGCAGCTTGACCAGGGGAGCGAACCGCAGCCGCAGGCGATTCGAGTAGGTCTTTGGGAATGCAGCGCGCAGGATTTTGTAGAGCACGAATCCCGATTCGAAATCGGAGCCGGTCAGCGTGTATTCGATCCAGCGGACGCGATCGCGCAGGTTGAGCCGCTTCGTCCGAACTTCCGGCGTGGAAAGCGGCGGAGCGGAAAGCAGCCGCTGCAGCCGCCGCCGAAGGTTGGCAGTCTTGCTGACGTAGGGTTCGGAGTTCGCGTCCTCGCCGCGCAGAAGAAACACGGCCGGGGCGGCGGCTACGGTGGAGAAGATGTCGATGTCACGTTCCGGCTGGAACTCGATGCGTTCGGTCAGCACGCTTGTGATTGTAGTGCGTGTGATGCTAGTGCGGAATCATCCGAAGCTCGCGCTCTTGATCTTACGGAAGTCCTTGCCTTCCATCTTCACGATGCGGCACATCTCGTGGAGGCGGGAGCGCATACGCTCGCCGATGCGGTCGCCAAGAGTCTCATCCCGGGCAGCCGCCCGCGCAGCGGAAAAGGACTCAGAACGCCTCGGCGCATCCGGATCAACAACCTTTGCGGCTGGTTCGTCCGCGAAGTTGGTGGTGATGATCGTGGTGCGGCTATCGTTGTAACGCGTGTTCAGGATCAAGCGGATCGTATCCCACCGCCAATCCGTCGGCCTCACGGACCCTAGATCGTCCAGCACCAACACTTCCGCTTCAAACACTGGCCGGAGTAAACCAAGCTCCGTGGCTTCTACCGAGGGGTTGTACGAGTCCTGGATCTGCTTCAACAAGTCCGCATAGTCATAAAAAACACACTCGATCCCCTTTTCGCGGATCAACGCCTTCGCGATGCCGATCGCCAAGTGCGTCTTTCCCACTCCAGCATCGCCCACGAGCAACAGACCGGTCTTGTTCACCGGGTACTCTTCCACGAACCGGCACGCCGCCATGCGCGCGTGCGCAAGATGCAATTGCGGGCCCTCAAACTCGAAGTTCGACAGTTCGCAGTGCTCGTATCTCTTTGGAATTCGCGCCGCCGCGATCAGGGCGCCGCCGCGCGCCCGCAACTGACAATCGCAGCGGGTGACGCCGCGCTCCGGCGCTCCCGGAACCGGCTTCCATCCTGAGCCCGCACACAGGGGGCAAACTTCGGTTGCTGTTTTCATAATTCTGGTACCTAATTCTGTACTTAAGACTCTGCGCCCGAAGCCGCCTGCGCCGCAACTCGAAACCGTTTCCTCGCTGTGCACATCCTGTGGAGAGCAGCGGCGGGTTGTGGAGAACCGAGGAGAAGCGAGGAAAACTGCCGTGCCGCAAGTCGCAGACGAAGATCGCAGACAAGGAGTGAACACGAACTGGCACTTTCGTCGCATTCTTCAATTACTACACACAGCCGCTCGCCTCAGTTGTCAAAACCGGCAACCGGCACGTGTTTCCCATTGACAATCCCGTCGTACGGAGGAGAATTGCCATCGCCGGTGCTCGCGCTTTGAGCTATCCTCCCCGGCTGATGCGCGGGAACCGAAATGACTAGTGTCAGGAGAGAGCATGAACAAAGCTGATCTGGTTGACCGGATCGCCGGAGCCTGCAACATTTCAAAGGCGCAGGCGACGACCGCGATCGACACCACCGTGGACAGCATTACCGCTGCCCTTCGCAAAGGGGACCGAGTAGCCTTGATCGGATTCGGCACGTTTTCCGTCTCGCAGCGCAAGGCCCGCAATGGCCGAAACCCGCAGACAGGTGCAACCATCAAAATAGCTGCTCGTAGAGTCGCCAAATTCACTCCCGGAAACGAACTCAAGAAAGTGGTTAATAAAGGTAAATAGGGGCTCCAGAGTTTTTGCATGCGAGCGAGACGGCGGGGGTCGGCCCTGCCGTTTTGCTTGTCAGGTCGCAGGTCTTAGGTGTCAGGTCTCAGGTTCTGCGACGCAGCAAAGGGAGGTTTTGCTGACACCTAACACCTGAGACTTGAAACCCGACACCTGCTTTGCTGACACTCGCGTTGCTGAATCCTTCCTAACTCCTGTAGAATCTAATGTCTGAATCGAGGTTTCGGAACTGACATGAAAGCAGCCATCCACCCCAGCTACGGCGAGATCCGCGTGCATTGCGCCTGCGGTAACGCATTCGTCACCCGCTCCACCCACAAGGGCGACATCGGCGTAGAAATCTGCTCCGCCTGCCACCCCTTCTTTACCGGTAAGCAGAAGCTCATGGACACCGCCGGCCGCATCGAGCGTTTCCGCCGCAAGTACGCTAAGAGCGACGCGGGAAAAGCCGAAGCAGCCGCCAGGCAGCCCGAACCAGCCGCAAAGCAGTAAGTCTCGCGCAGAAACGCGCATCCTTGAAAGCCTCCCCCGGCGGGAGGCTTTACTTTTTGAACCCGTCGCACACTGTTGCAAGATAGTGCGGCTTCGCCAGGATCTTCGTCACGACCTTCGCCAGGAAAACAACGTAAAATTAGACCGTGCCGAAGTTCTGGGACAATGCGGATGCAGTGGTGGCTCGGACGGGCGAGACGCCCGTCCCCACACTGACCGTCCCCACGCGGGCACGCGTGTTTCCTGCGGGGCTAAAGATTGGGAACGTTGAGATCGCTCCTGCCACCGTGCTTGCACCCATGTCCGGCGTCACCGACACGGTCTTCCGCCGCTTCATCAAGAACCTCGGCGGATGCGGCCTGATCATGACCGAGTTCACCTCGGCTGACGGCGTACTGCGCGACCAGCGCGTCCGCGGACGCTACCTTCATTTCTACGAAGACGAGCACCCTGTCTCGGCCCAGCTCTTCGGCAGCAGTCCGAGCGTGCTGGCCGATGCCGCGCGACTGGTGGAAGACCTCGGCTTCGACCTCGTCGACCTGAACCTCGGCTGCCCGGCCAAGAAGGTTGTGAGGTGCAACGGCGGCTCAGGACTGCTGCGCGATCTGCCGCTGATCCGGCAAATTTTCGAAGCGGTGCGGGCCGCCGTGAAGATTCCCTTCACCGTGAAATTCCGCGCCGGATGGAACGACGACGAAATCGTCTGCGTCGAACTGGCGCGCATGGCCGAAAGCTGCGGCCTAGGCGCGGTGGCGCTGCACGCCCGCACACGTGAGCAAGGCTATAGCGGAAACGCGCGCTGGGAATGGATCGCCTCGGTCAAGCAGGCGGTCAAGATTCCCGTGATCGGCAATGGCGACATCCGCTCGCCCGAAGACGCCTGCGCCATCGTCGCCCAAACCGGCTGCGACGCCGTGATGATCGGCCGCATGGCTCCGGCGAATCCGTGGATTTTTCGCCAAATAAAGCAGTATGTAAGCACGGCACGTGGAGCGACGGGCGTCCCCGCCCGTCCAGCGGAGCAAAGCTCCGCAGAAAAAATGTACGACGAACCCACCGAAGCCGACCGCTACCAGATAATCCGCACGTACTTTCGGATGTTGCTCGAAGAAGAAATGCCCGGAGCAGAAGGCAAGATGAAGCAGTTCGCATCGTGGTTCACGCACGGCGTCCCCGGAGGCGCGGCGCTTCGGAAGGCGATCTACGAGGCGAAAAGCGGGGCGGAAATACTGGGGCGGGTGGAAGAGTTCTTCGAGGCGAAGCTGGCAGCACAGACCACGTAGGGACGACCGCGCCTACGTCACCTGGGCTAGCGCCAGCTTTCCCCGCTCGCCGTGTTCCACATATCCCCACGGCGTGGCATCATCGTGCGTGAACACGGTCAGCCATCTCTCCGGGATCGCCTGCGCGTAGTACTTCTTGCGGCTCTCGATGGTTTCGAGCGGAAACAGATCGAACGCCATCACCCAGGTCAGGTCGAGATGAGCTGAGGTCGGAATCAGATCGGATATGTAGCACGCCGTCTTCTTTTCGTTGCCCCCGCCGCCGCACTCGATGATCACCGCCTGCATATTCGCCGTGTGCCCGGGAAAAACTTTGACGGAGATGCCGGGCAAAAGCTCCAGATCGCCGTTCAACAGCACCATCTGGCCGGTCTCGAGCAGCGGATCGTAATTCGGGCTCATGTAGCTGATCGCGTCGCGCTCCAACTGCAGGCGGCCGTGCTCCCACTCTTGTTCCTGCACGTAATACTTCGCGTTCGGAAAAGTCGCCACCACCTGATCCCCGCGCCGCACCGTATTCCAGCCGCAGTGGTCAAAATGCAGGTGGGTATTGATGACGATGTCGATATCTTCCGGCGCGACTCCGGCGGCGTGCAGGTTGTCGAGCAGCTTGGCCGGCTGTTTGTAGATCTGCGCCATCTTGTCGGGCAGTTTGTTGCCGATGCCCGTCTCGATCAGGATGTTTTTCGTGCCGGTGCGCACGAGCAGAGAATTCAGTCCCGCGTCGAGTCGGTTCTGCTCGTCGGGCGCGACCTTCTTCGACCACATGGTCTTCGGAACGACACCGAAAAAGGCTCCGCCGTCGAGGAAGTAAGTTCCATCGGAGACGACCGTGAGTTCGAAATCGCCGAGAGTTATGCGATGCATAGCCAGCTTTCAGCCATCAGCTCTCAGCTATCAGTAAAATCTCGCGTTCGCCGAGAGCTGAGAGCTGACGGCTGATAGCTGATAGCTACTTCAACTCCTTATTCCAGAAATCTTCCATCATGTGGAACAACTGCGTGCGCGTGCCCGTCCCCGCAATCCCGTGCGTTTTGTTCGGATACGCCATCAGCCGGAACTGCTTCGCCGCCTTGATCAGCGCGTCGGTCATCTGGATCGTATTCTGGAAGTGCACATTGTCGTCGCTCGTCCCATGCACCAGCAGCAACGACCCGTGCAGACTGCTGGCGGCGCTGACGATCGAATCGTCGTAGGCGCTGGCGTTGTCCTTCGGCAGACCCATGTAGCGCTCGGTGAAAATCGAATCATAGTCGCGCCAGTTGGTCACCGGAGCAACCGCGATTCCCGCCTTGAAGCGGTCGGAGTGGGTCAGCGCGTACAGCGTCATCGAACCGCCTTCCGACCATCCCCAGATCCCGGTGCGCGCGCGGTCGAGCTGCGGAAACTGCGCACACAACTGGTCGAGCGCCGTGAGCTGGTCTTTCAGTTCGACTCCGCCCTTCTGCAGGCGGATCGCGGCGGCAAATTTCTTGCCGCGATTCGGAGTCCCGCGATTATCAACCGAGAAGATGGCGAAGCCTTCGTTCGCCAGAATCTGGTGGAACAGCGCCGTAGTTCCACCCCATGCATCCTGCACGAGCTGCTCCACCGGACCGCCATAGATGTGCACGATCAACGGAATTGGAATTTTCTGGCTCGCATCCGCATGGCGCGGCAGAATCAGATAGCCATACAACACCGTGCCGTCCTCCGCTTTGAATTCCAGAGGCTTCGGCGCAATCGGGTCGTAAGCGGCCACGCTGCGCCCTTGCCAGATTTTCTGGCAGGGGCCCCCCGGCGCGCACACCGAAATCCGCGGCGGCGTCAGCGTCGTGGAATGCGTTTCCACAAAATGCTTGCCGTCATCGGCGAAACTGGCGGCATAGTTGCCTTCTTCCGATGAAATGCCCTGCATCCCCGAGCCGTCCAGCTTCACGGAAAAAAGTTTCTCCTGTCGCGGGTCTCCTTTATTGGCCGTGAAGAAAACCGTGCCCGATGCTTCATCCACCCCGCTGATCGCGATCACCTCATAGTCTCCGCTTTCGAGCTGGCGTTCGAGTTTGGCATCCGCCGCCATCGGGCCTGGCGCGTTGAAACTGTAGAGATAAATGTGGGTGTGGCCGTCGCGCCAACTGGTCCACAGAAAGCGGTCGCCGGATTTCAGGATGCGAAAGTCGTCGTTGACGTTGACCCACGCATTCGGAGCCGATTCGGTCAGCACTTTGCGCGACTTGCCCGACTTTGCGTCAATAAGATAAAGGTCCATCACATCCTGCTTGCGATTCAGAACCTCCGCCCAAGCCCAGCCTTCGCGAATCCAGCCGAAACGCGGCACATAGGTGTCATCGTCATCGATGAGTTTGATCCAGCGCACCTTGCCGCCGTTGCTGCCCACCACTCCCAAGCGCACGCTGGGATTGGGATCTCCCGCCTTCGGATATTTTTCCTGCTCGACCCGGGGATGCGTCGGCAACCAGTCGGTGATGGGATAGGTCGGCACCCGTGTCTCATCCATCTGCAGAAAAATGACTTCGCGCCCTTCCGGCGACCAGAAGAAATTGCTGCGCACCGCCAGTTCTTCGGCGTAAACCCAGTCCACCTCGCCGTTCAGGATGTTGTCGTCTTTTTCTTTGTCCCTATCTTTATCCTTGTCTTTTTCTTTCTCCTCGCGCGTGAGCGGACGTTCGCCTTCCACTCCCAAGACCGGATGCACATAAAGATTGTGCTTGCGCACGAAGGCGAGCCGCTTGCCGTCCGGCGAAAACTTCGGATCTTCGCTCGCGTCCGGAGACGACGTAAGCTGCACCGCCGTTCCCGTATCCAGGCTGTAATACCAGAGCTGTCTCTGCGAATCGAACAGCAGGTGCTTGGAATCGGGCGACCACGTGTAGGCGGCGACGTTATACCGCGTCACGCGCTCTTTTTCGCGCTCGTTCTTGATCCTGCTCGCAGGAGGGGCAAGCTGCGACAGCTTGATCTCGCTGACCAGTATTTTTTTCTCGCCCGTCACCGCGTCCACATACCAGAGTTCGCCGTGCTCGCCAGCGTCATCGCGCTGCACGAAAGATACCTTGGTGCCATCCGGACTCCACTGGATCGTCTCCGGCGCGCGTCCCGTGACTCCTCCCTCCGCGAAGATCTGCTCAATCGTGAGTTGCTTCGGTGCAGCGGTCTGAGCGCGCCCCGCGGAAAGAAACAACAGGTTGATGGCGAAGACGAAAAAAACTCTTTTCACGAACGCACTCCGATTCAGCATGAGGTGTGACCCAGAAAAAGCGATTTTGTAATTTGGCAATCGGGTAATTTTGTAATTTGGAGCGGCTGTCGTTCTCGTTATTCAGATTACACAATTACCCGATTACGAAATTACACAATCATGGCAATCGCCTTCATCTCCGCGCGCACCGGATGCTTTGCTTCATACGCCGCGATCTCCGCTTCATGTTGCAGCGTTAGCCCGATATCGTCCAACCCGTTCAGCAGGCAATGGCGCGAGAATTCATCCATCGCGAAAGTCGCCGCAAATCCTCGACCGTCTTCCACTCGCAACGTTTCGAGATCGACCGTCAACTGGTAGTTTTCGATGTCTTTCGAACGGCGCATGATCTGCGCAACCTGCTCTTCGTTGAGCCGCACCGTCAGCAAGCCGTTCTTCAGGCTGTTGTTGGCAAAGATGTCGGCAAACGACGACGCGATCACCACCCGGAAGCCAAAATCCGCCAGCGCCCAGACGGCATGTTCGCGCGAGGAGCCGCAGCCGAAGTTTTTTCCCGCGACCAGAATCGAGGCCTTCGCATAGCGCGGCGCGTCGAGCACAAAATCGCCGGTCTTTTTCCCGCACTCTTTTCCGCACTCTTTCCCGTCTCCCGAAAAGCGCCAATCGTAGAAGAGGAATTCGCCGAAGCCAGTGCGTTCGATGCGCTTCAGAAACTGTTTGGGGATGATTTGATCGGTATCCACGTTCACCTTGTCGAGCGGGACAACGACGCCTGTGTGCCTGCGAAACGGATGCATAATTTCTACTCCAAATAATGTTTTGTCATCCGAGCGAAGCGAAGGACCTATTTAAGTTGCAATGGTGGTGACCTTTACCGCTAGGCTGTACTCGAACAAGAGCACATCGGAAATTTCGGATGCCGCAGCCCGTAGCTCCGGACTAATCTCTTCAGCAACGATGAAAATTCGTACTCGTTCGGCACTAAATTGGTGCTTGATTTTCGCACGGTAGTAAAGGACTTGGCCGATTGTTTTTTCATGACCTCTGCTGACCTTTAGTTCGACTATCACTGGCAACCCGCCACGGTCTTTCGCGAGTATGTCAATCCTGTGGCTCGGTCCTTGATCGTCCACCGGGTACTCCACAAAATCTCCGTTTTCCACGGGCCACTGTGAGAGGCCTGGCTCAAGAATGCCCAGATTCTCCGCGAGGTAGTCACGCAGGTGCGCTTCCAGAGCGAACTGCGTTCCAACTTCTGTCTCTTCTTCCGGCGGGGGACTGGATGTGCCAGACGTTTTGAATTTGGAATAGAGTTCGTCGTACCATTTGAGCTTCTTTATCCCTGCAGGACTTTTGGCAAATTGCCAGTGCATCTCAATGAATTTACCTAGGAGGTTCTCCCGACGGAGTAAGACTAAAATCTTTGCACTTCGGAGACTGGATACCCAATTGCCGACCCGATCTTGACTTGCCTTTATTTCGGCGGCTTCGTTTGCGAGGCCATTTTCCTTAAGAAAGGTATAGGCCAATCTCAGCGGCAACCTTTGAAATTCCTGTTCTTGCGTAGGCACCGTTACCATATGAATCTCCTGAATCGAAGGGAATTTGTGCGACATGACATTACTGAAATCGCCACTTCCTTATGTCGGTGAAATGTCCGGCAATCGCGGCCGCCGCCGCCATCGCTGGACTGACCAGGTGCGTGCGTCCTCCGCGCCCCTGCCGTCCTTCGAAATTCCGGTTGCTGGTCGAAGCGCAGCGCTCTCCCGGCTGCAGGATGTCGGGATTCATGCCCAGACACATCGAGCATCCCGACTCGCGCCATTCAAACCCGGCATCCAGAAAAATGCGGTGCAATCCTTCCTGTTCCGCCGCGCGCTTGATTGCCTGCGATCCCGGCACCACCATCGCCCGAACCTTTGGATTCACATGCTGCCCTTTCGCCACGCTCGCCGCCGCCCTCAGGTCTTCGATGCGCGAGTTGGTGCACGATCCGATGAACACCCGGTCCACGGCAATGGCTTCGATGGGCGTTCCGGGTTCCAGGCCCATGTAGGCGAGTGCCTGCTCCGCCGCGCGACGGTCGGCCTCCTGCGCGAAGCTCTTTAACTCGGGAACGCGCGCGTTCACCGCCACCACCATTCCCGGATTCGTTCCCCAGGTCACGAAGGGCGCGAGCGCTGCCGCGTCAATCTCAATCACCCGATCGAATTCGGCTCCGGGATCGCTCGCCAGCGTCCGCCAGTACGCAACCGCTTCTTCCCAATCTTTTCCTTTCGGTGCAAAGCGCCGGCCGCTGGCATACGCGAACGTCGTCTCGTCGGGCGCGATCAGTCCCGCTCGCGCTCCCGCCTCGATGCTCATATTGCACAGCGTCATGCGGCCTTCCATCGACAACCCGCGCACCGCATCCCCGGCATACTCGATCACATGTCCGGTGGCGCCGTCAGTGCCGATGCGTCCGATAATTCCGAGGGCCAGATCCTTGGCGGTCACGCCCTGCGCCAGCTTTCCGCTGACGTGGATCTGCATCGTCTTCGGTTTTTTCTGCGGCAGGCATTGCGTGGCCAGTACGTGTTCCACTTCCGATGTGCCAATGCCAAAGGCCAGTGATCCGAACGCGCCATGCGTCGAGGTATGGCTGTCACCGCAGACAATCGTCATCCCCGGCAACGTGATGCCCAGTTCCGGGCCGATGACGTGCACAATGCCTTGCTCGGCCGAGTCCATATCAAACAACGGAACCCCAAACTCGCGGCAATTTTTCTGCAGCGCTTCAATCTGCTTGGCCGCAATCGGGTCGGCGATCGGAAGGCCCCGCGGAGTCGTCGGGATGTTGTGGTCGACGGTCGCCACCGTGCGCAGAGGCTGCCGGAGACGCCGTCCATTTGCGCGCAGCCCGTCGAAGGCCTGCGGCGAAGTCACTTCGTGCACCAGGTGCAAATCGATATAGAGCAGCGTCGACTGCCCTTCGGGAGCAGCGACCACGTGCGAATCCCAGACTTTCTCAAACAGAGTACGAGGAGGCATATTTCCAGTTTCGTCCATAGTTCGCCGATACTTCAAGGCCGCAAAGTTTCCGGGCGGCAGCAGGTGCTGTTCGATAGTCTACCAACGCAGCCGCCTCAAAATCCTCGGCCCGGCGCTTTTTTCACTCCGCACTTGTAGGCAATCCAGAGTTGTTGTGACCACAGGCAGCTGCCGAGCTGCGCTCGGCTTGGACGGGGGAGGGCGCCCGTCCCCACACGAGCAGGTTACGGAAGTCTGCGTTTCCGGTTATGATTCAAGCAGCCCAATCGAGGAAAACACTGCATGATCAACGGCAAACGTATTGCCGTCGTGTTCCCCGCTTTCAACGCGGAAAAGACGCTGGAAGCGACGGTACGGGAATTGCCCGACCTGGTCGATATCCGCATTCTGGTTGACGATCACAGTTCCGATCGCACCGTCGAAATCGCTCACGGGCTCGGCTTGCAGTCTTTCGTCCACAACCGCAACTACGGCTATGGACGCAATCAGCAGACCTGCTACCGCGAAGCCCTGGCCGCCGGCGCCGACGTCGTCATCATGGTCCATCCCGACTATCAGTACACGCCGCTGCTCGTAACCGCCATGGCGAGCATGATTGCTTACGGTGTCTATGACGTGGTGCTGGGCTCGCGAATTCTGGGAGGGCGGGCGCGCCAGGGTGGCATGCCGGGGTGGAAGTACATTGCTAACCGCTTCCTGACGCTTTTCGAAAACACTTGTTTGGGCGCGAAGTTGTCGGAATATCACACGGGATACCGGGCGTTCAGCCGCACGGTGCTCAAGGATCTTCCGCTGCTGGAGAACTCGGACGATTTTGTCTTTGACAACCAGATGCTGGCGCAGTGCGTGATGTTCGGGTTCCGGCTGGGCGAAGTTTCCTGCCCAACGAAATATTTTTCGGAAGCTTCTTCGATTAATTTCCGGCGTAGCGTGAAGTATGGGCTGGGCGTGCTGCTGACGTCGGTGCAGTTCCGCTTGCAGAAAATCGGGTTGGGACAATTCCGGATTTTCAACCGCAAAGGCCGCTGCCTGGAGCCGGGCCTCGACGCCGGGTATTACAGTCCGGAGATTACCGACGGCCGGTCCGGCGGCTAACCTTGCCGAACGAACTCGCATCGCGCACGGGGACTTCGCGGCCGGGTTGGGGCTGGTTGGCCTTACTGCTGGCAGCGTTTGCCATGCTGGTGCAGGGATACCATCCGGGGCTGGAGGATGATGCGTTCTACCTGGCGGCGATAAAACAGAACCTGAATCCGCCCTTGTTTCCACATGATGCAGACTTTTTCCGAGTGCAGTTTCAGGCGACAGTATTCGATAAGCTGATCGCGTTTTCCCTGCGCTGGACCCACGTGCCCCTGGAATGGGGAATTTTGTTTTGGCAGTGGGGCGTGACTTTTCTGATTTTATGGGGGTGCTGGCGAATCAGCCGGCGGTGTTTCGCGGAAGTGCACGCGCAGTGGGCGGCGGTGACACTGGTAGCGGTCCTGCTGACCCTCCCGGTCTCGGGCACAGGGCTGAGTTTGACGGACCAGTACCTGCACCCGCGGGCGTTGGCCACGGCGGGGATTTTGGCTGCGATCGTGGCCGTGCTCGACGGGCGGCGCGTGCTGGCAGGCGCGCTGCTGCTGGCGGCTTTTTCCGTTCACGCCATCATGGCGGCGTTTGGCGCGTCGTATTGCTTGTTTCTAATGTGGAAGCCAGCGGAGCGGATCGAGACAGGGCAGCGGCGCACGGCGCTGGTGGCGGCGCTGCTGTTGCCACTGGGATGGATTTTCGAGCCGGCCTCGGATGCATGGCGGCAGGCGGCGGCCACTCGGCCGTTCTATTTTATGTTGCGCTGGCATTGGTATGAGTGGTTGGGGGTGGTCGCGCCGCTAGCGCTGCTGTGGTGGTTTCGGGCGCTGGCGCGGCGCCGGGGCTCGGCGATTCTGGCGCATGTGGCGGAGCGACTGGTGTATTTTGGCGTGTTCCAGTTGGCGGTCGCGCTGATTCTTATGGTGCCTCCGCGCCTAGAGCGTTTTCGCTCGCTCGAGCCGATGCGCTTTTTGCATCTTGTGTATCTCTTGTTTGTGTTGCTATCGGGGGGACTGCTGGGGCGGCACGTACTCAAGCGGCACGTGCTGCGCTGGCTGCTACTGTTTCTACCGCTGAGCGCCGGGATGTTTTGTGCGCAGCGGCAGATGTATCCGGCAACCGCGCATCTGGAGCTGCCGGGCGCGGCGTCGCGCAATGGCTGGGTGGAGGCATTCCGCTGGATCAGCGGAAACACGCCCGTGGATAGCCAGTTCGCGCTGGATCCGCGCTACATGGAATTGCCGGGCGAGGACTACCATGGTTTTCGCGCGCTGGCGGAGCGGAGCGTGTTGGCCGACGCGGTGAAGGACGCCGGAATGGTGGCGCGAGTGCCGAGGCTCGCGCCGCGCTGGCAGCGGGAAGTGGAAGCGCAACGTGGGTGGCGCGACTTTCAAAAGCAGGACTTCTTGCGTCTCAGGGCGCAGTTCGGAGTGGACTGGGTAGTACTGACGGAGCCGGGGTTTGCAGGGATGACGTGTCCCTATCGTAACCAGTGCGTCGTAGTTTGCCGTGTGGAGTGAAGGGCGCACAGACAGAAAGTCATGTTGGTACCGAGCGAAGGTTCCGGATCAGCCCTCAAAACCGGCACGAGCGGAGCTGCGGTCGTCTTGGGCGAGCAGTGATTCCGCTGTTTGCGAAAGCGGCTCGTCAAAGCCCAGAGTTTCCCGCACAAAATAGAGCGGGCGGCGCTTGTTTTCGGCGTAGGTTCGCCCCAGATACTCCCCGAAAATTCCAAGACACAACAACTGCGCGCCGCCGAGAAGCAGGATGACGAGCAATACCCACGTCCAGGGTGCCACCCATTGTCCGTTTGCCAGCCCAAAGCCAACCGCAGTCAAGCCCCCAAGCAATGCTAAGGCGGAAGTGGCCACGCCAATCACAGTAGCAAGGCGCAGGGGCGCAATGGAGAATGACAAAATACCGTCGGCGGCAAACCGCGCCATCCGGAATAGGGTGTATTTCGAATCTCCGGCGAGGCGGGGCGCGCGATCATAGGACAAGGACACCTGCCGGAATCCCACCCAACTCACCATGCCTCGCATAAAACGGTCGCGCTCGGGCATGGCCAACAGAGCGTCCACCACTCTGCGATCCAGAAGCCGGAAATCGCCCGAGTCCAGCGGAATCGGAACTTCCGAAAGCCGGTTGATGAAACGATAGAACCATTTCGCGGTCAGTGTTTTGAAAGCGGTTTCACCCTCCCTGTTCTGGCGGGTGCCGTACACGACGTCGTAGCCTTGCCTCCAAAGGCCTACCATTTCGGAAATGACCTCAGGCGGGTCTTGGAGATCGGCATCAATCAGAACTACCGCAGCGCCTCTGGCGTACTCCAACCCGGCGCTGATCGCGATCTGATGACCAAAATTTCTGGACAGCCTGACCACGCGGATCCGAGGATCGGAAGCGTGGAGGTCAGCCAGGATTCGGGGAGTATTGTCCTTGCTTCCATCATCAACGTAGATGATTTCAAATGATCGGCCGATTCGTTCCAGACTGGCAGTCAAGCGTCGCGTGGTTTCTGGTAGGACCACTTCTTCGTTGAAGCAAGGAACAATGATAGAGATCTCGGGCTTCGGCCCGAAGGACGCACGACGCATTCCTAGAAACTCCTGAGAGCGAAATAACTTCCAGCGAATACTTAATGATACGCTAGCGATGCGTTATCCGACGAGACAAACCAGCTTCGTATAGGCGGGCGGCGGACGCGGGGATGGTGGTGCGGAGTAACGGGTGGGGAGCGGAGTTCAGGGAAGGGAATGAGCGAAACGCGAGAAGCGGAAAAAGGCGGAATGCGCGCGTGTGTGAGCCGAGGACAGTGGCCTGCTTGGCTACAAGCGCCTCACGGAACTGGGTACCGTGATGCTCGCTTTCCGTTCAGAAGGAAGGGAAAGGAATAGGATGACCCATGAAGTTGGCATTCAACCAACAGCTGATTTGAACCAAGATTCTTTTTCGCGGAAGAGTCGGCCCTACTTGCCAGTTTTGCTGATCTTGCTTTACGTGTTGCAGTGCGCCTGGTTTATTCGCACGCAGTCGTTCACCGTGGATGAATCCGATCACATCATCGCCGGGCTCGATGCCTGGTGGTTTGGCGAGTTCGAGCGTTGGCACGAGCATCCCCCTCTTGCCCGGCTTTTGTTTGCACTTCCACTTCTGGGCACCGATTGGAAGTACGAGAACAGAGCTACCGGCTCTAACGGGCAGCCGATTCACACCGGGTCTCGCTTGGATGAGACTTTGCGGACCGACCCCCACCGGTCGCAGGATGGTCAGGGGTGGTACCTCGACGAAGAGGCTGTCCCGCTACAACCGGCGCCGGAAGTATGGCTCTATCGCGCCCGAAGTATGAACGTTCTGCTTGGGGCCGCGCTGTTAGTGCTGCTTTGGTTTACAGAGCGCCGTTTGTTTTCCGAGGGCGCCGCTACCTTCATGCTTGCCCTCGCGGCATTTTCCCCGGATTTGATCGCGCATTTTTCGGTGGCAACCACCGACGGCGCCGGCACCCTGTTCACATTCGCCACCGTGGCGCAACTGATTCGCTGGCGGCACAAGCCGGCACGTGGCGAAACTTTGCTGCTCGGAATTGTGCTGGGAGCCATGTTGATCTCCAAGTTGAACACTCTGCCGGTCTTCCTAGTGACCCTCCTTCTGGTTCTGATGTCGCAGCCCCCGGAAGCCGGGTTCCAATCACACCCGGGCAACATCAAAGCGTCCTGGGGATTGCGTTGGCAGCCGAGGTTATGGAACTGGGGCAAGGCGGCGGCGGCAGGCGCGGTGTCCTGCCTGGTCGTGTGGGCCGGGTACTTCTTTCATGTGTCCAAGGTGATTTTTGACAACGGCCTGGTGACGTTGCATTTCGCCGGTTACACTAAGGTGCTCACTTACCCCTTCCCCGTTTCGAAGCACATCCAGATATTCATCCCGGCTTGCGAATACCTGACCGGACTGGGGATGGTGTTCGTTCATAATCTCGTCGGCCATCGTAGCTTTTTCCTCGGACACGCTTCGCCCACCGGCGGCTGGAAGCTATATTTCCCAGTTGCCGTACTGTTGAAGTGGCCTCTTCTCGTTCTGCTACTGGCATTGGCGGGCGGCCTCGTGCTTCTTCTGCGGCGGCGGTTCCCCCAGGACTTGCTGCTGATGAGCATCTTTCCGCTGATGTTCTTCTTGATGGCGATCTCCGGGCGCATCAACATCGGCGTGCGGCACGTGCTGCCGGTGTACCCGTTCCTGTTGCTTTATGCGGGCGCTGCCTGGGAATGGACTCGGGGCTTCAGGAAGAGACAGGCCCTGCTCGCAACCGTGCTTTGTCTTCAGGCGGCAGACTGCCTGCGCTATGCTCCGGATTACCTCTCATATTTCAACGCTTTCGTGAATCCGTCACGCAGCTATGAATACCTCAGCGACAGCAACCTTGACTGGGGGCAGGGACTGGTGGCGCTGCGGAAATATCAGGCCGCCCATCCAAGCGAGACACTGCATCTGGCCTACTACGGTTTGGTCGATCCTGCATGGTACGGCATCCGGTACTCTCCTCTAGGCGAGGACGAACGCGTGACAGGCACGGTCGTGGTTAGCGCCACTCATCTCTCCGGGCAACTACTGAATAATCCGGACAGCTATCACTGGCTCCTGGCGTATCCGCGGAAAACCATTTTGAACCACAGCTTGTACGTGTTTGAAATTCCGGCAAGCGCGACCGCTCGATAAAGCATAGTGCGCGTCTGCCATGCGGCCTGCGAGCGGTCCCGGTTCCCATTACTCGGGATCTTGGTTGCGACCGTCTCCGGTGTGGAGCTAGCATCTAACTACTCATGTCAACCACGGCGACTCTAACACCCGAAGTTCAACGCAAGCCCGAGCTGATGATTAGCGAGAGTCTGCGCTTCGCATACGACACCTTCCTCACCAACAAGGTGCGGTTTCTGCTGACCGCGCTGGGCATGATGATTGGGACGGCCTCGCTGGTTCTGGTGGTCACGATTGGGCTTACGGGGAAACAGTACATCCTGGGCCAGATTCAGGGCATTGGCGCCAACCTGATTTATGCCAGCTACTCCGGCGGAGGGCAGCGCATCACGGCGGTGGCGCTGGATGAATTGACCGTGGATGACCTAACGGCGGTGCGGGAGCAGGTGCCGTCGGTAGTGGCCGCAACGCCGTTTGTGACGCTCCGTGACCGCATCAGCGTGGGCAACGGTAAGGAGCAGGACATTCTGGTCCTTGGGGTGTTCCCGGAATACCGTCAGGTGCGGAACCTGGTGTTGCTGGCGGGCCGGTTCTTTGACACAGAGGACTCGCAGGGGCGCAACAAGGTCGGCGTGGTTACTGAGAAGCTGGCCGTGAAGCTGTTCCGGACGCCAGAGAGCGCGGTGGGCCAGGTGATCAAGCTGAGCGGTCTGCCCTTTACGGTGATCGGGGTGTTCAAGGAGCGGGTGGAGACGTTTGGGCAGTCCGAAGTGGAAGAGAACACCATGGCGATCCCGTATTCGGTGAGCCGTTTTTTTCTGCCATCGAATGCTGTGCGGCAGATTTATTTCACGGTGGCGAGCCCGGATGAAGTGACGACAGCGACGGCTCAAATCAAGCGCGTCCTGCAGTCGCGGCACCGGCCGGAGTCGGTCTACGACGTGGAGAACCTGACGCAACTGGTGAACCTGGCGGAAAAGACGGCGAACATTCTGACGGTGGTGCTTTTGCTGATTGCGGCGGTGGTGTTACTGGTCAGTGGCATCGGCATCATGAACATCATGCTCGCCACAGTCAGCGCCCGCATTCGCGAGATTGGAATCCGCAAAGCGGTCGGCGCCACCAAACGCGAGATTCGCTTGCAGTTCCTCTCCGAGGCCATCCTTATCTCCCTCGTCGGCGGCGTCCTCGGCATCGTCATCGGACTCGCCATCCCCTTCTCCGTCCGCTTCCTCACCGCCTATCGCATTCCTATTTCCGGACTCTCCGCCATTATCGCCATCGTTGTCTGCTCGCTGGTCGGCATCCTGTTCGGCACCTTTCCCGCCATCCGCGCCGCCCAACTCGATCCCGTCGAAAGCCTGCGCTACGAGTAGCTGGCCATTATAACCACGTAGGCACAACCGAAGGGCGGTGTCCCTGCGTCGTTAAGAATCAAATCAGTAACAAGTGGGAAAGAACATCTGGTTTGAGCGGGAGTGAACACAAAAAATGCGCTTTCGCGATCGGCCCTGCGTATCGCGCTGCCAGTCAAACGTCGTCAACTGTCATAAAATCAGAAAGAAGCGATTGCAGTGCTTCGCAGGCAGGTCATGGTATCGAACTCAAACAGCAACCGGAGCCGCGCCGTGGTCCTGCTGAGCGGCGGCATGGATTCCTGCGTGTGTGCGGCGCTCGCGGCACGCGACCACCAGGCCGCTGCCGTCCACGTCAGCTACGGACAGCGCACCGAACAGCGCGAACGGCGCTCCTTCGAAAGCATCTGCGACCGGCTCGAAATTCGTGACCGGCTGCTCGTGCGCAATGAAGCTCTGCGCGCCATCGGCGGATCCGCCCTCACCGATTCGAGCATTGCCGTTCCCGAAGCTGGGATCGGCGGCAGCGCGCCCGTCGGCGTGCCCGTCACATATGTCCCTTTCCGCAACGCGCATTTTCTCGCCGTCGCCGTCAGTTGGGCCGAAGTGCTGGGAGCCGAAAAAGTTTACATCGGAGCGGTTGAGCCTGACAGTTCCGGCTATCCCGATTGCCGGCCGGAGTATTATCGAGCGTTCAATGAAGTCGTGAAGGCGGGCACAAAAGAAGGAACCATCTGGGTGGTGACACCGCTGATTGCGATGCATAAACACGAGATTGTGACGCTTGGCCTTGAACTGAGTGCCCCGTTCGATTTAACGTGGTCATGCTATCAGCGCGAAGATCGCGCCTGCGGCGTCTGCGACAGCTGTGTGCTCCGCTTGCGCGCGTTTCGCGAAGCGGGCGCGGAAGATCCCATTCCGTACGCGGAAGCCGCCGCCCGATTGAGCTAACGGGCAATAGCGATTTCCTCTTTTCCGTTGCCAGGGATGCGCATCGCGCGTCCGTGACGGTCGAAAAGCGGAAATCGGATTCAGTAAATAGGGTTCAGTAAATTCAGATGCAATGCCGGGAGGCTAAATCATGACGAAATATTTCATCCTTCTCCTGCTGCTCGCCCTCGCTGTGGGGCTGTCCGCTCCACCCGCGTTCGCGCAAACCACGGGCAGCGTGAAGGGAACTTGCAAAGACCTCGAAGGTAAACCGATCGCCCAGGCCCACGTGGAGTGGGCTGGGACCGAAACCGGCCACAAGTACGACCTTAAAACCAACAACAAGGGCGACTATTTCTCGCTCGGCATGGCTCCTGGCAAATACAACGTCACGCTCAGCAAGGACGGCAAGGAACTCTTTCACTTCAACGGTGTCTCGGTGGGCCTGGACGAAACGGCGCTGGACTTCGACCTGAAGAAAGAACAGGCGAGCGCAGCCCAGGGCCAGGGAATGACCCCGGAACAAGCCGCGAAGGCGAAGGAGGCTGTTGCCAAAGCCGAGAACGAAAAGAAAACCGTCGGCACGCTTAACGAAAAACTGAATGCCGCTAAGGCGGCTTCCGATGCCGGCGACTTCGAGACTGCAATCGCGACCTTGAATGAAGCCAACCAGATCGACAGCACACGCGATCTGATCTGGTTCAAACTCGCCGACGCCTACCGCATGTCGGCGCCCAAGCAGACCGATCCCGCCGAAAAACAAAAGCGCTACGAGATGGCAGCAACCAATTATCAGAAGGCAATTGAGCTGCGCAGCGCCACTGAAGCGGCACAGAAAGATCCCGACAATAACGTGAAAATGGCCGCCTACTATAACAACCTTGCTGATGCTTATTCGAAGTCCAACAAGGTCGATGATGCCGTGGCCAACTATAACAAGGCGACCCAACTGGATCCGGTGCACGCCGCCACGTACCTGTTCAACGAGGGTGCTGTCTTGACCAATGCGGGTAAGGTGGACGATGCAATTGTGGCATTCGACAAAGTGATTGCCGCCGATCCGACCAAAGCCCTAGCTTACTACTGGAAGGGCATAAACTTGATCGGCAAGGAAACCATCGGAAAGGATGGCAAGGTTGTCGCGCCCGAAGGTACAGCCGAGGCCTTCCACAAGTATCTTGAGCTGGACCCCAATGGCCCGTTCGCTCAGCCGGCCAAAGACATGCTGGCCAGCATCGGCGCGCCCATCGAAACCGGTTTCGAAAACAAGAAGAAACCGGTGAAGAAATAGCGGCAATTCAGTACCCAGTATCCGGTACTCAGTACCCAGTCCCCGGCTCTTGGCGATGCCGGACAAGTAACGTCTCGGCACTGGGAACCGGGTACTGGGTACTGTCTTCATTTCGTCTTCGGTTACCGAGGTCTATGGCCTACTTGTCCTTCGCTCTTCCGCACATCCGCGTTACATTCATTGCATAGGTTTCTCGGCGACGGTTCTCCCCTGTGGCGTCAATGCTGATAACTGGGAGTGTATGGAATGGCTGCTCCGGGGAATTCCCCGATCGCGATTGCCTTCGAGGGCATCAGTGGAACGGGCTCGGTCCCGACGCCGGTTCTGCTCGCCGGCATGTTGCGCGCGTCGGAGAAGGTCAGCGATCTGATTTTTTCGCCGGGGCGACCGCCTCAGGTCGAGATTCACGGACAACTCACGGCGGTTGAAATCTCCGGGAGCAGCACACTTTCGGCGGATGACACGCGCCGCATCGCGGCCGATCTGATCGGCACCAATAAGCAGGCCATCAATATGCTTCGCGAGCAAGGTTCCTGCGACGTTTCCTACGGATTGCCGGGACTGGCGCGCTTCCGCGTCAACGTCTTTATCCAGCGCGGGAGCTGCGCGATTGTGATGCGCGTCATTCCGACCGTCATTCCGACTTTCAGTTCGCTTCATCTGCCGGCGCAATTGGAAGAGGCTGCGAAGGTCCGCAACGGGATCATCCTGGTGACGGGCGGAACCGGATCAGGCAAGTCCTCGACGCTGGCCGCTTTGATTGATCGCATCAACAGCGAGCATTGCTATCACGTTCTGACGGTCGAAGATCCGATTGAGTTTCTGCACAAGCACAAGAAATCGACGGTGCACCAGCGCGAGTTGCACAGCGATGCGCCGAATTTCACAATGGCGCTGCGGGCGGCGCTGCGCCAGGCGCCGCGCGTGATTATGGTCAGCGAAATCCGCGACCGGGAGACGCTCGAGATTCTTCTCGAAGCCGCCGAAAACGGCCACCTCGTTCTTTCCAGCATGAACACTGTCGATACCTCGAAGACGGTGGAGCGCATCGTCGGTACGTTCCCTGCCACCGAACAGCAATCGGTGCGAGAACGGCTCGCCAAAACTTTTCGCTACATCATTGCGCAGAGGCTGATACCGCGCAACGATGGCGGTGACCGCGTCGCGGTAGTCGAAATTTTGAAATCCAACTCGCGCACTCGCGATTGCGTCGAACAAGGCGAGCGGCCGGGCCGTACTCTGCTGGACGCGATCAAGGCCAGCGAAAATGAAGGCATGCAGCACTTCGATGGCGAGATCGCGAAACTTGTGCGCTCGGGCCTGGTGGATCTGGAAACCGGCCTCTGCTTCGCCAGCAATGCGACGGTGCTGGGGCAGGAACTGGCGCGGTAGGGCGGTCTTCGCGGTCCAAACCGCGTGCCCCCTCCCCCCTCCCCCCTATTTCTCGCTAACGTGCAGATAAATCGATACTTAACTCCAAAGTATTCAAAGTAAACGAGTTATGTCACGAACAGAAATGTTCATCGTTTAGAATCAGATACTTAGCCTTATGCCGGTGGCTGATTTCTTGCAAGATATTCATGTCAGATAGCCTAGTTAGCGGAAGATGACGGGTGTTCCGCGCACGCCATCCGCGTTGTGCGCCTGGGCACACCTAACGACTAAGTTCTCATGTTTTGGCTGGGTTTGCAGTGATTGCACTCACATTACTTTTGTGATGATTTCGGCGCGGTGTTACGGCTGTGCCTCACCGGGCCTTCGCGAGAACGGGCCGTCGTCTTCTTCGGAAACTCCGGCGAGTGGCATTTGCTGTTCGGCGGTTCGCCTTGCTTTGGGCGCTTTTTTGAAGGTGGCGTCTACGGCGTAGCGCGGATAGTCGATCGGTGCCCTTTTTTCCCACCCAAGTACTAGCCCTCGGAAGCTGGTGCCGCTTCTGGCAGGGTCAGTTGCTCGGGCTCAGGCGCTGGTGTCGGCTCTGGAGAGTTCAAATCACGCCACAATTCCATCGCATTTTCTGTACGATGTGCTACGTGTCTTCTCAGTGCCTTCTCCAATGCGAAGTTATAGGGAGGGGGAAGCTGTAAGGCGAGCTCCCTCGGCTGGCCCGCCTTGATTTCCTCCGCGGTGAAACGCAGCTCCCGTCCATTCAACAGGTGAAGGAACAGAAGGCCGCAATGGTAAATGTCGATTCTATGGTCGAGCGGACCGAACTCCGAGGAATCCATCGCCTCTGGCGGAAGCATCCAAAGCGCCCGGGTGTTTGTCGCGTCAATTTCGGTAAAGAGTTTTGCCACACCTAGGCCCCTTGTTTGAAGTGGATCGTCCCTGGGTTCGTAGAGTCCATTTCGTCCTTGGCAAAAGCCGCAAACACGTTGCCCAGATGTATATCTTGATGGGCGTATTGACTAACGTGGATGTAATGCACCGCCTGCGACAAGCACCGAGCGATTGCCTTTATCCACGCAAGGCCGTTATACGGTTCTAGGGAAAACAGATGAGTGAGCGGGCAGTAACACCGTTCCGTGATGATGTAGAAGGTTTCGCGGAATTCGAAGGCGTCAAAGACATACGTTATGTGTGGATGACGGAGAACTAGTAGCTTATTGAGTTCTGCTATGGCGGAGGCTTTCACCCTCTCATATGGGCCCGAGGGCTTCAGGACCTTGGCGGCTAAATCATTGCCCCAGATGTCAGAACAGCTGTAAACGACTCCGAAGTTTCCTTCTCCAATTTTGTCTCCCATCGTGTAGGTATTTCGTGTTGCTTCGCTTGTAATTACTTCCCCAGGTGTTGGCGGCGTAACGACGGCGACAGGATCAGGCGGAGGTACCGATGCGGCGGGTCCAGACACTCACATAGCATACCGCAGTGGCCGAAAGGCGGGCTCTAGGGAGAATGCCTTGCGGCGCAGAAGGAGGAGACGTTAAGGGCGTAGGGGTCCTTCGACTCCGCGGGGCTGCGCTTCGCTTACCCCGCTCCGCTCAGGATGACATGTGCGAAGTGGTGGCTCGCAAAGAAGCAGGCGGGGTATCATCCGTGCATGTCCTCCACTGCTTCCACGGCGGGAATTGTCAGCTTCGAACAGGCCCGGCGGCTGGTTGAGCAGCATGCGGCTGGCGTGTGTCCGGGAGAAATGGAGACGGTGGATCTGCTGGCGGGGTTGGGGCGGGTGCTGGCGGAGGGGGTTGTGGCGGACCGCGACTTTCCTCCGTTTGATCGGGCGACTCGTGATGGATATGCGGTGCGGGCGGCGGACTTGGCGGAGGTTCCGGCGCGGCTTGAAGTGGTGGGCGAGGTGAAGGCGGGCGACTGGCCGGAGCCAGGAGTGTGCTCGGTCGGGCGCGGGCAGGCGGTGGGGATCATGACGGGGGCTCCGGTGCCGGCGGGGGCGGACGCGGTGGTGATGGTGGAACACACGTCGTTGATGGATGAGACAGCGCGTAAGTTGGTGGAAGTGCGGCGCAGCATTAGCGTCGGCGAGAATTTTGTTCCGCGTGGGGCGGAAGCGCGCGCGGGACAACTGCTGCTGGATCGAGGACGGCGGCTACTAGATCACGCGGGGATCGCGATTGCAGCATCGGTGGGCAAGAGCCGCGTGCAGGTTTTCCGGAAGCCGCGCGTGGCGGTGCTTTCGACCGGCGACGAAGTGGTGGAGATTGACGCCACGCCGGGGCCGGCGCAGATACGGAATTCGAATTCGTATTCGCTGGCGGCGCAGGTTCAGAATGCGGGTGGGGAGGCGGTGCGGCTGGCGATTGCTCCGGATGAGCGGGGGCGGTTGCGGTCGTTGATCGAAGAATCTCTGATCGAAGAAGGATTGGGTTGCGATCTTCTGTTGCTGACGGGCGGCGTCTCCATGGGGAAGTACGATCTGGTGGGGCAGGTTCTCGGGGAGTTGAAGGCAGAGTTTTATTTTACCGGAGCGGAGATTCAGCCGGGGCGGCCGGTGGTGTTTGGGGCTTGCGGCAGCCCGGTTAAGAAAAGTCCGGCGAAGAAATACTTTTTTGGGCTGCCGGGGAATCCGGTTTCGACCATGGTGACTTTCGAACTGTTCGCTCGACCGATGATCGAAGCGTTGGCGGGGATGACGCCGCAGCGGTTGATCTTTCTTCGCGCGCGGCTGAAATCGGAGATCCGGACGAAGACAGGCTTGAAGCGATTTCTTCCGGCGGTGCTTTCGGGAGAGTTTGAGAATGCGGAGGTGGAGCTGGCGCGATGGCAGGGGTCGGGGGACATCGCTGCGCTAGCTCGGGGGAACTGCTATGTTGTGATTCCTCCGGACCGCGAACGGATCGGGGCGGGAGAATGGGTGTCGTTGTTGATGCGATGAGGACGAACCTCGGCGGCTAAAGCCGCAGGAATTGGGCGCCTGAATCGCAGCGGTAAACCGCTGCACCCCCAAAATCAGGCGCGAGATCTCGTTTTTCCGCATCTGCGCGGGCGAGTACGATAACCTGTTGGTGATGCCGAAAAAACTTTCCCACTACGACGCGCAGGGGCAAGCCCGCATGGTGGATGTGTCGTCGAAGGCGCGAACGGCGCGAGAAGCGGAGGCGAGCGCCTTCGTTCGGATGACGCCGGAGGTGCTGCGGGCGCTGCCGAAGAATCCGAAGGGCGACCCGCTGGAGGTGGCGCGGACGGCGGGAATCATGGCGGCAAAGCGAACGGCGGAGTTGATTCCGATGTGCCATCCGGTGACGCTGTCGCACATTGCTGTGACCCTACGCGTGTGCGAGAATGGCGTTTCTATTGCGACAAAAGTAAAGACTACGGCGGAGACGGGCGTGGAGATGGAAGCGCTGGTCGCGGCCAGCGTGGCGGCGCTGACGGTGTACGACATGTGCAAGGCGCTCGACAAGGGCATCGAAATCCGGGAAGTGGTGCTGGAGCGGAAGTCGGGGGGCAAGAGCGGAGACTACCGGAGAAGCGGCAAGCGGAAATAGTTATCTATTATCGTTATCCATTACCCATGGCGAGCAACGTCAAAATCCTGCTGGTGGACGACAACCCGATGGTGCTAGGGATGCTGCAGCAGGCGCTTTCGGCGCTGGGTGAGGTCACGGTCGCGACGGACGCCGCCGATGCGTTATTGAAGGCGGTCGATGACCTGCCGGATGTGCTGATCAGCGATTACCGCATGCCGGGCATGGATGGGCGGAAGTTGCTGGAAAAATTGAAAAGCAGGGCGGCAACGGCTGGGATCGCGGTGATCCTGATGGCCAGCAAGGCCGATATCAGCGAACGATTGTCGATGCAGGACCCGATCGAAGATTATCTGGAAAAGCCTTTTTTTCTGAAAGATGCCACGCACAAAATCAAGCGCGTGGTGGACAGGATAGCGCTGGAGAAACTGAGCAAGACGGCGTCGACCGATGGCGTGTTGCGTGGCAGCTTGTCGCAGATGAACGTGATTGACCTGGTGCAATCGCTGGAGATGGGGCGCAAGAGTTGCCTGCTGACGATGACCAATGGCGACGACAAATGCGAGATCTATTTTAGCCAGGGGCAGGCCAAACACGCCGCGTATGGCCCGATTACGGGAGACGAAGCGGTTTTCAAAGTGCTGCGCTGGACGGAAGGAAACTTCCAGATCGATTTCAACGGAAAGTCGTCGCAGGAAACGACGACGCTGAATACGCAGGGCCTGCTGATGGAAGGATTGCGGCTGCTCGACGAGGCGCAGCGGGACGCGGCGGCTGAAGGTGAAGATGTCCTCCTCGACACCTGATGCTTCGTCACCTGATGCCACGCGGACGGCGGTGCTGACGGTTAGCGATTCGTGTTCGCGCGGCGAAAAAGTGGATCTCTCCGGTCCGGCCGTGGCGGAAGCGCTGGGGCGGCGAAATTTTCAAGTGGTGGCGCGCAGCGTAGTTGCCGACGAGCGCGCCGCGATTCAGGAGAAACTGATTGAGTTGTGCCGGACGGCTCGACTGGTGGTAACCACGGGCGGGACGGGAATCGCTCCGCGCGACGTGACGCCGGAAGCTACGGGCGCGGTGTGCGATCGGCTGGTAGACGGGATCGCGGAGCAGATGCGATTGCAGGGAGTGCGCAAGACGCGCCTTGCTGCGTTGAGCCGTGCGGTGTGCGGTGTTCGGGGAACGAGCCTGATCTTGAATTTGCCGGGCAGTCCGGCGGGGGCGGTCGAGTCGCTGGAGGCGGTGATGGATTTGTTGCCGCATGCGCTGGAGTTGATCGCGGGGCGGACGGCGCATGAGTAGTGAGTCAGTCGTTGGTCGTTAGTCGTTGGTCGCTGGCAAAACCACATTCGGTGAACTGTGGATGCGAACTGGGGCGGCTCACCAACGACCATCGACTAACGAATGGTCCTCTTGCCAACGACTAATGACCAGCGACTGCCCTTTGCTAACGACCAACGACCGCCCTCCGCTTCTCGCGTAAACTGGTCTTGCCTACTTGAACAACATCAAACATTTTGTCCACGCATACGGCGAGTGGATCAAGCACGTTCTTGCGCCTCTGGGGCCATGGGGGATGCTTGCGTTTGCGGCGGTGGATGGCTCGTTCCTGGGCATGCCGCTGGATGCGATTTTCGTGGGCTACGTTTACCACGATCGCTCGCGGTTCCTGATGTATGTGCTGCTGGCTTCGGCCGGGTCGGCGCTGGGAAGCATCGTTCTCTACGTCATCGGCTATACGGGTGGCGAGGTGCTGTTGCGCAAGCGGCTTTCGGCGGAGCGGTTCGAGAAGATTCACGAATCCTTCGATCAACATGAATTCTGGGCGCTTATGTTTCCGGCGATGTTGCCGCCGCCCACGCCTTTCAAGATTGTGGTGCTGGCAGCGGCGGCGTTTGAGATGAACTTCGCGCATTTTCTGCTGGCGATTTTCTTGGGACGGTTCGTGCGCTTTCTGATTGAGGCGCTGCTGACGCTCTGGTTCGGTCCGGGGATTGTGACGCTGACAGGGCACCTTTTCGCGCACCACATCGTGTGGATTCTGGTGGGAGTGGGAGCGCTGGTGGTGGGGTGGCTCGCCTGGCGGAGGGCGAAGCGGCAGAGTAACCTCGATCGCCGGCAGACTGCAGATCCCTCGCTTCGCTCGGGATGACAATTTTAATAAGAATGATTCAGCGAGATGATAGCGCTCGGAAGTGGGGTCGAGCTGCGCTCGGCTTGGACGGGCGAGACGCCCGTCCCCACACGATCCCGTCCCCACACGCGAGCTAAGCCTCAAGGCAACCGCTAGGCGGCTGCGGCTCCGTGGGGCTTGTGGATGGAGCGGGTGACCATGGCGGCGAGTGCGGGCACGCCGAACATGATTGCGGTGAAGAGCATATCGCCTGCGAGTCCACGACGGAAGAACGGCAGGCCGGCGGCGTAGCAGGTCACGAGACCGGGCACCGTCTTGGGATACATGTTCCAGCACGCCCAGACGGCGAAATTACTGACCAGGAAAAAAGAAGTGGAACTGGCGAGCGCGGCCCGGCCGACCCGCAGCCAGTTGGTGTTTTCGCGCAGTCGGCTCCCGAGGAAGAGAATCGCCGCATACCACGCCCAGGTCACGAAATGGTCCCACGAGAATTGATAGGAGTAGACGAATTTGGTAAGGATGACGTCAGAGACGGCCAGGAGTGCAAACGGCACCCACAGCTGGCGTTTGGGACCGCGCGCGCCAAAATAGAGCAGCGCCGCCGCCACCGGGGTGAATCCCCAAGGATGTGGCATAAACGGCATCCGCGCCAAGACCGCAAAAATGACAAATAGGTAAGCGAGCATGATCACCTCGTGGAGCGTCAACTAAGATTGTTGCGCGAGCGGATGCTGGCGGTCAAGAGAAGGGTGAAGAATCCAGTCTCGCGAAATCCACCTGTATAGCGAATCCAGAGTTGCTGTGACCGCAGGCAGCTGCCGAGCTGCGCTCGGCTCGGACGGGCGAGGGCGCCCGTCCCCACACGATCCCGTGCCCACACGAGCGCGGGCTATTGCTGTTACCGAGTTGTTGTACTCGTGCTCCTTATGCCGAAGCGTTCGTCCACTACTTGCAGATCGCGGGTCAGAAACACCATCGCGCCGAGGGTGGCGCGGGCGTTACGTCCGGGATAGTCGTAGCGGAGATCGCGGAAGCGGACTACGTAGGCGGCGTGGGCGTTCTCGACGGGATCATGCTCCAGCTGTTCGGTTTCGGTTACGGGATACTGGGCCCAACTCAGGTAGACGCGTCCGAGGTAGGTTTTCTTGGCGGCGAGAGTGACGGGTGTTTCTTCGGGCTTGTAGCGAACCTGCATTTGGGATTCGGAATCGGCTTCGGGGGAGAGCGAATCTACGTCCATGGTGGCGAAGAAGGCTGGCGTTTCTACTACGCCATGCCAGCGAAACGGATTGAGCCAGTACGGATATGCGGAAACGCGAATCGCATCAGCTCCCTGGTAATTGCGCGATTGGAGCGCGGCTACGGCGCGGCGATGCTCGTAGTCGCGAAGTCCCCAGTACGCGAATACGGCGAGCAACGCGAGAGTCGCGGCTAGTCTTCCGGGTGGGTTGGCGTGCGGGCCTTTGCGGCAGACGCCGATCTCTTCGTTGATGAGCGAAAACAATGCGGGGAGAATCAGGCCGAGCGTGAGAATGACCAGAAGGACAGGCTCGACGATGAAGACGATGTCCCAGGAAATCCAACGTTCGGAGAACGGCCAGAAGGGGCGCACTCCGTAGTTGGTGGTGAAGTCGAGGAGAATGTGGCTGAGGCCGGCGAGGCTGGCGTAGGCAAAGAGCAATCCCCAGCGTGGGGGAAGGTTGGGGTTGCGGGTTTTGCGGCCGCGCAGGCGCCAGAGGAGATACATGAATGCAACGACCACGGCGGCCACCAGCGGCACGCCCAGGAAAGAATGAGTGAAGCCGCGGTGATGGTTTAATCCGAATGCGGAGCCGCCGAAGCGGCTGAGGACGTCGAGGTCGGGGGCTTCGGCGGCCAGGGTTAACGTGGCGGTTGCCAGCGCGGTCTTGCGGTTGAGTCCGGCTCGGCCCATGGCGGCGCCGAATAGGAAATGAGTGACTGGTTCCAAAGGCTCTCCTGGCCAAGAGTGTAGTCCACTGCCGAGACGAGGCAAGCCCCGTCTCTACGACACGGTCATGCGGGGACGATCAGGGACAGCGCATCGGGAACCATCGTCATGCGGGCGGGCAAGCGGCCTAGCAGTTCGCCGTCGGCCTCGACATAGACGCGGTCGTCGCTTCGGTCGTCACTCTGACCGCCGCTCTTTTCCGGCAAATGACAGACGACCTCCGAGCAGCTGACCAGGTCGATGCCGTTGATATTCCATTGCCGGCCGAGCAGCGCCCCAGCCACATACTGTAGATATGTATTGCGGCTGGCGGTGCGGCACATGACGGCGCGCAGATCGCTGCAATCGAGCGAAGCTCCAGGGACCAGTTCGCGCAGGATGTTTCCGAAAAAACGGATTCTTACCGCCAAAAGCTCAGTCAGCGAGACGCGCTGGCGCAGACCGCTTCCGTTTGAATACTCGACCTCGAACCTTCTCATTCGATGTGTCGCCCATAACTGCCAGGCTTTGAGGTAGTAGGCCGCCATGCCCGAGCGATTCTTGAGTTCGGCGGTGAGTTTGTAGAAGAGGTGCGCGTCCACGCCGATTCCGGCGGCGACGGTGAAATAGCGCGCGGCGGCTTTGCCGGAGAAATTCTGATATTCGATACGGCCCAGCGGAATGCGCCGGACTTTACCATGAAGCGCCGCTTGGGCGGCGGATTTGGGGTGCAGTGGAATCGCCAGGTCATGGGCGAGGGCATTCGCGGTGCCGAGCGGAAGCACGACCAGGGCTACTTCGGTTCCGGCCAGTGCCTGGATGACGTCGTGAATGGTGCCATCGCCGCCGCAGGCAAACACGGTGTCACTGCCGGTGGCGACAGCGTGGCGGGCTTGCGCGGTTGCCTCGTGGCTGGAGCGGGTGACGATCATTTCCGCCTGGACGCCGGCTGAACGGATCAGCGCGAGCGCTTGACCGAGTTCGGGCTCGCGGCGTCTGCGACCGGAATTGGGGTTATAGAGAAGAGTTGCTTTCCGCATTCTTGCTGACTCGCGGCCAACTACAGATTCCTCCCCTTCGGCTTGGCTCAGGGTCGGGATGACAACTTAACCAGTTGCTGCTTCGAGTTTAGCGCACGCCCCACTCCTACATGCCCGATGAGGTTAGCAGGGGGTTGCTTCCACGGCCAAGTCTGCACTATGCTTGCGCGCAAAGTTTTGGGGCGTTCGTCTTAATCACGATTGAAGTCCGTTTGGTTCATTTCAGGAGGAGCTCTGTATGAAACTGCTGACGGCTACGGGTGCCTGGCTGCGTCTCACGATCGTTTTTAGTCTCACGATCATTGCTGCCGCCGAGGACCACGCCATGGGGAACGCGAAGGCGGTCACGATGATGACGGGCCTGGGCGATTTGCACCATCCGGTTTCGACCAGGAACGCAGGAGCACAGGCGTTTTTCGATCAGGGACTGCGCCTGATTTACGCGTTCAACCATGACGAGGCGGCGCGCTCGTTTCAGCAAGCGGCGGAACTCGATCCGAAGCTGGCGATCGCTTATTGGGGGATTGCGGAGGCGATAGGACCGAACTACAACGATCCGGCGAGCGAAGACCGCTTGAAGCAGGCGCACGAGGCGATTCAGAAGGCGGTGGACCTGAGTAGCAATGCCTCCGAGGCCGAACGCGGCTACATTTTCGCGATGGCGAAACGCTTTCCGGCGGATCCGAAGGCCGACCTGCGGAAGGCAGCGGAAGAGTATCGTGACGCGATGCGCGAAGTGGTAAAGAATTATCCCGACGATCCTGATGCGGCGACGTTGTTCGCGGAATCGGGGATGGACCTGCATCCGTGGGGACTCTGGCATCGTGACGGGACGCCCGAGGAAGGCACGGAGGAGGTCGTCGCAACCCTGGAATCGGTGATTAAACGCGATCCCAACCACCTGGGTGCGCTCCATTACTACATCCACGCTGTCGAAGCGTCGAATTCTCCGGAACGGGCTTTGGCTGCGGCAAACCGCCTGGCTTCGCTGGCGCCGGCTGCGGGACACATCGTGCATATGCCGGCGCACGTTTACATCCGCACGGGAGACTACGCGGCGGCGGTGAAAACCAACGAGGAAGCGGCGGCGGTCGATCGAGCGTACATCCAGAGGAGCGGTGCGCAGGGCATTTACCCGATGATGTACTACAGCCACAATCTGCATTTCATCGCGATGTGCTCGGCGATGACGGGAGACTACCCGGAATCGCGCAAGGCTGCGGAAATGCTCGCCGCCCATGTGGGGCCGGCCGTTAAGGACATGCCGCCGCTCGAAGGATTCATGACGATCCCCATGGCTGTGAATGTGCGTTTCCACAAGTGGGACGCAATTCTCGCAATGAAGCCGCCCGATGCAGAGATGAAGACGACGGTTGGCTTCTGGCACTTTGCGCGCGGGATGGCACTGGCGGGAAAAGGCAAAATCAGCGAAGCGGAAGCGGAATACAAGATCGTGGCTGAGGCCGAGAAAGCGACGCCGCCGGATGCAATCTTCAATATGCCCATTAACAACAAGACCAAGGACATTCTAAAGATTGCGGAGAACGTTCTGGGCGCGCAGGTGGCCTTGGCCAAGAAAGATAACGCTGCCGCGGCGGAGATGCTGCGCGAGGCCGTGGCGGTGCAGGACACGCTCCGATATGGAGAGCCTCCGGATTGGTTCTTCCCGGTGCGGGAGTCGCTGGGCGGAGTGTTGCTGACGAGTGGGGATGCCAAAGGGGCGGAGCAGGTGTTCCGGGATGACTTGGCGAAGAATCCTCGAAATCCACGGTCGTTGTTTGGTTTGCACCGGGCGTTGAAGGCGCAGGATCGAAATTCTGATGCCTGGTTTGTGGAACAGGAGTTTCGCAAGGCATGGAAGGGCGGAGTGGGAGAGTTGAAGGTGGAGGATCTGGTGTAGGGATCGTTGCTGAAAGTCGGGCCCTGAGCGGCTCACGACCGACGCCTTTCATGAATTGTCATCCCGAGCGAAGCGAGGGATCTGCAGTTCGCCGCAAAATGCCGATCCCTCGCGTTGCTCGGGATGACCAGTTCACTTCTTTCCAGACGGTCATGCCGGTGCGCTCGGCGACGCGGCGTGAGGACAAGTTCTCGGGGCGAATCAGGGAAATCAAGCGATCGGTTTTCAGGTGCGCGAAGGCCCAGTCGCGGCAGGCGATGGCGGCTTCGGTGGCCAGACCCCGGCCCCAGAAGTCGCGGTGCAGGTGGTATCCGATTTCGTAGAGGCGCTCGCCTTCGACCTGCTGGCGGATGATGCCGCAATCGCCGATCATCTTCTGAACCTCGAAATCCTGAACCTCGGAGTCCTGCGTCTTCGTCAACTCCATGGCCCAGAGGCCGACGCCGTCGTCCTGGTAGCGTTGGCGGTTGCGTTCAATCCATTGCTCGACCCCAGCCCGATTGTAGGGCGCGGGGTAGTAGCGCATGGTTTCCGGATCGGAGAGGACTAAGGCGAGAGCGTCGGCGTCGTGCGAGGTGAACTCACGGAGCAGCAGGCGGGGGGTTTGTAGAATCTTCATGGTTCAAATTTGGTGTGGAGTTCAAACGCCACGCCTTAGTAAATGACTCGGCGGGAATCGAGAAAAAACGTTCAGTATTTTTACTGGCAGCCTTCGATGTATTGGATCGCCTCAAAGCGACCCGCGTAGAACGTCTCAATCTTTCCTTTGTCGGTTTCAAATCTGATGCCGTACCGACCGCTGCTGGACCGTGCCGTCAAATAGTGGCCCTCCGGGCCCGTATAAGCATTCGGCAATCAGCGGAGTTAAACTCGAAGCATGGTGGAGATGGGACGGATGCTGGTGATGCTGGGCGTGACCCTGGTGGTGATCGGGGGCGTCGTCATGCTGCTGGGGCGGACGGGGTTGCCGCTTGGACGGCTGCCGGGGGATGTTCTGTATCGGGGCAAGAACACTACTTTCTATTTTCCGCTGGCGAGTTCCATTCTGATTAGTGTCGTGCTCTCTATTGTTCTCTTCCTGATTGGGCGGATGAAGCGGTAGTGTGCTGTCTCGCAAGTTTTCATAATAATTATGGATTGTCATCCTGAGCGCAGCGAAGGACCTCTGAACTTGAATCCGCCAGAATGCATAGGTCCTTCGCTTCGCTCAGGATGACAATATGGATTTATGCCACAGAGTAAACTGAAATGTCATAACTGAAACTTCGTCATTGAAACTTCTTAACTGAAACTTCATGGAGATGGCGGACCAACTCGGGTTCCAGTTTCGTCCTCCGGAGCGGCGCGTCTGGACGGTGGGGGCGCTGGTCTCGGCGGTGCGGTCGCACATCGAGCGCGAGTATTCGGATTGCTGGGTGGAAGGAGAAATCTCCAATCTTCGCATTCCCGACTCCGGGCATTTGTATTTCACGCTTAAGGAAGAGGGCGCGCAGATTCGGGTGGTGATGTTCCGGTCGTCGGCGAAGCTGCTGCGGTTTCGCCCGGAGAACGGATTGCACGTCACGGTTCGCGGGCGCATCACCGTGTATGAAGATCGCGGGGAGCTGCAAATCTCCGCTGAGTTCATGGAGCCTGAGGGCGCGGGCGCTCTGCAGTTGGCGTTTGAACAATTGAAGGCGCGATTGCAGGCGGAAGGATTGTTCGAGGCGTCGCGAAAAAAGGCGATCCCACCTCTGCCGCAACGAATCGGGATTATTACTTCATCGCAGGGGGCGGCGCTGCAGGACATCCTGAACATTCTGGCGCGGCGGCATCACTCGGCGAATGTGCTGATTTACCCGGTGCAAGTGCAGGGAGACGCGGCGCCGGGCGAGGTGGTGGCGGGGCTTCGATACTTTCATCAAGACTTGCGTCGCGGCAGTGCGGTCGAGGTCATCATCATAGCGCGCGGCGGAGGCTCGGCCGAAGACCTGGCCGGGTTCAATCATGAGGACCTGGCGCGGGCGGTCGCGGATTCGAAGATTCCGGTGATCTCGGCGATTGGGCACGAGACGGATTTCACGATCGTGGATTTTGTCGCCGATCTGCGGGCGCCTACGCCGTCGGCGGCGGCGGAACTGGTGATCCGGTCGCGACAGGAGATCGAAGCACAGGCGGAAGATTTGTACCGGCGGCTGGAGCGCGCAGTGCGTTACCGGCTGCTGATGGCGCGTCAGGAGCTGACAGAACGCGCGCAGCACGGAGCGTTTGCGCGCATGATGGACGGCATCCACCGGCGGCAGCAGAAGCTGGATGAACAGCGCTTCCGCCTGGAAAAGGCGGAACGGCAATTTCTGGAGCGATGTCATCGGCGCTGCGAAAGCGTTTCCGCGGCAGTCCGGCACTATGACGCGCGACGCCGCCTGGCTGCCGTGCGGCTGCGACTGGAGGCGCAAGTTGCGAAACTGGCCGCCGCCACACACACGCGGTTGCTGGAGGGCCGCGGGGCGCTGGATCGCCAGACCGCGAGCCTGGAGGCGCTTTCGCCGGTGGCGATTCTGAATCGCGGATACGCGCTCGTGTTCGATGCGAAAGGCCAACTGGTGAAAGATGCGGCGCGGCTCGAAGCTGGGGATGAGCTGTCGGCCCGCCTGGCTCGGGGACGAGTTCGTGCCCGCGTGACCGCGACCGAGCGCAGCGAAACGGAATCCGGCGGGGCTGCATTAGAATGAAGACCAATTCAACTTTCGACGTGAGGGTGGCGTGACACCGGCGCTGGTTTGGTCGCACATCTCGGTCATCTCGATTCTGGACGTCGTGCTGGTCGCGATCCTGATCTACCAGTTTCTGGTGCTGGTGCGGGGCACGCGGGCTGCGCCGATGCTGGTCGGGGTGGCTGCGCTTGGGCTGGCCTTCTATTTCGCGCGGCTGGGGGAATTGCGGACCCTGAACTGGCTGCTCAGCACGCTGCTGCCGTACGTTGTTTTCGCGCTGATCGTCGTCTTCCAGTCGGAGATCCGGCACGCACTGGCCAACCTCGGGAGCCGCATTTCGCTGATGCGGTCTTCGAGTTCGGTGGCCGACGTTTACGACGACATTGTTTTGGCGGCCAATCTTTTTTCGCAAAATCAGACGGGCGCGCTGATTGTGATCGAGCGTGAGATTGGGCTGCGCACCTACATCGAAAGCGGCGTGTCACTGGATGCAAGGCTGTCGTACGACCTGCTGGCCACGGTGTTTCGTCCGAGCGCTCCCTTGCATGACGGCGCCGTGATTGTGCAGCGGGACCGCATCGCGGCGGCAGCTTGTTTCCTGCCGCTGTCGATGAACCCCGTGCTCTCGACTCAACTGGGCACGCGCCATCGCGCGGCGATCGGGATCACGGAAGAAACCGACGCGGTCGCCGTCATTATTTCGGAAGAGACGGGCTCGATCAGCGTAGCGGTGGCGGGTAGTATTGAGCGCGAGTTGACGGTGGAGCGTCTGCGTGAGCGGTTAAGCGCTCTGCTGCGCCGTTACGCTCCAGCGCCGACGCTGCCGAGTCCGGTGGAGGAAAGCTTTATCGAAGAGGAGCCGCCCAGTTCGCATCTCTCCCGCAGGCAGGATGCCCGTCTGCGCAACGGAAGGGACGAGTGACGATGCCCAGCTTTGTGCAGCGCAGCTTTTTCCAGCGCACCTTCGTTCACAATATCGGGCTCAAGCTGGTTTCCCTGTTACTCGCCATCGGCCTGTGGTTCGCTGTGGCGCGCAGTCCCATCGCCGAAGTCGAAATGAAGGTTCCGATCGAGTTCCATAATCTTCCCGACAATCTGGAGATCGATTCCGCCAGCTTCACTGAGGCGCAGATCCGGATACGTGGGCCGGAGCGTGTAATTCATCGCCTGCAGATTACGGATGTGCGTGCGGAGATTGATCTGACCAGCGTCCGTCCGGGGGAACGGACATTCGATTTGACCGGCCGGCAAGTTCATGTGCCGCAGGATCTGGAAGTCGTGCAGATCATACCCGGTCAGTTTCACCTCTCCTTCGATAATCGCGAGACCCGGGTCGTCGAGGTTCGACCGCGCGTGACCGGAAATTTTGCGAGCGGCATGCGAGTGAAACAGGTGATCGCCGATCCGCCCACTGTCATGATCACCGGACCTCGCCGCCGCGTCGACGCGGTGGAGGACGCCATCACGGATCCGGTAGACATTAGCGGAGCCATGACGCGGGCTTCTTTTGTGACGCAGGCTTATGTCCCCGATCCCTTGATCCAAGTTGTGCACCCCACCCCGGTTCGCGTGACGGTTATCATGGAACGCTCGGGAGACGAGAAAAAATAAGGAGTCGCTTTTCTTCCCCGGTCCTTGCATGACGCAAACCAGACAACTCTTCGGTACTGACGGGATTCGTGGCGTGGCGGAGGAATTTCCGCTGACGCGCGACAGTGTTTATTGGATTGGGCGGGCGCTGGGGCACGATCTGGCGCGCGTGAATGCCAAGGCGCGGGTGGTGATTGGACAGGACACGCGCGTCTCCAGTCGCTGGATTGCCGACCGATTTCTGCAAGGGCTCGCGTCGGTGGGCGTGGAAATGCGCAGCGCTGGCGTGATCACCACACCGGGCGTCGCGTTCCTGGCGCGCTCGCAGGGGTTCGATGCGGGTATCGTGATTTCGGCTTCGCACAATCCGTGGACCGATAACGGGATCAAAATTTTTTCCGGCGATGGCTACAAGCTGCCGGACGCACGCGAACTGGCGATTGAAAAAGAGATTTTTGCGCTTCTAGATTCGGATGCGGTTCCGGCGTCGGATTTCACTCCAGAGGTTTCGAGCCTTCCCGGTGAGGAAGACCTGCGCCACGCTTACGTTCGCTGGCTCGCGGGCAGTGTTTCTACCGACTTGACCCGGCTTCGCGTGGCGGTCGATTGCGCCAATGGCGCGGCGACTGCGGAAGCTCCGGAGCTGTTCGGGGCGCTCAAGATCAACACGACCTTCTTGCACTCCGCGCCGGATGGACAGAACATCAACGAGAATTGCGGCGCGCTGCATCCGGAAATGGTGGCGCGCTTTGTCTCCGAGAGCCTTGCCGCCGACAACGTTGGTGCCGGCAAGCAGGGACGTTTCGATGTGGGCGTCACTTTTGATGGCGATGCCGACCGCGCGCTTTTTTGCGACGCCAATGGGCGAGTGGTCAACGGGGATGCGGTTCTCTTGCTGGCGGCGCGTGAAATGCAATCGCGCGGCGCGCTCGCCAAGGCCACCGTGGTGGCGACGACCATGTCGAATATGGGACTGGAGTTGGCGCTCAAGCGATCTGGCATTCGGATGCTGCGCGCCGATGTCGGCGATAAGTACGTGCTCGAAGAAATGCAGCGCGTTGGAGCTACGCTCGGCGGCGAACAGTCGGGCCACATACTTTTTCGCGATGGGGAGGCAACCACCGGCGACGGACTGCTGACCGCGCTCCGAGTGCTGGAGATCATGGCCCGGACGGGCAAGCCGCTGGCTGATCTGGTGGGCGATCTGAAGGTGTTTCCGCAGACGATCCGGAATGTGCGGGTGAGAAACAAAACTCCGTTCGCGCAGATTCCGGCGGTGCAATCGGCGATTGCGGCCGCTGAGCGGGAACTCGACGGCAATGGCCGAGTGGTCGTACGTTACTCCGGCACCGAAGCGCTGGCGCGGGTAATGATTGAAACGGAGTCGAAGGAGCAGATGGATCGGCTTGCGGAAGCGCTCGTTGCGGCGATTCGGTCGGCGCTGGGCGCGTAGAGTGAGCGAGTAGTGATTGGAAATCCAGCGCGTGAAGGCTGCGGAAAAAGAATTTCCGATGCCCAGCCCCTAAAGGGGCATCTGATTTCGAAGAACTTTCGGCATCGCTAAAGCGATGCCCTGATACGAAACCGGAGTTTCTCTGCAGCCTGTGAAGGCGTGTCCTGATTCCAAACTCAGTCTTGATTCGAAACATCTGTTTTGATTCAAAAGATCTGGCTGGCGAACGTTCTTGAGAAGAGCTTGCGCTCCCGCGCTTGCGATCCCGGCCCGTTTTGCAACTCTGTTCCACTTCTGGAAGCACGTCCCTTTGTACGGGCTGGTTATCTTGTGTGCTGGGGCGAGTGAGTCGAGAATGAGAATCGGTTCAGAGTCAGCCGACTTAGAAGAAGCTCATGAGAATTCTTATTGTGGAAGACGATGCGGCACTTTCCAGCTTTATCCGGAAAGGACTGGAAGCGGAACATCATGCGGTGGATGTTGCCAACGAGGGGAACCAGGGCCGTTCGATGGCGATGGAGTTTGATTACGATCTGGTGGTGCTTGACCTGAACCTGCCGGGGATTGACGGGTTGTCGGTTCTGAAAAGTTTGCGGCAGCGAAAGGTGAATTTGCCGGTGATGATTCTCACCGCGCGCAGCCGGGTCGAAGACCGCGTGCAGTGCCTGGATTCGGGAGCGGACGACTACCTGATAAAGCCTTTTTCATATCTCGAACTGTCGGCGCGCGCGCGGGCATTGTTGCGGCGCAGCCACCTGCCATCGGAATCGGTTCTCACCGTCCGTGATCTCTGTTTGGATCGCGTGGAACGCAAAGTGGAGCGCGCCGGGCGACACATTGAGTTGACGACCAAGGAATTCGCATTGCTCGAATACCTGATGCGCAATGCCGGTCGCCGGCTGACTCGGGCGATGATCATCGAACACGTCTGGAACCTGACCTTTGATTCCACGACGAACGTGGTGGATGTTTACATCAACTACCTGCGGCGCAAGGTGGACGACGGCTTCTCGCCATGTTTGATTCACACGGTTCGCGGGGTGGGGTATCAGATGAGTCCTGACGGGGCATCGGCATGAGCACGAGTCCGCATTCTTTCCCGAACCTGCCGCGAGGTCCGGACGTGCTCGGCGAATTGCTGCACTCGTTAAGCCAGCCACTCACCAGCTTACGCTGTTCGCTCGAACTCTCAATCGAGGAAGTCGCGGAGCAGCAGCAGGAAAGTGTTTCGGTAGCTCTGCAACAGACAGAAAAAGTTATTGGCATGATCCAGTTGATGCGGGAGTATCTTGATGCCGAGCAGCCCGGGCCGGAAGCTTGCCCGGTCGCGCTGGCGCCAGCTATGCGGAGTGTGATCGAAGAACTGTCTTCGATCGCAGCGGTGCGAGGTATCCGGCTGCGCCTGGTGGGCACCTGTACGGCGACGGTGCCGGTGCCGGAGTCGCGGCTGCGGCTGGCGTTGCAGTATTTGATTGCGACGACGATCGAAGCGCAACCGATGGACGGTAAAGTTACGCTTCTGCTGGGGGAGGGCCCGGCGGGAACGGTGCTGCGCGCGGAAGGCGAACGCGTTCGCGATCTGGATTTTCGCAATCGGAAAAAGAGCGCAACGAGCCCGCAGATGAAGCGCGATCGGGCCGGGGCAACATCAGCATCAACGCTGCGCAGGGTGAGGCTTGCGATCGCCAGCCGTGTGCTAGAAAGCGCCGGAGCATCGTTGGTGTTCGGCGACGGCGACGGCGATGCCAATGGATTCGTTCTTCGCGTTCCGCGCCGGGTTGCGCCTCCTGCCTGATGATTTCAGCCTGAAATTTCCGCCTGAAAGGCTTTCCGCGAAATTTTGCCGGGTGGTACTTGCCGCAAGGAGTACAATCCAGCCTTTCCGGAGGTTGCGCGTGAAGGGTTGGATTGCTCTGCTGAGTTTCCTGTGGCTGGTTTCCCTGAGCTGGGCTCAGAAAAACGCGCCCGTGCTCGCGCCGGTGACGGTGATCCGGGCGGGAGTGCTGATTGACGGCGTGTCGGGTTCCGCTCGCCGCGACCAGGTCATCACCATTCACGGAAATATGATTACCGAAGTCGCCGATGCGGGACCGGCGGGCGCTCCGTCGAACCTCCCTGCGGGCGCTACCTTCATCGACCTCTCGCAGGCCACGGTGCTGCCCGGGCTGATTGATGCCCACACTCACATCTTTCTGCAGGGTGAAGATCCCGCCGAGGGTGGATACGACATTCAGCTCCTCAAGTATCCGCTGGCGTTCCGCGCGGCCCGGGCGACGGTCTCGTCGCGGCGCGCGCTCGAACAGGGTTTCACCACATTGCGTGACATGGAAACCGAAGGTGCGGGCTACGGTGACGTGGGCATCAAACAGGCGATTGAAGGCGGATACATTCCCGGTCCGCGCTTGTTTGTTTCGACGCGCGCGATCTCGACGACCGGCGGATATCCACTGGAGGGTTACGCGCCGGAGATCGAAGTGCCGAAGGGCGTGCAGATCATTGATGGACCGGTCGAGGCGCGCAAGGCCGCGCGCGAGCAACTCGACCACGGCGCGGACTGGATCAAGGTGTATATGACGCATCGGTCTTGGGTTAGCAAGAACGGCGAACTGGTATCGCAGCCGACTCTGACGGTGGAGGAACTGCGCGCGATTGTGGACGAAACTCATGGCTGGGGAAAAAAGGTGGCTTGCCACGCTTACGGCGGAGAAGGCCTGCAGCGCGCGCTCGACGGCGGCTGCGACTCGATTGAGCACGGACTGGCGCTGACCGACGCGCAGATCGCACAGATGATCCGGCAGGGCACGTGGCTCTGCGCGACGCTGAGTATTTACTATGGGGACTGGGCGCCGGCCGATACTCCGGCAGGCCAACGCGACCGCAAACGCGCCTCCGAGCACGAAGAGTCGTTTCGCAAGGCGGTGAAGGCAGGAGTCAAGATTGCTTTCGGGACTGACATGGGGGGAATGCCGTGGACGGAGACGATCGCGCAAGAGTTTCCGCGGATGGTCGAATTCGGCATGACGCCGATGCAGGCGATCCAGAGCGCGACTTCGCGGGCAGCGGAACTGCTGGAGATGAAAGGACGACTCGGTGTAATTGTGCCCGGCGCCTACGCGGATGTGGTCGCCGTTTCGGGCGATCCTTTGGCGAATATCAAGATCCTTGAGAATGTCGGTTTTGTGATGAAGGACGGCAAGGTATTCAAGAACGACCTGGTTTCGAAGAACGAAGCGGGGCCCAGAAGGTGAGCGATGAACATTCTGGAAATGTGTGATTCGGACGCGGCTTCGGTTCCGGTGGAAGCGACCGCCGAGCGGGCGATCCGGACGATGCTGGATCGAGACGTGGGAGCGGTCGCCGTCATTGACGAAAACCATCGCGTCGCTGGAATTTTTACGGAACGAGATGTGCTGCGCCGGCTGTCGCTTGGTGAACACGACCCGCGAAAAATTTCCGTTCGCGAAATCATGACGACGCCAGTCGAGATGGCGACCCGAGCCACCACCGCTGGCGAAGCGCTTGCCACCATGGTGGAGCGCCACTACCGGCACTTGCCGATCGTCGATGATGACGGACGGTTGCTGGGGATGCTTTCCATTCGCAACGTGCTACAGGCGCAGATTGACACGCTGACGCGTCAACTGGATCAGGCAGGGTCGGTTGTGCTTTAAGAATGCGCTTTAAGAATGTGTCTTGAGAATGTGCTTCAAGAGGCGCACGGGAAAAAGCCAGCGTTACTGGTGCGCGTGCGGACTCTGGGCGGGGTTCTTGGTGGGCGCTGGCGGAGCCTTGGCGATCTTCACATCAAAGCTGACCGGTAACTGTTTTGGTGGATAGCAGGCCGTGTTATCGCAGGCCTGGTATTTTAAAGTTCCGCGGACGATATATTTGCCGGCTTGCACGGAGCGCAGAGGACGCACCAGCACATCCACTTGAAAATCTCCGGTGTAGACATTGAGCTTTTCGTCGGGAGCGAAGGCAAAACTCATATCCTGGCCCTCAGGGTAGGTGGTTTTGCCGATGACGATGTCGGTGGTGGCTTCGACCTTGAGTACGGTCGGGATCAGGAACTCTGACTTCGGGTGGTTGGAATTGATGTGATATCCGCTGGCAACGCGGAACGAGAGCGGGACGGTAGCCGGTTTGCCCTGCACGACGGTCACGACCGGAGCGGGCGCCATCTTTACGGCAGGACCTTGCGGGCCGAGGTCGTCCTGCGCCCAAGCCCACGCGGAGAACAGGAGAAGCGCGCTTGCCAGAAGCATTTTCATTGGCTCTAGAGTAACCCAGGTTCAGGTGCGGTTCGTAGTTACTTCCGAGCCTGTACCGCCTGGCCCTGGCTCAGGGCCTTTTTGATGTGGTCGACGAAGACGCTGCGGCTCTGCAAACCGAATTCGCGGGCGATGAGCTTGCCGTCGCGATCCAGAAAAAACGTGGTGGGCAGCACACTGACGCCGCCGTAGCTCTGCCCAACGGATTCTTTGCCGATCAGGATGGGGTAGTTGACGCCCATTTCCTTCGCGAATTTGGCGATGTCTTCGGTGCTGGCGTCGTCCATGGCTACGCCGACGATCTGGAAGCCTTGTGGGCCGTATTCTTTTTGCAGTTCGACAAACCACGGCATCTCAATCTTGCAGGGGCCGCAATATGTCGCCCAGAAATTGAGAAGAACTGCTTTGCCGCGAAGGTCGGAGAGCTTGAGGTTCTTGCCGTCGAGCGCGGGCAGTTCGAAGTCAGGCGCCAACTGGCCCATAAGTTGTCCCTTGGCGGGACCGTTCGCGCGGTTGTTGCGGGCCATGCGAATGCCGGCAAATAACATGGCCGCGACGATGGCGGCGATGAAGAACAGAATCAGAGGATTTCTTTTCACTGGTAACCTCGAATTTCGAAATCCGGCGCCCTAGCCCTAAAGGGTCATTTGATTTCGAAGAACTTCCGGCATCGCTAAAGCGATGCCCTGATACGAATCCTTAATTTTTCCGCAGCTTGCTAGCGTGATGTCCCGCTAATTTGCGACATAAGTTTGGGTTGTCATCCTGAGCGAAGCGAAGGATCTCGTGCATTGCGAATTCAAATACATAGGTCCTTCGCTTCGCGATGACAGTGTAGATTTATGCTACGAATTTCCGGGACAGCACGCTACAGAGCAAAGCGATTCAAGAACGAGAAATAGCCGGAGATGAGCGCGAAGCGGCCCATCACCAGCAGGATGCCCAACCCGATCAGCAAGCCTCCGCTCGCTACCTCCACGGCGTGCATGTGGAATTTAAAGCGGTTGTAAAACTTTAGAAAGCGCTCGATGCCAAGCGAAGTCAGCAGGAAAGGTACAGCCAGTCCGGCCGAGTAGATGGCCAGAAGAAAGATGCCTTTCCAGACGGTGTCCTGCGCGGCGGCGAAGCCGAGAACGACCGCGAGGATTGGACCGACGCACGGCGTCCATCCAAAGGCGAAAGCAAACCCGATGACAAATGCGCCCCAGGCGGAAGAACTGCCTTTGAGGCCATGCAGCCGCGTGTCGGCCAGCAGAGCCTTGATCTGAAAGATGCCGGTCAGGTGAAGACCGAAGAGAATGATGATCACTCCGGCGATGCGGGCGAGCAGCGATTTGTATTGTGCGAGGACCTGGCCGACTTCCGTCGAGATCGCGCCCAATGTGATGAAGACGATGCTGAAGCCGATGATGAATGCCGCGGAATTGAGCATCACCTTGCGGAAGAGCTGTCCTTCTTTCATCTTCAGTTGCTCGACGCCTACGCCGGAGATCAGGGAAACGTATCCGGGCACGAGCGGAAGCACGCAGGGCGACAAGAACGAGATCAGTCCTGCGACGAAGGCGGCGAGCGGTAATGGCAAACTCGTCATATCTCTCTATTGTAGCGACCGGGGAGAAGATTGCGCCCCGTCTACAAGATTGCTGGCGGAAGGTGGGACTGTCACAGCATTTCCGCCTTCGTCGATTGGTTACCGTCGTCTGGCTGCCTTCATCGCGACCCGGGTTTGTGTGGCCGCTTCGGGGCGGGCGGTTCCTTGGGTGGCGTTGCGGGCGCGGCTGGCGCCACAGTGTCGGGCGGAGCTTCGGTCAAAACCTTCCGGATGAATCCGGGCGGCACGGTGGCGGTGAGAATGGCGCGATCGCCGGACTGTTCGACCTTGAGGCTGTCGAAGAACGTCTTTACATCTGCATCAGTACCTTGTGTGCCGACGCTGCCTTCAGCGGCGTGAAAGAGGCTGAGAAAGGCGGCGGTCTTCTCGGTGATAGCGTGCGCGTCATCCTCACTGTCGGTGAACGCTTCCGCCCGCAGGTGGAGAGCGCGGAGATATCGTGCGGAAATCACGGCGACAGCAGGCTTCGGAAACAGGAGGCTCCAACTGCCCAGTCCGCCGAGGGAACTCATTTCGGGCCTCACGCGCAGAATCGCAAAAGACAGACTCGCCAGAGGAACTTTTCCGTAGAACTTTCGCAGCAACCAGGGTCCACCAAAAGGCGAGGCCAGTTTGCGGGAGCGGTCGATCATGCCGCGAATCACGTCGGGGTTCGGATGGTTCGAAACCGCGACGCTGTCATACGAAAGAGTGACAACGCGAATCGTGCGGCCTTCGAGGGGGATGTTGTAGATGTCAAAACCGCGGTAATCGTCAATAGAAGACGATATCTTCTTGAGGTACGCAGTCAGCCGGCCGGAGTCGATCCTGCCGACGAACACCTCTGAGAAGCGTGGTTCGGAAGCCGATCCGGCTGTCCCGCTCCCCCAACTCTGTGGATAGTGGATGGCAAAGGCGGCTTGGTCCAGATCGCGCTCGAACTGAAAGCCCGTCTCCTCGACAAACTTCTGGTATTCGGGCTCGCGGGAAACCGGCGGCAGTTGACCGGTGGCGTTGAATGTCCGAATCCACTTCAGATTGATGTAGAGGAAACCGTCCGCGCCCGGGAGCAGGCGGGCCGCTTCGGGCGCAGCGTGCTTGCGGAGGGTCACGATCAACACTACGGCGGCCACAATCAGCACAACGGCCAGAGGGATGGGGAGGCGGCGGCGAATGCGCATCGAATTTCGGCGGGTACTCGGCTCATCCGCTGTGAACAGGAGGTGAGCGTGATAATGATAGCACCCGGTGGCCGTGCGATTTCTTGCCCATGATTTCATTCCCATGATTTCTTTCACAGACCGGCGCCGGCGATGTAGTATTTCAGCCGGTCGTTGATCAGGTCGCTGGTCGTTAGTCGTTGGCCGTCACGCGTTGGGGAAACAGCATATTGCACTTGGAGCTTTGCGGGGGTGGGTCGTGACCAGGAACCAGAGCAACATGGCAGCGAGCGCGACCGGCATGGCGGTATGTGCCGCGGTGTTTGTGGCTTCGCTGCTGTATCAGTTTGGACTGCTCGAAGGGGTGGCCTGTCTGGCGACGTTTATTCAGTTGTTTATCCTGTCAGCGACCGTGGTCGATTCGATGGAGGACAAGCAGGCTTCGTCTGGAATCGGCAGTCTGGCGGCGGTTCTGACCGCGGTCCTGATGGTGGTTTGGTTTGGGGCGACCTACTGGAGGCACAGCGGAGCTTCGTGAGGATTCTGAGCAGGCTTCGGGTTGCACGTGAATTAGCCTTGTGATAGCTTAAATAATTGTCCCGGACTTCAGGAAGGGATCAGGGAAGTATTGTGCCCGCATGGACTTGCTTCCACCTGCTGGCGTAGCTCAGTCGGTAGAGCATCTGATTTGTAATCAGAGGGTCGGGGGTTCGAATCCCTTCGCCAGCTCCAGAAAAACAAGATTCCGGAAACAGAAGAGGTTTGCGCGGCGACGCGCACTGGCGGCGCAGCTTTAAGGCACTCCATCAGAGTATTTTCCGGCGAGTGTAGGTGTCAGGCGGGAGTTCCCGCATTTCGTTTCCCGAGCTGAGAAATGCTGGGCAGTGTCGGTGCTGTGCTTGCGCGGTCGGGCGGTGTTTTCGGATTTGCACAGGTGGGTGAGTGGTTAAAGCCAACAGACTGTAAATCTGTCCCTCTCAGGAGGTACGGAGGTTCGAATCCTCCCCTGTGCACCAGAGTGGCGATGCTTCAGTGGCTGACGAGCCTGAGGCGGTAACAAGAAGTTGACGATTAAAAAGAAGTTCGTGCTGGCTCTTATCGCGTATGCGGTGCTGGGCGTTTTAGCCTGGACCACGCTGTCGGACGAGCCGATTCGAGTGTTCGATTGGAACGTGAAGCTGCGAAGCGGGACGCTGCTGGTCCTGGGACTGTTCGCTTTTCGAGCGGCACTGTATTTTTGGCGAACCCGGATCGAGGAAGAGCGGGCGGGCGCAAAACCGGCGGATTGATTTCGGCGGATTTGGTATTAGAGACTTGGTATTGAGCGGTAGCATGAGCCGATGTAGCTCAGTTGGTAGAGCACTCCCTTGGTAAGGGAGAGGTCATCAGTTCAATCCTGATCATCGGCTCCAGGGTTTGTCGTAGCTTGCGGTAGAGACGCAGCTTGCTGCGTCTCTGGGCGAGAGCAAGACGTAAGACGCGTCTCTAAGGCTTCGTAAGTGAGGCTGAGCGGGAGTAACTCAGTGGTAGAGTCACAGCCTTCCAAGCTGTTGGTCGCGGGTTCGATCCCCGTCTCCCGCTCCAGAGTTTGAGCGTTGCGTTTGGAATTCGGTGTTTCGGGTGGAACGGTGATCTTCGAGCCAGGCGTCATCAAGGTCGAGAAAGAGCGTGAGTTCGGCGACCTGAAAGCCGCGATGGAGAAAGCGTTCGCGGCGGACCGGCTCACGAAGTACTTAAAGGAGCTCGACAGCCGCAAGATTCGAATTCGCAACCTGGATGTGGTTTTCGCGGCGGATGCGATCGACCGGGCGACGGGAGACAAGGCTGGAACCGCGCGATCTTTGTATAGGTCGCTGCCGGTTTCGGATCAGGCCCAGGTGCGGGAGTTTTATCTCTCGAAGATCGAAGAGGTCGATCCGGCGCTGCGGGCGAAGTTTCACGAGCTGTATCAGTATTACTGAGTGACTACCGACTGATTAGCGAGGGAACGCAATTATGGCGAAAGAAAAATTTGAACGGACAAAGCCGCACTGCAACGTAGGGACGATTGGTCACATTGACCATGGCAAGACGACGTTGACGGCGGCCATCACGAAGGTATTGCAGAAACACAACCCGAAGA